>Ga0181553_10004325_pt1 | contig 12107 bp, 7 predicted proteins | sample 011ome_17_FD_133753 | JGI IMG/M metagenome (GOLD analysis project Ga0181553, IMG submission 133753) | Coastal salt marsh microbial communities from the Groves Creek Marsh, Skidaway Island, Georgia - 011502XT metaG (megahit assembly) | ecosystem: Environmental > Aquatic > Marine > Intertidal zone...
GAATGCCGACCGAATGCCGACCGAATGCCGAGCGCACTTTTTCACCCAAAAGTCGTCGGCGTAAATAAATACCCATACTTTTTGCCACCCCATCGCACCCCGCGAGTGCGTTGGTGATGATTTTAGGGTTTAGGTGATGAGTATCTTGAAGACAAAGAAGCGGATTTTGGATTTGATCAATGATGACGAGTTTCTTGATAATTCCCTCTCTTGTTTCTCCTTCGAACATGAACTTCGGCGAAGAACTTTTTGGTTCTCGACCAGGCTTTTTTTTTGTGTCACACGTCGACGCGACGCGACGCGACGCGACGCGACGCGACGCAGGCGCATACGCGACGCGCGCACCGAACGTTTCCATCTATCGCCTCGCCTCGCCTCGCCTCGCCTCGCCTCACCCGAGACGCGCGCGCGCGGCATCATCGTGCGCGGCATCTTTTGCGTGGATTCATTCATTCATTTGGTTTTGAACGCAGAGCTGTCGATCGATCGATTGGAGACGCGCGAACGAACGAACGAGGGGCGCGCGCGATGGGGTCGTCGTCGAGTGCGAGCGATGCGTCGGTGTCGTCGTTGGCGATACGAGCCGTGAGTGGGGACATCGTGTCGAGGTACGGCGCGGCGGAGGCGACGTTGGGGAGCATGACGCGCGCGTGGGCGCGAGGGGGAAGTAGCGACGGGACGACGACGACGAAGACGACAAAGGGTACGGTGGAGGAGACGAAGACGAGTGCGAGGGAGACGTTGAAGACGATATCGAATACGATGTTTGCGAGTGAGGTGACGCAGGGTGTGCGCGAGGTGGCGGCGGCGGAACGCGCGGCAAAGTCGAAGAAGACGAAGACACAGACAAAGACAAAGACGACAACCGCCGTCGCGACGACTCAGGTGCTGCCATCGGCGAAGAAGACGATGAAGAAAGAGACGAAGAAGGTGGTTGAGGTGAAGGATGTCGCGGTGAATGCGAAGAAAACCAAGGCGATGACGCCGACGAAGGAGGAGGCGCCGGCACGCGGCGTCGAGGCCAAAGTCGAGACTAAGGCTGAGGCCAAGACGAAGACCAGTAAGGCGCGCGGTGCCGCCGCGTCCACGGCGGTGCCGGGGGATGCGAACCCCGCGATTGAAATTGTCAAGTTTGTGTTGCCTGCCATTTGCGGGTGGCTCGCGCGTCAACGCAGCGTCAGCGCGTTGAAGAAAAAACTGGAGGATATGACTATGAAAAAAGTCGCAAACGCGACCGAGGCGAACAAGCTCAGGCGAGAAATTGTCGATTTGCGGGACGAATTAAAACGTGCATCGAGCGCGTTTGAGGACGCGCAAGAGTCTGCAGAGACAATGATGGCGCGAAAGACGGCTGGCAAGGAGATAAAGATGAAGCAGATGGCGCTCGACCATGCCGAGCAGTTACGCAAGGAGCGTGCGGAATGTTTTGAGGAGGTGCGCGCCGCCAAGGCGCTCGAAGTCGGTGCACGTTGGCGAGAAGAAGCGTGTCGGAAGATGAAAAATCGTGCGATCGAAGAAGCCGCCGCGTTGGAGAAGAAAGTCGCCGAGCTTGAGAAAAAGCTCAAGGATATGCAAGAGGACAAGCGCAAGGAGACGCAAGAGAAAATAAAGGGAACCGTACTCAACGCCGTAAAGAGTTTCCAATCGTTTGGCCGTCGTTCGAGTGCGAACAAGGAACCCGTTGTCGAAGAAACGCCGGCTGCGGCAGCGCCTAAAGAAGAAGAAACTGCGCCCGTGGAAAACGCTCCGCCCGTCGTCGTTTCGCCAAACAAGTCTAAAAACAAGAAAAAATCCAGAACGAAGAATCGATAAGACTGTCGGGGTGATTCTAAATTCAGAACAACACAAGGCGACGCGCCTCGCCGTTCGCGTGTACATTACATTACGTTCTTTGTTGTGAATATTCAAAAGCAAGCTGAACTTTCTAAAACAAGAAAAACTCTTTGAGTGCGCTTTTTCCCTCGTGAATCAACCCAACCAACGAACGCTCCGGTATCATCCGTTACTACAAATCAACACATTTCGTTATCCTTTCAACTTTAAAGTGTCTTGATATCGCCCGACACCGCAAGTTCTCCGACGAGCGTCAAAAACTTCAACACCTCAGAGCAGTCGTGAAGGCTAAACTGAGCCGCGGTCACTTTGGGCGTGGACGCGACTAAAAATCCCGCACCCAGCGTGTCCCCGAGCTCTTCGTTAATCTCCATAAACGCGTCTTCGTCGGTAACGTCGTCGCCAATGTAAATCGTAAACACGTCTTCGCTCTTGAAGCCCTTCTCGGCGAGCTCTGGAAGCAACGCTTGGCGTAAATACGACAACGCTTTACCCTTGTCCCAAGCCACTCTCGGGCGAACTTCCCACACCATCTTACCGTCGTGCTTAATCAGGCACTCCTCTGAGGCGCACATCTCATCCACGATGGCTTCGACTCGTGGTCGTAGTTCCTCGGATACCGCGCGGTAGTGCGCCGACACGCAAAACGTATTGTGCTCAATATTTGTCCCCGGAATATCTTTGAACTTTACTTCCAAATCTGCCGCCACACGGTCCATGACATCGAGCGCCCACTGTGCAGGCTGATGACGCAGCTTTGACTCCACGGGTCGTCCATCAATCGTCACCTTTGGCCCGGCGATGTCCAGCCCGTGCGACCCGGCGTAGTACAATTCATCCAACCCGATGAATTGCGACACCTTATGTCGACTTCTACCCGATATGATCGCCACCGGAAACCTTTGCGCACACAACCGCACCGCTTCACGCATCTCATCCGACATGAACGCCTTATCTGGCTCAGGCACGATGGGCGCCAGCGTCCCATCGTAGTCTAAAAACACCGTCAACAACTTGCCCTCGACGCGTCTCGCAAACTCTTTAAAATCCACAATCGCGTTCGGATGATATTTCTCACGCCAATCTCGATCATCATCCCAATATTGCGTAATCGTACCCATCGTCTCTGACCGTTTCACACGATTCGTGCGATCGCGCTCGAACGACTTACGCGTGCGCACCTCGAGCGGCGCCTCGAGCGCAATGTCCTTGTACGACATCGCGCCGCGCGCGCACCCAACGTCCCGTCCTCGACGCACGCGCGACGCCACACGCGCACACAAAAATTCACAAACACCCCACACCCAACCACCGTCGTCCACGCGCGCGCCTCACCCGCGAACGCCCGCGCCCCAATCGCGAACGCCCGCGCCCTCTCGGAACTCGAACTCGCCCCAACCTCGCGCCTCACTCGCGCTCGCACGCGATTCGCACGCGCGCGCGGTGTCGACAGACGGTCGCACGCGATCGATCGCGCTGTGCGCGCGCGTCGAACGGGTCCGCGGGCGTGACGACGTGCGTCGCGCGATGGCGGCACCAACCCCTGGGAATGGTTTTCTGGTTTTTGGCCCCCTGGGGGGGGTCGTTCCTGATCATCATTGGTCGATCGAAGACACTGTGCACGCATGGGCCACTCATGTCGCCAGTGGACGACGCCGCGGGGTCGCCGGGCGGCCGTCGATGATGACGATGGATGACGTTCCGAGCGCGTCGACCGCCGCCGCGACTGGCGGCAGCGCGTCGTGGCCCGCGACGTCGGCGCCGAGTGCGTTTGGACACGCGTCTTCGCATCTTCATGCACATCATCATCATCATCATCATCTGTTGAGCGCGGGGAATCCGTTCGGGACGTCGCTCTCGGGTGGGATCGCGGCGCGGATGAACAACGAGGGTGGGGCGTCGTCGTCTGCGGCGGCGTCGGCGGCGGCGTTCGCGCCGTTTTCGCCCGTGGCGTATGAAGAACATCAGCGTAATCTTCTTCTTCAGCGACAGCATCAGCACCAGCGCGGGCGCGACGAGCCGATGATGATGATGATGGTGCCCGTGAGCAGCGTCACCGGTGGTGCACACGCGCCTAGTCTTGCGTACCCAACTATGGCGCCTTCGGCGCACATAAATGCAATGTATGCGTCGACGTTGACGCCGCGCGTGTTGCTCGCCGCCGGGGAGGCGCCCGTGTACGTCAACGCGCGACAATACCACGCGATTCTTCGCCGTAGACGTGCGCGTGCGCGCGAAGAGGCGCGGAATCGCACAAGTGATAAGCGTAAAGTGTATCCTTCTCGTTCAGCGCATGCGAAAAGGCGCCTGCGCGGGGCAAATGGGGCGTTTTTGACGCGCGAGGAGGTGCTCGCGGGCGCGGCGGGTCCCGAGGCGCAGGCGCGCGCGCGCGCTCAAGAGGCACAGAAAGCCGCCAAGGCGGCGGCCAAGGTGGCGAAAGCAGAGGCGGCGGCCAAGGCGCGCGAGGACGCGGCTGCGGCTGCGGCGGCTGCGGCGGCTGCGGCGGCAGAGGATCCAGAGGAGCCGGCGGCGAGCCGACCGACGGTCGACTGACGACGTCAAAGCCGAAGACAGTGGGAATAATCCAAAACCAATTCATCCATCCGCGCGCGAGATGGATGTTCTAGCTGTACACATTGACCCCTATATTGTACATGTACCATCATAGCGATTCTTGTCATCGTATCTCTCGCGAACAGATGCGTACCGACGCGTCTTCATTCGGCGCCTCTCGCGCGAGTCAACCCATCAACGCGCGAGCTCCTTTGCTTTGCGCACCGCAATGACGCCGCGCTCGCGCGCGGCATTCAACGCCATCTCGCGCATCGCATTCATCGCCATGGCGTGCGCGTGGATGTTCATTTTCACCCCGTTATACGGCGGTTCACAAGCGTGCGACATGTCATGGATGCATCCAAAGTTTACGCTCGAGCCCGACGTCGAGCTCGCGTCGTCCACGCACGCGCTCTACCGCTACGAGGACAGAATGTACGCATCGCACACGGATTCCTCACCCGCATCCTGCGTCGTCGCGGTGGTGTTCGTGCCGGGCACGGGTGGTGGGTACAAACAAGTACGAAGCGTCGGGAGCGCGAGCGCGCGAGCGCGCGGCGAGTCGTCGACTTCATCGTGCGACTTGCGCTACTACGCCGTCCATTTCGCCGAAGAACTGTCAATACACAACGCAGCGATCATGCGCCGACAAGGCGAGAGCGTGCGACGGGCGTTGCGCGCGGTCAAGGGATTGGAATTTGGGCATGAGCTAGCGAATGCGCGCGTCGTCGTCGTCGGGCACAGCGCTGGGGCGTACGCCGCGCTCGACGCCATCGCGGATATACATGACGAATTCGCCGATGTCACCGTGCTTGCGCTGGCGGCGCCGTTAGCGTGGAATCCAGTGGCACTCACGCGCGATGTGCGCGGGCACGTGAGAGATATTGAGCGTCGATGGCGCGCCAGCGGAGCCGCCGACGTCGTCGGTTTGGCCTCCGTCGCGGGCGGCGCTCGGGATCGACAGGTGAGCTCTTTAGCCATGGCGAGCGTCGATGCGTTGGTCGCGAAGGGAAATGATGGGGATAGAAACGGTGCGCGTGGCACGGCGTTCGCGGCGAGAGCGGATGCGCTGACCGCAGTCGGAGTGTCGACGGATCACCGGTGCGCGATGTGGTGCAAACAATTGATGGACGCCGCGGCTCGCGGGTTAGTAGACGCGTTTCCATCGGCGATGAGCGCGGCGCCGGCGTCGAGCGCGGCGCGCGCGCGCGTGCGTGCGATCGCTGATGCGTTAGGGTACGTCGAGTCGGGCGATGAGGCGCCGAGGCGCACGTTGGTGTTCGGATTGAACGCGCGCGCGTTTGAGGTTGTGCAAGAACGAGCGGCGAGCGGGCTCGCGGCGATCGTAGCGCACGCGTTCGTCGAGCCTACGTTCGGGCTCGGGTGCGTGTTTGCGTTGATATGTACAGCGTCGTCACCGTTGATTCTTCGCGACGAAAGTCATCGCGTGGAGTCGGTCATTGCGTCTTTCGCGGTGTACGCGGCGAGCGCTGTCCCGGCTCGCCGAGCGCTCGGCTCTGCGCGCCACCGCGAGCGCCTCGTGCTCGCCGCGTGCGGTGCGCTCGCACAGATCCCGAGCATCATCGCATGGGTACAGTGCGCGTTCGCGCACGTCATGTCTGCGTTCCCGAACGTTATGGACGCCGCGCGCGCGTCCCCGACGCCGATGTCACCGACGGATGCCTTTGCGTGCGCCGTCGTCAGCCTCTCCATGCGTGTCACGCCCGCATCCTACATCGCCCCACCGCGCGCGATCGATCGCACCTTGGGTTGGATACTCGCCGCCATCGCTGCCGCACCGGGACGCGTGGGAGATATCGTCATTCCAATCGCCGTCGCGCACGCGTTTGCCGCCGCCCGCATCCACCGTCGCGCAAAGCGCGAATAATTATATCCACCCCGGCACCCCGAATTCGTGCGCGCGCGCGCGACGCACGTCATTGTACACATCTAGCACGACCCTAGTTAGCGCGCACATAGGCGTGTGTAAAACCATGACGCATGAGCGTAGACATTCGACGACGCTTTACAGCGTCGAGCGCGACGCGTCCAACCGTCCTCACACCTGTGCGCGCGCTCTCTCGCTCATGCACGTCGCGCGCGGCGCCCGAGCGACGACGATGGCGCTCACCGCCGCGTGTCTCGCCTCGCCGCTCGCGTCGCGGCGCGCCTCGGCCGATGACGCGTCGCACAGCCGCGTCGCCAAGCCACCAGGCGACGTCGCAGCGTTAGAGCGCGTGCAGCTCATGTTTCGACACGGCGACCGCACACCCATCACCGCCACCGCGGAGGACTGCGACGGGGCAAACGCGACGTGGTCGTCGTTGACGCTCGATGCCGAGCGCTCGCGCGCGCTGGCGAGGCGAGGAGACGTGCGGGAATCATGGCGGGACAAGTTGTACCACCGCGGCTTGGCGTGGGAAGGTCAGCTCACGACGCGCGGCGCGGCGCAAATGCACGCGTTGGGGCGCGAGATTATTCGTGAGTGGTTGATTGAACGATGTGGATTTTTGTCGGGCGATTTCGCCAGGGTCGTGCGCGATGGAGAGGTGAAGGTGCGGTCGACGGCGGTGAAGCGGTGCGTGCAGAGCGCGCAAAGCGCGCTGGCGGGCGGTTGGGACGACGAGAGTGACGACGCGAGCGCGCAATTGGAGATAGAAGTGCGCGAGAAGGAGCGAGAGTCGATGTTTCCCAAGCCTGGGTCGGCGTGTGAGCGATTGAGTGTGTTATTTAAAGAGGCGTACGAACCGGCGGAGCACGCGTCGCGAGAGGCGTTCGCAAACGCGCCGCATTTGGCGCGCATTCGTGACGGTATGGAGGCGCAAAGGAACACTCGTGCTGGGCTGACGATGGTGTGGGATCCGCTGCAGTGTCGGGTGAATCACGGCATGGCGCTGCCGGAGGGCGTGCGCGAGTCAGATGTGGCCGAACTGCTGACGATGATGGAACGTCGGCATTTTACGTTCTTTTCTGACGCCGACGCCGCGTCTCTCGTCGGTGGTCGCTTGTTGCGGGAGATCTGCGAAGAAATGGTGTCGCCCGAAAAAGTCAAGCTTTGCATATATTCAGGGCACGATTCGTCTCTGATTGCGTTGTTTGCGGCGCTTGGCGTTCTCGGCGAAGGCGTTCGTGAGTGGCCAAAGACTGCGAGCTCGTTAATTTTCGAGACGTGGCGCATGCGCGACGGCACGCGAAGCGTGCGCGCGGTATATAACGGTCAACCACTCATGTTGACCTCGACATCGCGCGCGAGTGATGGGTTGACACCGTACGACGATTTTAAGGCATTCGTGGACTCACGCGTGCCGAGCGATTTCGCCGCGGCGTGTCGGGTGCCGTCCAAGCTCTAATACGTCACGTAGCTCTTCTTGAAACTAGGTTGTAGTGTTTTATTTCTTGTTCATCGCGATTGTAAGCTTTTACTACGATGCTATAGATCCTATCTCGCTATTTTTTGCCCTTGCCAGTCTTCCGTTTCTTGACTTTTTTGGGAATTTTCGTCTTCCGCTTCTCCGCGGCAGCCGCCTTTTGCAGCTTTTTCGCCTCCTTGCGCTCAGCCTTGACTTTATCTTTATCTACGACTTCTTTAGGAAACCGACGTCGTCCACCACCTTTGTCGTCGTCGTCGTCGTCGTCGTCGTCGTCATCATCATCATCGTCGTCGTCGTCGGAATCTAAATCTGAATATTCAGAGTCAGAATCGCCGTCGACGTCCATCTCGTCAACGTCATCCATGTTATCGCCGCCGCCTCTAACACCTCCATCACTGACATCATCTCCGTCTTCTTCTGCGACTTCGATCTTTTTCAACAACGTCGGCATAGTGCGCACACCACTTAAATCAGCCTCCATACCAGTAATGGTTTGGTAGTAGATGCCTTCGCTCTCGCCGCCACCTTGAATCAATCGACGTTGGTCGCGTTCGAACGAATCCACTTCATCGAGCGCGCGCGGAATGAACGCTTGGTGGAAGACATTGTCGGCAATTTCCTTCTCCGCCCGGCGCTCCATGGTGCCTTCAGGTAAATCATTTTGTGCGTCTGGATCCGCCGAATTCAATGCGTTGAGTTGAGCGTTGACGCGCTTCAAATCCACCGCTTGTTCCTCCGCGGATTCGCTCAAGCGTTCTAAAACTTGCTCCATATTATCGTCGTTAATCGCCGGGTCAGTGACAAAATCAAACAACTCTCGCACCGTCGGTACGGCCACGTCCTTCTTGGCAAAGTATTGAATGACGTGCAACAAATCCTCACGCAAGAAATCCAAACACCTCGGGTGGTCTTGATCCACCGATTGCGACACATCGATGATCCAAATCTTCCCTTCGTGAAAGAGCAAGTTATATTCGCTTAAATCTGCGTGCACCAAACGACACTTTTGGTACATCGCGCGCACGTCCACGATGAGTTCGGTGAAGAGCGAGCGGAGTTTCTTAACGCCAATGTCGGCGTCGCGCAGCCGCGGCGCGGCGACGCCATCCGTGCCGATGAATTCCATCACCAGCACGTGCGAGCGCAACATCGTCACTGTTGGTACGCGCAGACCCGCTTCTTTTAAACGAATCAAGTTGCGCATTTCTTTCTCAGCCCATGTTTGTACCATTTTCCGTGGATTTTTCTTTGAGTACCCGTTGCGCCAACGCCAATCGCCGCTCACGTACCGGTCGCGGTCTTTGAACACTAAAATCGATGTCTTATACACCTTGACTGCAAAATCCTCTACGCGCGTCGTCGTCGTCGTCGTCGTCGTCGTCGTCGTCGATGTCACCGCACCGTCCCCATCATCGCGCGCCTCGACGACCATTTTCCTCGCGTGATACACGTTTGCCTCCTTCCCCGTACTCACGCACCCATGAATCTCCGTAAACACCTCTCTCGATAACATCTTAAATAAAATCAGCATCGTCCGTGGATCCAATGCCTGTTCCACCGTCGCTCGATCCTCCTTATCCTTATTCAACGACGCCAGTTTATCATCCTTACGCGCGCGCTCCTTCATCGCGTTTGACACCTTGGACGTCACCGTTCCCGCGTCCAGCGCGCTCCCACCATCCCCGGCGTGCCTGGCGCTCACCCGCCCTTGCCCTTGCCCTTGCGCGCCACCAACGACGCGCGATTTATTCATCGCCCCTCCGTTCGCATTCGGCCTCACCCGCGTCGTCGACGCTTTCGACAACGCGCTGGACCCGCTGGCGTTGGAGCCGCCGCCGCCACCACCCTGCGCGATCGTTGCGCCCGCGCCCGACGTGCGCGCGCGGTAATCCTCCAGCGCGTCCAGCGCGTCGAGTCGCGCGTTAATCTCTGCGTCCTCGTCCGCGGCGTCGGAGTCGGAATCGAACGCGTCGACGTCGTCGTCGTCGTCGACGTCGTCGTCGCGTCGCAAGGCGATGCCGCTGAGCGCTTGACGAATGGCGAGCAGCGCGTCGGCTTGCGCGCGTTGTTCGGCGTCGGCGTCGTCGGTGGTTATCGTGTCCATCGCGTGCGTCGTGGTCGTCGCGAGCGCGGGCGCCGATGTCGATGGTGGCGGCGTCATCGCGCGCGAAAGGGTCGCGCCGCACACTGATGGGTGATGCGATTGCATGGCGTCATAACGCGACGCCGTCGACTCGACGACGGGCGCGCGATGGGCGAGATGACGGCTGCAGACGATGCGTCGTACTACGATCTGGATGGCATGGACACCGGGGGCGAGGGCGAGGGCGCGCGGTCTACGGCGCGCGAGCGACAGGAGGCGCTGTTGAAAGAGTTCGAAAGCCGACGGAGGTTACGCGCGACGCACGCGCCGACGGACGATGCGCAGGTGCGCGCGATGCTGCGAAGGTACGAAGAACCCGTGACGCTGTTTGGTGAGCGACAAGCCGAGCGTCGGGAGCGGTTGAGGGGGATTTTAGCGGCGTTGGATGCGAGGGATGGGGGCGAGCTCGAGACGTCGGGCGACGTCGCGGGCGGGGGCGCGGTTGTCGTGGATGCGAGCGGTGTGGGCGCGTACCAGAAGGAAATTTTTTACACTGAAGGTACCGATGGATTGTTGCAGGCGCGAGTGGATTTGGCTGAATTTTCTTTGCCTCGCGCGGCGAAGCGCGTGGCGGAGCAAAAAGCGAAACGAGGCGAACGTGGAGGCGACGAACGACGCGCGATGGATGATATCGTGTTGTCGACTTCGGCGTTTACCGCACAATGCAGTGAGATTGGCGACGCCACGCGTCCGTTGTGTGCGGTGCGGTTTTATGACCAAGGTAAGCGCGCGGTGAGCGCGAGTTGGAGCGGAGAAGTGCGCGCGTGGACGTGCGACGCCGCGGCGGGCAAATTGAGCTCAAATCTTGTCATCAAGGCGACTGAGCATAGAATCACTGGATTGGATGCGTACCATGATGGGTGTGCCATTGCGACCGCGCACGCGGACGGTACGGCGGCGATTTGGAGCGCCGATGGTGAGAGGCGCCGCGAGCTGAAGGGGCACGCGTCGCGCTGCGGCAAAATTGCCTTTCACCCGCGAGACGGCGGTCGATACGTCGCCACCGCGGGGTTCGACGCCACCTGGCGATTGTGGCACACGGAAACGGGTGAGGAGTTGTTGTGCCAAGAAGGGCACTCCCGCGAGGTGTACGATGTGGGATTCCACCCCGATGGCGCGCTCGCGGCGTCGGTGGGGTTGGACGCCATCGGTCGCGTGTGGGACTTGCGTCTCGGCAAATCGATTAGCGTCTTGCGCGGGCACGTCAAACAGATTCTATCCGTGGATTTCGCCCCGAATGGCTATCACATCATCACCGGTAGCGACGATCGAACGGTGCGCGTGTGGGATTTACGCAAGAATGCGGCGTGCGCGTACACGTTGGCGTCGCACTCGGCGCTCGTGTCGTGCGTACGATACGAAAAGACCGCGACACACGGCGCGTTCTTCTCATCCTGCTCCTACGATGGCACGGTATGCATTTATTCCGGAAGCGATTTCGCGTTGAACACCAGACTCTCCGCGTCATCCTCGTCGTCCTCATCCGTGAATAAACTCACATCCGTCGACGTCGCGGGCGACGCCCTCGTCGCGTGCGGTTTCGACAAGACGCTGAAAATGTACACTAAAAAGTAGTACCACCACCTCGAGTGGTACTACTTATTAGTCCTAGTACTTGTAGCCTTTCTATAAACTAAACCAACAAAAAGTATGCGCGTACGAATATTCATTCATCGGCGAAATCCATGATAGTGCTACTTCGCGAACTCGGTGTCTTCGAAGAAAAGCAAGTGTCCCAAAGGACCACCAAAATATTCTGGGCCTCGTCTCGTCCGACTCGGCTCGCAGTCCTCGCCGGTTTCGGCGACACCGACGGGTGGCGTTTGGCCGTCCGTGGAATGTCCCACACACGCCGGCGCGCATTGGTACTGGTTTGGGCTTCGAGCGTTGATGCACCTCTTCTTGAAGCGTTTGTAAGTAACAGATGTTTGTTATTGTGGCAAACAGTGTCAGTCGAAAACAAACGAGGTAAAATTCGCGGAAATGCAAGTGATGAGTCTCGCGGATGAGTATCTACGCATCATGAACGTGCACCTACCATTTCGTTCATCAAAGCGAACGCTTCCTCCATGGTGCGCGGGCGTCGCTCTCGCTCCTGATGTTTCCTAAACTCGTCCGCAAGATTCATGACTTGCATTTCCGCTGTGGTTCCTGTCTTTTGTACCGCTTTTGATCGCGTCAAAACGTGTGCGCACATCGAATGGAGC
>Ga0181553_10004329_pt1 | contig 12088 bp, 11 predicted proteins | sample 011ome_17_FD_133753 | JGI IMG/M metagenome (GOLD analysis project Ga0181553, IMG submission 133753) | Coastal salt marsh microbial communities from the Groves Creek Marsh, Skidaway Island, Georgia - 011502XT metaG (megahit assembly) | ecosystem: Environmental > Aquatic > Marine > Intertidal...
AACGCGAGCAACCTGATCAGGAACAAGTTCTACGTTTTCGATGATGGTGATGATATCTACAAGGTCGCCACTATTTTCCGGCAATGAGATTGCGACCTTGCCTGCACTGACTGCAGAGGCCAGAGGTTGACCAAATTCAGCGTTCAATGCTTTTTTAATGCGACTGGCAGTTGTGAAGTCGGGATCATCGAGAAGAATGTTAATCGTGCCGTCGGCGCTGAGTAGATCCGTAGTTGTTCCCCGCTCAATGCTGCCTCCGCCGGGAATCATACCTACGGTGGGATGGTTTTTTTGAACCAGGTTGCCGTTGTAGTCAAATTGGAAGCCACCCACGGACACTTGACCCTGCGCCAATGCATAGACTTTGTTGTTGGCGGCGCTCAACGGCGCCATGAGCAAAGTGCCCCCAACAAGACTGCGAGCGTCGCCAACCGAACTGACGTTGACGTCGATCTTGTCTCCGGGCTGAGCAAAAGCGGGTAACGTCGCCGTAATGATAACCGCAGCCACGTTGCGACTATTGATATCGTCCGCGGGCACGCGTATGCCGAATTGATTCAGAGTGTTGGTGACAGACTGCATAGTGGCTTTACTGCGCATGGAATCTCCGGTTCCTGCAAGACCAACTACGATTCCATAGCCCACAATGTCATTGCTGCGAGTACCTTCAATTCGAGCCAACTCTTTGAGCCGCGTCGCGGCAAAGGCGGTTTGGGTTAACACTAGAGCCATGGTGAGGAAAGTTATTCCAGCGATAGCGCCCATGCGTTGCTGTGCGAATTTGATCATCACTCCTCCTAAATTAATCCCAGGCTACTGAGGGTTCTGTAGAGCCAATTTCGTTTTTCTCCATCATCGGTAACGTCGTAGCCGTTGTAGACGATTCGGGCATTCAACAAGCGTGATGACAACACCGTGTTGTCCGCTGAGATATCGACTGGCCGAACATTGCCGTGGACGGTTATGAGTTGTTCCTCACCATCAATGGCGATGCGCTGCTGTCCCTCAACCGTCAAATTCCCAGCCGAATCCACCTCAGCCACCGACACGGTCATCGCTGCTTTTATCGTACCTGCGCGGCGAGTAACGTCTGCGCTGCCGCGATCTATTCCAATGCCAATACTGCCGTCCTCGTCAACATCACCGACATCTATATCAGCGCCAACGCTTACATCCCGCTCAACGCTACGATCCGATGCCGATCGAGCCTCCGCATTCTCAAGAATCATGACTGTCAATAAATCACCAACCCGAAACGCTTTTTTATCGGCAACGTGGGAAAGGTAAGTATTTTCAGAATACAAATTTTCCCCGTGAGCCAGCGAAATCGACAGCAAGGTCACAACGCAAACTAAACCCAAAAAAGATCGTGGGCGTCTAGGTTTCATTAGTGAATCCTCCTAACAGGGAGATCATGGTTGATTTCTACTATCCCTGGCGCCACCACCAGAGCCTGAAAAACCTCATTTGAGCTGTCTGATGCAAGCTTCACAGTCTGACCGATGTCGGCCGTTTCCTTGGCAGTTGCCCGAGTCGTTAAACGTAGTCCACGCGCCACCACGTGCACAGCCACGGACTGACCGTAGGCAATGGCGGGGGTAGGCTCCAATGCCTGTTTGGTTAAGACCTGATCGGCGCGAAGTTCAACTGTTAACCGGCTTTCCTGATTTGGAACTTCAAGTTCCTGAGCATGTCGATCAACGAGATTGATCCACGCGGAATAAAACAAATCTGGGTTGGCTGCTTGATGAACGCCAATGTCATCCCTCGCGCGCCAGGCCAGAGTTTCACCCGAGACCTCGTACCAGAGCATCACAGTTTGCTCGGCGTTGTCGCGAGACAGCGTCAACTTTACTGAAGCTCTGCGCCCCATATTGTTCAGGTGGTCAGTGCTCAAAACCCACAGGGTGTCGTCATGAATCTTCAGATCGCTTGCCTTACCCATGAACCTATATTGCAGTTGTCTATACTGCTCAGGCCAATGCGCTCTTACTCGGGTATCAATGGCCTGTGCTCCCAGCTCAATCACCTTTGCGATCTGTCGCTCCGAAACATCGCTCCGGATTGTGATGCGCTCCGGACCTAGGACTTCGAAATCAGCGAGTGGCTCGAAAGTCTGTAACCAACGCGTGACCTCACTTAGCGTCGTATGACTTTGGCCTGCAAAACTCGGCGACGTTAGCTGTAATTGGGCAAGCGCATCTGTATCTGATACTGGGGTGGCATCGACGATCCGCGCGACACGATGCAGCGTCAGCGCCTCGCTGTCGTCCCCTCCCATTTCGATAACAGGATAAACAATGAGCAACCTGCCCAAAGATTCAGATGCAGCTAGGGTGGCGGGCATAATGGTCACCAGAATCGCCACCAATGTCATCGAGATCGCACGCGTCATTAGCTTCGCAGACTGTTGTTGATGCGCAGCATTTCATCGACAGCACGGATGACCTGAGAATTAACCTCATAGGCGCGCTGCGTAACGACTAGCGTCATCATTTCGTTGACGAGATTGACGTTAGAGCTCTCCATGAATCCCTGTGCTAATTTGCCAAAACCAGTCTCGCCAGGGTTTGCTATCATCAAACCACTGCTATCGTCCGTGGCTATAAATAGATTTTCTCCTATCGCCTCGAGGCTTGAAGGGTTGATGAAATTGGCAAGTTCAATCTGACCAACTTCAAAAAACTCTTGCTCATCCTCAATGCGCACGCGGACTTCCCCCGTCTCCGCTATGTAGATATCAGTGGCGTCCGGTGGGATTTGAATATTGTTTGCTAGGCGATGTCCGCTCGTAGTTTCCAGATAGCCGTCGCTATCTATGCGAAGGGCACCATTGCGGGTAAATGCATATTCACCGTTTCCCAGAACGACTTCCATGAATCCCTGTCCCTGAATCGCTAGATCCAACGGATTCCCCGTGGGAATCAAATCACCTGAGCTGAAGTCCCGTGAAATGGCTGCGACACCGCTTCCCATGCCGACCTGCATCTGGCTGTACACCCTATCGAGGGCACTTGAGGAGGAGACCGCATCGCGGTAAACCAAATCGTCGAAGCTGACGGTACTGCGTTTAAAGGCAGCCGTGTTTAGATTGGCCAGATTATTGGAAATGACATCGAGCTGGGTTAGTTCGGCGTGCATTCCAGAGGCGGCAACATAAAGCGCATCCAACATAATATTCCCCTTATTGGTGGTTAAAGATCACCCAAAACATTAATGGCTGAATCGAGCATGCCGTCATACCCCTTGAGTATTTTGTGCGTTGTCTCAAAGTGCCTCGTTACTTCGATCATTCGGATCACCTCATCAGCGCTGCGTACATTTGATGTCTCGATGTAGCCCTGCATGACGCTTCCAGAAAATGGTGTTTCAACCAATTGCGCTTTTTCAGATGTTGAGAAAAGCCCCTCACCGAGGTATTGCAGCAACGTAGGGTTTTCAAAGGCAACAACGCTCAATCGATCAATTTCTCTCCCGTCCTGCGAAACGATGCCTTCTTTGTCTATCTCGAATGGACTATTTTGTAGCTGAATTTGACCGCGTTCGCCCTGCACCACTTCCCCGGTGATCAAGCTGAGATAACCTTCTCGGTTAATTGTCATGGTGCCTTTTCGGGTGACCCCGGGGCCGCTATCGGTTAGCACTTCAAAAAATCCATTGCCCTCTATGGCAACATCAAACGCGCTACCCGAATAGCGCAGACTGCCCTGCTGTAGGTCTCTGAGAGAATCGATACCGGGCAGCATATGTCCGGTCAGAGATCCACTTGAACCCGCCACTCCCGGCAAGGCGGTATTCTGTGGTGGCGTAATGAGTGAAGAAAACGCAACCTCTCTCTTGTATCCATCGGTATTGATGTTGGCCAAATTTTGTGAAATGACACGCATCGCAATCATGTCATTGTTCAGAGCCGTTCCAAGTAGCGCCGTGATTTCGCTCATTGTGTTGCCCCCATTATCGGATCTATGTCGATTTCTTGTTCACGCGTTGCGCGCTGGTTGGCTGCTGCCACACGATCTTTGCTAAGTAACCCGCGGTCTATCCGAACAACGCCCCATGAGGTAATTGAGGTATTTGCCGGCACCTCATCCAGCGCTAAGACGGTAATGTGTGGAAGTACCCTATCCAGTAGTCGTTTGATGTGGCGCCGTAAGGTTGCAGAACAAAGCAGAACTGGCTGAAGACTTTCGAGCATCATTTTTTCGCTTTCCTTACCCAGTTCTTGCAGTAACTTCTCTGAGGTCCGGGGATCAATCATCATGCTGACTTTGCTTTCCGACGCACGAAGACCCAATTGCAATACATGCTCAACAGCTGGATCGAGGGTCAGCACCTGCAGCGCTCCGCTGTGGTCGGCTAAGTTTTCGCATATCGCACGACCAAGCACGCGGCGAACACCTTCGATAAGCTCCTCCTCATCTTTGGTTTTCCGACCTTGCTCTACCAAGCTTTCGACAATGAGTCCGATGTTTCTGAGGGAAACTTTCTCGGCCAGCAGCCCACGAAGTACTTTCTGCACTTCGCCTAGAGACAAAATATTGGGAATCAGCTCCTCATATAAGCTGGCCTGCTCCTGTCGGACGCGTTGCAGAATTTGTTCAGTTTCAGGGCGATTCAGTAATTCAGGAGAATGTCTTCGTACCGTCTCGCTAAAATGGGTAAATATGACGGTTATAGGATCGACAATGGTGGACCCACTCTTCTTGGCGACGGGTATATCCGCCTCATCGATCCACCGGGCAGGCAGCCCATAGGTTGGATCAGTGGTCTCCTCCCCAGCTACGTTGGTGTCACTGCTGGACGCACTGATTGCCAGAAAGCGTCCTACCCTAATTTGACCGGACGCCACCCGCGAGCCATGGATAAGGATTTCGTAGGCATCGGTACCCAGAGTGGATTCGCCAACCAAACGCACGCTGGGAAATACAAAGCCCATGTCAATCGCGTACTGTTTGCGGTAAGCCTTTACTTTTTCCATGAGCAGTCCATCGATCTCGCCACAGACCGGTAACAGCTCCGTCCCGATGGCGAGCTCGATCGGCTCTATCGTAATGTCGTCATATAAATTCTGCTCATCCAGCTGCTCACTGTTTTCTTCTTCTTTTTCTGTGTCAGTGCGCTGACTCCGTCTTACGGAAAAGTAAGCGCCAATGATGACCGCTGTTAATATGGTTAGCACCGGCAGAATGGGAATTCCAGGCAACAGCATTAGCCCACACAGGCCGATCGCCAGCATGATTAGGCTCTTGGGATATAGCGCAATCTGGCTAGTTATCTCCTCGCTCAGCTGAGCATCTGTGGCTGCTCTTGTGACGATGATTCCCGTAGCGGTCGAGATCACCAATGCCGGTATCTGAGTAACAATGCCGTCACCCACAGTTAGCAGGGTGTAGCGCTGAAGGGCCTCCCCCCAGTCCATCCCGCGTTGGGCGACCCCCACCGTCAGCCCGCCGATGATGTCGATGAGAATAATCAGGATTCCCGCTATAGCGTCTCCTTTGACAAATTTACTGGCACCGTCCATGGAACCGTAGAAATTAGCCTCTCGCTCTATGTTGCGGCGTCGGGTCTGGGCTTCTTTTTCGTCGATCAATCCCATGTTCAGATCAGCATCAATGCTCATCTGTTTGCCAGGCATGCTATCTAGGGTAAATCGTGCTGCCACCTCAGCCACACGCTGGGCTCCGCTGGTCACCACCACATATTGAACAATGATGAGAATGAAAAAGACCACAAGACCTATGACGTAATTGCCACCGACCACGTAGTTGCCCACGGAATCGATAACTTGACCGGCATCACCATCAGCCAATATCAATCTTGTGGCGGCGATGTTGAGCGAGAGACGAAACAGTGTGGCGATCAGCAGCAGAGAGGGAAAGGTGGAAAACGTCAGTGGCTTATCCATGTAAAACGTTAACAGCAGGATGAGCAGTCCAAAACTGAAATTCAAAACCAACAGAAAATCCAGCAACCCGCTCGGCACGGGTGTGAATAGCACCAGTAAGATACCCATCATGGCCAGAACGAGTGTGACCTCGCTTGGCGAGCCAACGGTTCTGTGCCAATTTCCTGAAGGCTGGTTCATTGTCCGACCGCTCGCTTGGATCGCTGCGCAAAGGCCATGCGAAAGGCTCTTGCCAAAGCCACATAATGGCGTTGGGGAACTGTTGTATACAGCTCGCAGCGGCGATAGATAGCGCGTGTCAAAGCTGGCGTGTTGATGACTGGGACGCCTTTTCGATAGGCCTCATGACGGATCAAACGAGCCATTTCATCGGCGCCTTTCCCAGTCACAACGGGGGCCACCATCGTTTCTCGATCATATTTCAACACAACCGCGTAATGCGTCGGGTTGGTGATGACTAAATCTGCTTCAGCCACGTTGCCTAAGCTCTGGCTACGTAGTCTTAACTCTCGCTCCAGTGAACGCCGTTTTTGGCGAATCATTGGGTCGCCTTCACGTCGCTTATGCTCGTCTTTGACCTCTTTTTTGGTCATCCGCAAATTTTTTCGGTAATCCCATCGGGTGTAGACCCAATCAATGATGGCAAATAACGCCAGCACCACCAGCAATCTGAATAGCAGGGAACTAGACATACCCAGAAATTCGGGCAGTAAGGCTCTAGGGCTCTTGGTATAAAGCCCAAGCATGGGATCAATGAAACTTTCGAGGGTGATGAACATCACTCCGCCAAACAATGCCAGTTTGACCAGGGACTTGGCGAGCTCGTACAGCAGTTTTATGGAGAATATGCGTTTGAAGCCGGTTACCGGGTTCAATCGTTTGATATCGGGTTTGATTGGGAAAAACGAGAAAACGGGGCCTATTTGAACGAAGGTGCTCAAGATGGCCACGACCATCACCAATGCAACCAGCGGCGCGATAATGGCCACACTATCGCTGGTCCAAAGGGAGGCGATGTCTACAAGGCTTCGTGTTTCAAAACTGATTTGTCCTGCTGAAGAAAATAGCCTTCGACAGAGGGTCAAAGTATTCTCGACAAAAGCAAATCCCGCCGCCATCAGAAATAGCGTGCCCGCGCAGATCGCGAGAAAGGTATTCACCTCAACACTTTTAGCAACCGAGCCCTTGCGTCTCGCCTCTTCTAGCTTAAAAGGCGATGCGGGCTCGGTTTTTTCTGATTTGTCGGGTTCGTTAGCAGCCATTGCACATCACCCTAGAGCAACCGGAGGCTGACTCAGTGTGAGCTGCCAATACCGGAATACGCCTAAGAACAACTGCTCCAATACGGGTGTTAAATAGCGAAGGGCAAGCATCACTAGTGCCAGCGCCGCAAAAATCTTCAACGGCAAAAATAGAAAATACACGTTCATCTGGGGCATCGAACGCCCTATGACCGCAATACCTGTATCCAGCAGCAGTAACACCCCGATCACGGGCGCTGCGATAATCACTCCATAGAGATAAGTGATTCCGAACTGTCCGACTATGGGTTTTAGGCCGTCGGGTATAACCCCAGACCCAGGAGGCAAAACGTTGAGGGACCACGATAAACCCCGTATGGCTACCTGGTAGGCGTCGCTGATAAAAAAAATGATCAGACCAAAGAGTGCAAGGAGTGTTCCAAATAAAGGATTCGCTGCATTGGTCGTAGGATTAAGAATTTGCGCTGCACCAAAGCCTGCTTGGAAATCAAGCAGTTTGCCCGCCACCATGATAGATCCAAAGGCGGCATAGAACCCGAATGCCAATATAAGACCGATCAGTGCTTCCGAGATGGCGAGTAGACCAAACTGAACGAGGGAGCTTGGCAGCTCTATAAACGACAATCCTAGAGCCGACACCAAGGTTGCCGATAATCCCAGAGCTGACAATACGCGTATCCGCGCAGGCAATCGTCCCAACGCGTCAAATGGGCTGGCAAAAAACACAACGCCGAACCGGATGCTGACGAGCAGCACCAGCAGCAACCATGTTAATTCCAGATTAAACTGCATCTACGTTCGCTCTCAGCTTCAAAACAAGTTTGGAATGTTGCCGATTGCACTGGCGCTGTAATTTTTCAGTGTGGTTAGCATCCAGTGTCCGAGCAGCAGCACGGTCGCACCAACGGCCAAGATTTTTGGCACAAAGGTCAGGGTCATCTCCTGAATCTGAGTCACGACCTGTAAAAGACTCACCAGTAAGCCGACCAGCAGAGCGACGCCCAGTATGGGTGAAGCGATCGATAAGCCGGTTAACAGCATGTCGTTAACCAACGCGGTTGCTGCTTCGGTGTCCATTGCTTTACCTCCCTAACCCCTCACCCACGTTAGCTTCGGATACTGAAACGTTGACAATCCCTAGAACGCAAATCACTGCGTTGATAAAAGCTAGTGAAACCGCTACGCAGGACAACGTTAAAGGCTGGATAACACCACCGCACCCGACCTTGGTCGGGTTAATTTAGGTTTTCAGGTGTGTAACATCTGGGGCTTTGGGATGCCTCAACAGGAAATGATGGACCGGCAAGAGATACTTGATGCGACGGAGCTGACATTCTTTGCCCAGCAAGCTCTCCAGCGTGGCGATCTGGAAAAAGCGTTGATAATGGTCAAGAGCGCCCTAGCGCAGGAGGCTGCGCCAATGGTAAGCCACGCCATCATCGGAAGAATTTACGCGCAAATGGGCTTGTTCGACAGAGCCGTAATGCATTTACAGTATTACAGTGACAGGGAGCCGGATGCATACCATGTGAGTAGCCAGCTCGGTTTGGCCCTTTTTCGCAGCGGGCACTCAGACGCCGCGATTGCCACGTGGGAGGAAAAGGTGCTTTCGATAAATGCGACGCATCCTCCGGCCTTATATTTTCTCGCTTACGCCCTGGCGTGCAAGCATGATTGGGCTAAGTCACAGCGTGCGATCGATATTTTGTTGAGTTCTGCGGGAAAAGATAATTTATTTAGCGTGAAGGCTAAGCAACTTCGCTCGAGTATAGGTAAGGTTACTTCCTCGGACTCGACAGGAACTCCTGAGTGGCCGCAGGATCTCAGAGATGACTTGGTGTTCAGTTAAACGAATCAATGGTGGGCTGTAACTCAGTTTGCTCAGACAATAAATCGTCAAAGAGTTAAATTGAACGGCAAAGATGAAGAGGATGACATGGCAGATTTTGATGCGGAAGAACTGTTCCACCTAGGCTTAAAAGCTTCCGAAGGTGGCGATAAAGAACGCTCGATCATGTACTTCAAACGCGCCATAGAGCTTGAACCGGCACCCGCAAGCTACTATTTGTTGGGTGCAGAGTACGCAGAAATAGGCATGATGCCGAGAGCGGCGGAGTGCATACAAAAAGCGCTGGATGGAGATCCCGAGCTGTGGACGGCTTGGTTTCAATTGGGCTTAATTTATCTGGCTTTGCAAGAGACGGAAAAAGCTCAAGCATCATTTCAAGCGCTGGAAGTGCTTGGAGAAGAATCCTACTTGTTTCATTTTGCGCTGGGGATGCTGCTGCTGATTAACGAAGAAGTCACTGAGTCCTTGGAATCCCTTACCTATGGGATTCAAATCAACCACGACAACCCAGCGCTGAATCGTGACGTTCGCAATATTATTGATTCAATAAACGAAAACCTCAGTGAGTTAACCCCGCAGAGAGAACAAGATCTCGATGGAGACCCTGAGGTCAGGGCACCAGATTCGAGGGGCGAAAAGGAATCCCGCGAGCATCTCTTGGCAGCAAAGTATCGGAGCGAGTAGCGCTGCCTTGCGACACTGCCCTCAAAGTTAACGTCACACCAACCCCGTTACACGGCCGTCATCGGCCTCACCCCTGCCGTGTCTGCGATAGAGTTGTGCCAACGGCGCAGCCAGCCTCTGAGTTTATATCGCAGTTTCCTGCGGCAGAGATATTGGAAGGAGGCTTTAGGCCTAATTTTTACTGCTGATATCTACTGGTTCTCGGAGGCTCTTTACCCCACTACCCAGCCGTCACCATCATCAGAGGAGTCACTGCTGTGGTGCATTTTTGCGTGGTAAAAACATAGATCAGCGCGTTTGATTGTTTGGTCAGGCAGCTCTCCCAGGCGGAGACGTGTGGCGCCAATACAGAGTTTTAAGTTGATTCTTTCACCACTTGAAAGGTGCTCGATTGGTACCTCAGCAACAGCTCGACATATTGATTCAAGTAGCTCGGTGGCATCGACATCCCTGGGCGATTGAAGAAGTAGCGCCCACTCCTCTGGACTGTATTGGTAACAACCACCGGGAAAGCGGTGATGCAGAAGTTTCTTTATTTGGTCCTTGAGCTTCTCCGTTCGCTCAAATCCCAATACCTCGGTGTGTGTTTTTAAGTCGTCTATCACTACAATAGCAACCCAGCGATGTTCATCGCTGGGTTCATAAAGCGCATGCTCAAGATTACGATCAAACGCTAATCGACTCCCGATCTGGCCAAGAGCTTTACCTACTGTAGTGTCTGGTTGGGCTTCACTGTCCTCGAGCTGAGTACTGCGGAAAGCGGTGGTGTACTCATCGAGTGATTCCTGATAACGCTGAAGCCTTCTCCCCGCAGCAACCAAGGCGCTCAAGATTGGCGAATTCTGATCGGCTAAATCAAATCGGGGCGAATGATCTTTGACGAGAGCGCTATATTCGCCACGCCTTAGCTTCAATGCTGCAATCTCGATGGCGGTCAGTGGCTTTGCTATTTGGCGACTTATTGCTACGTAACTCATAACGAGGGTTGCGAACATCAAGAACGAGGCTGGCACGATCATTTTGAGGGATCCTCTCAGGGCTGACCCTTGAAAGGCTGACTTTGATTGAATGCTTAAATACCACCACTGTAATTTCGGCATCAGAGAGCCAACGATAATATAGTCGCCGGTTTCCAAGAGCAGTGAATCGGTCAATAGTGGGCTGTTCTCTTGGCCGGAAATAAAAGCCACAGCCTCTTGCAGTGCGCTATCGGGTAGCCCAGCAACATCACTTTGTACCAGCACGTCGTCACCCTCGAGGCTTCCCTCATCAGCATTGAGAGTGGATGCAACTGTCATCCCTTTGGTGTCGACGATTGCCAAAGTGCCCGGTTTATCCGCATGGGGTATTAAAAGCTGTCTGACTAGCGAGTCCAAACGGATATCTAAACTCGCGTTGCCCAGATGAGTACCCTCTAAATCCATAGGCTTGTGGAAACTAATACCCCAAGTTTCTGATGGATCCAGGTATAAGCTGGTCCAAAATGACAGGCGATCTGGATTAGCACTGGGGGAGAATCTTGGGTCTGTTACATTGGTGTCATTTTCAATCATCAACCCCCAAGGTATCTGTGGGTCATAGGTTATTACTGCGTTCTCAGGCATGCTGATATAGGCGTTACGTATTTCTTTTTCCCAGCTAGCCCCCAATTCTGCAAGTACCGTATGTGCAATGGTTATCCTCGCTCTTAATTCATCGGTAAAGGGTTGGCCATGGTTGGTAGCAAAACCGGTAATTCCATTTAATCTCAAGCCGTCATAATCGCGTTCAACGAAAAAAGATCGGTCGGAGCGATATACCCCGGGTGATGATTCCTGATACCAAGAATCAAATCGTGTTTGCCAGTCAGCGTCATCTACGCTTGCCCGATACCGTGTTAAAAACCGCTGTTCAAGAATTTGTGTGTAGTTCTCGATACGTTGAAATAATGGCTCAACCAGCCGTAATCCTGAGGCCTGACCAAGCTTGAGTGAGGTAATTGCATCAGATTTAGACGCTTGATAGCTGGCCGAAAATACGATAATCGAGAACAGAGCAAAAACAAGAACACCACCAAGCACGAGGCGTGAGAGCAATTGTTTAACTGTCTGCTGGGTGTAAACCGCTTCGCTACCCACACTGTTGTGGCTCGACGAAATGTGCTCACGGTTTTTGTTTTTATTCATCTGTTACCCAATTCCACCGCAAATTTCGGTGCGTTCCCTGCTCTATCGTCGCTACGCGTTCAGGCGTTTGATTGTGGTGCGATGTAATAGTCTATCGTGGCCCTCATAGCCGCCGGTGGCTTTATGAAGCACCGAGCGGTTGTCCCATAGCACCAGCATATTGGGCTGCCATCGGTGTTTGTAAACGAATTCCTCCCGAGACTGATGCTCAAGTAGCTGC
>Ga0181553_10004343_pt1 | contig 12058 bp, 16 predicted proteins | sample 011ome_17_FD_133753 | JGI IMG/M metagenome (GOLD analysis project Ga0181553, IMG submission 133753) | Coastal salt marsh microbial communities from the Groves Creek Marsh, Skidaway Island, Georgia - 011502XT metaG (megahit assembly) | ecosystem: Environmental > Aquatic > Marine > Intertidal...
GTTTTCTAAACAAGATCTAGAAGACGCACAATTAAATGCTATAATTAACTATGAAAAAATAAGGAAAGAAAGGAAGAAAGAAAAACAAGAAAGATTAAAAATAGAAAAAGAGCAAGAAGCAATCAAGAACACATTAAGAAGGGCTGTGCAACCACAAAAAGAATATAACCCATATGCTGGGTGCTATTAATTGAAGATAACTTTGTTAATTGAAGATAACTTTGTTAATATTTATAAAACAAAACAAAATAAAATAATTATCTAAGTATTAATAAATGTTATATTATTATTCATTATTAAGATATCATGTGGCTAATCAAGCCCATATTAGAAATAGAAAAAACTTAGAAAAAGGAACAGATGAATTATTGAAAGCACAAAAACAACTTAGAATAATAACAGAAAGAATGAAATATTTAGAAAAAATAAAGAAACAACAGAAGAATAGTTATTTAACTTAATTTAAAACGTGTCTTATATTTTTTAATATTTTCTTTAATACTTGTAGATGCCCCCCAAAGTATATAATATGACAAATAACCAGCATTCATATAATTACCCTTCTCCAAGTCTTTTGTATGACGAGATCTATATTTATCTCTTCGTTCTTTGTCTTTGTGCTGGGTATAGTCTTCATACCTATTATCGCCGAATTGAGTTGTTTTTATCTTCTTACCTTTATCATCATAAAAAATAGCTTTCCACTTTTTATTTTTAGCAGTCCCTTTTTCAATACTAAGTTTCATATTATATTATATGTAACATTTTTAAATTTAACAACACATTATTAAATTATCATAACTATTTTTAAGTTTAATAAAATCTGCAGGATCCCCGCCTTTATCAGGATGATATTTTAAAGATAACAATCTATATTGTTTTCTTAATTCTTTTTTAGTTTTAGGTGGTATAAGCTTCATTATTTTCCAATCTTCATTTATATTATTATTAAAGATATCTTCAATAATTGTATAACCAAACATATTATTTATAAAGTTATCTTTTATATTATTTCTTATTTCTTTTTGTTTTAAGAAGCATCTATGACAGCAATATCCATCTTCTAATATATATGCACCATAAATACATTTTCTATACCGCCCATTAGCATAATTATCATAAGGATTGTAATCTTCTTCTATATCTGAATCTGAACTATCCCACATATTCTATTATCAATATATTATTACATATATATTAAATCTATTTTTTAAGTAAATGATGTTATTTTTAAATAAATGTTATGAATTAGTAAATATTACCAATGTAAAAAAAGTAAAAAGTATCGCATACGCGAAAACAACAACATTAATTAATGATGTGCTTTTTATCAAAGTCAAACACTTTTATTTTTAGGCATTAGTAAATATTACCAATTTTTAACATTTTTGTAAGTATAACAACAATTTATTTAAAAATAATATATTTGTATTATATATATACAATGAATAGAAATATCAAGTCTGAAATAATTGAAGATTTAGAACCAGCTAAAGAGTATGTTTGTAAGAGAATAATGTGGAATAATTATCCAAAAGATAAAAAATATAATTACAGAAAACAAATGAAGGAATATAATAAGAATAATTTAGTACAAGAATTATCAATCAATTATTATAAAGAACATGTAGCAAGAATGATGTTATTGAAAGAAAATGAAGTATTACAACAAAAAATTAAAGAATTACAACAAAATATTAAGTCTGATAATTGATGTTTTAAAAACACGGTTATTATTTAAAAATAAAATCTATGTTATAGTATAATATGGATCAAAACACGCTAAACAAAATTGCTGAATTAGAAGCTCAACTTGCAGAATTAAAGGGGGAAACAACAATATCAACTGAACAAGAAATAGAGGAAGAGAAAAAACGCAATAAATTATCTAAATATTTAAGTTTTAAAAATAATAATGATGAAGATAAGTTTTATAATAAGATTAAGACAAACAAGCAAACATTAAAAAAGGTATATGATAGATGTTATAAACATATCTTATTTAGTGAAAAAGAAAATAAAGAAAAAGATATGTTAATAGAAAGACATCTTCAAAATAAATATAATGAAAAATATAATTTAGATACTTATGAACCTGATTTATGTGGTGATTATTATTATAGTAATAAACAAGTAAGAAAGAATAATATGTTAAAAGATTTTAATGAAACATTTAAATATTATGCTGATTTAATATTAGATAAAACAGTAATACAACAACAAAAAAGTAGATGGAAAAAAAGATTAATGGATATGGAAGAAGATAATCCAGAATTACAATTATTTAACTTATTTATTAAGTTAGATAAAGAAAGATGGGAGAATAAAAGAACTATTGCACAATTGTTAGATATATATGATAATGAAAGTAGTGATAGAAATTTATTAGGCGGTAATATACCTGATTGTTAGTATGATTAATATGATTTTTTGGTAGTAGATTTTTTTTTAGCTGAAGCACCTTTGGTAGTATTAGATTTTTTTGTGGTATAACCATCAAAAATTTTATTGGGATTAATTTTTTTATCATCATCTAAAGATTTTTTAATATCTATTTGTATATCATCTCTGTTTTTCATAGGTTTAGCATTAACTACTTTTTTTGCTGGTGCTTTTTTTGGCATTAGTATAATATTATAAATAATAAATTTTTTTAAATAAAATATTTTATATTTTATATAATATAAATGAGTTTAGTAGTTACATCTAACATCGCTTTAGAAGATAACCCAGAATTTTCAAATGCTTTCAAGCCTTATTCATATCAGAATAGACTTTTAAATACAATGAAAATTCCACCTAATAGTGAAATAGCATTACAAAGTGCTAAAATAAATAAGAATGGTTTATTTGTTTTAGATAGATCAAATAGTGGTTTTTGTCATTATTTCGGCACACCTGTAGGAGATGGAGCAGATGAAGTAGCCAATATAGAAGATAGCACAACTGTTCCATTCAGGGCGGTAATTGGAGCTGGAGAAGCATTTAGAGCTGGAGCAGAAAAGAATGAAGTTAATACAGATGATATGGCGAATGAAGTTCAAAAAGGTTTAAATCAAGCAGTATTCCATCCATCTTTAATAACTGGTGCAACTACTACTGGTGTAAAAGTAGATGTAGAATATGGTTCAGGTAATAGTTTTAATGGATTTAAATTTATAGCGACCCAGCATACAGCTAAAACTGGTAGAGCAAAAGCAGATTTAACATATACAGATGTAAGTAAAAACGATCAATATAACTTTACACAAGTTGCTGGTGTAGTTACAAGCACTGATATAGATGGTTTTTATGTTCAAAATAGAGAATATCCAATAAGTCAGAATGCTGGTGAGTGTACATTTAATTTCAGTGATGCTAATAGTGGTGGAAGATGGATGTGTGGTTTATCTAGAATTAATAAACCAAGAGATATTGGTGCTGGCGATTTTGATTATACACCGACTTATTTTGATAATACATTAAATACTACAAATCATATGAGAAAAACAAGGGGACAATTTTTATATGCTGATATATGTGTAGCTAGAGAAGGACAAAATCTTAAAATATATCAAAGTTGTGCTAGAACAGCTGCTGGAACTGGGCAAGGTATAAATATGAATGAAGTAATATATTATGGAGATCATAATGTTAATTTTGCAGATATCTATGATATTGGATCTAATCTAGACAATTATCAAAAATTAAAATTCACATTAACAAATGAAAAATTAAGAATAGATATTATTGATAATAATGGTGATAGTGTTTTATTATGTGATCATGATACATTAGTAGCTGCTGGTGCTACTAAAAATAAATTTTTGAATCCAGTAAATGCTGCTAAATGGGCGATGTATCCAGTATTAGCAGCAAGTGGAAATAGTCAGGCTGGTGGTCAAGCATTATCTATAGATACTATTCAGCATTATAGTGTATATCCTGAATTTGATATTAATAAATATTTCAATTATGATTGGTGGGGCTGGTCACAAGAATATGATGAAACAGTATTTTGTAAAGAATTAGAAATGAGACCATTTAATAATTATAGTAATGATAAAATATTAACACCAAAGGGAGTTAATGCTAGTGGTGGAATGGAAGATTATGATTCATTAATTATAACAGCAACAAGCAAAGAATATGGCGAAGATTCAACTCAAGATTGTAATACACAATTTACATTGGGTTTTGTAGGCACGGCTGTGAGCAAACCGACTGATAGCACAAACCTAACAACAACAAATAAAAGTTCAAGTCCTCTAAAATTAATATCAAATGTTTCTTTATTTATAAGATTAAATAACTTTACACAGAATACAATAAATGCAAGACAAGGTACAATATCTAAGATAGTAGGACATTTACCTCGCTTTGATAACAGTGGTAATGAGAACGGAGGTCTCTACTTCGAACCACACGAAAAGACTTATCTTTCTCTAAATAATCCTGAACCAATATATATTAATAGTTTTGATGTAGATGTAGTATATGAGAATGAGACACTCTGCACAGCACTACAAGGAAAGACTATTGTATGCTTCCACATAAGGAAGGAAAGAAAATAATTTAAACATATATTATAATCTATATATATATATAGAATATGGATTTAACAGATGAACATATAAATAAAATATTAGAAAGTTATAAAAAAAAAAGAGAAAGAGAAATCAAATATTATCATGAAGTAAAAAAGCATAATGAAGACTATATGAAAAAAAATAGAGAAAGAGCAAAAAAGCATTATCAGAATGGGTATAAAGAAAAAAAGAAAGAATATTATGAAAATAATAAAGATATCATGAAAGCTAAATCATCATATAATTATTATAAAAAAATAAATAATATAGATAAATTTAAAGATAAACATAAAGAGAAATATAATTTGTTAGTGGATAAAGGATTAATATCTGTATAAAATTATTCCAGCAAATTTAATACATAAGATATCAATTTTGTTTTTTCTTCTTATACATATTCTTTTTCCATTTAACTTTTTTTCATAAACCCATTTTTTTCTAGATTTATCATAACCCACATGTTTATAACCGCTTGTATTATCTGTTCTTTTTTTCATATCACTTTTGTTAATATTACATATATGACAAACTACATTTCTAAATTCACCTGTAGAATGATTATGTTCCATACATTTTTTATTTTTACCTTTTTGTCCTTCTTTTAATTCTACATTACATAAATCACAATGTGTAGTATTAATAAATTTATCATATATTTTTTCATAATCACCTATTAAACCTTGTTTTTTCCAACTACTTATTTTCTTACATTTATATTCTTTAATAGGATCTTTATAAGGCATAATAACATTAATATTAATTTGTTATTAATTTTCAAATTTTTTTTATATAATATATTATAGTATATTATGTCAGAATATGTTGATACTAAATTAATTAATTGTAACAGATTGGCATCTATTGAAAGTAGATCTAAAAATGATAGTAATCCTGCTGTATGGACAAATCCTTTAAATGAAAGTATAAGGTTAGATGTAGGTGATAAGATAAGTTTAGAAAGAGCATTTATTTCAGAGGTTGGAGCTGGCAAATCATCAACAATTGAATTTAAAGGTGAAACTACTGGAAAAAATCCAGTAGGGACATATACTAAAATTACACCAGATGATTATTATAAAAAAAGAAGTAATACTTATGATCCAAAATATAGATTAGGATATTATAATAAAATAACAACTGAAGAAGTTAGTGATGAAGATGTAGAATTAAGAGATAATTTAGCTCCATTAGTTATTGGTTATTATATAACAAGTAATGAACATCCAAATTATATACAACAACCTAGAAGATGGGCACAAGCAGAAAGCGCTAGAGGAAGTATTCCAATACAACCTAGTCCAGATATATATACATCAAGAGATCAATATTCACACGGAAGAAGTTATGATACTACAAATGATGATTTACCGTGTTTAGCAGATTATAGAAAAACTTTACTTTATCAACTTGACCCTACATCATATAATCAAAAAGTAGATAATACAAGATATACTTTATATATTAAAGATAAAATAGCATATACTCCTTCTTTTAATGGTAATACAGGTATAAATGAAAATTATAAAGCACAATTTCCAAAATATACGCATGATGGAATATTTCAAGAATGTAAATATTATAGATATAGAGAAAGAATAGATATAGAAATAAATAAAGGTTTTAATACACCTTCTGCAGTAGCAGAACAAATAAGTAGACAATTAACTGAAACAAAAAATGAACAATTGTTTGAAATAAATGATACACGAGGATATTCTAGACCAATAACTAAAACTATTGAAACAAATACATATAAACCTATTAATTGTCAAAATTTGTGGTATTATTGTGAAGAAACGTATGCTAGTTATATTGCTGAAGATTTACCAATGACAGAAGATGATGAACCAAATCAATTATCAATAGATTATATATCTACATTTGGATATATTGGTATTAAAAGACCTGAGTTATATGAAAGTGGTAGATTAATGAATAGTGAATTAGTAGGAACAGCTACAGTATCACGTAAATCAATTGATGATACAATATTAGTACAAGATTTTGGAACAGATAGACCTTTTGAAGGTTTTCAATTTTTATTAACTGGATCAAAAGGTGGTAATACAACAACAAATGTAGCAACAGAATTAGTATTAAATGTAAGATATACAAAAGAAAATTGTGAAAAGATTAGAGCATATTTAGATAAACAAATATTATATCCAGAATTATGGGAAGGTTTAGAACAAGGATATTATGATGAAACTTCATTAGGTGCATTACAATTACCAACAATTGATAATTCAAGAATGTTTCATATTAATAAATTTAATGCTAATAGTAATTTAGCCTCAACAAAATTACAACCAACATTTGGACAAGATGGTTTTAAATTAGGAGCAACAACAAAAGAACAAGGTAATTTTTGTAGTCTTCCATTATTTTTCAAATATGATGAAACTAAAAAAGATACATTTATAAGTGGTGATAATTATGCATCATTTAACACTGATGGATTAGCTGGATTAGGATTTTGTTGGCCTTATAAAACAGTAGTAGTAGAAGTAGATGGGACAGTAGTAGAAGATTATTTTATTGTATTAGATTTAAGAACAGTAGGAGGTATACCACAATTATTATATACTGATAATGGAGATACTCAAATATATCAAGGTAGAAGAATAGGATATGATCAACATGCTAGTGCTTATGGAACAGCAATAATAACACCATATAGTGGGTATAGTAATGTAGATATTGGAACTGAAGCAACAAGAGATGAAGGTAAAAATGAGACAGATTTGCCTCAAGTTTTTACAGAAACAATAAATCATTTTTCAAGTATATCACAGGAAAATGTAGAAACAGTAGATATGATGCCTTATATGACACAAACATATATAGGAGCAAATAATCCAGAATTAACATATAATGATATAAATGACAGATTTGAATTTTCTAGGTTACATACATCAAATAATATTGGTAATAAAGCAAAAGCTGGAACTAAAGCAGATTCACTAACAAGTGAAAGTATGATACCAGCAGCAAGATTAACATTAAGAGAAGTAGTTCCAGTAGGATTAAATCCAGATAGTGGATCAACAGTATATAAAATAAATCCAAGACCAATACAATTTGGTTATAGTCCAACATTTAAACCTTATAAAAGAGATAATTTTGCTATAACTACTAGTGTTTATCCTAAAACAGCAAAAAATTATAAAGATAATTATACTACAGAAGGAACTAATACACAAATATATGAAGCATATAATGAAAATATAGAACCATATACAATTTTTGATTCACACGGTGGTATATATATTGATAATTGGGGTTTTGATGAAGATAATTGGGAAGATAATTTATGGGATATTTTAGGTTTTGATTATTATGCTACTAATGCTGAACCTAGTGCTTTAAATGTTTTAACTAAAAGAGTTAATAATGAAAATAATAATTTATTATATAGACCAACAACAAATGCTGAAGTGTTTCAAACAGATACAAAATCTTATGTAGCAAATCAACATAATGCTAAGATGCATTATACATCATTACCATATCCATTAGGTGTTTGTAATTATAAAGCAGTACACGATGGATCACATGATAATTGGATGTATAATGGAGCAGATAGTCAAGCAGAACAAACACCTGCAAAAGCTCAACCATTATTAATATATCCTCAATTAGATATAGCGACAACATCAACAGCAATAACTGCTACAGATTTACAAAAAAGTGTATTAAGACCATATTATACAATAAGAAGTAATATTTTAGAAGGGGCAACAGCAATAGGAGGTAATCCAACTGGAGCTAATTTACCTATTATTAGTATAGTAGATAAATATAGTGCTGCTAATGATTATTTTATGGGAAATCCAAGCAGTATACAATTTACAGTAACAAAATCTACTATGATAGCTGATATTAAAACATCAATACATGATAGTGATGGAAGATATGCTAATGTAGATAAAACATCAGCAGTAATATATAAAATAGAAAAATTAAAAAGAGCACCTGTAAATATAGTTCAGCAAATATTAGAAGAAGAAGCAGAAGCACAGAAAAAGAAATAAGGATATCTTTAATAAATTTGAAAATAATATTATAAAAATAATATAACAAAAAAAAAATATATAATATTATATATAATGAAAGTTAATCAGAACTGGGAAGATAGTGATTTTGAAAATTTTATGAGTGAAAACTGGCGTGTATCCTGCACATATGGTGATGATGAAGATTGGATAGATGATTTAATCAATTCCAATTTCAAGCAAGAGTGGTCTGCACAGGCTCTAAAAGAAGCATTAAAAGAAGATTTAAGTAACGATATGACATTAAATCAGATCTTTGTAAAATACACTGATAATCCGACACCTTATATGAGAGATGTAGATTAATCAAAGGTGATAGTAAACTTACCTTTATGCACTCTAAATATATCAGGTGCTTTTAATTTTATATAGGCATCAGGGTGTTTATTATAAATAGTAGGATGTCTTTCTTTCATATTTTTTATGTAATACATTTGCTGATATTCTATTCTATTATCAGCTTTAATATTTTGTTTTACATAGTTATCTTTTTTAATATCCATTTTTTTTCCTATATTATGATAATACCAATTATGATATTCTTTAGTCCCAGATGGATAAGGGATATCATATTTCTTATGTCTCATATTATATAAATTATATAATATTATTCTTTTTAACATAAAATTAAAAGATATCTTCAAAAGTTTAATACTTAAAAATTATTATCTATGTTATTATTAATGATAACGATATATAAAATAGAAGATAAAGATGGATTAAATTATGTAGGATCAACATGTAGAACAACTAGTCATAGATTAAATGGACATAGAACAGATAAAAAGCGAGGTAGACCCTGCAGTAGTGGAAATTTAGATTTAGATAACTGTACAATATCTGTATTAGAAAAATGCGATGAAAATAAAAGAAATGAAAGAGAACAATATTGGATAGATAACACAGATTGTGTAAATAAATATAATACAACACACGATCCAGTGCAATATAGGAAAGATTATATTAAAAAAAATAAAGAACATCTAGCACATACACATCATCTTTATCATATAAAAAATAGAGATAAGATATTAAATTATAAAAAAAATTTAAGGATATATCAAAATAGCTGGGGTGAAAAGATATGTAATAATTGTAATTTATTAAATATAAGTATTGATTTATTTAAATAAATAAAAGATATCTTTAAAAAAAATAAAAATATAATAAATATTATAATGTTAACTAATAAGCAAAAGTTTAATAAAAAATATAAGCAACCAATAAATACATCAAATAGCAAACAAAAGATATCAAAATTAACTGGGATACCAATGAAAATATTAAATCAAGTATATGATAGGGGTTTAGCCGCTCATAAAAATAACCCAGAAAGTGTGCGAAGTTTAACAGGAAAAAAAGTAGGAGGTAAATCATTAAAGGGTAAGATGTCTGCACAGCAATGGGCTATGGCTAGAATATATTCATTTGTAATGAAAGCACCAACATATAAAACTGCAGATAAAGATTTAGCAGATAAATTAAAGATAGAAAATATAAAAGGTTATAAAAGATAATTTATTTTTTTTCATATACATAATTCTGGATAATTGTTTTAGGGTCAGTAGGTCTAATCTTAGACATTTCTGTAATATAATCAGTTATTTCTTTAGTAGAGCCTTTTTTATTGGCTAATAAAATTTTAAATATAGATGAAGTAGATAATTTAGTACCAATAAATTTATTAGATGTATTAGCAAGTCTTAATGATAGAGCATCATTACTATAAGGTTCATCATTGCTATTTAAGAAGAAGTATTGATTTTCGCCTTTATTAAAATGATAAATATAATCTCTAATAGATTTCTTTAAATCTTTCTCTTTAATTTCATTTTCTAAATTACCATATTTATTGGCTGTTTTATACTTTGTTCTAAACATCATTATTTTTCTTTTACCAATAACAAGATAATTATAAGTAAGAGCAAAATTTTCATCATTTTTAATTTTATTATACATTTCTAATGTTATCATTTTAAAAGATCCAACTTCATTTCTAATAGGGTAATATCTTAATATTTTAAAGATAAGATTATCCATTTTATATTTTTCTTCTTTACCAGTTTCTGCAATGAGTTTATCATATTCTTCTATACTTATAACTTTATCTTGCTGAGTTTCAGAATTAACAACATTGATATCTTCTTTTTTATTTTTTAAAAATAGATTATTTTCCATCTTATCCTTATTATATTTTTCATAAAGATCAGTATCTTTTTTATCATTTAATAAAATTAAGATAACAGTATAATAATTTTTTCTGTTAGCTTCTTTAATAGATTGTAATACTTTATTAACTTTATCATAATCATCTAAAAAAGAGATATCTTTAATTTCATCTTCATTAGTAACTAATTTATGTAGTTTCTTAATAAAACCAACATATTTAGTGGCGGTAGATTGAGAAAGATTAGGCTTAACCTGATTGATTGTTTCTGCAATGTTCATTATATTATATATATAGAAAATAATTTAGCTTTAAATACTTTATAGAAATCATTTTATTATTTTCAAATTTTTATAGGTTATATACTTCTGCACATATTGAAGATATCTTTATAAAAGATATCTTTATAAAAAATAGATTTATAAAAAATATATATATAAAATTTATTGTATAATAGTTATCAAAATGTAAAATGTTGAAGATATCTTCAATATAATTACATATTAAATGCTTGAAATTTCATAGTTTTCAATGCTTCACCAATACCAGCAATTGTATTTTGAAATACTCCTCCTCCACCATTTTTGTCACAAAACATCTTCATACCATCTCCTTTATTATGATATTCTACAATCTTATTAATTTCATCTTCTACTTTTTTATTTTCTTCTTTGAGTTTCTTGTTTTCTTCAACGATCTCCTTTACTTTCTTAACACATTGGTCATACCTGTCAAAATGAAACATCATTCCTCCACAACCATCGTCTAGATCAAGAATACTCTGTATTTCTTCCAAGTTTTCCTCAAATGATTCTGATTCTTCTTCGAGTTTCTTGTTTTCTTTTTTGAGTTTCTTATTTTCGAAGATAATAGCACCAATTTCATCTTCCCAATCAAAGTTTTCACCTTCATCACTACCAAAAAGTTCAGCAATATCTTCAATAACAACTCTTCCATTAACTTCTTCTTTAAGTTCTTCATTTTCTTTTTGAAGTTCTTCATTTTCTTCTTGTTGATTCAATAGAATTTTAATCAATTGTTCTTTAGTCATCGCCATCATCTCTTTTTGAGTCATCGACATATTGTAGAGAGTAGAGAGTGTTTAGTATAAATAGTTTAATAACTCTTATATTTAGTATAATACAAAAAGAAGTTAGACTTTTTCAAATTTTTTGACGATGGGCTTATATGGTTTCTATAATGAATAGTTCCCTCTTTTCTTCCTCTTTTTCTACTCATATCCATATAGAAACTAAATTTAGTTTCTA
>Ga0181553_10004344_pt1 | contig 12057 bp, 12 predicted proteins | sample 011ome_17_FD_133753 | JGI IMG/M metagenome (GOLD analysis project Ga0181553, IMG submission 133753) | Coastal salt marsh microbial communities from the Groves Creek Marsh, Skidaway Island, Georgia - 011502XT metaG (megahit assembly) | ecosystem: Environmental > Aquatic > Marine > Intertidal...
GACTTAAATTATCAAATATTTCCAAGGAATCTAAACAATAATCTAGGGTGTAGGCTACGTTAAATGAGGCTTCAAAACGAATACGATTGGGATCTTCCTCGTTTTTATCATCCTCATGAAGAAATTTGTGATATCGGATGAATGAGCGCAACGCCCTTAAGGAAATCGGAGCTATTGAATCGGGAACCGATTTAAACACATCTACCCACAAATAGGCCAATTGAAACCTAAAGTCGGTGGAGGATTGAACGTCTTTTGCTGGGTCTATTGCCGCAAATTTCAAATTCTGCAACCGATTTTTTTCAACCGTATTAAAACCAGAAATGCCTTTCCTGATGCACTCAAAAAAGGAATATTCATCCTCGTTTTGTTTTTGATACCATCGTTCAAAATCTGAAATTTCTCCCGTAGTATCATGAATTATCTTATTCAATAAATAAACATCCAAGCCTCCGCGATCAATCAAAACCAAACGCGGCTTTTCTGAAGTATCGGTTGCAACAAAATCGATTAATACGAGCGCATCAAAAATAGATTTATTGGAAGTTGAATGGAAGTGTTTCTGAGCGTCTAGTTGATTTTCAATTGTATGAATTGATTGACCCAATACGGGTACAGTCAATAAACAATTCACCAAAAACCAACTTAGATACTTTTTCAAATTCAGCTATTTTCTTGTGTTTCGAGGAAAAATTATGCCAGGTTAAGAACTTGTTCCTTTATCTGCTCTAACTTTTCTTTCATACGAACGGCGCACTCTTGCATGGGGAAGTAGTTGCTTTTGACGCCAAGAGTATTCATTTCACGACCCATTTCTTGAGCAATAAAATTCAACTTCCGACCTTTTGGTTCTTCTTGTAAGGTTCGAATGAAGAAATCTAGATGTTGACTCAATCTTTGTTTTTCCTCCGCTATATCCCACTTATCCAGATACAATAATATCTCTTGTTCAAGTCGATTTTCATCGACATTCTGTTCTTTAATATGTTCCAAGACATTACCATAAATCCGTTCACGCAATGCTTCTCTCCTATTTCCTTCTTGGTCTTCAATTATTAAAACATCATTAGAGATAGACTGAATAAGCTCTTTCAATTTGGATGCTGTAGCTTGGCCTTCAATACTTCTAAACTCATCTAATTTCTTGGCAGCCTCTAATGTTACATTGATTATTTCTTCCTTGAATTCATCGCTAATTTCTCTTTCGCCTACACCAAGCACATCTGGAACTTTCAGAATTTCCCTCAAAGGATCGTTCAACTCCAATCCCAAGCTTCCCCCTAAATGAGTCAATGCATTCAAATACTCTTTGGCCAAATCCGTATTAACAGAGATACGCGATGGCGTTTCATTAGACTTAATACTATAAGTAACTGTCAAAGTTCCTCGTTCCAATAAATCAGATAAAGCTCTGCGTATCTTTGAATCAAGTTCATTCAAATATTTTGGCAATCGTATGTCGGCCTCAAAATAACGACCATTCAACGCTTTAATTTCACAGATAATAGTCCACCTTTCATTTTCGGATTGTGAACGTCCGAAACCCGTCATACTTTTTGCTTTCATAACCTATATGGGCGAAAATACACAATTTTAACGGGCAAACACGAAAGCCCATCGCATTTGAAATAAAAGCTCCAAAATTGGAAATAAAATTGTCTTAATTTTGAACTATATCAATGACATTCACAAACAAACATTTTAAGTTTATTGGATTCTTCGGGATTCTAAGCATATTGACTTTATTCCAAAGTTGCGGTAACAATGTAACCGAGGAGATCAACAGCACAGAATCAGAATCTACTATTAATGAAATACTTACTGAAAAAAGCAATCGTTTTTCTGAGGATTCGGCCTTTAACTATATCCAAAAACAAGTCAATTTTGGATATCGCATTCCAGGCACAAAAGAACACCTCAATTGTGCAAATTGGCTTTATCAAGAACTTGTTCGACATTGCGATACCGCCTATTTTCAAAAAGGGCAAACTACTACACATCAGGGCAAGACCATTCCAGTATACAACTTAATCGGAAGCATTAATCCCAAAGCGAAAAAGCGCATGCTATTGGCTTCCCATTGGGATTCTCGCCCTATTGCAGATCAAGATAATGAAAGAACTAACGATCCAATATCTGGGGCAAACGATGGAGCAAGTGGGGTTGGTGTGTTATTAGAACTCGCCAGAATTATTGATACGCTACCTTCTGAAATGGGCATTGACATCATATTCTTCGATGCTGAAGATTTAGGAGCATCGGAGGTTGAAAACTCATTTTGTTTAGGTAGTCAATATTGGGCTAAAAATACACATATTCCCAATTATAAAGCTCGCATGGGTGTGCTATTGGATATGGTTGGATCAAAAGATGCCGAATTCTTATGGGAATCGAATTCAAACCAATGGGGGAATTTCCTACTGGCTCATATATGGTCTGTAGCCCACGAACTGGGTTACCAAAATCATTTCAAAAACAAAACCACGGGCATGGTCATTGACGATCATGTATATGTTTACCAAGGGCTTCAAATTCCAATGATTGATATTATTGACTATAACCACATTCGAGGATTCCCCAAGGAATGGCATACCCATGACGACAATCTCCAAAATATACATAGACCCACACTTAAAGCTGTTGGACATGCGCTAGAGAATACCCTGCTTAATCCGCCCCCAAGTTTATTTTATTAATAATCCATTAAATCAATAACACACTTTTTCTCACACCAATGAAAGTCGATATTTTAGCCATTGCAGCCCATCCAGATGATGTAGAACTGGCTTGTTCAGGCACACTTATCAAGGAAATAAAACAGGGGAAAACCGTCGCCATACTCGATTTAACAAGGGGCGAATTGGGAAGCAGAGGCACTGCGGAATTACGAACCATAGAAGCGCGGAAAAGTGCCGAAATCATGGGCATTTCTGAGCGTTTTCAATTGAATCTTCGAGATGGTTTTTTTGAGAACTCCGAAAAAGAACTCATTCAAATTATTGAACAAATTCGCTATTTCCAGCCTGAAATTGTATTGGCAAACGCGCCATCTGACCGACATCCAGATCACGGCCGAGCCTCTGAACTGGTTCGAAGAGCCTGCTTTTTAAGTGGATTGATTAAAATCGAAACCAATTATAATGGAATCCAACAATTGGCACACCGACCCAAATCCGTATTTTTTTATATACAAGACCGAAATATTGGACCCGATTTTATCGTTGATATTACTCAAGAATACGAACAAAAACGCGCCAGCATTGCCGCATTTAAAAGTCAATTCTATCAAGAAAACAGCGAAGGGCCTGAAACACCTATCAGTGGCAAAGAATTTTGGGATTTCTTAGAAGCTCGAGCCCGGGATTATGGCAGAAGTATTGGCTGTGAATTTGGAGAAGGTTTTATTTGTGAAAAAGGCGTAGTTGGCGTGAAGCAATTAACCGACCTTTTTTAAATGCAACATTCTAGAATCAAGAAATATACCCTCCTCTTTTTAGGATTTTTTTTGATTCTATTTCCGGTTTTAGCACAAAATTCCCCTGCCCTTCCGACAATAAAAAAACTGTCGGAATTAAAACCAATCCGTGTGAAAGAACATCCTATGGGTGAAGACCCACTGGTGGTTTATTTACCCATGTATTTTTCAAGTTCTCACTTTCTTCCAAAAACAAAATTCGAGTTACCCAAGGGTAAAGAAATCATAAGTGTTCACTTGGTATACACGCGTTATCGTCAAGTTGATACCTTCAATCAGAGACTGCTCAATGAAAATCGTTTTTTACATTTAAAAGAGAAATTACCCCAACTTTTCACAAAGCAAAATATCGAATGGCGAATCTTTGAGCAAACCAAAGGAAAAACAGAAGATCAAGCCCGAAAAATGTTTCATGGATTCATTGTCTTTCTGAAAGATGAGATACCACCTGAAATACAGAAAACGGAAATTGGAGTAATTGATGACCTGATAGCGGAAATTCATGATTCATTGGTAAACATACCCGACAGAGATATTTACAGAATTCGAAAAAAGTATGTCGAAACAGGTAGATTCCTACCAAGACGAGAAGATAAAATCGCAAAAGGCTTGCGTTATGAAAATGCGGGAATTTGGTTCAGAGAACCCGAAACCAAAATTATTCTGGACAGCGTAAAACGAAAAACGATAAAGGGATACACAAGCTTCAAAGGTGTTTATACTGGAATGAATCCGCATCTAAATAAACTAGATGTTTACAACCAAATTCGCAATAAATCCTTTAAAGGAAAATGGGCATTTGTTATTGATGTAACTGGCAGTATGGCCCCCTACACCGGCCAAGTCATGGCAATTTTAAAATCCCGACCTAATTTGGCAACCGATCATTATTTTAGTTTTTTCAACGATGGTAATGGGGCTCCTGAAATATTAAAACGGATTGGTAATTCCGGTGGTGTTTATACCGTAAAGACCTCTAATTTTGATTCCATTTATCAAACCATGCAAAGGGCTATGAATGCAGGTAGTGGAGGTGATTTACCAGAAAACAATATAGAAGCCATATTACGCAGTTTGAAAAAATGGTCAGATGTAGACACAGTATTGATGGTTGCCGATGCTAATGCTCCCGTAAAGGATATTAGAATTCTCCGTTTCGTAGACAAACCTGTGCAGTTGGTACTATGTGGGGATATAACCAACCTTATTCCTTTAGATTATGTGCGTATTGCCAAAGCAACTAAAGGAAACATCCTCACTAATGATGGTGAAATTAGAGATTTACATCTTAAGAAGGTAGGTCAAACCATAGAGGTCGGTGAGGCAGAATACACATTCACACAAAAAGGATTAGAACGTCGTTGAACTTTAGATTTGAAATCAATGAGTAAACTGTAATGGTTCGACTTTCATCCATAATATATACACTACTTTTGCATAATGATTGAAACCGATATCATTATTATTGGTGCCGGCCCGGTGGGTTTATTTACCGTTTTTGAAGCCGGTCTATTAAAATTACGTTGCCATATAATCGATGTATTGCCCCAACCCGGAGGGCAGTTAACAGAAATTTATCCTAAAAAACCTATCTATGATATTCCAGGCTTTCCAGAAATACTTGCTGGAGACCTGATAGACAATTTAATGAAACAAATCGAACCGTTTAAACCCGGATTCACTTTAGGAGAGAAAGCGGAAAGTATCGTCCAAACAGAAGACGGTAAATTCATCGTAACCACGGATTCAGGCCTTAAACATATAGCACCAAACATTGCAATTGCAGGTGGATTAGGGGTATTCGAACCCAGAAAACCGCCAATTCCTAATTTAGCATCTTACGAAAATGTTGGAATTGATTATATGATCAAAGACCCTGAGAAATACAGAAATAAGAAAGTGGTAATCGCAGGTGGTGGAGATAGCGCGTTAGATTGGACCTTATTCTTAAAAGACATTGCCGAGTCTGTTACTTTGGTGCATAGGAGTGGTGAGTTCCGCGGACATTTGGATTCTGTACAAAAAATTATGGATGCCCAAGAAAAGGGAGAGCTGAACTTATTAACCCACACTGAAATTAAGGAATTAATGGGTGATGATAAACTTTCGGCCGTTGGTGCCTTAACTAAAGGGGCACAAGAAATCCAATGGCTCCATACCGACTATTTCTTACCTCTTTTTGGATTAAGTCCGAAGTTAGGACCCATTGCGGATTGGAATTTAGAGATTGAAAAAAATGCCATTAAAGTTAATACTCGTGATTACAGTACCAATATTCCAGGAATCTTCGCAATAGGAGATATTAATACCTACGAGGGAAAATTGAAACTAATACTTTGTGGATTCCATGAAGCCACTTTAATGGTTCAAAGTGCATTCAAACGAATTTATCCAAACAAAAACTTGGTGCTCAAATATACCACCGTAAACGGTGTCAACGGATTTTGATTCATAATGGAAGAAATCAATCCGCCTCATCAATAATTGAACCCTTTTACTATTCGAATTATTAGTTATAAAAAGCAAAGGCCGTCAAAATTGACGGCCTTTGAAATACTAAAAGTGATTTAACTCTGAAATTACATACCTAAACGGTAGAATGATACATTGTATCCAGTACGACTATCACCACGGAAAGTCAACTGAGCAGGAGCATTTTCATGACCCATTTCGCGATCTAATTGCTGCTTCATGTTATCAGCCATAAAGAAACAACCTTTGAAATCTGGAGCACCTTTGAAGAATACAGATACTTCAGAGAATCCGCGTGGTGGGCGACAAGGGTGAGTTACAGGAGCACTAGGAGAACCAACTGCACCAGGACCACCTGACAAAGAACCAGCAGGTCCACCGATTGATGGTCCACCATGAGCATCAGTTTTTACAACTTCTACATTTTTGATGGTAACTTTACGACCATTGAAACGTGAAGGGTTACCAGCGAAAACTTCACCAGGGATAGCCATTTGTGCCATTGCAGATCCTACTACTGCGAAAGCAACTGCGAAAAGTAATGTTAATTTTTTCATAATAATTATTTTTAGTTTGTTTTGGCTAATCTATTTCAAATACCGTGCCAAAAAAATAAAATAAACATAAAGCAATGATATTCATTTATTTACAATATTTTGTGAAAGTCCTCAAATTTGCATTTTTCATAAATTTGAACAAAAAGAAGCACACAATAATGTAATTTTACATTTGTATCAAACACATGTTCACGTTAATTCGATTGCTCATATTGCTCATTTTAATTCCGGTAGTACCTGTAATTGCCTATAAATGGATAAATCCACCCATAACCGCAATACAATGGGATCAAAGAGAACTTCGAAAAGAAAAAGGAGAATGGCTCGGATTAAAAGAAATTCCCGATGTATTTGAAAAAGCGGTTATAGCCGCGGAAGATCAACGTTTTTTCGAACATAACGGATTTGATATCGAGGCTATCCAAAAGGCGATAGCGCATAACAAAAAAGGAAAAAATAAACGAGGAGCAAGTACCATTAGCCAGCAAACCGCCAAGAATATTTTCTTATGGGAAGGCAGAAGTTGGTTCCGTAAGGGATTAGAAACCTACCTGACCTTTTGGATGGAATTATTATGGGATAAAGCCCGTATTCTCGAGGTTTACATTAATGTAATAGAAATGGGCCGCGGTGCATTTGGGATTTCAGAAGCGGCGCACTATTACTACAAAACCACACCACAAAAATTAAGCTATCAGCAATGCTTGAATATTGCATCGATGCTGCCATGCCCTCGCACTTGCGGTATCAATCACAGAATTTCTCGCAAACGTCAACAGTTGATCCATAGAGCCATTAATCAATACGGTATTGAATTAAAGTACGAACGTGACTAAAATCATATTTTAACGTTTCATAAAACTTTATCTTTGTTTGAAAGATGAAAACCAAGGCGTACAAACAAAATATGCTCGCATGGCTCCTAATGGGAAGCTTATATGCATATTTGATTGTACAAGCTTTATTCGTATTGAATTTTTACCAAAATCGAGATTATTACATAACCGAGGTTTGTATTGAAAAAGAGAACCCCAACAATTGTTGTAAAGCCTCGTGCGTGCTAGAAAAGAAACTTACACTACCTGAAAATTCCGATGCTGAGTCACCACAATGGCTCATTTGGCTTCCAGAATTCCTCACCGAAAAAAATCGGTTTACGTCGCCAATAACCAGCCGAAATGTGAAGTTTAGTTATTGGATAGACTCAAAACCTATAGCGCCCATCATCCTTCCATTGGAACGACCGCCTGCGGCACGCTACATTTATTTTTTTTAAAAACAATCCGATCCCTTGAGGGTCCCCTATAACAATTATTGAGGAAGCGATTTCTCATGTTAGGGTTATTATATTCAAAATGTACAGGCAACTGTATCCGATGAAAATTCGAAATTTTTGAGCTTTAATGCTACCAATGGCTTGTAGTTAATAAAGCATTTATAATTTAAATATTAAAACAATGAAAACACACAATCAAAAATATATCATAATGGCACTTTTTACCGTGCTAGTATTCGGCTTCTCTTCATGTGAAGACAAACAGCCGATTGATAATAGCCCAAAAACGGGTGAGGTAAATTTAGAGTTTGGACATGTTTGGGGTCTAGACATGGCACCTTTCTATATGAATCAAACCTATGTTCATCCCATGTCAAAGGACACTTTGGAAATCAATTTGTTAAAATATTATATCTCCAATGTGGTTTTACATAAGAATGATGGCAGTACCTATAAAGTTCCCGAAAGTTACTATTTGATAGACCCTAACAATAATAAGGTGCGTATTACTGGTATTCCAACTGGCGATTATTCGAAAGTAGACTTCTTAATTGGAGTAGATTCACTTTCAAACTTCAGCGGTTTACAAGGTGGGGCTTTAAATCCATCAAATGGAATGTTCTGGAGTTGGTCTACCGGTTATATTTTTATTCGTGTTGAAGGAACATCGCCACAATCAAGCACCGGTTTGTTCATGTATCACTTGGGTGGTTATGAAGCCCCATTTATTGCTTCTCATAGCAAATCCATGAGTTTTGGAAACGATATACTTTCGGTTAACCCGAGCACCTCGCCTACCATACACTTTAATGTTAATGCTGCAAAATTTTGGCATGGTCCGGTTAAACTTAATGATTTAAATGTAATACATAATATCAGCGAAGCCTCTACTCAAATGTCAAAGAACTTTGCAGATGGTTTTATCTTAGATCATATTCATCCCTAACGATATGAAATTTCCCCGCCTTTTAGGGGCGGGGATTTTGGTTTTATTAAATTGGCAAGCATGTCGCGAACCTCAAATTGAAACGCGTAATGCAATCGAATTCCCATCAGATTTCCCGCCGATCTCGTACCAAAATCCCGCCAACCCTTTTACCGAAGCGCATATTGCATTAGGCAGAAAACTCTTTTACGACCCCAATTTATCTCTAACCCGAAATATCAGTTGCGGAAGTTGCCATGCTCAAGTTCATGGTTTTGCGGACCATAATCTCCCCTTAAGTTTTGGGATCTTTGGGCGAAAAGGGAAAAGGAATTCACCTTCCTTGGTAAATGTTGCGTGGATGCCCAATTTCATGTGGGATGGAGGCATCCGTCACTTAGACGTTATGCCCATTGCTCCTTTAACCGATTCCACAGAAATGGGAATGACATTACCTCTGGTATTGGAAAGGGTTAAGGAGAATGAGGAATACAAAACCTTATTTATGAACGCATACGGGAAATTTGAAGTTTCAGAAACAAGCGTTTTACTACCCTTATCCCAATTTATGTTAAGCATAATTAGCGATCAAAGTAAATACGATAGAGTAAGACGTTCACAGGATAAATTCACGGCAAATGAATCTAATGGATATCAAATTTTCAAGAAAAACTGCAGCAGTTGCCACCAAGAGCCCTTATTCACCAGAAACGATTTCCAAAAAAATGGCATTACATTCAATGGAGAAGAACTTGGACGATTTAGAATCACTCAAATACCGGAAGACTCGTTTTATTTCAAAGTTCCTACTCTTAGAAATGTTGAACTCACCTACCCCTATATGCATGATGGCCGATTCCGCACATTAGAGGAAGTTTTAGAAGCCTATAATCAAGTCGATCGAAATCACGCTCCTAACCTACCCGAATTCAATCTTAACACTATAGAAAAAGAGCAATTGATTGCTTTTTTAAAAACCCTTACCGATTATTCCTTAATATCCAATCACAAATTATCTGAACCCCGATGAAAAAGTTCTTTTTAATCATCACACTTTTTGAATTCATCAAGCCGGTCAAGGCTTGTGATGTATGCGGTTGTGGCATTCGAGATGCTTCCTTTAATATGGGCTTTGCCCAAAGTATCCAATCCAACATGCTCATCACGGGCTATCAACAATTAAATTTAATTACCCAAATATCCGGATACTCGGTAAACGATAGAATTATCCGATTCCCAATTCATTACATGCATCAATTATCCGAAAAATGGCAAGCCCAAATTGGCACGGAAGTCCAGCAGACACAACGTATCAATGCTTACAACGAAAATCAAATCTGGTCTTCCGTTTCTCCATCTGATATATACACTTCCATCAATTTCCGTCTGTTTGATAATAGAAAAAATATTTTCACACCGCATCATTTGCTATGGTTTATTGGGAGTAGTTTAAAACTTCCTACTGGACATTATCAAATCCGCGACAATGAAAAACGATTACTACCCATGCAACTTCAAGCGGGAAATGGTGCCTATTCTATTGGTTTGCAGTCCCAATTATCCTACCGGTACCAGTCATGGGGATTGAACACTATGTTTAGCCATTTAACCAACACTCAAAATGAGCTTTCATACAAGCAAGGTCAGCAAACACAAATACTCGTGGGAATAAACCGTGCATTTAACATCGGAAAATCAAACCATACCTTCATACCACAAATTGCTTATGCCTTTCAACATTTCCAAATAGATCGACAATACAACTCAAAAGTACCCTTTTCTGGAGGGACAATTGGGAGTCTAAAACTACAATTTGAATGGATTTACAAAAATATTTATGCCTCAGCTTTATACCAAATACCTCAAAACGTCTTAGTTCCTAAAGGGGCACCCGTGGTACAATCATCAGTTCAATTCAAATTGGGTTACTTAATTCCATCATTAAAAAAGGATCAAAGTTTGGATCCAAACAAATAGAAAAAGTCGACTTTCACGGCTTTTTAGTAATTTTGCCTTAATTATGGCAACTACAGCAGATGTATCCGTAGGCAGTTTTATCCGATATAACGGTGAATTATGCCAGGTAATCGAGTGGCAACACCGTACTCCAGGAAATTTACGTGCATTTTACCAAGCAAAAATGCGCCGTGTAAAAGACGGAAAACTCGCAGAAAACAGGTTTAGAAGTGGTGAAAACGTAGAAATTCTGCGTGTTGAAACCCACGAATTACAATATCTTTACGAAGAGGGAGATTCTTTTGTTTGCATGAATAACGAAACCTATGATCAAATTCCTATTTCTAAACATCTTTTTGGGGATGGATCTAAATTCATGAAAGAAGGCGATACAGTTACCATTGCGTTTGAAGGTGAAACTGCGGTTTCTGCAGATGCCCCTCAAAATGTTGTGTTAGAAGTTACCTATACCGAACCTGGTGTTAAGGGCGATACAGCTACAAATACTTTAAAACCCGCTACAGTAGAAACTGGAGCACAAGTAATGGTACCTCTTTTTGTAGATACTGGGGAGAAAATCAAAATTGATACGCGCACGGGTTCCTATATGGAAAGGGTTAAATAATCCGCTTATTCTATGTTCAAAACCCTTTCAGCTGAAAATACTTTTTTAGCGCCCCCCGAGGAGGAATTGGCTGATTTAGCTCAATCAAAAATTGCCATACAACTTCTTCCCTATGAATATACTTCTAGTTATCACGAAGGTTCATACAAGGGTCCTAAAGCCATAATAGAGGCCTCACATTATGTTGAGTTTTATGACGAGGAAACAGATTCTGAGTGTTATAAAGAAACTGGTGTAGCCACTCTCGAAGAATTGAACTTTGATGGGGCCGTGGATGCGGAGGCGATGAAACTCATTCACAACCAAACAAAATCGTTACTAGATTCTGATAAATTCGTTATATCCCTTGGAGCCGAGCATACCGTAACGGGTGGAATTGTTTCTGCTTTCAAAGAGAAATACCCCGATATGTGTGTTCTGCAAATCGATGCGCATTCCGATTTGCGGGAGGCTTACCAAGACAACCCCTATTCGCATGCTTCCGTAATGGCTCGAGTACACGATATGGGCATACCCATGGTTCAGGTTGGAATTAGAGCGCAATGTAAAGAGGAAGCTGATTTACGAAAATCAAGCTCAAAGATTCAAACTTGGTACGCCCACAATATACATCAAAACCCAAACTGGATTCAAGAATGCATAGAGGCTTTGGGCACTAACGTGTATGTAACAATCGATGCCGATGGGTTTGATCCATCCGTTGCCCCTGCCGTGGGCACAGCCGAACCAGGGGGATTAACCTGGTTCCAAGGATTGGATTTACTAAAAGCA
>Ga0181553_10004346_pt1 | contig 12055 bp, 5 predicted proteins | sample 011ome_17_FD_133753 | JGI IMG/M metagenome (GOLD analysis project Ga0181553, IMG submission 133753) | Coastal salt marsh microbial communities from the Groves Creek Marsh, Skidaway Island, Georgia - 011502XT metaG (megahit assembly) | ecosystem: Environmental > Aquatic > Marine > Intertidal zone...
AAAAACGCGGCTTCGACTAAAAGTGAACCGACAACAGGTGCACAGAATTATACGACGACGAAGACGACGAAACAAAAGAAGAACGAAAAAAAGTGCGTCGTTGGAAACGTGCCAGAATACATCTGTCGCTCTTCCTCGTTCTCCTCCGGGGTTGCTACGAAAAAAGAATGCGACGATGCGACGAAGACTTTAGTGGTGGCGGGAAGAAACGAGAAGACACGCTCGGAATCCGATTTACTCGGCGAACTGGATACCATTCCAAAAAGCGCTTTGTACGGTATTGCCACCCAAAGGGCAGTGGACAATTATCCAATCACCGGAGTGAAACTGAGCCACTTTCCGGAGTTTATTCGCGCTTTAGCGTTCGTCAAGAAAGCAGCCGCGACGGCTAACTTTAAGGTTGGATTAATCTCGAAAGAAATTTTTGAGGCGATTTCCATCGCGTGCGATAGTTTGTTGGATTCGAACGAACATCACGGAGACTTCATCGTCGATGTCATCCAAGGCGGCGCTGGCACATCCACAAACATGGCTGCGAACGAAATCATCGCGAATTTGGCTAACTTGAGTTTGAACAAACCAATCGGATCGTACGAAATCGTCCATCCGAACGATCACGTTAACTTGTGCCAATCGACGAACGACGCCTATCCTACCGCCGCCAAACTCGCGGTTGGTTTACACCACGAAAAAATGGTTTGCGAATTGAAACTGTTGATTCAGTCTTTCCGCAAAAAAGGCGACGAGTTTAAATACATCGTCAAGATGGGAAGAACCCAGTTACAGGATGCCGTGCCGATGACGTTGGGTCAAGAGTTTAACTCCTTTGCCAATTCTCTCGAATCGGACTTGGCGTATTTAATGAAGAACGTCAACGCGTTGTATGAATGCAATTTAGGAGGCACCGCGATTGGTACCTCCATTACCGCGCACAAAGAGTTTTCCAAAGAATCGATCGACGCTTTGAAAGAGTTGACAAAATTACCATTCACAAGCGCGAAAGATTTCGTCGAGGCGTCGAGTTCCACCTCTTCGTTTTTGTTGTTTTCGAGCATTTTGAGAAGAATCGCTTTGAAAACGTCAAAAATATGCAACGATTTGCGTTTGTTGAGCTCTGGTCCGAGATGTGGTTTCAACGAGATTGATTTACCCGCCGTCGCGCCTGGGTCTTCCATTATGCCGGGGAAAATCAATCCCGTCATCCCCGAGGTGATGAATCAAGTGTGCTTTCAAGTCATAGGCGCGGATGCCGCGATATCCATGGCTTCCGAACACGCGCAGTTGCAACTCAACGCGTTTGAACCTTTGATCGTGTACAACTTATTAAACTCGTTAGACTCCATGACCAACGGTTTAAAAGTCTTGCGCGAAAAGTGTATCGATGGTATCACCGCGAACGAAGACGTCTGCGCGAGCCACGTGAACAATTCCATCGGCATCGTGACCGCGTTGTTGCCTAAAATCGGGTACAAAAAAGCCACCCTCGTCGCAAAAACCGCGCTGGAAACGAACAAACCAGTTTCTCAAGTCGCCACGGAAGTGCTCAACTTCCTCTCCCAAGACGAGGCGGATACGCTGCTCAACATCGAAAACATGACCGGCGTCGTCGCCGGCGATAAAAACGCCGAGGCAAAAAGAAACTCGTATCCCAAACGAGGCGTAGACATCGAGTCGCCGCAATCCGCCGGAGGTGATAAGTGTAACTTCTGGAGTTACATGTATCCGCCGGAGAGGCAGTTGTTTCAATCCGCCGGCGCTATGTAAAATACTATTTATATAAGAGAGATGAAGAGAAACTCTTGAAAAAGACTTTCGATTTGACATCTCACATCCACATGCCACAACAAAAGTGTAATTAATTAATACTGAAAAGTTCCCTTTCCAATTGCCTTACAACGCACTCCTCCTTTCCTCGAGAGAAAAGAAGACAAAGACAAAGAAGGAGAAGAAGCAAAACATCACAAAAGTTCATCACAGTTCACGCGCCTAAACCAGTATATATATAAAAGTAGTATCTTTTTCGCGCGTCGGGGTCGTCATCATGTCTGCGACGATGAGTACATTGAATGCAGTGGCGGTGAGGCGGCGAAACGAGTCCAACAGTTTCACTTCGTCCTCTTCATCGTCGTCGAGAAGAGGCGCTCGCATTCAAAGAAGCAGTCAAAGAAGCAGAAGACAAAACGCGGGGTGCTCTTCGTCTTCATCTTCTCCCTCTGGACAGACGACGAGTTCTAATCAGCAGATCTTAAGAGACGTGACGAAGAAACTCCGCGATTGCGTCAAGAGGAAAGCGCCGTCATCCGCCGTCGATTTGCTCGTGTCTTTAGGGAGAGACCATGGGATCGAACCGGACGCGCGCGCGGCGTCCACGTGCATCGCGGCGTGCATCGCCGGTCGGGATTTAGACATGGCGGAAAAAGTGTTCGAACAAGTGTTTGAAGGCGGCGTGTGCGAACCGGATGAAATCGCCGTCGTCGAACTCGTGAAAGGGTATTTGACCATTGGGAGAGAGAATGTGCCCTTGTGGCAGAAAGCGACGAGTTTATGCGCCAAGATGACGAACGAGTACGGGATCACAAGAACTGCGGTGACGTACAACGTTTTATTGCAATGCTGCGCGAATACGAACGATTTTGAGAGAGCGGAGGAAATTATCGATACCATGTACGATGAAGAAGTCGCGCCGAGTCCGGAGACGTTTAAAGCGGTAGAGAAGAGGAGGAGCATTCGCTCGTACGCGAAGAAGGTGTTGATGTAAAAAAAACAGAAAGGAAAAGAGAGAGAGCATTGATGATTGCTTACTTGTTTGTATTTCTATGTATACTCCATCGAGAGGTGCTATTATCTCAGTTTGTTGCCACCGCCTTTGAAGGCGCTAAAGCCGTCCTTCTTCTCGGTCGTCCCATTTTTACCGTCAGCAGCGTCTGCGCTCTTCTTCTCGGACTCTTTTTGTTTTTTCCTCGCCATCGCCGCTACTCGCGCGCCGCCGCCAAACATGACTTTCCCAGCCGCTTTTCGTTCCGCTCTTTCTGCTTCGGATAAACTCTTCTTCTTTTCGTCGTTGGCGCCTTCGGCGTCGCCTAAAACGCCGCCTTCGCGCAGTTTCTGCCACTCTTTCGTCACTCGCAAAGAGGTTGTCGGAAGCTCTACTTTTACCGGTTGCGATTCCCCAACTTTAGGCGCTTTCCCGTCCAATCGGTTCCCGCTCCCCGCGAACGCTAAAAACGTATTTTTGTTGTTCTCTTCTTCTTTTTCATCTTTCTTTTCTTCTTTTTTCTCGTCTTTCGCTCGCGTCGATGTACTTCCGCCGGTCAAATCCACCACTCCGTTCTCATCCACGTCCATAAAACTTTCCTCTTCTCCATCTCCTCTTTTCTTCGTCGTTGTCGTCGTCGTCGTTGCATTACCACCACCACCTCCTCCTAAACCTCCTCCCTTACTATTATAATCCGGTTCCACGTAATCCAACGGCGCCGCGAAATCCACCTCGCAATCCGTCTCCACCACGCACACCCCGTCCGCCGGCTTCGCCTCAATCACGTCGATAAAATATCTCTTATTGTTGTATTCAATCATAAACGTATCGTTCACGGTTAAGCACGTGTAGTTTCTCAAACACGTTTCCAACACCGCCTTCGGGTTGCTAATGTTCAGAAAATCGCTCGTTTGCGGTTGCAGCTTCACGAACGTCCCTTTCGGTAACCGCGCGTTTTTCACTCTCAGAACGTCCCCTTCTACCAGTCGTAAGTTTTGCATCATCCAGTACGGAAGATAGCACACGCCTTCATCGGCGATGAATTCTAAAACTCCGCAGTGCGTTTTTGTTTTCTCTTTCACGTTTTCAACGTTGAACAACATCGGGAAATCCAAGTCTCCGAGTTGCGACAATCTGTCCAACGCGCTCGGTGGTAGGATGATTTTGTCCCCTTTGTCCAACTCCGAGCGGTCGATGAACGAGACCGGGTAGGCTCTGTATTGCGCTTCGAACAGAGACGAAGCTCTGTTGTTTCCTCTTGGGTCTCCTCCTCCTCCAAATCGAAACATTCTGAGGATGAACTTCTTCTTCTTTGTCTTCTTCTTCTTCTTCTCTATATAAGAGCGTTTTTGATTTGCGTTTGTGTGTGCGTGTGTGTAAATCTGATGAAACGAGGAAGAATTTTTTTTCTTTTTTCTGAGAAAAAGAAATTCTTGGTGACAGCTCTCTCTTCATCTCTCTCTGCTGCAAAAGAAGCAAAAGAAGCAAGAAGCAAAAAGAAGAAGTCAAAAGAAGAAGAAGAAGAAGAAAACAAAAAAAGGACACGAAAGAAATGAAAATTTGTTGTGAAACATCATCATCACAAATAAATAACTATAGAGTAATATATAAATAATGCCTTCTCCTTCTCCAAATCGAAGGCGCGGCAGAAGCAGCGGTAGAGAGACGACTCCTAGTGCTGCTGCTGCGGATTCAGCAGCGGTAGAAATTGAAGAAGAAGGAAAGAAAACGACGCGAAAGAGAAAAGAAATGTCACCACCAATTCCAGAATCATCATCATCGCCAACGAACACCAACAACAAGAATAAGAAACGCGTGAAAGGAAGAGGCAAAGCGAGAGGAGGACTGCGGTCGGACGGCGGAGAAAGTCCAGAAGAGAGAAATGACGATGAAGAAGAAGAAGAAGAAAAAGAACCAACAACGACAACAACGGCAGCAAAGAATACTAACACTAACAACAACAAAGACGACTTGATAATACAGCAGAGGAAACGAAAGCTTCAAGAGTGGCGAGAAGCGCAGGAGAAGAAGAAGAAAATGAACGAGATTAAAGCGGCGGCTTTGCAAGCGGTGGTTGGGAAGAAGAGGTTTGAACGGAAAACGGTGATGATGGACGATGATGGGATGTTTGACGACGAGGACGAGGACGAAGACGCGAACGCGGCGATGAGGAAAAGGAAACCGCCGAATTTTCTCAACGACGATGAAGACAACGAGGATGATAACAACATAAACACCAAGAAAGATGCCGACGAAGACGACGAAGATGATCCTCTGGAAGCGTTTATGAATTTGAACGACGAAGCGATGAACGAGGAGAGAGCGAAAGCGGAGGAGAAAGCGAAACAGTTAGCCGAGGAGGAAGACGAAGCGTCAAAGTTGAAGAAAGGGAAAGAAGAGGAAGAAAAAGCGTTAGAGGCGGAGTTTATGAGAGCAGCGAAGAGAGCGGCGAGAGTTCTCGTCGAGAAGGACGGAGATGCCATGGATGTCGATGATAACGGCAAGAAGAAGAAGGAAGGAAATACCGTCGTCCAGCTACAAAAGAAGAAATCCATCGTCGACGTGAAAACGAGAGCGCCGGCGTCTGAACAAGCCATCAAAAACGCGAAAAGTAAAATCAAAGTGAAGGCGGAATACATCGTCCGAGGATTCTTCGACGAAGATTCGGAAGGTGAACCCGACGAGGACGAGGACGCGAAGAAGAAGAAGAAGACGACGACGACGAAGAAGACGACTGACGCGGGTGGTGTAGACAATAATGGAGAAGGAGCAACTGCGACGACAACTGACGGAGGTGGCAAAGACGAGGACGATAAAGAAGAACTCGCCATGTACGAAAGCGATTCTGACGACGAGTGGGCGGCCAAGCAAAAAGCAAAGTTATCCAAAGCAGATAAACTCGGAGCAGTGGTGCACTCGGACATTGACTACCCTCCGTTTCGGAAAAATTTCTACATCGAAGCATACGAAATGTCTAAAATGACAAAAGAAGAAGTCAAAGAGCTTCGAACGAAACTCGACGGGATATCGTGTCGCGGTAAAAAAGTACCAAAACCGATTAAATCGTGGAATCAAGCTGGGTTGTCGAATAAAATCATGGAACTCATTCGGCGTTCGGGTTTCGAGAACCCCATGCCGATTCAAGCGCAAGCTTTACCGATCATCATGAGCGGTCGCGATTGCATCGCCGTCGCTAAAACTGGCTCTGGTAAGACACTAGCTTACATACTACCGATGTTACGACACATTAAAGATCAACCGGACATTAAAAACGGTGACGGTCCGATTGCAATGATTGTCGGACCGACGAGAGAATTGGTGACGCAAATCGGTAAAGAGTGTAGAAAGTTTGGTAAAACGGTTGGTGTTCGATGCGTGTCCGTGTATGGTGGATCTGGTGTTCAATCACAAATCACCGATTTGAAGCGTGGGTGCGAAGCAGTCGCGTGTACGCCCGGAAGAATGATTGATATTCTCACGACCGGGGCTGGAAAAATCACAAATTTACGACGCATCACTTACTTCGTTTTGGATGAAGCCGATAGAATGTTTGATATGGGATTTGAACCGCAAATAACGAGAATATTAGCAAACACGCGCCCGGATCGTCAAACGGTTATGTTTTCCGCGACGTTTCCGCGCGCGATGGAGAATATCGCTCGAGCGGCGCTGGAAAATCCAATCGAGATTCAAGTAGGGGGCCGTTCGGTGGTGAATTCCGATATCACGCAGCTCGTCGAATTAAGGGAGGAAGAAGATCGATTCATTCGCATGCTGGAATTGTTAGGGGAGTATTACGAACAAGGAAAAGTGATCATCTTCGTAGCTTCGCAAGATAAGTGCGATACGATATTCCGAGATTTGTTAAAGTCTGGTTATCCGTGTCTCTCTTTGCACGGCGGGAAAGAGCAAGCCGATCGGGAATGTACGATTGTTGATTTTAAAACGGACGTATGTAACGTCTTAGTCGCTACTTCAGTCGCAGCGAGAGGTTTGGACGTTAAAGATGTAAAGCTCGTCATAAATTTCGATTGCCCGAACCACTTGGAGGATTACGTTCACCGAGTCGGGCGAACGGGAAGAGCAGGAGAGAAAGGTACCGCAGTGACGTTCATTTCACGAGACGAGGAACGTTTCGCGCCAGATCTCGTGAAAGCTATGCGTGAAGCAAAGCAACCAGTGCCACAAGATGTATTAGCACTCGCAGAAGCGTTCGGGAATAAACGAAAGAATAACGAAGTTATGGCAAACGGTTCCGGTTTCGGTGGGTCTGGATTTAAATTTGATCAATCCGAAGCCGACGCGTTGAAGAAGGAAAAACGCCAAGCTGCGAAAGCCGCTGGTTTAATCGTCGAAGATGATAACGACGACGACGACGAGAACATGGATAATAACGACGATGATGACGGCGGAGGTGACATGAAATGGGGTGCCGCCGGGTTATCGTCGGTTTCAGCAATCGAAGGCGCGAACCCAAATTCCGCTGGAGGTTCAATGGCGCCTGGACAAGCCAAAGCGTCCACGGCAGTCGCGTTGGCGTCGCAATTCGGCGCAACGCCGGCACAAGTAGCGCAAGCGGCAGCAAATGCAGTCTTCAAAGAAATGTCCAAGAAAGGAGGCTTGAATGCTCCGACGTCTGCAGCAGACGCCGAAGCGCAGAAAGCGAGTGCGCTCATCGCTGCAGCCAAAGCTGCGGCTGGAAAAATTGCCTCGTCCTTGGGTAAAGGTAAAACGTCTTCGTCGAATCATAATCCTCCCACGAACGACACGACTGTACTCAGAGATCAAGCGGCAAAAGCAGGACACGTTGCCAATTCCGCCGCTGCGTTTATGTCGTCTTCTGCCGCTCAAAATGCAATCATGCTCGCGCAAAATACAGCTTTGGCGCATGGCGCTTCAGCCGGTGCAGCCAAGGCTGCTGCTTTTGCGGCAGCTTTGAACGCGCAGCATAAGATGTCCACGGGCGGAATGACTAAAGCTGCAGGCCAGAGTCACTTCGAATCTGAGCTCGAGATTAACGATTTCCCGCAATACGCCAGGTGGAAAGTTACGCATAAAGATCAACTCCAACAGATCAACGATTTCACCGGCGCAGTGGTGACCGTCAAGGGCACGTACTATCCTCCTGGAAGAGCGATTCCAATGGGTGAACGAAGATTGTTTTTACTGATTGAAGGTCCAACCGAGAGATGCGTGACCGCGGCAAAGAATCACGTGAAGAAACAAATAGAAGAGGTAGTATCAAAACAGGCTTTACCCGGCGGAGCTGGGGCGGGTCGGTACAAGTTGTGAGCGCGAGATAGAATTTATTAGAATGATTAGAAAGTGTGACTTTGTTTTATACTTTACACGCGTTTATTTTCACAAAGAAATGAATGTTAATAGTATCCAGGTTGTGTGTAAGAATCTCCCACCACCTTCCTCGTATTTTAAAACCCAAACCAACCAAGGATTCCGCCTCTTTTCGATGGCGTCTCCGCTTCGTTTGAGTCTTCTTCGCAGTCTTCAAATTTCGATCCGTCCGAGTCTTTGCTGCACATCGAACTTTGGCTTCCTTTCTTACTTCCTCGTAACGTTCCTGATGATCCCGGTTTTACTGTGCTATGCTTCGCGGCGCCTCGCTTAGTCGCAGAGGATTTCTTCGCTTCTATCGGAGGCGGTCCCGGAGGAAGCGGAGGCATCGTCGATGAAGGACTTGGAGCGTTACCACCAGATTTCTTTTTGTTTTGTTGCTTATTCGTTTTCTTATTCGTTTTCTTATTCGTTCGCTGCTGCAATTCATCACCGCTCGTATCCGGTGATCCTTCCGTCGTCGTCCCTCCACCCTGTTCTGACTGAACTTTCTTTTTCTTCATCGACGCTTTCTTTGAAGCAGATGATGGAGAGTCGCCATTTTTCTTACCAGGGAGCATCCCAACGCCCGGCGGTGCGCCTGGCGGCGGCGGCGGCGGCGGTGGCGCACCTGGCGGCGGACTCGGCGGCTGACGCATAGGAGACACGCCGCGCGGTGATCTGTGCGCAGTGTCTATTGGCGGAGGTCCCGGCGGCGTCGGCGGATGTTGCAGAGAACCGTTCGATCCAGACAAAGTCAAACCGGACGCGCCGTACGGGGAAAGCGGAGGTTTCGTGCCCGGTGGTGGTGTTGGCGGCAAAGGTGCGGGTGGACCTGGTGGTGTCGGCGGTGGCGCGCCCGGCGGCGGCGGCGGCGCGCCCGGTGGTGGTGGCGGTGTTACCGGGGGCGTCGAGGCGTGAAAGAGAGACGTGCCCTGAAGATGTGCGTAATCTCCGTTGGTGCTAGGATGATACGGTGGTCTCGATTTCGATGGTGGTGTCGATGTAGGCGTAGACGTGCCACTGATGATAGTCGTCCCAGGAGTGAATGCCGACGCGGACAATTTCGGCGGCGAAGACGTGCTCGTTGTCGTCGTCGTAGCTTTTTCACCCGGCGGCGTCCACAATTTCTTCTCTTCTCCCGGTTGACGCTTCAACACCCGCAAACTTTCCGGCAAGTTCGCGGAGGAAAATATCGCTTCTTTTTCTTCTTTCTTCTTCGGTTTCTGTAAAATTTTCACGTTTCTCGGTTCTGGCATTCTCTGGTCCGAGCTTCTTCTCGTGCGTGAGGATTCGCCTCCATCAAAACTGTTCCCGGAGCCTCTGGTCCTCGTCGTCGTTTGGAAGCCGCCGGGTGGAGGGTCCGAAAAGTCCATCTGATCGTCCTCTCCCCAATCGCCTTGCGGAATGTGCAAATTCGCAATCGCTCCAGCAACTTCGTGTTGAATCTCTCTTTTCACCCGCGGTGCTCCGTCGGTCGTCGTGTTATCGTTTTCGTTTGCTTTCGCCGCCCACCGCGGCGGCGGTCCCGGCGGTGGCGCTCCTCCTTGATTGTGCTCGCGTCGTCGCCAATCCTCCGACGTGTCCGCTTTACTGCCAGCGCCGAAGCCGCCGTTTTGATAACTACTTCCGTTGGACGATCCTCCTCCTCCTCCATTTCTATAATTCGCATTCGCATTATTATTATTATTACTCTCGCGATGATGGTTCCAACTGTTCCCGAGTTCTCCGTCGCCGCCGCTTCCCCAACTCGCTCGCTCTGGCAAGTTGTGCTGCTGCTCTTTATTCGCCGTGGTATCTGATGATTCTCCGTTTTGATTATTATTATTATTATTGTTATTATTATTATCTGACGAAGAATCGTTCGAACCTCTTTCTCCTCCTCGATTGACTAACTTTATCGACGGATCGTTCATTAAAGTCGACGTTGGATCGTGTTCGAAACGTTGCGAGGGTAAATTTATTGGTTTCGGCGCCGCGACGACTCGTCCGAGGGACACCATTCGCGAGCCTTTGTAGTGGTGTCTGTGATGATGATTATAAGAGAGAGAGAAGAACGAGACGTTTTATTATTAACGAGTAGTAATGGTGGTCAGTTACAGAGTAAAGAGATGCACAAAACACGGAGAGAGAGAATTGCTTTCGGGGATGATGTTTCCCCAAGCGGCACCCAACACCACTTTTAAAAGCCTTCTCGTTTCTCTCTCAACAGGCGCGCGGAGATGCACGAAAAGGAAAGAGAGCCATCGAAGATGATCTTTAATAAAGGTTTTTGTCGGCAACGCGACCACGAATACTCCGCATAAACGCGCGAAGAAACAAAATATAGAATAAATGCATAACGAGAACGCACTTCCTGTCTGTCGTCATCTGCGCCGGCAAATTTTACTCCTCTATTAAAACTACTCTTAAAAGAAGGAGAGTATTTTAAAAGGAACGCAGAGGAGAGCAGTGTAAAAGAGTCGTCGTAACAGTAGTAGTACCGTGCAAAAGTAGTTTTACACGAGCGCAACTTTTAGTATCTTTGCGTTTCGCGTGCAACTTTTCTTTAACGCAAACAATGAGCAAATTCTCTCAGAGACCTTTTTTCCCTTAAAAAATTCTCTTGAATTCTCTTGGAGAAAAAAACTCGAGGAAACTGCCCTTTTTGTTTCCTTTTTTTTTTGATTTGCTCTCCTTTCTCGTTTGCTTTTTCCTCACACCCCCACACCCACAACACTCAAAATTACTCAAACTTTTGCATAATCACAACAACGAGAACACGAGAACAACAACGAGTAGTAGTCTCGAAACACAGAAGACAATGACGACGACGACGATCAAAACTTTGAATACTACTAATCATTCTTATTGTTCTTACGATGATGTTGTTTTCAGAAGATCACAAAAAGCATCATCGCGTAAGCGAAGAATCTCTCGATCGTTTACTCCTCGTGCATCATCATCATCATCATCATCATCATCGGATGAAAAAGAAAAAAATGTAAACATCGCTTTAGTGGGTCAAGAGACGTCGACCGGGAAACTCGTGATGGGACTCTCCGCTGGACGAGGGAATAATAATAATAATAATACCATTTCCGTGGTGTTTGGAGAGAAGATGGAAAATTCAGAGACGATGACGGAAGGGATGGATGCGCAGACGTTTGAGAAGCGGTTTTATTGCACCAAGGAACAGTTTGCGAAAATATCTACTTTTGCGAGCGAGAGGAGCGCGTCGACCGTCTCGGCGTCCTCAACGACGACGACGTATATATTCTGCCACGAGTCCGGGGCGAAACAGATGAAAGCGATGAAAGATTTAAAAGCGATGAAGATTGTAAATAGCGGGGAAGTTGATGATAAGTGCGTTTTATTATCGAGAGTAGGGATCAATCGAAAAGAGAAAGCGCCGTTCAAGACGCAAAACGAACCGTATCAACAAAGAGAAACCGTGCAGATTGGACAAATCGCGTTACCAATTGGAAATGCGGTTGGGGAACCTATTATTGGGACTTTGGACGGCTACGAGCAAAGCGAAGAGTTCGCGAAGGAAATTTTCGGAGCGGAAAACGTAACCGTCGTGAGATCCGGGGAGTTACGAGGCAACGGGCCTCTACTTCTCGCGGATTTGTCCGCGCGACTCGTCGACAACATGTACGACGTGAAATTCCAAGACTTGTACGTGTTTCAAGGCGACAGTCAACAAGGGTACACGAAGAGGCTAAACTTGGCGCAAACCTTAGTTCGCGTCGCCGAAAATTTTTCATCATCCGCGAACCGAGATATCTCCGTGTTATCGGTTATCTGTAAAACCGTTCCCATCGTGGGTGAACAAACGCTTTCCCAGCCGACCGATCGAGAGAGAAGGAAAGGGTACGACATGAGTAAAGGTATCGCCCCTTCGCCCATCGATATCAACACCGTAGATTCTTTGCTCGCCAATCCTAAATAATAAAACTTTTGTCAAGTATGTAGTCCTTCATAGTA
>Ga0181553_10004348_pt1 | contig 12051 bp, 7 predicted proteins | sample 011ome_17_FD_133753 | JGI IMG/M metagenome (GOLD analysis project Ga0181553, IMG submission 133753) | Coastal salt marsh microbial communities from the Groves Creek Marsh, Skidaway Island, Georgia - 011502XT metaG (megahit assembly) | ecosystem: Environmental > Aquatic > Marine > Intertidal zone...
ACGAAATATATATCCTCAAGCCCGTCGCGGTTGAAATCGGCCACAGCAACTCCAGCTCCGTTGTAGAAATAGAGGTAGTCGACAATATTTTGCGCTTCGTTTTCTTCGAGGTCGTTTCTAAAATCAATACCTGAGGCGCTTGCTACTTCAGTAAACAAGGTCGGTACAGGCGCTTTCGTCTCCTGGGTTTTGCACCCATTGAAAGCGATCCCTAGAACAAGAAGATGGACAAATCGCATCATTTTGATGTGGTATAAGCTTCAATTGGGCCATTTAACCTACTTACGAGCAGCTGTTGCTGTCCGCCTTGATCAACGGCGATAATATCACGTATTTGACCCTCTAGGTTCCATCCGCTTTGCGAAATGGTCAGCGGCGTAAACTCACGCGCTGAAGTGCCCAGCAAGACTGTGCCCCGAGAAGCATCATATCGTCCCCATTCCGGTTGCACTTCAAACAAGTTTCCTCCGAGCAATATATCCTGATGCCCGTCGCCATTGAGATCCGCCACTTCTATGGCATATACTGGAGCCAATTGCGCTTCAGCGGGAAGCGGTGAAGCAGTAAATGTGCCTTCGTTGTTGTAAAAAACAGTGGTTTTCAAAGTCTGTACCTGCAGCAATGCACTGCGCTCGAGTTGCAGTGTGTCAAAGACTTCGAAAACGCTTTTGCCCGCATATTCCTTATACTTCAGGTTCTCCTTCTTAAGGTACGGAAGTTGGGAAATGATATTGCTGCGAAGCACCCTAGGGAATAAGGTATCACCGAAATAGGAGCAGAGAATAGGATCAGAAAAGCCGTTCTGGTCGAAATCATTCACGAATAGCGCCATAGGTTTCTCCGGGCTGGCAGCTAGCCTGCAGTTTTCACCCAAATTACCGGCAATAATATCGGTCCAACCGTCCCCGTCTACATCGGCCAATTTCATTGTGTTCCACAGACCTTGACTGTGGTCAAAACCACGTTCTAGTGTTTGCTCGCTGAATTTGGCACTACCGTCATTGATCCAAATGCGAACTCCCGACCAATCGCCAACGCTGATCAAATCCATATCGCCATCGCGATCGATGTCCGCTGCGGCACAATCGGTCAGCATTCCTATGCGCTGGAATCCTCGGGTGATACGACGTTCGTTGCGCAGCACTCCATTGCCGTAATTTTTTAAATACAAGCTGTTGGCCGGCATTCCGTAGCTTCCCTTCACACCACGAGCAGCAACGAAAACATCTTGCAGCCCATCGCCGTCAAAATCTGCTATAGCGATACTCGAGGAGCGAACCCCCAACTCCGGTAAGGCTTGTGGATCGTAGCTAAAGTTTCCACGCCCGTCGTTTTTATAGATGCGATCGAGCAAACCTCGATTGCCTTGCGGTAGCGTCATAGATCCGCTGGCCACATAAAGATCTAGGTCACCGTCGTTGTCGTAGTCAAAGAATTTAGCGTCGGTATCTTCTGCTTCAGCATGCGCACCAAAAGGGCCGTTTTTTGAGGACCTCCATTGCCCGTTTGCAGCGCCAAAGAAAAGCTGTCCGCTTTGCCCTGCAGCGGCGCACTGGTACACGTCGGTATATCCGTCGCCATTGATATCGCCGTGGGCAAGCTTTGCTCCCTCAGTGGTTGTCATTTGAGGAAGGAGACGCTCTTCGTTGAATTGGCTAAAATGATCTTCTTGACGATCGCCGAACGCCGTAGCCAATTCCAACAGTCCAGATGCCTTCTGCTTCGACGTGGCAGATCTGCCCGGTTGCTGGGTCACCAAATACAAACTATCGGCCGAGACATCGGTCCAGACCGTTTGCTGTGAACCGTCCCAGTCGATGACCAAGCTGTCGAGCGTGGTGATAGCGCCTAAACCAAGATGAATGCGCGGATCCACAGAGCTTTGAAACCCTTTCATTGGAACGTGCTCCGCATAAAACATGGCCCCGTTCGCATATGCGTAGACCTTCGCCCCGATCGCAATGGTACCGTCTTCGCGGCGCATGTCGAGCTGTAGGCTGTGGTTTTCAGGATGTATTTTTTCTGCGTTGTTGCGCCACAAGAAAGGCGCTTGGTTGGTATTGTTCACGATCAAATCTAAATCGCCATCGTTGTCTAGATCGCCATAAACCGCACCGTTGGAGTGGCTCGGCACAGAGAGGCCCCACTGTTTTGCACGGTTTTCAAAGGCAAGACCTTTGCCTGTGTTTTTATAGGCGTAGTTAGGAATGCGCGTAGACGGCATGAGGTCGATCAACTCTTTGTAATTCACCCCTTCTTCGGTCACAATGGAGCGCATCACTTCCTCATTGGAGATGTAGTTGATATAGTCTTGATCGGTGAGATCGTGGCTGATTCCGTTTGAAATATAAATATCGCGCCATCCGTCGTTATCCAGGTCGGCAATCAACGCTCCCCAGGACCAATCGGTGGCTTCCACACCAGCAAGCTGGCCAACCTCTTGGAAGTCGCCCTCGGCGGTATTCAGGTGGAGCATGTTTCGGTTGAATTGGTGGTAATACCCCCAGTCCAATTTCCCTTGGTACACGTCCCAATTTTCAAATGTCGTCGTTTGATTCAATCGGCGTACGCCCTCAGGAAGCATATCCGTTACAAAAATATCGGGCGAAGCATCGTTGTTGATATCCGCCATGTCCGCTCCCATAGAAGCGAACGAGGTATGTCGTAAATGCAACTCAAGCTCCTCACGGAAGGTGCCGTCTTGGTTGTTGATGTACAAGTAGTCCTTTTCAAAAAAGTCGTTGGAGATGTAGATGTCCAACCATCCGTCTCCGTTCACGTCTCCTACGGTTGTTCCGAGTCCAAAACCAATTTCACTTCCCAAAATCCCCGCCATCTCGCTCACATCGGTGAACGCGGTCCCATCATTGCGGTACAATTTATCCCCGCCTTCAGGATCGCGAACTTCTCGCGAGCTTTTCTCCAGGTTGAAACTTCCAATAGCTCGATAGCTGTTGTTAAGCACATACAAGTCCAAATCCCCGTCTTTATCGTAGTCAAAGAACACTCCATGCGTTGAAAGCCCTTGGTCGTCTACTCCCCATGCGGCTGCTTCTTCACTAAAGGTCAAATCCCCGTTATTAATAAACAGTTCGTTCGCTCTTGAATCGCCTTTGATATCGCCAGAGTTAGAGACATAAATATCCAATAGCCCGTCGCCATTCACATCCGCCATTGCAACACCCGTCGACCAGGACTGAGTCCCAGCTACGCCGGCAGTTGCAGTGATGTCTTCAAATTTGAAGTTGCCTTTGTTTAAGAACAGCTTGTTGTCCTTTTGATTGGCTGTGAAATAGAGGTCGACCAGACCGTCATTATTGATGTCGCCTACGGCTACGCCACCACCGTTGTAAAAGTTTCGGTAGGTAAAGACATTGAAATCCTTGTCATACGTGAGATCGTTTTGAAAATCGATTCCGGATTCAGCAAGATCCATTTGCGTGAAAAGCGTGGACACAGGAGCCTCTTGTTGACATCCAGAAAGAACAAGTGTCACAGCGGTGACTAAGGAAATACGTTTAAACATGGGCCGCGGCGTTGTTAGATAAGGCAATATAAAAAAGAAAGCCAGCACCTAAGTGCTGGCTCCTTACTTAAACAATATGTTTAACTAAAACCGGAGAGGATTACTCTGATGGGTAACCTGGGTTTTGAGTTAAGTTTGGATTAGCTCCTAAAGCTGAGAAAGGAATTGGTAACAACTTCACGTAGTCTTCACCACTTACCTCTTTCAAATCCCAAGCGCTTGTGAACTTCTCGTGACGGATCAAATCCAGACGACGAACACCTTCCCAAGCAAGCTCGAAACCACGCTCTTCTAGGATATCATCCAACGTTAATGTTGCACGATCAGCTGCACCAGCACGTGAGCGAATGTCATTCACAATCGCAAGAGCACCAGCTTCATCACCTTCGCGTAGAAGGATTTCAGCTTTCATCAGTAGTATGTCAGCGTAACGAATCACAGTGTAATCGTTGCCTGCTTCACCACCAGCGTTGTTAGGATCTACAGCCCACTTCAATACGCGAATACCGTTTCCTTCAGTCGCACCAGTGATGCCAGGAAGATCCGCTGTAAAGTTCAATGGGTTACCCTGACGATCGAATACAGAATCACCTGAATCGAAATCGTACTGCTGACCTACTAGGAAGATGTCCTTACGAGTATCTGTTGGGTCATCGAACGTGTTGTAGAAATCAGCAAGAGTACAGAACCCGTTCCATGGAGAAGCAGGGATCTGGTTGTAGTGAAGCGTACGCATGTTCAATGTCCATCCCATACCACCAGCTTGTGTGTTTGGAATAACAAATACAGCTTCGCTGTTGCCTTGGTTCTCTACTACGAAGTTCTCATGGAAGTCTGCCTCCAATTCGTATTGAGAGCTGTTGATAATCGCATCACAGTGCGTTTTAGCATCACTGTAACGCTCGCTACCAGTGAACTCTTTAGCATTCATGTACATACGTGCAAGAATACCGTGAGCAGTATACTTAGTAACACGACCGTACTGATCTGAAGTGTGCTCGTCCTTTAAAGAAGGAATAGCAGCATTGAGTTCAGACTCGATGAAGTTAAATACCTCTGTACGAGTTGCACGCTCTGGTAGGTTTGCTGGATCGATTGACGCTGTAGTCAAGATCGGCACACCACCAAAGAAGTCCATCAACTGGAAGTAGTAGAATGCACGTAAAACACGTGCTTCAGCTAGGTACTCAGCCTTGTTGCTACCACTGAAGATAGAGGCATCAGCAGCTTCCAAATCAAAGATGAATTGGTTCGTCTGCGCAAGACCTTTGTTGATATCGTTCCAAAGCCCTACAATGTGTCCGTTTGTAGGTGTCCAGTTGTGCTGGTGTAGCTCGCGCCAAACACCACCATCACCCCAGTCACCACCACGGGTAGGTACGATAGTTTCATCAGAAGTTACCTGAGAGATATTGAAGTAGTTCCATAGGAATGGACGCAAGTTTCCGTAAGCGTTAACGAGTACAGAGTAGTAATCGCCTTCGCTTGAGAAGAAGTTATCTGAGGTAATATCCTCATAGATGGTTTCTTCTAGATCAGTACAGCTTTGGAACGTAACTGTCGAAACGGCGGCGGCTGCAATCAATGCGATTTTTGAAAATCTTTTCATTGTATCGATCTGTTTTTAAATTATTTCAAGTTGAATTTCACGTTCAACGCAATAGTACGTGCACGTGGGTAGTTCGTGTAATCCACACCTAGAGATGGCGCTCCGTTTGCAGACGCAGAAGTGTTTACCTCTGGATCGTAACCAGTGTAGTTTGTGAACAACATCAAGTTTTGACCGCTCAAACCAACTACTGCTGAGTTCAACCAATCAGAACCCTCTACATCAATATTGTAAGAGATGTTCAAGTTGTCTAAACGTAGGAACGAAGCGTCCTCAATCCATTGTGAAGAGTACGTTGGAGTCGACGTCAACATTGCATCATCAAAGTCAAGAGCTGGCTTCAACAAGTTAATGTTTGTGTTCAAGTTATCCAAAGTAGTGTACTCCATAGCTGTGTTGTTAAACACGCTACCGCCTTGCTGACCACGGAAGAAGATGTTCGCGTTGAATTTACCGAACGAGAATGTGTTCATTAAACCGTAAGTGAAGTTAGGCTGAGCCAAACCGATCACCTCAGCTTCTGAACCATAAGTACCGTCAGTGTTGTATACCAAACCGTAGAAAGTTCCGTAAGCCTCACCTACTACCAATTTCTGAGCGAATGCACCAGACTGACCAGCACCAGAGATAGGAGCAGTAAGAATTTCAGCGTTGGTACCAAGATCTTCAACAACCAATCTCGAGCGAGAAACGTTGAAACCAAGATCCCATCCGAAATCTGGAGTACTTACAAGCGCGTAGTTCAACATCAAATCAAAACCGTTGTTTGAAGTAGCACCTACGTTAGCAAGCAATGTTGGAGCAACAGATGGAGCTGGTGCAGGAACAGTCAACAACAAGTTGTCTGTGTTTTTCTGGAACAAATCCAAAGACCCGTAGAATTTACCACCGTTAAGCTCGAAGTCAATACCAACGTTAGTAGAAGCAGTGCTCTCCCAACGTAGACCTGGATTCGCAGGGTTCAAATAACCAGTACCTGAAGTGTTTGTACCACCGATAACTGCGTTAGAACCAGTACCGATACGAGCGATACTTTGGTATTCACCAATCGCCTCATTACCTACAACACCCCAACCAGCGCGGAGTTTCAAATCAGAGAAAGTCTCTGGTACAAAGTCGAACTCAGACAAGCGCAATGCAGCTGCAAACGATGGGAAAATACCCCATTTGTTATCTGCACCGAACTTAGAAGAACCGTCACGACGAACAGTACCAGTCAACATCAATTTTCCATCGATATCGTAGTTCGCACGACCGAAGAAAGAGATCAAGCGAGACTGTCCGCGGTAAGAGTACTTGTCACCAAGCTCTGCTAAACCACCACCATCAAGGTTGTTGAAGCTGTAGTTATCCGTTACGAAGTTCTTAGCCGTAGCACCGAATCCTTCGTAGTTATTTTCTTGCCAAGAGTAACCAGCCATCAAGTTCAACATGTTGCCAGCAACGTCTTTGTCGTAGTTCAAGTAAGTTTCCAATACTTTAGAAGAAACTTGACCGTACTTCTGAGAACCAACCCCGTTATCAGCAACCCCGTAAGGCGTTGATTTCGGTAGGTAAGTCTTACGGATAGTGTTGTAAGTATCGTAACCCGTGTTAGCTGTAGCGCTCAAACCTTCTACTACATCACCTAAATCGAGGCGAGCAGAACCGTTCATAGTCAAACTCAATGTACGAGCAACATCATCAATCTCAAGCGCTGCTTGAACTGGGTTACGTACAGAGTTAGATACAAAGGTGTAGTTACCATCAGCGTCGTACACAGGAAGTGTAGGGTTCATTTTCATAACGTTTGTGAACAAACCACCCTCGAAACCACCAGTTTGCTGGTAAGGAGTCAAGTTATCGTCTTGCTGAGAAACGTTCACGTTACCAGAAAGCGTCAATTTATCATTCAACGTTTTTTGGTTCATGCTCAAACGGCTAGTGAAACGCTCAGTACCTGAGTTCAAAACGATACCGTCTTGATCCAAGTAGCCTAGAGACAAACGGTAAGAACCTTTTTCGTTACCACCGTTCAAGCTCAAGTTGTGCTGTTGAGCGATACCTGTTTGGAACACTTCGTCTTGCCAATCAGTATTCGCATCACCAAGAACGTTACCAAGACCGAAACGGTTTACTGCTGCACGGTACTCGTCTGCAGTAAGTAGGTCCAATTTTTTAGCAAGCGTAGAAGCAGAAACTTGGTAGTTGTAATCAACGCTCATACGGCCGTTTGCACCTTTCTTCGTAGTAATCAATACTACACCGTTTGCACCACGTGCACCGTAGATTGCAGTCGCAGAAGCATCTTTCAATACTGTGATCGACTCAATATCGTTCGGGTTCAAACGAGAAAGCGGGTTACGCTGAGAACCGCCAGTCTGACCTGTTCCATCTGGAAGTGTATTCGCAGCTTGGATTGGCATACCGTCGATAACGTAAAGCGGTTCGTTCGAAGAAGAAATCGAAGTACCACCACGTACACGAACACTAACACCACCACCTGGTTCACCGTTGGTTGGCGTGATGGTGATACCAGCGGCCTTACCTTGGATAAGAAGTTCAGGTGAAGTAACGACACCACCGTTGAAATCTTCAGCGCTTACTTGAGCAGAAGAACCAGTGAGGTCTTTTTTCTTTTGAGTACCGTAACCGATAACCACCACTTCTTCAAGTTGTTGGCGGTCTGCCTTTAAGGAAACGTTTACAGTTGACCCAGAAACTTCAGCTACTTGGGTTTGGTAGCCGAAAAGCGAGAACATCAATGACTGTCCGTTAGACGCATTGATGGAGTACTTACCCATCATGTCAGTAACTGTACCTGTTGAGGTTCCTTGAATAGTTACAGAAACACCAGGAAGAAGTTCCCCTGAAGATGCGTCTGAAACAGTACCTGAAACACTCTGTGCCATAGCGCTAACGCTTAGGAACATTACAGAGCACCATACTGCCGCCGATGAGATAACACGACGTAGATTTTGATTCATAATAAATTGTGTTAACGATTAAGTCACAATTATAAGAAGATTATTTGAAAAGTGTATAAATGACACTTATATATATTGAAACTTTGACTGTGATTTCTAAAAAATTGTTGTAAACCCTTTGTTTACAGTGAGACTAAGAGAATAATCCTGCTGCAGGATCAGTGGTTGAAAGAGTTTTCAATAGGGTCCGAAGTACCTAAAAAAGCAGATTTCGATGCTGTTTTTGAACCATTGACATCTTAGATGAGACAAAATTCACAATTCCTTAAAAATTATTTTACAAACTTCTTTGCTGTTTGAATTTTAACCGTAAATTTCGGCATACTTAAGAGTAGCTTAGGTTTATTGGTTTGGTTAACCCGGTCTTCGGACCGGGTTTTTTTATGCCAAATATTAGCGTACTGTGAAGACTCTTGAGATGTTGAAGCCTAGGAACAGACTCCCATCGAGCGCGCTGAAAGTGTTTCTAGACATCCAGTAAGGATTGCTCATAGCGCGCGTGTTTGAGAGATGTAACTGGAATACGTGCCCCCCTGTTTCGATATCCACACCGATGCCTCCAGGAACGGTGAATGTGGTTCCGTCGCTGAGCGATGGATTACTCATCAGAGAAAACTCACCGGTAAGTGCAACTCTTTTGTTCAATTTTATTCTACCCCCAAATGTGGTGTGAAAAGTGGTGTTTGGATCTGCTGCACTCGGCACCAGGTTCCAGTGAACTATTCCTGGAGCGATTAAAGTGCTAATGTTAGCATTCCACTTTCTTGCGAATATGGCGCTGTGTTGAAAGGAGAGTCGATCTGAAAAGAAATGGTCGATGCCATCGGTAAAACGTGCACCTCTATAATTCACGGACGAATTCCACGTGAGTGAGAACGGAAAGTGAGCGGCGCCCTCGCGTTGCTGCAACATTTTATATTTCACAAATCCATCAGTTACTTTAAATACTGAGGAACGACCTATTCCTATGTTGAGTTTGTCGGTCAAACCATAGTCGAGCTGCATGCGAATTTGCGCATTGTCTAAACCTAGGAAATTGTACAGGTAATCGTCAGTAAAACTCCCGAAGCGGTGAGCAATAACATATTGTAATACACCTTTTCCAGGAGTTTCATTCGTCTGGGCATTGATCAGCTGTGTCCCTTTGAAGGTAGCGTAGACGATCTGGGTTTGCGGTGTTTCATCTTCAAGCAGGTCAAACAAATCGTCCTGCGCACAAAGGCTGGTGCTCAAAGCAAGGAGTGCTAGAGCGAAAAAGGTTCTGATCATTACTTGCGGAGTTTCATGGTACAATCCACGACGATCTTGGCTTCTGCATCGATTTTTTCACGTACGGTACCTGGAATTTCTACATTAAAGTCTTCGATGGTCACCGGGAACTCGGTTCGCAGTGAAGCTTCTTCTCCTTGAACAGCTATTTCTGCAGGAACGTCTACCTCTTTGCTCACACCGTGTATAGTTAAAGTACCAACAGCGCGCCCTTCTTTATAGAGTCCTTTAAAAGAAGCTTTGGGATAGGTTTCGCTTTCCACATAGTTTTCGTTGAAATGCTCTTGCATGAGCGCACGCTTAAAGACGAAAGAAGTCATAAGGACTTGAACACCTAATTTTTCGCTGCTTGCATCGTATACCGCAGATGCACTTTCGCTTTTGGCGGTGATGTCTTCGAGTGGCGATCCAGCATCAAAGGAAATATTCCCTTGACGAGTAAGGTATTGTTGAGCGCTGAGTTGAGCGGTTAAAAGTAGAGCGAAGGATAGTAGAATTGATTTCATAAAAATAGATAGGTTTAATTGTCTAAGGCGCCTTGGTTGATCCATTCGCGCAGTTTCGATTGATCACAATCGGAGATTGGCCCACCTGGAGGCATCAGTAGCGGATCTCCGCTAGGGCGCTGAATTCTGTTCATGAGTCCACCGCCAAGTGCAGAGCTGCTCACATTCGCGTGACCCTCGAGCGAGAGTCCCGCGGTAGGGTTGTTGTCGCTATGGCAGGAAACACAATTCGTTGAAATGATCGCGGCAATGTCTTGACTAAAGGTAACCGCCGATGTATCACATGCGTTGACGTTGCCGTAAAGGTCCTCGACATTGTCGTAATAACAACTGCTTGCTAGCGGCAACAGCGCACAGGCGATGAGCAGGGTTTTAATTGTTCGGCATGCCATCATTTACCCAAATTTTGAATTGATTGATTTCGCACTCACTCAAGCTCATTGCAGGTGGCATAGGGCTGTAGTTCACACGATTGATAGCGTCCATAAGGTTGTTGTTGGTCACTGCAGCAGCTACCTCAGCATGTGACATCAACGATACGCCGCCAGAAGGTGTGGCCGTAGAGTGACACGATTGACATTGACCTTGAACGATAGATAGAATGTTTGAAGAGAAGGTAATTTCGCTGGTATCACATTCATTACATGAATTGTTCAATGCGCCTTGGTCGATCCAAGTTTTGATCATTGCAATGGTGGTAGCGCTCAATGGTGCAGCAGGGGCAGGAGGCATGAGATCGTCACCATTTTCGAGCAGAGCGGTGTAGACTTCACTGTCATAAGGATCGCCTGCCTTGACCTCGTCCATCACGCCTGCGTAAGAAGTAAGTGCTAGGCCGTCGGCCGGGTTGTTGTCGCTATGGCATCCGCTCGAAGCACAATTGGCAACGAGGACGGGTAGTACATCGTTTTGAAAATAGACGGTATCTGGATCACATGCGCCAGCTAGAGGAGGATCTATTGGATCTACTGGATCAATAGGATCGTGTGTACATGAAGTGAGAACGCCGAGCGTTACGGCGAACAGTATTGGAAGGGGGGATGGTAGCATGACGCGGAGGCTTAATAAGATTATAAATATAGAAGTTCTCCAGTAACTTCTGGGAAAGTTGCCTTTAAGTCTTCAATGTATTGTGCCAATTGTTCCTCGTTTTTGTCTTGATGACGCCCGGTTTTGTAATCGACGACAAATGCTTTTCCGTTTCTTTCGATGATGAGATCGGGACGTAGTGTGCCGTTTGGCCCGATAATACTGCGTTCCACGTAAATCACGGTGCCTTCCTCGCGCAGGTGCTTGAGCTCAGGCTGGTTTTCGAGATTGCTTAATACCGAAACGGCTCGGTCTTGCATAGCGTTGGAGAATTGGCCAGAACGGTACAAGCGCTCTAGTGCAGTGGTACGTACTCCTTCGGGTACCTGCATGATTCTATGAAGTGCCGTACCCCATTTTGACGCATCTGCACCGCCTTCTTCCCAACCTTTTGGCGCGGTCGTCTTCATGCGCAGATGCGCTGGGCTGAAGTGACCAATTCCTCCCTGGCTTGGAGAAGTGCGTTTCGTAGTGCTTTTTTCTTCCGGTACAACAGGTGTTCCCAGCCGTTTGCTACCCGCTCCCTCGCCCCATTCGAGGTGCTCGGCAATGGCTTTTCCGAATTTTCCGGGTTTGTCTGCACAGAAAAACAGATGCAATCCAGCAATGGGTCGAGTCATTGCCACATAGATCATGTTCATCCAATCGAAGTGGTTTTCATTGTCAATCTGCGTGGCCAATTCCCTCGGGAATAAATTTTCGGTTTCCTTCATCTTTTTAATGGGTAGCCGCTCGAGTTCTTCGTGGTACGGAAAGGGAATCCAATGCTCGCTATCGCTTTCTTTGAAATTGACTTCAAAAGGCATAATCACATGCTCGAATTCCAGCCCTTTACTTTTATGTATGGTCATGACACGAACAGAAGGCTGGTCCTCGGGAATGGGTACATTACATTTTGGACTCTCTTCCTTCCACCACTGCGGTAGGGTTGCGAAGGTTCCATCGTTAGATTGGAATTGGAACAATAAATCCAATGATGCATCCACCATGGCGTTTGCCCCTTCTAAAAGTCCAAACGTATCAAAGACACGCACGCCGAAGGTGAATAGGTTTTCTGCAGCATCGAGGAGTTGAGCCGCGCGGGGA
>Ga0181553_10004370_pt1 | contig 12018 bp, 6 predicted proteins | sample 011ome_17_FD_133753 | JGI IMG/M metagenome (GOLD analysis project Ga0181553, IMG submission 133753) | Coastal salt marsh microbial communities from the Groves Creek Marsh, Skidaway Island, Georgia - 011502XT metaG (megahit assembly) | ecosystem: Environmental > Aquatic > Marine > Intertidal zone...
GGCGGGCGGAACTTATAATATCTTTTCTTAAGGGGTTGTGAATTAGTTCTAACTGAGAAATCGACTTGTGAATAAAGACTTTTTGGGATGCCATAACTGCAGCCGATTTCATAAGTTTTATAACTTCTTGTTTTTCATTTTCTAACGGTTTAGAAAATTCTTTCCATGCTTTGAGTTTTCCTTCTTTAACGTTCTTTTTTGCACTGCGATCGATTGCAGTAATTTCTTCCTCTGTTGCGATCTCATTAGAAATGATCCAATCACGAAATTTCAAATTACAATCAATTGATTTTTCCCAGGCTAAACGCTTGTTATTTTTATATCTTTCATGAGATCCTGAAGTCGAATGTCCTTGAGGTTGAGAGAGTTCGTTAACGTGAATTAAAACAGGGATGTGTTTAGTTCTTGAGATTTGACTGGCTTTTTGGTAGGTATTAATGAGTTCTACATAATCCCATCCTTTTACCCTTAAAATTTCGTAACCCTCCTGTTTGGAATCGCGTTGAAATCCTTTTAAAATTTCAGAAATATTCTCTTTTGTTGTTTGATGTTTTGCATGTACAGAGATGCCATAGTCATCGTCCCAAATACTAATTACCATTGGCACTTGAAGTACACCAGCAGCATTTATAGTTTCAAAAAACACACCTTCACTTGTACTCGCGTTTCCAATCGTTCCCCAAGCGACTTCATTTCCTGAGTTTGAAAATTTTTCAGAATCGAGATCTTTAAGGGTTCTATAGACTTTAGATGCTTGTGCCAATCCTAATAATCGTGGCATTTGAGCCCCAGTAGGAGAGATGTCAGAACTTGAGTTTTTCTGTATTGTTAGATTTTTCCAATCAAAATTTTCGTCTAAAGAATGGGTCGTGAAATGCCCTCCCATTTGCCTTCCAGCACTCATAGGGTCTTTAGTGATATCCGTAGTTCCGTAAAGCCCAGCAAAAAACTGTTCAATGCTGAGTTCTCCAATAGCCATCATAAAGGTTTGATCTCGATAATAACCAGATCTAAAATCTCCATTTTGAAACGCTTTTGCCCAAGCTAATTGTGGAAGTTCTTTACCGTCACCAAAAATCCCGAATTTTGCTTTTCCTGTTAAGACTTCGCGTCGTCCAAGAAGGCTACATTCTCTACTGGTGACCGCTATTGTATAATCATTCAACACTTCATTTTTGAAGTCCTCAAATGTTATGTTTTTTGTAAGGTCATTTTTGATTTGCATTCTAAGCGAATTCTAGTGAGCTGCAAATATAAAATATTTAGAGCCTATGTCCTATGCTTTGTAATGATAATTAACGGGCTGTAGCTGTTTTGAGAAAATAAAATTAGCTGTTATGTGGGTTTAATTAAAACCATTCCCTTCTGAATAGTCCTAAAAGTGCTTTGGGTTCGGCGGTAAACACGAATCGTATTTTTTGACTGTACTGAGGTTGGTTAATTTCCCATCCTAGGTTTGAATAGAAAGGAAAAAATATTTCGAAGTAATCGGTTATTAGATTGAGTCGGATTCCGGCGTCATAGACAAATAAAGGTTTTTGACCTTTATTTTTTAGAAATCCAATATCGCCATAGGCTTGGATGTATTTCCAGATTGAAGCACTCGCATTTATGGTGGTCAACCATTCATTTGCGAATGCGGTATCGAGTTTTGATTTGAACCCACCTTCGGCGATAATAAGTTGTTGACTGAAGATTCCTGAAGATTCAAATTGTCCCAAATAATTATAATCAAATAAATAATCGGTTGGACGATCCAAAGCAAAATCAAAATTTTGTTCACCAGTTGGAATTTTAGAATACAAGAACGTTCCAGCATATAGCCTTACATTATAAAATTGATTTTTATTGGAACGTCTTCTTATTTCGTAGTTTAAGGACAATTTACCAAACTGATCTGAAAATTGGGCATTCAAAAACCAATTGTGATATCTCTTGAACCCATTATAACCATCGATATACCGAATGTTAAAGACTTTATATGGGGGAGTATTTGCTTGATCATCTTCAAGTTCTACAAAATCTTTTTCGATGCTAACATATCTTAAATTCAGGCTTTTTAGTTGATTAGACCTCAAATCTGAAGCATCTCTAATGTTAAAATTAATATAAGGAACTACCTTGGTTACAAATGCATTTTTTGCAAAACTTGAGTGCGTTACTGACATTCCAAAATTTATGTTGTACAGGTCTTGATCTTCAAAATAACTGTTATATATAACTTTTGCAAAACCTGTTAGCGCGTTTGAATTTATACTATATATTGGAGTAATACCATACAAAAATGGTTTGTTTAAGACGCCTTTGTTATTGATGTTTACTCCTAAATTGAGACCGTCATATATATTTTTATATTCTACTATTGGTAAAAAATACAATTGATTATTTTGGGGTGATTCTACATCTTTAAAAAATCGTAATTGAAACGGTTTATTAAATAAAGATTTCCCAGAGATGTTTTTCCAATTGTTTCTTAAATCAAACTCAGGAACTTTTTTATCATAATTAAGCACCAATTTGTCTGCTTGCAAGTTGGGAACGACAAATTGCTTTTTATCCCTAATTCCTGTAAGCCATTGTTTAGAAATAATTTCCCCATCTTTAAACATAAAAAGAGATATAGGTCTTTGCCCACTTTTTTTGTTTTTGACCGTAAAATAGATTGAGTCTTTTGAAGATTTTACACGAGTGATTTTATAATCTATTTGTTTGGCGTTTGTTAAATAAGAATCAAAAAACCAATCGATGTCTTTTGTAGTTTTTGTCTTTAAATAAGATTTAAAACGTTCTGTCGTTAAAAGTTCTTTTTTAGGGGTAATTACAAGTTCTTTTATCCAATCTTCAAGCTTTGAATCCTCAATAAAATCTTCAAGATAAAGAAGCCCTAAAGCAGCCTTGTATTTGCTAGACAGGTTGGCATTAAATTTTAAAAGGGAATCTTTTGGTGTATTTAATGCTTGATCGCGCCCCGTTCTTTTCATGTGTAAATAGGTCAATGGGTATTGTCTATTGTACTTTAATTTTGCTAAATTATAAGATTTGATCCCCCAAACCTTTGAAAACTTCCCGATTAATGATTCATCTTTATAAAAATGTTCGACATAGTTCATTAATATAAAATTCTCAAATCCTGCTTGTATCCAATAGTCTTCTCGTGGATTTATTTTTAAGTGTCGTTTTAAATATAGCCTTGTTAAGTTTTTTAAAAGGTTTAATTCATACTTGAATTGCTTAGAAAATGGGGCTAAATAATCTGGAATAATATTTAAGCCATAGACAGGGTAGTTATTTAGATCTAAATTTGTAACTAATAGATTATCATGTGGATAGGCTGTTAGTTTTGAATTTAAGAAACCAACAACTTTTTTTAACAGTTCAATTTGTTCTAAATCACTTATTTTATTTTCGTTGATATCTGTTATGATATTTAAATTTTGAACGTTAAAATTTACAAAGCGTTTTTTGGATATGTAAAGACGACTGTCTGTGCGCTTTTTCCCTGAAAAATTAAAGCTGTTATTTTGTTGATTTAATTGTGTAGATTCTAAATTTAATTCGGAAGTAACGTCATAAAGTTCAGGAACGTTAATACTCAGTTCAATGTTAGATTCTGGCGTGTAATAGTCATTAATGTTCTTATTGCTGTATAATTTCCATTCGGAATTTTCATAGACCGCTGGAGAAATATACCAATATTTTAAATTGTAATCTCCATCCTTAGTAACTCCGTACCCTGTAAATCGATCGTTTTGAATTTGAAGCGTATATTCAAAATGTAAGGAGATTGTAGCGTTAGGTGTAACTTCATTTTCTAATGAGACTTTAAAAATATCTGGGTGGTTTTCTAGGTAGGAGTAATTTATACTTTTACCAAGAGAGTCTTTAATTATAGTTATTTTTGTATAACCACGCTCCTTCGGTTTTAGTGAGAGTAGGTCATTGTTAAATTCTTCTACAAACCGATTTGAAAGTGGTGTTGTAGGACTGCTATAACTCGACGTCCAGTCATTAAAATACAGTTCATTTAAACTGTTGTCTGAAGTATTGTGATAGTCAATTCGATGCTTAATGGTTATTGTATTCAATTCGGCATCCAAGACACCTTCAATTTGCATGGCATGTTGTCCATGAGTGGTGAATACACTTATGTATAAAATAAGCGTTAAAAGGAGCTTTAATAACGGTCTTGAAATCAAAAGTTTACTTTTAAACTATTAAAAATTTGGGCTTAATTGATATTCTGTATAGAAATTATTTAGAATTTCAATGACTTCATCAGAAGTATCAACCACGTGAATTAAGTCTAGATCTTTTGCGCTGATAGTTTCAAAGCGTTCTAATAAGGTTGCTTTAATCCAATCTAACAAACCAACCCAAAAGGAAGAACCGACTAGAATGACAGGAAATTTTTCAATTTTATGAGTTTGAATTAATGTAATGGCTTCAAACAATTCATCGAGTGTTCCAAATCCACCTGGCATGACTACAATTCCTTGAGAATATTTGACAAACATGACTTTTCTAACAAAAAAATAGTCAAAATCTAAACTCTTGTCAGGGTCAATATATGGGTTGTTATGTTGTTCAAAAGGGAGTTCAATATTAAGCCCCACAGAAGTGCCGCCAGCCAAATGTGCTCCTTTATTTCCAGCTTCCATAATTCCGGGACCACCTCCAGTGATGACTCCATACCCAGCTTCAACAATAGCAGATGCTACTTCAGTTGATAGTTTGTAATAGGGATCTTCTTTTGGAGTTCGAGCAGACCCAAAAATGGATACACAGGGACCTATTTTACTCATCTTTTCAAATCCATTCACAAATTCTCCCATGATTTTAAAAATTGCCCAGGAATCATTTGTTTTTATTGCATTCCATCCTTTGTGTTTGTGTTCTGGTGTCATAATACTATTATATTAAGCTCACTAATGTAATTCTTTTTTTAAAAACTTAGCAGTATAGCTCAATTTGTTTTTTACAATAGCTTCTGGTGTCCCCTTTACTAGAACTTCACCACCGCCTTTACCTCCTTCAGGACCAATATCTATGATATAATCAACGGTTTTGATCACATCTAAATTATGTTCGATAATTAGCACTGTATTACCTTTATCTACTAATTTATTTAGAACACCCATCAAAACTCGAATGTCTTCAAAATGTAGCCCTGTGGTAGGTTCATCTAAAATATAAATAGTATTTCCGGTATCACGCTTACTCAATTCTGTCGCTAATTTAATGCGTTGTGCCTCTCCACCAGACAGCGTAGTACTTTGTTGTCCCAACGTAATATAGCCTAAACCAACGTCCTTGATTGTTTTTAATTTTCTATATATTTTTGGAATATGTTCAAAGAAATCAACACCTTCATTGATGGTCATATTTAAAACATCACTAATTGATTTCCCTTTATATCTAATTTCTAAAGTTTCCCTATTAAATCGTTTTCCTTGACAGGATTCACATTCTACATATACATCTGGCAAAAAGTTCATTTCAATAACTCGTAATCCCCCTCCTTTACATGTTTCACAGCGTCCACCTGCAACATTAAAACTAAAACGACCCAATTTATAACCTCGAATCATTGCTTCTGGAATTTTAGCAAATAAGGCTCTAATTTCACCAAAAACCCCTGTGTATGTTGCTGGATTACTTCGTGGTGTTCGTCCAATAGGCGATTGATTGATGTCAATCACTTTATCTAAATGCTCCAAACCTTTTATAGATTTATAAGGCATTGGGTCCATGACCCCGTTAAAATAATAATTATTTAAAATAGGGTAGAGGGTTTGATTAATTAAAGTCGATTTCCCACTTCCAGAAACTCCTGTAATTCCGATCATTTTACCCAATGGTAATTTTATCGATACGTTTTTCAGATTATTTCCTGTACAGCCTTTGAGTTCTAAGAATTTTCCATTTCCATCTCGGCGTTTTTTTGGAACTTCAATTTCTTTAACTCCACTCAAATAATCCGCTGTCATCGTACCGCTATTTAGGATGTCTTTTGGGGTTCCTTGACTGATAATTTCACCGCCATGTTTCCCAGCTTTTGGACCAATATCGATCACATGATCTGCTTGTTCAATCATGTCTTTATCATGTTCTACTACAAGCACTGAATTTCCTACATTTTTTAGAGCGATTAAAGATTTAATCAGTTTTTCATTATCTCGCTGATGTAAACCAATGCTGGGTTCATCTAAAATATACAAAACCCCCACTAATTGCGACCCTATTTGTGTCGCCAAACGAATTCGTTGAGCCTCACCACCCGAAAGTGATTTTGAGCTTCTATTGATTGATAAATAATCCAATCCAACATCAAGAAGAAATTGTAAACGTGTCGAAATTTCTTTCAGAATTTCTTTTGAAATTAGGGCTTGATTTTTAGAAAGATGTTTCGGCAATTCTTTGAACCATTCAGATAATTCTACGACATCCATCTCTGAAAGTTCAGCTATATTTTTAGAGTTAATCTTGAAGTATAAGGATTCTTTTTTAAGTCGAGACCCTTCACAAGTCGGACATTTAATATTGTCCATATAGTTTTTTGCCCACCTTTGGATGGACCTAGAATCGGCATTCTTGTATTGACTTTCGATAAAATTAGCAATGCCTTCAAAATTAATAGTATAGTTTCGTGAAACGCCTAAGGTTTTACTATCCACCGAAAAGTCATCTTTCCCACCATATAATATAATTTGTAAGGCTTCCTTTGGAATACTTGAGATGGGATCTGAAAGCTTAAAATTGAAGCGTCGTCCTATGAGTTCTAACTGTCTAAATAGCCAAGAATCTTTTTGAACGCCTTGTGGAGCGAGTCCTCCATTTTTTATAGAAAGGCTTTTGTCAGGTATGATTTTGGTCTCATTTACTTTGTATAATGTTCCTATTCCATTACATTCTTGGCAAGCTCCTTTAGGAGAATTAAAGGAAAAATTGTTTGGTTCTGGGTTTGGATAAGAAATCCCAGACGAGGGACACATCAAATCCCGACTAAAATAACGCACGTCTTTGGTATCTTCATCCATAACCATGAGTACATTTTCTCCATGGTACATTGCTGTATTGATACTCTCAATCAGTCGGCTTGTGGATTGTGTGGATGCATCAATTTTAAGACGGTCAATCACAATTTCAATATCGTGCATTTTATAACGATCCAGCATCATTCCTTTAGCAATATCGACAATCACTCCATCAGTTCTTACTTTTACAAAGCCTTGTTTTGCAATCTGTTCAAACAAATCTCTGTAATGTCCTTTTCGAGAACGAATTACAGGAGATAAAATGGAAATACGTTTGCCATTAAAGGAATCTATAATCAAGTCTTTTATTTGAGCATCGGTATAGCTTACCATTTTTTCATTGGTATTATAACTGTATGCATCTGCACCTCTTGCAAATAGTAACCTTAAAAAATCATAAATTTCTGTAATGGTTCCGACCGTAGATCGCGGTGATTTACTGGTTGTTTTTTGTTCAATGGCAATGACTGGTGAAAGTCCATCAATTTTATCGACATCTGGACGTTCTAAACTTCCTAAAAATTGACGAGCATAGGCTGAAAATGTTTCAATATAACGCCGTTGACCTTCTGCATAAATGGTATCAAATGCGAGTGAAGATTTTCCACTTCCCGAAAGCCCCGTAATAACAACCAATTGATCGCGAGGAATTTTGACATCAATATTTTTCAAATTGTGTACTCTGGCACCTTTTACTTCAATAAATTCATCAAACTTGCTCATAAATTTTTTCTGTATGCGCTTAATTAGTTCTTTTTAAAATAGATCAATACTTCCTTTTCCTTCTCTAATAAGACTCACTTCTGTCCCCTTTACTTCAATGACTGTTGACGGTTGATTGTCTCCATAACCACCATCAATAACTAAGTCAACTTTTGAACTCCATTTTTCATAGATTAATTCTGGATCTGTGGTATATTCCAGAATTTCATCCTCATCATGAATGGATGTTGACACAATTGGATTTCCCAAGGCTTCAACAATTCCCAATGCAATGGAGTTGTCTGGAATTCGAATTCCAACGGTTTTCTTTTTCTTAAAAGGGTGCGGCAATGTGTTTGCTCCAGGGAGAATAAAGGTGTAGGGGCCTGGGAGTGTTCGTTTTAGAAGTTTAAATATCGGAGTTTCAATTTGGGTTACATAATCACTTAAATTACTCAAGTCATAACAAATAAACGAAAAGTTTGAACGCTCCAATTTGATTCCTTTTATTTTGGCAATGCGTTCCAATGCCTTAACGTTTGTAATATCACAGCCAAATCCATAAACCGTATCAGTTGGATAGATCACAAGCCCACCTTTTTTAAGGACTTCAACCACTTTTTGAAGGGCTTTTGGGTTTGGGTTTTCAGGATATATTTTGAGAAGTTCTGCCATGAAATTTTTTGCGTTTAGGAAATAATTTCAAGTTTTGCGAATCGTAATAATAACTTTTTAACACCTCCAGTTTCAAATTTAATTTCAGCTTTCAAATCGGCTGCTTTGCCTTCAATATTCAAGACATTTCCTTTTCCAAACCGTTGATGATTTACCACATCGCCAACAATTAATTTAGTGTCAAATACGTTTGAATTTGAGTTTGTTTCACTGACTTTCTTTAAATTTTTGGGTGTAGAAATTTTAAATTTATCAACTGTTTTTGTTTTTTTCTTCATGTAGGCAGGTTTCTTATAACGCACCGTATTGGTATCGACATCTCCAAAAATATCCGCACTTAACATTGGGTTGAAACGGCGTTCTTCTTTTGGAGTTACAATCTCCAAATACTGATCATCAATTTCTTCGATAAATCGACTCGGTTCAGAATCCACAAGTTTTCCCCAACGGTATCGAGAAAGGGCATAGGTTAGATAGGCTTGTTTTTCAGCACGTGTTAGGGCAACATAAAATAAACGACGTTCTTCTTCTAATTCTTCCCGAGTACTCATACTCATTGCACTCGGAAATAAATCTTCTTCCAAGCCAACAATATACACAAACGGAAATTCCAATCCTTTTGCTAAATGGATGGTCATAAGTGCTACTTTATCGCTGTCTTCTCCCTCTTCATTATCCAAATCCGTAGCCAAAGCAACATCTTCTAAAAACTCTGCAATGGATCCTGTAGAATCTGCTAACTCTTGTTGGCCTTCAACAAAATCTTTGATTCCATTGAGCAATTCCTCAATATTTTCCATTCGAGAAATGCCTTCAGGAGTACCATCCTTTTTAAACTCTTGAATCAATCCACTGACTTTACACACATGTTCTGCCAAATCAAAGGCATTTGCCGTTTGACTCATCACTTTAAAACTTTCAATCATTGTTCTAAAGTTTTGAAGTTTTGTTTTGGTTCCCGCGTTGATATTTATGGGAAGTTCATCAAGGTGTTTTAGAATTTCAAAAATGGTTTTATCATGTTCATTGGCAGACACAATTAAGCGGTCAATAGTGGTTTGTCCGATGCCACGTCCAGGAAAATTAATAATTCGTTTTAAAGCCTCTTCATCAGAAGGATTTATAATAATGCGTAAATAGGAGAGGACATCTTTTATTTCTTTACGTTGGTAGAACGATAAACCCCCGTAAATCCGATATTCTAAGCCGCGTTTTCTTAGAGCATCTTCAATGGATCTTGATTGTGCATTGGTACGGTATAATACCGCAAAATCACCATTTTTAGCTTGGTTTTGCATTTTGTTATCAAAGATGGTACTTGCAATATAACGGCCTTCATCCCCATCAGTTAACGATCGGTTGACAATTATTTTTGGACCTTCTTCATTGGCAGTCCAAACGACTTTTTCGAGCTTGGTTTGATTTTTTTCAATAATGGAATTTGCAGCATTTACAATGTTTTTGGTCGAACGGTAATTTTGCTCCAATCGGAATAGTTTGACATTGTCATAATCCTTTTGAAAGTTTAAAATATTATTGATGTTCGCCCCTCGAAAAGCATAAATACTTTGTGCATCATCTCCCACAACACAGATGTTTTGAAAACGGTCTGACAGTGCTCTTACGATTAAATATTGAGAGTGGTTGGTATCTTGATACTCATCTACTAAAATATACCGAAATCGATCTTGGTATTTTGCCAATACTTCTGGAAAACGAGTAATTAACTCATTAGTTTTGAGTAATAAATCATCAAAATCCATCGCACCCGCCTTAAAACAACGCGACACATATTCTTTGTAAATTTCTCCCATTTCTGGACGTTTTGCCATCGCATCGGACTCTTTAAGTTCGGGGTTTTGAAAATACGCCTTTACGGTAATCAAACTGTTTTTATAGGAGGATATACGCGATTGGACTTGTTTGTATTTATAAATGTCTTTATCGAGTTTTTTCTCCTTAATAATTGAAGAAATTAAGCGTTGCGAGTCTTGAGTGTCATAGATTGTGAAATTGGAAGGGTATCCCAGTTTGTCTGCCTCAATTCGTAAAATTTTTGCAAATACCGAGTGAAATGTTCCCATCCATAAATTTTTGGCTTCGCTGTCTCCAACAATCGAAGCGATTCGTGTTTTCATTTCACGCGCTGCCTTGTTGGTAAAGGTGAGGGATAAAATATTAAAGGGATCAACGCCTTCACTCATCAAGTAGGCGATGCGATAGGTGAGGACTCTGGTTTTTCCAGAACCTGCACCTGCAATGATAATCATTGGCCCTTCTTTCTGAAGCGTAGGTGCTAATTGTGCCTCGTTAAGTTGATTTAAATACTGTTTCAAATTTCATTTTTTCTAAGATGTGAAATTAAGGAATGTTATTCGTATTTTAAAAGGAACTTCTATAAATTATAAACAATTCTAGAGAAGTTACTAAATCCGTTTGAACATATTAATTTTTGCCTTTATATTCAAGGAAATTATTAACTTGGCAGTTATTAATCAATACACAGCCTATTTAAATGGAAATTGAGTTTTTTAGCCTTATCGAGTATTGCATTCCAGCGCTTATTACTGGAGTCATTGCGTATTTATTTTTTAAAGAATACACAAACAACGAAAACAAAAGACGGCACTATATTCTACATAAGTCGCTTCAAAAAGAAGTACTTCCAGTAAAACTTCAGGCTTATGAACGATTGGCGTTGGTTTTGGAACGTATGGCACCCAATAATTTATTGATCAGAATTCAACCCATTTCACAACGAAAACAAGATTACGAGCAGTTACTCATTCAAACTATCGAACAAGAATTTGAACATAATTTAGCACAACAAATTTATTTGTCCGAAGAATGTTGGAACATCATTTTAACTGCTAAAAACACCACAATTCAGTTCATTAGAAACTGCGACCTTTCAAATGAATCCACAACTGCTGATAAATTTCGTGAATTGGTACTGACCAAATCAATGGATAAACCCTCTCCAAGTACAGCTGCCTTAGCGTATTTGAAAAATGAAGTCAGCAATTTATTAACCTATTAAAGTGGATTGATGCAAAACTCAGTACTTCAAACTCCCATTGATTATCTAAAAGGTGTTGGGCCTGGGCGTGCCGAAGTTTTGCGAAAAGAATTAGGAATTCATACTTTTCAAGATCTGATTAATTTATTCCCGAATCGTTATATTGATCGCACACAATTTTATAAGGTCTCTGAACTTCAGCCTACCAAGGCTGAAGTTCAAATTGAAGGTCAAATTACGGGCTTTAAAGAAATTGGTCAAAAGCGTGGAAAACGTCTTGTAGCGACATTCAAAGATGAGACGGGTTATTTGGAATTGGTTTGGTTTAGAGGGCATAAATGGATTCGTGAGCATCTGAAACTCCATTCAGATTATGTGATTTTTGGAAAGATCAATGTATTTAATGGGGTATTTAGCATGCCACATCCAGATATTGAACTGAAAACGGACTATGACAAAAGCCTCTCAAAAGCCATTCAACCCATTTATCCTTCTACAGAAAAATTAGCAAACCGAGGGATTTCGAACCGTGTGATTTGTAAAATCATGGAACAGTTGTTTTTGCAATTGAATGGAAGTTTTGAGGAA
>Ga0181553_10004373_pt1 | contig 12014 bp, 11 predicted proteins | sample 011ome_17_FD_133753 | JGI IMG/M metagenome (GOLD analysis project Ga0181553, IMG submission 133753) | Coastal salt marsh microbial communities from the Groves Creek Marsh, Skidaway Island, Georgia - 011502XT metaG (megahit assembly) | ecosystem: Environmental > Aquatic > Marine > Intertidal...
GTCAGTTCTAAATGGTTTTTATAAATTTGATAAAGTAATACCTGGCCTTGGAGAAATAATATCAGCAGATGCAGAATTAAGAGATTGTATTTTAAAAGTACCTGGAACAGAACTTTCAATAATTACTTCAGGTGAAAAAAGATTTGATATGTCAGATATAGTTAATAAGGAACAAGTTAAGAAGTTTTTTGATTTGTTAAAAATGGAGTACGACTATTTAATTGTAGATAGTCCACCAGTACAACCTGTTTCAGACACATTAATTTTAGCTCAAGCATCAGATTATAATTTATTTGTTATTAGATCTGAAACATCCAAGAATTCAGCTTTTATTTCATCTATGAAAAAGATACAAAACGTAAATGCTAGTATAGACGGAGTTGTTCTTAATGATTTAGATACTTCTAAGAATAGTTACTATAGTTATTATTATAATTATTCTTCAAATTATTATTCAAAATTATAAAGTTATGTTTCGTTTAGAAAAAGTTTTTCAAAACGATGATAAATTTTTTATTTTTAATTCAAATATATTGAAAATTTTTTCAATTTATATTGTAATCTATATATTTTCTATTTTAGAAAATTATTCTATTTATCAAATTTTAGATTATGAAATTTATGAAAATTCAAATTACTTTATATTTTCATATAGTGTTCCAATAATATTCTATTTTTTATCATCTATTTTATTTAAATCACACAAAGATTTTTATTTTTATAATCTTAATATAATTAAAAAAGATTTTGGATGTCTAGTTTTATCTCTAATATTTTCAATTTTAATTGTAAAATTTTATCTAAACAAAACTTTTAATTCTAATTTAATTTATTTAGTTTTATTGTTATTTATTATTTTATATTTTTTTCAAAATTTAATAAATAAAATTTATTTTTTTTTAGTTAATAATAATATAATTCAAAAAAATATATTGTTAGTAGGATCATATGAAAGTGTTAAAAAAATTTTAGAGGAAAAAAAAAATAATATTTATATTTATAAATGTTGTATTTTGATCAATAAGTCAAAAGAAGAAATTAAAAAATTAAGAATTGAAATAAAGACTCCTATTTTTCATCCAAATGAAGATATCAGGTCTTTATTGGAATATCATTCGCTTGGACAAATTTGGATACTTGAAGATAATAAAATAAATATAAATGAAACACTTAACATCGTAATTAAGTTTTCTGTAGATATTTTAATAATTAATCTTTTAAGAATACCAACAACTAAAAATTTAATTAATTTAAAATATGAATATCGAAATTACGAAATCTCAAAATTTTATGGAGCAAATCTTTTAATTAAAATTATTTTAGATAAAATTTTAAGTTTATTTTTTATCATTCTTTTATCACCCATTTTATTATTATGCATGTTGATAATATTTTTAGAAGATGGTGGCCCAGTTTTTTTTTCACAGGATCGAACAGGTTGGGATGGAAGACGATTCAGAATTTATAAATTAAGAAGTTTAAAAAATACAAATTTTAAAAAAACTGAACAAGTTGTTGAAGCAGATAAAAGATTATTAAATATTGGTAAATTTATTAGGAGATTTAGTATAGACGAAGTTCCACAATTTATAAATGTTTTAAAAGGTGATATGTCAATTGTTGGCCCAAGACCACATATGGTTGAGCATGATATTTTTTATTCAAAATTATTTAAAGAATTTTTAAAAAGATACAAAGCTAATCCCGGCCTTACAGGTTGGGCTCAAATTCACGCATTAAGAGGACCAACAAAAGATGAAAAATTGATGCAAAAAAGAATGGAGTATGATTTGTGGTATCTCAATAATTGGTCTTTATTTTTAGATTTAAAAATAATTTTTAAGACATTTTTTGTAATTTTCATACATAAGGGAACATGAGCAACTATATATGGTATTGATACACATATTGAATACCAATATTTATTTTTTTAAATACAAAAAATATAAAAAATATTTAAACTATAAGTTGTATGGATAAAAATAATAAAAAATTATTAGATGAAATAAAGTTATTTAAAGAAAAAATAAAATTATTTAAAGAAAAAATTAAGTCAAAAAATTCAATAATTGTAATTGAGCCGAATAAATTTGATATATTTGTAGATAATATTTTAAATTTATTAAATTTTAATTATAAAAAAAGCATAAGTAAGATAGTTATGAAAAATTTTTTAGTAAAATTAAGTTTTTTTGGTAAAAATATACATAACTTTTTTTTAGGATCGTTAAAAAAAATTTTTAAATCAATAAATTCCTTGGAAAAAAAAATAGAAGCCCAAGAAGATTTGCTACAAAAAACAGTCAAGTTTAATCAAGAACTAACAATTAAATTAGATACATTAGATGGAAAAATTAATTCTATAATAAAGGAAAATTTAGAAGGTAAAAAAAATAAATTTAATCAAGAAAATGAGAATAAATTAATAAATAATAATTATGATTATAATCAAGAATATTCAAGATTGAATTTTATACAAGAAGAAAATCTAAGAATTAGCAATGAACTTTTTGAAAGCAGAAAAAAAGTTGATATAATGAGACAAGAAATAGATAAATATAATAAACAAAGAACAGATTTAATAAATAGAATTAACTCTGTTAATGAAATTGTAAACGACTCGAACGTGTTGACAAATGTATTTGAAAATAATGTTAAATACAAAAAGATTAAAGTTTTAAATCCATCTAATCCTATTGTTAACAACACAAATTTAGAAGAAGAAGTAAAAAATATATTTTTTAAAAATAAATAAATTTGAAAAAAAAAATTGCCGTTATTTTTCTAACATATAATTCTAGTAAAAGTATTAAAAATTCAATTAATGTAGCTCAAAAACTAACTAAAGAAATTGTAATAGTAGATAGTTTTTCTTCAGATAATACGGTTAATGTTTGTAAAAAATTAGGTTGCAAAGTTTATAGAAGAAAATTTAATAATTATTCCGATCAAAGAAATTGGATAATTAAAAAAATTAATAAAAATTATCTATGGCAGCTACATTTAGATTCTGATGAAATATTAGATGAGTTAGCAATTCAGTCAATTAAAAATGCAATACTTAGTAAAAAAAAAAATTCTTATATTATAAAAAGGCAAGATTATTTTTTAAATAAAAAATTAAATTTTTCAGGACTTAATCCATGGCATTTGAGACTTTTTAGATCAGGAACTGCAATTTGTGAACATAGATTATATGACCAACATTTTATATCAAATGATAATGCAATTAAGATTGATGGTTTTATTCATGATATGAATAATTTGAAATTATATGAATGGAAAAAAAAACATATAAAGTGGTCTAAATTAGAAGCTATAAACTTTTATTTATCTGATAAAAATAAAAAATTATTAAAGGGTAGATTTGGAATTAATCGTAGAGAAAGAACACGTTTTTATAAAAATTTGTATTATCATCTTCCGATTAAATTAAGAGTTTATATTTACTTTATTTATAGACTAATTTTTAAATTAGGGATTTTAGATTTAAAAATAGGTTTGATTTTTTGTTATTATCATGCATTCTGGTTTCGAATGCTTGTTGACAAAGAAATTTTAAAAATAAAAAAAAAAATCTAATTTAATTTTTTTATGATTATATTTATTTAACATTTTTAGAATCTTTATAATTTTTTATTAAGATCAAGATCATAAAAATAAAATATACTAAAAAATAATTGATAAAAAATATAGCAGGACCTCTTATTATTATAAAAATAAATAATATGTAAAAAAGATAATTTATATAAAAAATCTGATATAAATAAACATTTCTTACATAAATCAGCGACTTAAGCATAAAATTTCCAATAATTAAAATAAGAAAATGAAAAAGTATTACACCTACTATTTTTAGGTTATAGGAAGCTTCTATAAAAATTTCAAAGTATAATGGATTATCTGAATATTTTTGAATAAAAATGAGTTGAGATATATTTGTGGTTTCTTTTTCAGGAAAAAAATATCTTGGTGTAAATATATTAAAAAATTGAGAAAATAAATTTCCACCTTGTTCTTTTGTGCCATCAATTAATAAACCCAAAATGTTAAAATAGTTATTTATCTCAAAATCTGAAAATAATTTATACCTGGAGTTGCTATAATAATTTAATAAATTGTTAATTTTAATTTCTTTAAAAAAGTTTAAAATATTTAAAGATCCACTGGATTTATAAATATCTGATAAAATTAAGATTATCACAAAAAAAAAAATCATTTTAATTTTTGTTTTTAAACTTATAGTAGTTTGATTGTTAAACTGATTTAAAAGAAATGTAGCTATTATAAAAAATATAGGAACCAAAATAAAACTTGATCTATTGATTATTGTAGAGCCATAAAAATAAAATAAATATAGAAATAAAATATAACTTAATAATTTTATACTTTTAAAGTTAATATAAAGTAAACAAACCAAAATAATTGGTAATGTAAAAAATAAATGACGACTTATATATTGAATTGATTGACCTAAGTTTCCGTTATGAGCAAAAATAAATAAAGATAAAAGTATCACAATAATGTATAAATGATTTTTGTTGACGTTATCTTGATTAAATCTATTATTTATTGTTACATTAGAAGTTGATATAGAAAAAAAAAAAGTAATAATGCCAGTAAAAAATATACATTTTAAAAAATAATTAATTTCTTTTGAATAAATCTCCACATTAAAAATATTGATGTTGTATACTTTTGAAAATGTTAAAATAAAAGAAACTAATAAATAGTTTTGAATAAAATTAAAAATATTTTTATTTTCTAAGTAATTAATGAAAAATATAAATAGGTAGCTAAAAACAAATAATAAAATACCTAAATAAGTATTTATTAAGTAAACTATTAAAGAAAAAAATATATATAAAAAATATAATATTAATTTATTTATCACTTAAAAATTTTCCTTTTAAAAAAAAATATAAAATAAAATATTTTAAAAAAAAAAATTAAAATACTTGAAATTAATATAATTTCATAAATTTCGATAATATTATTATTAATAAAAAAATATATTGAAATTAAAATTATAAGATTTATACAAATCTCGAACATGGAAATTGGTAAAAATTTGTTAATTGCTTTAAATGGTAATAGGAAAATATTTCCAACTGAATAAAAAAAAGCATCTGCAACGATTAGAAAAATCAGATACTTATTAATGACATAATTATAATTTAGCCAAAAATTGTAAATATTCTCTCCAGTAAAAAATAATATTAAGCAAACGAATAAAATTATAATTGTACAGGAGTACAAAATACTTCTAACATTAGTTAATAATTTTTGGTTAATTTTTGGATTTGAAAAATTTTTTGTAAATTCAAATGATAATGGTTTAGTAATAACATCAAGAAATCTTATAATAAAAAAATAAAATAGAGTTTTAGCTGTGCTAATAGTACCAATAATGGTTAGTTGATTGAGAAGACTTAATATGAATATCAAACCACTATGTTTTAAAATTGATGAAATATTTAAAATATTAAATTGGATAGATTTATTAAAAATTTTTAAAATTGTAAATTTATCTAGTTCATTAAAATTAAAAACTAGTATTTTATCCTTAAAATTTGAGCAAATAATAAAATAAATTAAAGTCAAAAAGAAATAAATTAAAGAACCAAAAAAAAGATCATCAAAAAAATATCCAGAAATACTTAATGAAATTAAACTTATAGCCTTGTATGAAATACTATATAAATTCCATTTTTTGATATCTCCTCTAAAAGTAAACTTGCAGTAATTTACTCCATTTAAAATTATTAAAATACTTGATGAAAAAATCATGACTAGAATATTAATATTATCTAAAAGTATTTGATTTGATTTTAATAAAAAAATAAAAGCAATAATCATAAATAAACAAATATAAAAAAAAGAAAAAATTAAATTAGAATAAATTTTATTTAAGTTTAATAAATTTTTTCTTTCAAACATAATAGACATTTGATTTCTTACACTTTCAGTAAGATTTAAATTTAATACTGATACCAATGAAGGTATAGAAAAGAAAAGAATCCATAAATTAAAATTTTCTTTATTCCAAAATAACAACATGAGCGGTGCAAATAATAGCTGAATTAAAATTTGTGTAGTAAACAAAATAGATTCACTTTTAAAATTATTTTTAAATGATTTAACTAAAATAAAATTTTTCATTTTTTTAATTTATTCTAATAATTAACTTTATTATGTTTTTTAAATTTATGAATATCTTTATAAACCTTCTCGTATTTTAATCATTAATTTTGTTTGTTTTTATAATTATGTTTTATATATTCTAGTTAATGATTATTGATATTTTTTTACCATGTAGAGCATCTAGTCAGAGAGTTAAAAATAAAAATATAAAAAAATTTTCAAGTATTAAAAATGGTTTATTAGAAATTAAAATAAACCAATTAAAAAAAATTAAAAAAATAAGAAATATAATTATTTCCACTAATGATAAAAAAATAATTAAATATATTAATGGATTAAAAATTAAAAATATTATCTTAGATAAAAGAAGTGATGAACTTTCATCAAACAATACTAAAACAGATGATTTAATTAAATACGTTCCAAAAATTACAGATGCAGAACATATTCTCTGGACTCATGTTACTTCACCGTTTTTTGATACCTTAGATTATGCTAATGCTATAGATGTTTACAATAATAATTTAAAAAATTTTGACTCATTAATGGGTGTAGTTAAGCTTCAAGAATTTATATATGATAAAAAAAATCCTATAAATTTTAATAAATCAATTGAAAAATGGCCACAAACTCAAAAATTAAAGGAATTATATTTTGTAAATAGTTGTATATTTTTAAGTTCTATCAAAAATTATATAAAGTATAAAGATAGAATTGGAAATAAACCTTTTTTTTATATATCAGATAGAATTAAATCTTTCGATATTGATTGGCCGGATGATTTTAAATTAGCAGAAAATATTTATAATACTTTTTTTTCAAAAAAAAAAAATAAAACTTAAGATGTCTATTATTTCCAAAATTAAAAAAGATCCATATATTTTAGGTGAAAATTTAACAAATGAATTAATTAATTTATATATACACACGAGGTATTTTATTTTAAAAATTCTCAGTAAATATTCTTTTTTAAAGAAAAATGAAGTTCTTAAAAATATTTTTTTAAATAAAAAAGTTATAATTTTAGGAAATGGACCTTCAACGAACGATTATGATTTAAAAAAATTAAAAAATCAAATTGTAATTATGGTTAATAGATCTTTTAATCATAAAGATTATGAAATAATAAGACCAAAATTTCATATTATAGTTGATCCTAAATTAGCTAATGGTATGTGGCCAATTGAATACGTACATACAATCTTTAGAAAAAATCCTGAGGTAAATCTTGTTTTAAATGCAGATTGGTATTATTTAGAAAAGTTTAATTTTTTAAAAAATAAAAAAAATGTTTATTGGGTTAAAAGTAAAAATATTTCTTACATTTACAATAACTTTTCTTATAATTTAACAAAACTTTTCACATGCGCAGGTGTAATAGGTAATGCTCTTTGCTTATCAATATATACTGGTTCAAAAGAAATTTATTTTTTAGGAATGGAATTAAATGGGGTAATAAAACTTTTGGCTAATCAAGAAAGTCATTTTAATGGAAAAGATCAAGATTATTCCAATCACTCTATTTTAGATTGGTCTAGAGATTTAGGTTTTAATTCAAGAGGATTGAGATATTGGCACAGAATCCACAAGCTTTGTAAAGAAAAAAATATAAAACTTATTAATCTAACAAAAAAAGGGCTTTTTAATTTCGTAATTAATAAAAATTTTGATGAAATATTTTAGTGTTAAAAATTAAAAAAAAAATTTTAAGAATTATTGCTTCACTTAATCCCAAGTTTGGTGGTCCTTCAAACGCTTTGGTAGACTCGTCAAATAATTTAATAGATAATGGACATAGCTTAACTATTGTAACTTTTGATAAATCTTCCTATAAAAATAAAAGTCTTAATAAAAAAATTAAAATTATAAATTTCAATAAATATTTTGGTGAAAAATATAAATTAAGTTTCTATTTTATATTTTGGCTATTAAAAAACAAAAATAATTTTGATTTAATTTTAATACATGGATTATGGTTTTTCCCAAATTTAGTTGCAAGATTTTTAGTAAAAAAAAAATATTATATTTTTTCACACGGTCAATTAGATCCATTTTTTAAAAAAAATTTTTTTAAAAAGTTAAAAAAACAGATTTATTGGTTTTTTTTTGAAAAACAAAACCTTTTGAGTTCAAAATCATTGTTAGTTACCTCTAAAAATGAAGCAAAGTCTTTAGAAAATACCTATGTTAATTGTGAAAAAATAAAAAAAAAAATTATAAAATATGGAATTAATTTACCTAAATTTAATAAATCAAAATCTCAAAAAATTTTTTATAAAAAATTTAAATTTCTAAAAAATAAAAAATTTCATTTATTTCTGGGAAGATTTCATAAAAAAAAAGGTTTAGAAATACTGATAAATTCTATATATAGAATTAACACTCAATTTAATGAAGTTTTACTTTTAGCAGGTCCAACATTAGAAAGTGATTTTAAAAATAATTTAAAAAAAAAAGTAAAAGAATATAATTTACAAAATAAAATATTTTTTTCAAACAGTTTATATAATGAATTAAAATGGGGTGCTATTCAAGAGTCTCAAACTATGTTGTTATCATCACATGGTGAAAATTTTGGAGTATCGTTAGTAGAAAGTTTAAGTTTAGGTAAACCAGTTATAACTACAAATAAAGTTAATATTTCACCAATTATTAAAAAATATAATGCCGGATTTGTCTCGTCGGATAGTGTAATAGGCTTTAGTAATAATTTATTAAAATTTTATAATTTAAATAAAAAATTAAAGAAAAAAATGACATTAAATGCTAAAAAATGCTTTAAAGATAATTTTGATATTAAATATAATAATTTAAAAAACATATTGAATTAAAAATCAAAAATTATTTTTGATGCTTTTTTCTCAGATTTTTTTGGAAAAAAATGTTCAGAGCAATTTCCGTGAATATTTGTCATTTCACCAACATAAAAACTTTTATCATTAGAATATGTATCTATTCTAATAAATCCCAATCTAGATCTTAATGCTAGTTTTCTAACAATAGAAATCATTTTATTAAGGTTTTTAGGTTTTCTAATTTTTTTTTTATACCTAGGGTATAAAATTGAAAACTTTAGATCTTTCCAATTAATATCAAGAAATTTTCTTTTATGATTTTTACCAAAATTTGCATACCTATCTATATCAACTTGAATTATTTTAGGCTCACCATTGTAGCAAAAAAATTTATAATCTTTTAAATTATCATCGTTAAATAATAATTTTTCAACAATTATTTTTGGTTTTAAATTTTTATAATTTACCTCTCTAGATCTATTATAGTAATTCAAAGTTAACCAATTTAAAATTTTATTAAGATTAATCTTTTCACCCTTTTTTCTAATAATAACTTCTCCACTCATATGAGTTGGTTTGATTACACATTTTGAAGGAAAATTATATTTTAATATCTGCCCCTTTTTTTTTAATATTTTGTAAGTAGGAATGTTATATTTTTTTCCTATAGAGGTATTTATAAATTTTTTTACATTTTCTTTATCACTAATATATATTCTTAATGGATTTAAAATTTCATTAGTTGTTTTTAGTTTATAAAGATAATCATTAAACAATTTTTTTTTTGATGGAAATTTTTTATGATTAAAATAAAAATTTATTAAAGAATATATTTTATCTCCAAATCTATTTTTTGGCAAAATATAATGAAGAGATTGTCTAAATATATCAATTTTCATTTAATATTTTTAAAAATTTTTTTAAAAGTTGTTCTATAATCAATTTTTAATGACTTAATTTTTCTATTACCATTACTAGCAATTTTGTTGAGTTTATTTGGATTTTCAAGATAATATTTACATTTTGTATAACATTCATAAGCATTATTAAAATATATTGCTTCATGATCTTCTTTTAATAATTTTTTAGCTTCATTTGTTCTTTTAGAACATAATAAACTTCCAATAGCTGGGATTTCTACGTTTCTAATAGTTATATCATCTAAATTCTCCTGAGAAGGTAAGCATAAAGCAATTTTACTACACTGTATAATTTTTGAATAATTTGTTCCATCTACGTGGCCTAGTTGAATATTTTTTTTTAAAAATTTAAAATTTTTTGCCTCATCCCATCTAGTTCCATAAATTTTTAAGTCTAGCCCTAATCTTATTAATTTTTCAAAAAATATTGACCTTTCGTGAAAATGAGTTCCAATAAACACTACATCATTATTTAATAATTTTAATTCATTTTTTATTATTTTATTTTTTTTATGAATTTTATTTGAAAAACAAGGCCAAATTAATTGTATGTTTTTTAATTTTTTTTTATTAGCTAAATTAATTCTCGACTTTTGAATAAAAATAATTTTATCGTAAAAATTAATTGATTTGTTAAAAAAAAAAAATCTATTCTTATCTCTATTTACAAATGGGTTATCAGGTACATATGCAATAACTTTTTTTGACTTTGATTTAATTTTTATTAAAGCTTTTTTGCTTATATAATCTACAGAAATTATTAAAATAATGTCATAGTTATTTTTAATATATTTGTTAAAAAAATTATTTAAATATTTTTCAAAAAAAAAGGGAAATAAATAAAATATGTAATTTAAATATTTGTTTTTTTTAAAGAAAATTTTATTTGTATCTAGATATTTTAAGTTTGTATAATCTTTTTTAATAGAATTATAGATTATATCTCTTTTTTTATTATTTCCAATAATTAGAATATTCATTTTTTTTAATATAAAGCAAAATTCATCAAAAAAATAATTTTTATTTTTATAAAATTTAATTTTTTTATTTAAAAAAAATTCCATTTTTATATTGCGATACTAATTTATTTAATTGCAATACATAATTTTCCCAAGTTTGTTTTTTCATTTTGTTTAAAGCATTTGTTTGAAAATTTTCACTAATTGTTATGTCTTCAGATAATACTTCAAGTTTTTCTGTAATTGCTTTTGAATCTCTTATAGGTACTACAAATCCGCACTTATTATTACCAACAAATTCCTTAGCACCTGTATTTTCGCTTACAATCACTGGACAACCAGCTGATAAAACTTGAAGAATGACGGTTGCAAAACCTTCTTCTATACTAGGTAAAACAAATACATGACACATATTTATGATTTTATTCAATTTTAAATGGTTTACATGTCCATAAACTTTAATTTTTGAGTTTTTTAGTTTTTTTATAAAAAATTCTTTATCATATGTATGAGAACCAATTATATGCAGTCTTTTATTTGGATGGTTAAATTTTTCAAATGCATCAATTAAATAATGCAGTCCTTTCCTCAAGGAAATTTGTCCTATGAATAAAATATCAAAATATTTTTTACTCTTAATTATAGAATAATCCTTAAAAAAATTATCTGTGTTAACACCAAAGTTTAAAACTTTAACTTTTTTTTTTAATGTTTCAGTAAAAGAGTTTTTAACAAAATTTGAAGGCACTAATATAAAATCAGCTTCATTGTATTCGTGAATTTCTCTCTCTATTATCTCTTTTGGAATTGGTTGATAATATAAGTTTAACGATTGATATTCTCTTTTAAGTATTTCATTTTGATATTGAATATGGCTAGAGGATCTTTCACAAATATAAACTATACCTCTTTTTTTAGCTTCAATTCCAGTTTGTAAACCACACGTCGATAACCCAATAAAAACATTTGTGTTATCTAAAAATTTTCTTGCTGTCAGGTCAATTTTTTTAAATTGATAAATATTTAAAATATCTCTTATTTTTTTTTTTTTTTTTTTTTTTTTTTAAATATTTATTATATTTAAATTTTATTAATTAAACCTAAATTTAAGATCTTGTACTCAACAAATAAATAAAAAATAATTATATTCTTCTTCAATTAAATTATGGAATGTTATATAAAATATATTTGAAATA
>Ga0181553_10004376_pt1 | contig 12012 bp, 9 predicted proteins | sample 011ome_17_FD_133753 | JGI IMG/M metagenome (GOLD analysis project Ga0181553, IMG submission 133753) | Coastal salt marsh microbial communities from the Groves Creek Marsh, Skidaway Island, Georgia - 011502XT metaG (megahit assembly) | ecosystem: Environmental > Aquatic > Marine > Intertidal zone...
AGCGTGTTCGTCGCTCCGCCCCATAGTTATCCTTTAAATACCGTTGACCGTCGCGTTAATAAAGTAACAGTGCAGACCTGCGGTTAAGTACGCGGCCGCTTTACCGAGCCACTGCAAGCATACGCCCAAAATGGGATTGGACACACTGACTTCATCAACGTCCTTTCCAGACAGGCTGACGTCGTTCAAAGAAAGCCAGAGCGCCCTCACGCGCATCCTCGCTGGCTACACAGGTGCGCTGAAGCTCTGCTTCTACCGAGATCGCCGTGCCAAAATCACATTCCATTGCCGCGCCCAAGGCCTCCTTGGTACAGCTTAAAGAAAGCGGTGATTTCAACACTAACTGCTCCGCCCACTCAATCGCGCTCGACAGCACCTGATCATCTGCCACGCAGCGGTTGGCGAGCCCCATCGATACGGCTTCAGCACCCTTAATTCGAGTGCCCTCGATCATCAGCTCGTAGGCTTTCTTTCGCCCAACGGCGCGCGCAAGCAGCCAAGTTGACCCGCCGTCAGGAACGAGACCTATTGCTGTAAAGGCCTGGTATAAAAACGCGTTTTCGCCGATTACGGTTAGGTCGCAAGCCATGGCAAAAGCGCTTCCGATACCCGCCGCTGCGCCGTTGACGGCACTGATCCAAGGCTTGTCCGCCTCCGTTATTGCGAGCAATGTAGGCTTGTACTCATTATTGAGTTGATCATCCACTCGGAAACCAGAAGGTTGCTGTTCCGACAGATCCGCGCCGGCACAGAATGCGCGTCCAGCGCCAGTAAGCACGGCCACGCGAACCGATTCGTTGTCGTTTACCTCACGCACCGCACGAAGTAAGTCGCGTCGCAAGTCACCGTTGAAAGCATTAAGTTGATCGGGGCGATTCAATCGCACAATGGCGATCTGACCTTGGCGCTCGATAGTTACGGCAGTGTAATCGGACATAAATTTTCCCCTGTCAGGCAATACTGTTTTTAGTTTTCAGCGCTTCAATTTCGTCTAAGGCGAAGCCCATCGATGTGAGCACGGAGTCGGTATCTTGTCCGACCCCGTGGGCTCCATGCGCCACTTCGGAAGGCGTGCGAGAAAACCGAGGAGCCGGTGCAGGCTGCATGAAGCCATCCACTTCCTGATATACGCCACGAGCCACATTAGCGGGGTGCTCTGGCGCCTCTTTGAACGAAAGCACAGGTGCAAAGCACACATCGGTACCCTCCATAATCTCGCACCACGCATCTCGAGTCTTAGATTTCATCACTTCGGTGAGGGCGGCCTTTAATTCAGGCCAACGGGCCTGGTTGTTCTGATCAGCAAACAACTCCGGATCGAGCTGGGCATGCTGCACCAACAGAGCATAAAACTGCGGCTCTATTGAGCCGATGGACACGTAGCCACCGCACGCGCACTCATAGGTATCGTAAAAATGCGCCGCGCCATCCAGCATATTGGCTTCTCGCTGTGAGGCATCCCAGGCGCCCACTGCCTCAAAGCCGTGCATCATCCACATCAATTGCGCGGCGCCATCCACCATAGCAACGTCGATCACTTGGCCTTTTCCGGACTGAGAGGTCTCGAGCAAGGCAGCCAGCACGCCGTTAACCAACAGCATGCCACCACCACCCATATCACCGACCAAATTCAGAGGGGGCACGGGGCGCTCACCGCGACGTCCAGTCGCAAACAGAGCTCCAGTAAGAGAAATGTAGTTGATGTCGTGTCCCGCCGCTTGAGCGAGTGGACCATCTTGGCCCCAACCTGTCATGCGCGCAAAAATGAGCTTGGGATTCCGAGCGAGACACACGTCGGGGCCGATGCCCAGCTTTTCGCATACGCCCGGCCGGTATGGATCGATAACGACGTCTGCGTTTTCAACGAGACGCAAAAAGGTTTCAACCCCTTCTTCGGACTTTAGATTCACCACGATCGACTTTTTGCCACGTGCGCTGACGTCTTTCATAATGCGCGGATCCATAGATCCTTTGCGATCGATTCGAATGACCTCGGCTCCCATATCCGCTAAAATCATCCCGCCCATAGGAGCGGGACCGATACCACCCAGCTCCAATACTGTATAACCGTTCAACGGACCCATAGTTCCCCCCGACATTAACGTGGTTGCATACGAATGGCGCCATCCAGTCGGATGCATTCGCCGTTTACGTAGTCATTCTCAGCGATGAATACCGCGAGATGCGCGATCTCTGCGGCCTGACCCAATCGCTGAGGATAGCACACGCTTGCCTCAAGTGATTTATAAGCCTGCTCAGGTAAGGCATCGAAGAGCGGCGTGTGGATTAGCCCCGGTACTATGGTATTAACGCGAATGCCATAGCTGGCAAGATCACGCGCCATGGGTAAGGTCATACCAACAACACCGCCTTTACTCGCACTGTATGCCAGCTGCCCAACCTGACCTTCCATGGCTGCGATTGAGGCTGTGTTGATGATCACGCCGCGACCGCCGTCTGGGTTAAAGGGCTCATTATTCGCCATTTGCTCTGCAGCAAATCGTGCAACGTTAAACGTGCCAACCAGGTTCACGTTCAAAACGTGCATGAACTGATCCATCGGAAACACACCCTTCTTGGAGAGGGTCTTTACCGCATTACTAATACCTGCGTAATTGTTGCATATATGTAAACCACCAAAACGCGCCACAACTTGCTGAACCGCGTCTTGGACCGAGTCCTCATCTGCGACGTTAACCTTCCAAAATGCAACGTTCTCTTCGCCACACTGAGCGATGACTTCATTCGCAAGCGCTTCATTCATATCAAAAATCGCGACTTTGACCCCTTTGTCGACATAAGCCTCAACGGTTGCTCTGCCGAGGCCGGATGCGCCACCCGTGACAATCGCTACTTTCCCACTTAAGTTCATTACAACTGCGTCCTTATCTTAAAAATTTCGAGTATTGAAAGGGACATATTTATCTGACAAGCAGTCCCTCGAGATGATAATTTTCATCACCTCTGATGTGCCTGCGTAGATAGGAGATATCCGCGCATCAGTGAACTGGCGACTGATTGGATACTCATCCATGTAGCCCGCACCGCCGTGTAGCTGAACACCCAAATCGGCCGCGGCTACTTGGAGTTCGCTGGTGACCATCTTCGCCTTGGCTGCATCGACCGCGGTTAAGCAGCCCGCATTAAACGCTGCGACGCACTGATCTACGTAGGTTTGCGCCAGATCCAATTCAGTTCGTATTTCAGCCATCTTAAACTGCGTATTCTGGTGACTCGCTAGGGGCTTACCAAATACTTTTCTCTGTCTGACGTAATCGTATGTTAGATCCCAAGACAACTGTGCCGCCGCCAAGTAACCTACCGCACCGATCAATCGCTCCTCTGCCAAGCCCTCCATCAAGTAAATAAACCCCTTACCGGGCTCACCCAACACATTCTGCTTGGGGACTTTAACGTCATTGAAAAACAGTTCAGCCGTATCTTGGGCTTTCAAACCCATTTTTTTCAGATTCCGCCCACGCTCGAAGCCCTCCATACCACGTTCTACCATAAACAAGGTCATGTGATGCGGGTTATTCTCGGGATCCGTTTTGGCAGCGACAAACACGAGATCGGCATTGATGCCGTTGGAAATGTAAGTCTTGGAGCCATTTAGCACCCAGTGATCGTCTTTCTCGACCGCCGTGGTGCGCATTCCTGCCAGGTCGCTCCCCGCATCCGGCTCCGTCATCGCAATCGCCAATATGCACTCGCCTTTGACCGCTTTAGGCAAAAACCGGTTCTGCTGTTCTTCGTTACCAAACCGAGTGAAATAAGGTCCCACCAAACGGGAGTGGAGGGTGTTATACCAATCACCACAGCGAGCATACGCCGTCTCTTCGATAATGACTTGCTCAAAACGGAAGTCTTCATCGCCCATGCCACCGAAGCGCTCCTCAGGCCAAACCATGAGGAAACCTTGAGCACCAGCCGCCTCAAATGCACTGCGATCGACTCGACCCTGCTCACGCCAGCCTTCCATATGGGGAACAATTTCTGCCGCCAAAAACTTACGATACGCATCGCGAAACATGTCCTGCTCTTCCGTAAATGACCGAGGTAACATAGAGATCTCCAAATGATTTTCCAGAACAGCGACAATAGGTCCATGGCGACCAGGTAACAATGACAAATTTGATCATCAAAATTGACATGATGTGACATAATAGCTTTTTTTTTGGAGTGAAAAGCGTGATCAGAAAGCTCTCTATATCGGTGGACTTCGTGCGCGCGACGCTCGCCAATACGGTAGCCGCGGGCCTTGATCCAAACCAACTGCTCATTCACAACCGCATTTCTCCGCGGCTCTTGCTCGAACAAGATGCTCGAATTTCAATGGAGCGTTTCGCCGATTTGCAGTCCCACACCATGCGCGCCATGCAGGACGAATCACTGGGCTATCACAGTAGGACGCTCCCTTTGGGAACCTGGGAAATGATGTGCCATGCGACCATTGGATCGGGAAGGGTACTCGATGCCTTACAGCGATTTTGTCGATACTATCGACTGTTTGGTTTTGACCTATCGCTTGACCTAAAGACCGACTCTCGTTTGGTGTGCCTCACGCTCAGCCATGGCGACGAGCCATTGAGTTCGGACAGCGGCTACCTAGCCCATACCATCTTATTTAATTGTCATCGATACTTAAGCTGGCTCGGAAACGCCTTCGTGCCAATCCACAGTGTCGCCTTAGTAGAGCCCGCGCGCTTCAGCCAATCCGACTATCACCGCATGTTTTTGGGGGCACCCGTGAGTTTCGGGGACGGTTCGCGAGTGAAGCTCAATCGCAAAGCGCTGATGGTGGATATCGAACAGACCCCTCTTTCGCTCAGGCACTACCTGAGACACCCCACGCTGATCATGTTGACGCACTCACACGCGTCCAGTGGTTGGTCCGGACGCGTTTATGAATTACTGCGACGCAATCTCACCGAACCGCCCGAACTGGCGAACGTCGCTAAATCGCTCGACATTCACCCTCAAACTCTGCGTCGCCGGCTCGATGCAGAGGGAACGTCTTTTAGTGAATTAAAAAGCTTTATGCGGCGCGATTACGCTCTTCACTTACTCGGTAAACGCGGCCTTTCTATAGAGGAAATCGCCTACCGAACCGGATTTTCTGAGTCGAGCGCTTTTATTCGCGCATTCAAAACGTGGACAGGTGTAACGCCCTACACCTATCGCAAAGGGCTTTAAAGAGTGTGATAGGAGCGCACCTCAGCGCCCTACCACACAGCTAGACCGCTTGCTCGGGCTTGAGCGTTTCTTGCAAGGTCCGCTTCAAAAACTTTCCGTTCGCGTTGCGCGGGAGAGGCTCAGTAACGAACCAGACATGTCGGGGGACCTTAAATGAGGCTAGCTGGGCTCCAACAAAAGCCCTAAGATCCGCTGCCTCCACGCTGTTTCCCGGCCTCAAGTACACGGCTGCCCCGACCTCTTCACCGAGGCGGTCATCAGGCACGGCAAACACGGCGCATTCTGCAACGGCCTCATGCGAAAAGACGGCGTTCTCAACTTCCGCACAGTAGACGTTCTCGCCACCACGAATAACCATATCCTTGGCCCGATCAACCAAAAATATACAGCCGTCTTCGTCCATGAAGGCAACATCGCCTGTGTGCAACCAGCCGTCGGTTAGTGACTCGGCCGTCGCATCGGGCCGATTCAGATAGCCCTTGATCACGTTTGCACCACGCACCCAAAGTTCACCAATTTGGCCGCTAGCGAGTGCATTGCCCTGATCGTCAACACATTTCGCCTCCAGTGTCGGTACGGCTCGACCACAGCTCGCGGGCTTTGTCACAAAGAACTCAGCGCCCAAGGAGGTGATAATGCCCGAAGTCTCAGTCATACCGTAGCCGGTGTTCGGTTTCGCTTGACTCATTTCCTGATCGATCTTGTGAACCAAATCTGGCTGAAGAGCAGCGCCGCCACCGCCCATAGTTTGGAGGCTGGATAAATCATACTTCTTAAAATCAGGATGCAAGATGATCTCACGCGACATAACGGGCACAGCACTCAGCGCCGTGACTCGCTCTCGTTCGATCAAGCGCATGGCCTCGACAACCTCCCACTTGTACATGTGCACCAAGGTGCCGCCTGCCAACGTAGCAAGATAGGCAACGCAGTTGTTGGCCGTTACGTGGAACAAGGGTGTCGCGACCAGTGCAACTGGAGCTCCCGCTGACGCCGGGGGCTCTTCGTTACGAATACGCCTCAAGGCTTCCGCTTGCACACCCGTCATAAAAACCATGTTCAGCGCATTGGCAATGCAGCTTCGATGCGTCAGCTGGGCTCCTTTTGGACGCCCCGTGGTTCCCGATGTGTAAAATATACAGGCGTCTTGATCTGGGTCGATTACCGCTTCGGGCCATTCCGAAGGACACTTGAGCACCGTACTAAAATCGGTGACTTCTGATTCGGATTGCGCCAAACGAACCCCGACTACGGGGATGTCAGCAAAACGCGGGGCTAGGTTTCTCAACCGCACAAGCCGCTCCGTATCAGCGAAGAGTAGTTTGGCGGCAGAATCTTCCAAGGCATAGGCCATTTCGTCCTCAACCCACCACGCATTCATACCTACAACACACGCCCCAATCGATACCGTCGCCCAGTAGATGAGCATGTACTCGGGATAGTTCCGCATCGCAATTGCTACACGATCGCCCGACCCTATGCCTTGAGACACCAGATAGTGCGCAATGCTCCTAGTATACTCGTGTGCCCTTGTGTAGGTGAGGCGTTCATCTTGATACACCAAGTAGTCTTTTTCGCCATGCGCCTCGGTCGCCTGCCAAAACGCACGTAAATTCGGCGGTGCAGTTTTGAAATCCCGCTGAGACACTCCGTGTATCGGGCGCTCTACGATTTCGAATGGGCCGCCTTCGCCCGTCCACTCTTTCCATACTTGATCAAGAACGTCAAACACATATACCTCCTATTATTGTGACACCGAGCATAGCCACGTACTCGCACCTCTGCAACGCTCTGAGAGCAAAAAAATCCGCTCAAGTCTTTACTTGAGTCCTGACCTCGATGCTAAACTCGAGCCTCTTTTAAAGTTGGACCGAGCATGAGCAACCAGACCATAGACACCCAAAGGCTGGGTGAGTATCTTCAGAAATATATTCCACAGATTGGCGATGACCTTGTCGCTGAGAAATTTGCCGGAGGGCAATCCAACCCTACCTTTAAGCTGTCGAGCCAAGGCAGTCACTTCGTTTTACGCCGAAAACCCTTGGGCGAATTGCTCAAATCCGCGCATGCAGTCGACCGCGAATTCCGGGTGATTAGCGCATTAGCGAATACCGATGTCCCAGTCCCGAAAACCTACGTTCTCTGCGAGGACGAGTCAGTCATAGGCTCGATGTTTTACGTAATGGAATACAAAGAGGGCCGGATTCTATGGGATCCCACTCTACCCGAGATCCCCACGAAGGTAGAGCGCGCAGGTATTTATGACTCAATGAATGCGACGCTCGCAGCACTTCACAACGTAGATGTCGATGCCGTTGGCCTGAGTGACTTCGGGCGCCCAGGCAACTATTTTGAGCGCCAGGTCAGCCGCTGGAGCAAGCAGTACAGAGCGTCTGAGATAGATACCATACCGGATATGGAAATACTCATGAAATACCTCGTGGACAACATGCCCGAGGATGACGGCACCGTCTCCCTGGTTCATGGAGACTATCGCTTAGATAACATGATGTTCCACGCGGAAGAGCCAAAAGTCATCGCCTTGCTAGACTGGGAGCTCTCAACTCTAGGACATCCACTGGCCGATCTGGCAAATCAATGCATGGCGTGGATGCTCCCCTCGACAGGTACCATGCAAGGCCTCAGCGATATCAATCGAGCAGATTGGGGGATCCCCAATAATGATGAATACATCGCGAAGTACTGTGAGCGAACGGGTCGAACGCACATCGAAAATTGGGATTTCTATTTGATCTTTTCACTGTTCCGCCTCGCTGCGATTGTGCAAGGCATAAGAAAAAGAGCCCAAATCGGAACCGCCTCAAGCGCCGAAGCGGACGCTCGAGGTGAACTCGTTTACCCTCTCGCCGCTATGGGCGTTAATTTAATCAAAAGCCGCTAAGCGGCTTTTGTTTTAATCACGCGTGGTGGCGGACGTCGCCGCGCCATTCTGGGCCGTTTTACAGCGGCCCTCGGCTTGAGATCACCGGATTCGAAACGCTCTAGAATCTCTTCCATGAGCCGCGATATGCGAGTGCACGTTCTGATCGTCTCCACGTGTGGGTAGGTGGCCTGCTCACCCGCCCGCATCAAATCCAAAAGTTCTTCCTCCGACAAGTGCGAAATGAGCTTAGTCGGGTTGTACCAGCGAAATTTAGGCACGATATTCACATCACCGCTGTAATCTTGATCGATTAGGCTGTGAACCCCGTTTACCAGTAGATTAAGGCGAGGCCATCGCTCCCCATCTTTCTGCACGACGCCCCGATAAAAATTGAGCACTTCGCGAGAGACACCAACACCCAGTTCACCCAAGGCTTTACGCAATCTAGACCGATTTTCCGAACCCTGTGGATTCAAAAAGGGCGTAATGAGCGGGTTAATCATACTTACAATGAAGTGATTGGTGCTGTACAAGCGTGACAGCCGCTTAGCTGGAAGATCATCGGCTATTGAGCCATCCACCCAGCGCCTTGATGGAAGATAGGGCTGCGCCTCACCGTGGACGTTTTTTGCCATCAGCATAACGGGGGGGAACACGCCTGGCACAGCACAGGAGGCCTCGACCGCGGAGCGAATAAAGACATTCGGCGAGGTGATCGCATTTAGCAGGCGGGAGCGCTGATGGGGTTCTGCAGGCGCCACCGTGATACTGATTTGACGGCCAGTTAGGTGGTAGGCTTCTTGAAAGGTCAAGTCAGGAATCAGACGGGCGATAATATCTCTGAGTTCAGTGATGTCAATTTGCCCCCCGCCACCGAACAAACGCGCCAGCACACTGGCCTCGCGTTCTGCTTCAGTGCGAACCAAACTGGGCGTGTAAAATTCTTCAAGCTCAGAATCGCTGTGTGTCCCAATAATGCCTGCGACAAGCGATCCCGCGCTCGAACCCGAAATCACACGAGGCAAAAGACGTTGCTCGACGAGGGTTTTCACCACGCCCATATGATAGAAGCCCAGCACCCCACCGCCACTCAGCATCAATGCAGATCTTCCGTAGCAAATGTTCGCTCGATAGAAGAAATCGAGCTTCTCGTTGATACCAATAATCGAATCATCCAGCTCGGCCAGCGTAACCAGCGAATCGCAAATTTCTTCGATGTACTGCTCGATGAGTGTTTTCGTTCCAAATTTGGCCCGTTGGTACAAGCTGCCTCGACCCATGCCACCCATGTTGCCGTGAATGCCTTCGTTCAAGGTAAACAACAAACCTTGGTAGTCTTGCTTCACCCTAAGAGCACGAAGCCGATCTAGCCGCAAACGTATCTGAGCGTAATCGTAACGGCTCGATTGATCCCGTTGTCGCCAACGCAAAGCCCCCGATAGTTCATCGTGTCTCTGCGCTGCTTCTGACCATTGAGCGTAGGACTCGGCTCCATCCAGGCGCTCTGCAAGCTCTTTCAATTCTGACGCTTTACTCATACGGAGAGTCTCGGTTGGAAGACTTGGCGTCATCACGTGCCGCCGCCTTGTAGGCGTCAACTAAATGACGCTTGTATAGCTTACCGTTATCCATGCGCGGTAGCTTTTCCATAAAATCAATTGCCTTTGGCACCTTAATGTGTGACAAGCGTTCACGCAACCACTCCAGCAACTCCAGAGCAACCTCATCTGTAGCGTCGACCCAATTCTCTGGTTCAACGACCGCATGAACACGTTCACCAAACTCTTCGTCGGGCACGCCGAATACAGCGACGTCAGCAACGCGCTCATGGTTGATCAGGGTGTTTTCGATCTCTTGCGGATAAATATTGACCCCGCCGGAGATAATCGTGAAGTGTTTACGGTCCGTGAGATACAGATAACCCTCTTCATCGACGTAGCCTACATCACCTGTGGTGGCAAGCGAGTCATTTAGATACGCTTCAGCCGTCTTTGCTGGCTCCTTGTAATATTCGAAACGCGACGCGGCGAATTCGCCAACCTCAAAGTAAATCGTGCCTACCTCATTCGGGCCCAAGGCCTCGCCCTCTTCGCCTAAGATATGAAGCTTCCCGCTCATAGGGCGGCCAACCGAACCTCGGTGGGTCAGCCACTCTGGTGAGGTGATGAGCGTAGCCCCTATACTCTCGCTCGCCGCGTAGTACTCGACGATGATCGGCCCCCACCAGTCTATCATCTGTTGTTTGACTTCAACGGGACACGGTGCCGCAGCGTGGATCGCAAAGCGGTGTGAACTCAGATTATATTGGTCGCGCACAGATGGATCCAACTTCAGCATTCGAACGAACATGATAGGCACCCACTGACTATGAGTAATTTGGTACCGTTCAATCGCTGCAAGCGAATCGTGCGCATCAAACTTTTCAAGCACAACCACCGTACCGCCCATATCCTGGGTCATCATGCAGTAGTGGAGTGGTGCCGCGTGATAGAGCGGCGCTGGGCTCAAGTAAACCGCCTCTTCACCAAAACCAAAAGCCGCACCTAGGGTCGTGCTGAGCGCGTGAGGGGAGTCGAACGCCGTATCGGCCGGCGGCGCAAAAACGCCCTTCGGCTTCCCCGTCGTCCCTGATGAATACAACATCGCCGCGCCTTTAATTTGATCATCAACCGGCGTATGGGGCATCTTATCGAGCAGCTCCTCCCATGAATCGTAACCCGGCGCGATCCCCCCAAACATGTAGGAATGCTCTACATCGGTGTCTGCCTGCAGTAATGCCTCGGCAGATGCGCGTAAGGTAGAGCCAACCACAAACAGTTTCGCCTCGCAGTTTTGCAAGATGTAGGCAATTTCATCTGCTTTGAGATGCGTACTGATGGGTGTGAATATCACGCCAGAGCGATAAGCGCCCCAGCACAACTCCAGAAAATGGGCGTTGTTTTCCATCATTAAGGCAACGTGATCACCCGAGTGAATACCCAGTGTTCTGAAGGCTTGAGCAACTCGGTTGGTGTTGCGATCGAACTCTTGATAAGAGACCGTCTTTCCCGAATTCGCCATGATCAGAGCGGGCTTGTGTGGCGTCAAGGCTGCAGTTACCGAAATATGAGGCATTTCTTTTCCTTATTATTGGGATCCGGTTAACTTGTCTACTCACGCAGAACCTATTGGGGTACTGTCCAGATTCAACCGGTTCTGATAACGTTGATTTCTATTCGTTACGTTCTCTAGCTTATGACACCAAAGGATCTACGACAACTGTGCCGAAATGGTTTATGGACTGCGCCCACCGCAGGTGTGTGCGACGGATTTGTGCAATGCAATATCGTAGCGATGCCGGCAGCCTACGCGGCTGACTTCGCTCGGTTTTGCCAGCAGAACCCCAAGCCCTGCCCTGTAATAGCTCAGTCCAACCCTGGACAAATCGCCATCCCCCGACTCGGAAACGAAGACATTCGTTCGGACTGTCCTCAATACAAAGTATTTTCGTACGGCCAAGTCAGCGCCGAACCAGACAACATAATCGACTACTGGCAAGACGATTGGGTCTTCTTTGCGCTGGGTTGCTCTTTCTCGTTCGAAGAAAGTCTTCTCGCCGCAGGTGTTCCTGTACGACATATTGAAGAAGGCTCCAATGTTCCGATGTACAACACCACGATACACTGCGAGCCTGCAGGGCCGTTTCAGGGCGACATGGTGGTCAGTATGCGCCCCATGACACCGGCCCAAACGATTCGGGCGATTCAGGTCTGTTCGCGCTTCCCATCGGTACATGGCGCGCCCGTGCACTTTGGTGATCCAAACGCTATTGGCATAAGAGATATTGCAACACCCGATTACGGCGACGCGGTGAGAATAAATTCAGGCGAACTACCCGTTTTCTGGGCGTGTGGTGTGACGCCCCAGCGCGCGCTCGTAGAGGCTAAGATCCC
>Ga0181553_10004380_pt1 | contig 12004 bp, 11 predicted proteins | sample 011ome_17_FD_133753 | JGI IMG/M metagenome (GOLD analysis project Ga0181553, IMG submission 133753) | Coastal salt marsh microbial communities from the Groves Creek Marsh, Skidaway Island, Georgia - 011502XT metaG (megahit assembly) | ecosystem: Environmental > Aquatic > Marine > Intertidal...
ATCCAACTGAACTTGAGTTAATGGTTTGTGTTGAGGGTGATACTTTTGTTAAAACAGTTGGTACTGCTTTTTTAGATTTTGTATATGATACAACTTTTTGAAATGATTGAGTTGTAGAATTATCACCTGCAAGATAATCTATTGTTAATGTTAATGAACCGCTATCTTTTGTAGTTTCAAATGCTGATATAGAATAATTTGAAGTATTTGGAGTTGTATCTGTTGGAGTTACATTATCACCAATTGAAGATGTTATATTAAATGTATTTTTTGTTCTACCACCAATTTCATCATCATGTTCAATTTGATTTCCACCAATAAACATTTGTACCGAACCACTTGATGGTATTAAATCTCCTAAAATTTCACCAGTTGATTTTGCTGGAAAAGATGTTGATTCATTTGTTAAAACAATAGAAACTGCATCAAAGTTAATTACTTTTGATAAAGTTATTTCATCTGTTTGTTCGTTTCCAAAAACATCAGAACCAGTAAATTCATATGTTACTGAATCAAAATCATTTGATGCAAATGAACTTGAAAATTCAGTTGCAGATAAAGTATATGTTGTTACACCATTAGTAGTTGAACCTTCACTTAAGCCAGGTCTGTTACTACCACTATTAACTTCGATTGGAGTAACCAAAGATGCTAAATTTTTTCTTTGTGCCCTTATTGTAATACTTTGTGAACTTGGTTTTGGTGAAAGAGTTGTTGGTTCATATATAAATTGGTTTGCATCAGAAGTTACTATAAGTTGAGGTGCATTATCACCATCTTCTAATCTATATACTGTTTCGAATTCTTCCAACCCATCCAAAGATGCAGTATAGATAATTGAACCAACTGTAACTGTATTATCACTACCACTAAAGTTTGCTATTGTTATAATTGAACCTGCAGTAGTTACACTTGTTAATGTACCTGGATAAGTACCTGTATATGAACTTGGTTCGATATAATTTCCATCCACATCAAATGCAGCAGATGCATAAGTTGTTGTGCCTGTAAGGTTTTGTTGTGATGTTTTAAATTGTATTTGTTGAAATGGTGGATTACCTATTGAACCACTTGAAAATCTAAATGCGTTTCTATCTGATTCAAATGTAAATAATTTACCACTTGTTGGAAAATCGTTTCCACCATCAAATTCTTTTGTTGCTTTTACTTCTACTGGTATAAAATTATTATTTATATCATAAAACTCAAATCTAAAATCAAAAGTTTCAGTTGCAGTTTTTCTCGGTATATCTTGTATTATTGTAAACTCATCTGGTGAGAATGAAGTATCTTGTGCGTTTCTTAAAGATATATTTGATATGTACCAATCATCTCCTTGAACTTCAAAAACTAATTTTGCACTACCTGAATTTTGTAATATTATATTTTGTGATACATCTTGCTTTGATTGATAAATTGCAGAACCACTTACTGTTAAAAAATCTTGTGTAAAGTTTGATGCACTAAAAAATGCTCTTATAGATTTATTCGAATCATCTATTGAACCACTTAAAAGAGTTTTGAATTCTAATGTATATTCAACATCTTTTGATACAGTTATTGATTGAGAAGTTATTAATTGTTGTACACTACCACTATCATTATTGTAATCTATTTTTGCAGCTCTAAATAGTTGAGAAGAATCAACTGTTATTGGATGGTCACTATTTGAAGTTTCCCAATATGTAGAAAGGTTATCGGTTGATAATCTTCCATAAAATACTTCTGTATCTGTTGTAGTTGTTACATCTCTTAATAATTCTTGAGATTCTAATTTCGCTTCTTGTACAAATTGGAAATCACCAACTGCGTTTCTTGATTTCCTAAATATCTTTACTCTTGCAACATCACCAACAAATGTTTTTAGTTGTGTAATATCAATCTTTGCAAAAGAACCTGTAATAGCAGTTTCACTTGTTGTTTCATTTTCTATATCTTGATATGATACTGAAAATGATTCGTTTGAAAATTCTGCTACATTTCCATTTGAATCTACATAGGGTGTATCTACAATTACATCAGTATCACTTAAAACTTCTATGATTGTTGGAGAATAATCAAGAGATGCAATAGATATAGTATTTTCATCAACATCAATGTCCCAAGTACCAGAAGTTCTTTGTAATAAATAATTTGTACCTGCTCTCCACTCTGATAAGTTTTGACCTAATGGTGGTTGTAAAGGAAACCCATTAACATTACCAGTATCTGTTGTATCATTTATTGTTTTACTAAATACTGGTTTTACTATTTCTGAAATTGATACTGATGGTCTTTTATAAAATCTTACAGTTGTTTCATTTGCAATATTTTTATTTATTTGTATTTGTCGTTCCCATTTGACATTATATACACCCTTCCATTCTTCAGGTATATCAACAACTGCATTTTCTTCTCCTAAGACACTTTTTAATTCACCTAAAATTGTAATCTTACCAATACCAATTGGTGTATCATCATATACATGAACAGAAACTAATGTGGAGTTTCCTTCATAATAATCAGGTGTTCCTTTTCCTGGCTCAAAATATATTGGATTTCCTTCAACATCAAGTATTTCTATTTTTACCTCTGTTGTTTCTTTTAAAAATTCAGAACCTTCAATTAAAAATCCATTTTTTCCACCTGTTAAAGTTTCGCTTAATTCTGTAATTCTAAAATATTCAGAGGTAGACAAAGTATCATTTTCGAACACTTGAAAGTTCGTTAGATTTTGGAATGGTGCAAATGATTTTATTATTGCCATAAAGATTTTCTAATTTCTTTATATAAATATCTTCAAATAATATTTATAAATATATATTATATAGAATTATATAGATTATGGGAAAATATACTACGATACAAGTTAAAAGGGAATTATATAAGGAATTACACGATTACTGTTGTGAGAATGGATATACCAAAAGTGGATTGATTGAAAGGCTGATTAAACAAAGAATTAGTAAACCCAAACCTACTAATGTACTTAGAGTAAAATAATTACTTTCCTTCGCTATCTTTTTGAGATATAACAAGTTTAGATTCTTTACAATGGCTTAAGATAATATTTTTTAAATCGGGTATATCTTTCCATATGATAGAATGTTCTTGTTTAGGGTTATATTTTCCTTTTACTAGATAATTAACTATTGTATTATCTTCTAGTGTTAAAAATCCATGTGCAGAATATCTGTTTACCAAAACACACTCGCCTTCAGATAAATCATATGTTTCTAATGTTTTGGTTTTTAGATTGTAAATAAAATCAATTATTTTTCCTTTGGTTACAATTATTTGTTTTTCTTGTCTTGGATTATCTTGATAATGCATTCCTCTAAAAGTAAATTTTTTTAAATTTTTACTTATATTAACTTGGTCCCATTTTTTTACATCTATACAAGTAAGAGAACCTCTATCATCTTGCACTTCATTTAATTTCACTAACATATTCAAATAAATCCTAAACCACCAGTTACTACTATTCTCACTTTAATTGTTTTTTAAATATATTTGCTTGGGCAATATGTCCAAGTTTATTTTGATGATAATCTATACAATTTTCACCAAGTAAATCTGAATCATAGAAATATCTTACATCATTTTTTATCATCCAATCTTTATAATTTGTAAAGTTTGGAAAATTTAATTTTCTATGTTCAAAAAAATCATCGTTTTCTATCTCTTTTAATTGACAAGGTTCTGTCTGCCACCAAAACCATCTATGATTTGTTTTTTCGAGTAAATTAAAAACTCCTTCAATACATCCCCATACTCCCTTTTCAACCATTGGATTATCATCTTGTCCCGCTCTTTTCTTATCCAAAAGATTATATTGTCTAATAAATAAAGGTAGTTGAATTATTATAATATCATCTTTATCCCAATTTGAACATGAATCAAAAACCTTTTGTATAACTTCAAGTGGAGCACTTCCTTCTAATGCATAATTACAATTTTTTAATCCAAGAGTTCTACTCAATATACTCGGCCAGTTCCAATCTTTTTCAATTCCCTCTTTATAAGGTTTTCTAGTGCCTGCACCATGATATTGATGTTCGGTTATTTCATTACCTCTATAATCATATTCCCACATTCCTTGAGTAAAGGAACAACCATAAGTGTGCAGCTTATTCATTCTAAAATTTTTAAATAAATATTTAAAACTTTACTTGAGAAAACCCTTTTTCTTTTTTAATTTCAATCAAACCATCTACTACATCTCTCATTGAATCGATGTGTGATATTACCATTACGAAATCAAACTGAGTTTTAAGATATGTAAACAACATAAATAAAGATTGTAGGTTCTCACTATCTAATGTACCAAATCCTTCATCTATCACAAGGAAATTAGGTCGTGGTAGGTTACATACATTGATTAGAGCAACTCTAATTGCTAAACCACTAATAAACCTTTCCATACCACTACACATTTCTAAAGACCATCTCTGGTCACCATACACAAGATAAGCATTAATGTTCTTACCATCCATTTCAAGTTGCATTCCAAACTCTACAATTTGCGCAAGGATATTATTTACCTCACCTTCAATCATCGGTAATGATTTTTCAATCAACTCATAAGATACACCATCTTTTGAAAGTGCATTTAAGTAAAAATCAAATAACTTAGATTGTTCTTCTAAATTTTTTACTTCTTGTATTCTATCTTCGATTGTTTCTTTTTGATTTTGTAATGCTGATACTTTACCATTTAATTTAAGAATATTTGAGTTTACATCTTTTAATTCATCTTTTACAAGATTTAGTTTTTCTCGTACTCCTTTGATTTCATTTCTTATTTCTTTATTCTTAATAATCTGTTCTTCGTTCTTATAATATTCATTTATAAGTTGGTCTTGCTGAGTAATTTGTTGTGAATTTCGTAATTCTTCAGTTTCAATTGTTGATAACTTGTTAATAAGTTGAGATATCTCTCTATCTATCTTATCTTCTTTTTCTTTTGCTTCTTGGAAATTACTCCATTCTTTTTCGTAATCTTTTAAAGAATCTATTTCAATATTTAAATTTAACTTTTGCTTTTCAAACTCTTGTAGAGTTTCTTCATTTTCTTTTATTTTAGTATTTACTTCATCTTTTGTTTCTAAAATAGATTTAGAATTTTCCATACAAACATCACAATCTTCATTATATTTGTGAGAATCTAAATGGTCTTTTCTTTCATATAATGTTTCTAGTTTAATAGAAATTTTTTGAATTTCTAAATCATTGTTAGATAAATCTTTTTTAAATATTTTTAATTTTGTAATTCCTTCTTCTAAATCTTCTTCATCAAATTTATCTAAGATTTCTTCTAATTGAATTTGTAATTCTTCTCTATGAGTAATCCTATCTTGTATAGAACTTTTCGAGGTTTCAATATCTCCTTTTTTGTTTTCGAGGATTCCTAATCTCTTTTCTAATTCTTCGATTGAAACTCCACTATCAGCATTTAACTTTACGATTTTCTCATTTAGGGATATAATCTTTTTGTTTAAAAGTTCTTCTTCTTCTTTTAATGCTTTTTGACTTAATTCTATTAATTTATATTCATTTTTGTTTTCTTTTAAATCAGTGTCGATGTCCGCTAATTTTTGTGTAAAATCATCAGACTTGAATTTTCTGATAAGTGTTGCATTATCTCTATTTTCATCACTTGCCTTTTGATATAACTTATCAAAGATATCTACTCCAATAAATTGAGAAAGAATTTCTTTTCTTTCCGATTGTGATTTATCAATAAATAAAGCATTATTTCCTTGTAGTGAAAGTGTTGTTAGTACAAAATCCTCAAACTTACCTAAATACTTTTCAATGTTCTTGTTAGTTTCTCTTCGTTGTTCTCCATTGAGTGATTCTATAACTCCACCAGTTTCTCTCCAAAAGGATACATCTACTTTAAGATTGGTTTTCTTTCTTGTCCACTTAGCACGTCTTTCAATAAAGTAATTTATTCCATCTATCTCAAAGTTAAACTTACAATAAAAGTTATCCCTACGATTGTTTAAAATGTTTTTAGATGAGGTTGTACGAGAAGTTTTATCATAGATACAGAAAGATAAAGCATCCCACATAGAAGATTTACCCGATGCGTTGGGAGCAAAGATACCCATAATACCTTGTGCTTTATCAAATCGAACTAAATTATTTTCTCCATATGAAAACATATTAGAGAATTCAAAAGTTTTTGGTGTCCACAGAATATTACCCATTGAATCTGAATCATCTATCTGTGAATTTAATTCTGAATTTATTTCTTGTATCTTATCTAATTCTTCGTTTTCTAATAGATACTGTCTTTCTAAGTAATCTCGAATGAGTGAGTTTTGGAATGTTTCATTTTTAACATCACCAACAATATTTTTGTTTACCTTTTGATTTGTTTTTAATTGACCAATTGTATCAGTTCTTGTTACAGTAACTTCAGCAACTTTAAATAACTTTTTTAATTCAGTTATTCTTTTTTTCATATCAGATGCCTCTGTTTTTGTAAACCTTAATCTTAAACGAGGGAACTTTGGAAGTTTAGTACCAACTTCATCATACACCCATTGAGGTATCTTACCATTTACTACATCAACTGTTAAGAATCCATAATCATTGTGTATATGATGTTCAGTAAAGGTTCGAGTGGGAATATCCCATAATAAGTAACCATGATTTTCGAGTAGTTCTCCATGATTCTGTTGAATCATTGAACCTGCGTAGGCAACCCACTCATATCCTTTACCAAATGTTTGTCTCTTGTGAATATCACCTAACATTGCCATATCGAATCCATCAAACATATCCACTTGGAATGAATTAGAGGAAACTGTATATCCAATATCAGTTTGTGCTTTGTTTACTGGTCCATGAAATAAACAGATTGTATTTTCTCCATTTACATCTTTTCCTTTTGGCCAGTTTTCTTTATCATCTAAAATAGAATACACACAGAAAGTAAGATTATGGATATTATAAACACCAGTATCTTTTAAGTAATGTATTCTTGGATTATTTAAATTCTCAACGATGGGTGATAAAACATCCAATCTATGTGAATTGTTTAAATTACAATCGTGATTACCTGTAATTATTATAGTTTCTCTTAATTTAGAACATTCTGTTAGAAACCATGAAATTTCTTTTATTAACTCTGGTGACATCTCTGTTTTAGCATGTGCAATATCACCAGCGATATAAATAACTGAATCTTCTATTTTATCTTGTTTAACTTGTTTTAAAAACTTTTTGAATACTAAACGATATTCTTTATGTCTTTGGAGATTTCTAATATGCAAATCTGCCAAATGATAAACCTTATTTATAATCATAAAATTGTTTTATATTTTGGTTGAATATAATTTTTTTTACTAAATGTAAATTTTTGTTTCATTAGTTTGGTATAATTTCCCCATATTTTATCCCAATGTTTTATATAATAATCTCTCAATTCCATTTTAGACATTTTATTTATAATATCTAAATTAGATTTAAATTGTTCAATTATTTCTCTTCTTGAGTTTTTTTCAGTTGTATCAAATAAATCAGATGCAAGCCAAAACCCATGTCTTTTTAAATACCTACGAGTTCCATGTGCACATAGATAAAGTGGTATATTAAATGATGCAAAAGGATTCCAACTTTTTTCACTTAAGTGTATTTCTATATTATCAGTATCAATCATTAGTTGTGTTTCTAATATACAAGAAACATAACTATTCATACAATATGGTAATGGTGGTATGTCTGGATTTACTCCACCATGAGAGCTTTTTTTAAGTGGTGTATCTAATATTTTTGGTATATATTGTTTTTTCCATTTTAATAAATCCGAAGATAACTCATCATCTGAATAATTGCTTGTAAATGCACTATATGCAAGATATGAATCCTTATCTAAACCTATATTATGTATATGCTTAAATACTTCAAATCTTTCTTTTTTATCCACACCAACAAACATATTTAATTTTTTTTCTCTTATGTTATCAAAAAATGGAATGTGAATAGTATCAAGATTTTTATAAAAATCTGTGTGTGGTGTTCTATATCTGTAATAGTTGAAAACCTTTGTTGAATCCTTTAAATAAAATTTATTAGAGTGAAATGTAAAATATTTAGTATCCATAAAACCTTGATAATTATCATCATCTATGAAAACAAATTTAACTTTATATTTTTCTGCTAATTTAATTATTTCATTATCAGGTTGTTCTTGGTAATTTAAATATTGAAAATCACAAACAATCCAATCATTTGGTTTTGGTTTTATTTCTTGTATATGTGATTCTAATAATTTAAAATAATCATTGTTTGGTGGTTGTTCTTCAAAAATGTATTTATCTTCAATAGAAACACTATTATCAAACTTATGAAATTTAACTTCTTGAGTTTCTGTTTCAAAATCTATAACATCATACCATGCAGCGTATGAACCCTTTCCAATATGATGTGGTATTACATGAATCATAATCCTTTTAATTTTTGTAATATGATATCTTCAAAACCAGTCTCTTTTGTTTGTTTTAGTTTTTCGTTTACTTCTTTAAAACCCATTTCAGATGCATCTTTATCTGATGGAATTATGTTTTTTGTACTAATACCTTGATTACTAAATTGCATAGTATATCTTAGTGCTTCTTGTTGTGCGTCTTCATCTAATAAAATATTAATACTACTTACTCCATTTTTAAGTATCGCATCGGATAATTTTTTTGGTATGAATTTTCCTAGTATTGGTATTGCGTTTCGTTTAACTGTCAATGCATCAAATACACCTTCTACTAATGTTATTGGTTCATTCCAATTTATTTGGTTTTCGAACATGATAACATTTTTCGAAACTGGTGGATTTTTGTATTTAAACTTTTCCTCAGTAAATACAGACCTCGCGATGAAGTAATTGAGTCTGTTATCTCTATCATAAGAAGGAATAATAATACGATTGGCATAATGACCAGAATCACAATAACCGATATTATATCTTCTAATATCTTCTTTAGTAATTCCTCGTTCGTCTGCATATTTTAATGCCTTTCTATATAAAGGGTTAACTTTACCCTTTGGTATCTTTAAAAGTGACTGAAACTCGTTAGGTAACCTCAATTCTACCTTTTCATCTTCGGTATCTTTAGAATAAACTACATAATCATCTCCATAGATTTCGTATATTTTCTTTAATTTACGAGAATCTACATGCAGTCGTTTTAATAACCTCTGTATCTTTCTTCCTTTTGCATCACAAACCCAACAATGCCAATATTGATTTATCAAATTAACTTGTAACTTTTTCTTATGATGATGACAGAAAGGACAATAGTGAGCCTGTTCATCTCCTTTCATGGATGTACCTACACCCAATACCTCATCTAATATTGTTATAACTTGTTGTTTATCGTGTTGTGAAAGCATGGTTACTACTTAAAACTATACAAATATACGAAAAATAATTTAAATATCCAAATCTTTTCTAAAAAATTTGCCTAATATATTATCATTTAACGATAATTTATCTTCTAAAACCTTATTTTGAAACAATTCTTCTACTTCATAATAAGTTAATGATTTTGGTGTTTTACAAAATCTAAGTATTTTTAATTCTAATTGGTCATTAATACCTTGTTTACCTTGTTCTCTTAATACTTCGTTTTCATGAAACCATAATTGAACTGCAGTATTTGAAGAACGATAATCTAACCATTTAGATTCTTTTACCACTTTTCTTTTTCTTTTATAGCCTTTTAGTGGTGGTAATGTTCTTTTTGCATATAAGGATTTTTTCCCTATATAGTATTCACCTGTTTGGTGATTTGTTATTTTGTATATAAATCCGATAGTCCCCTCGGGCATATCAGAAATTTCTGTTATTGTTCTACCTTGGTAATTCCATGCCATAGTTAAGAATTTTAAAGTCATTTTCGTACCTTTCTTTTACCCAATCTATCATCCAATCTTCTGTGTAATATATTTTACTATAATACTGTTCTTGATTTAAATTTGGATGTCTATCATATATTGGATTTCGGTTAAGATGCGGAATTTTTTCTGAATATTTTAATTTTTGTAAAATTTGATTACAATCAGTATCATAGTTTTCATATCTTCCTATGAATGAAACTTTTTTATTTTTTGTTTTTCCCGCCTCAATAAAGTAACTTTGAGGTAACAACCAAACATTTGTTTCGTCAATATTTTTTAGATAAAAACTAAAATCGTGTTTGGTATTTCCTTTTCTATACTCATCTTCAAAAGCACTACATATTCGAGTAAATGGATTTCTTACTATTGTAAAAATATAGTAAGAGGAATCAGCATCTAACATTCTTAAAGAATCGTGCACCGAAACTTGTTCGGTATTTTTATCTTTTAATAAAATGTTTGTTAATGATGTTCCACCAGTTTTTGGTATATGAACGAATGCCCATTTTGAGTAATGGTTTATAAGTAAACTCAAATTAGAGAATTTATAGTTTTACAGAATCAGAATATTTCTTTAAATTAAGTTTTCCACCTCTGGCTTTGTTAAGTTGCTTTTCATCTTTTTGCAAATCAGAAACTTCAAAATCGCCAGCTGATAAAGGTGTTTTATCTTTGTTAGATTTTCCTAATTTAGAAAACTCAGATTTATTATATAATTCTTCAAGTGAAGCCATTTCTTATTCCTCTTCGTCTATTTCTATTGTTTTAATAAGTAAATGTTCTGAAACATCTTCGTCTCCTTCTTTTAACCTTTCAGCTAAACCTTCATCGTCCCAAAATATATTTACATCTCCTTCAAGTTTTTCGTTGATTATATCAATTGAAACATTTTCATCTATAATGTTTCCATCAATATCACAAATATTATATTGTAATGCCATAATTTTTACTCCTCTATTATTGGTTTTATTATTCTAATATCTTCACATCCTGCTTCACCTTTTTCTTCTAAAAGTGCAGAAAAGATATCTGTATCATCTTCGTAACTATCATAAATAAAGTAATTGAATTCTTCTGATGCAAAATACTCTTGTATTTGTTCATCAGTTAACTCTAGGTTATCTTCTACTACTTCTTTATTCACTTTTAAAATTTGATAAGCCATAATATTATCTTTGTTTTTATATAAATATAAGAAATTTTAGTTATACATCAAATCTTACTATAAAGTTTACATCGTAGTCTGGTAAATTCTTTATTGGTTTTGGTAGTTTAGCAACGGCTACTATATCTCCACTTTTATCATATAATCCAATTGTAGTAATATATGTTGATAAATATGAACCAGTTGTATCTACTGATGCAGATGCATAATAATCATCCCAACTACCACTTATTGTTGAGTTAAAAGAACCAGAGAAAAATTCTCTTCGTTTGATATCTTTATATTCTTTTATTGTTCTTGTTCTTGCCGAAGAAACATTTGGTATTGCAGTAGTTGTAAAATCATACGAACCACTTAGTTGTGCTTCAACTGCTGATGGATTTTGTGAATAGTTAAATTCTCCTGCTTTTGCAGTAAGTAAAACTTCTTGTTCTGTTATTGTTTCGGTTGAACGATACTCTAAACTATATGAAACTAAACTTGTAGCATCTGATAAAACTATTAATCCATCTGAATAAAATACATTTCCATATCTTGCCTCATCGATATCTAGACCATCAAAATCTAAAGGTTCAGCTGTCAATAAAACACCTGTATTAAAATCAAGTTGAGTAATTGTAACTACATCTGTATCAGTACCAAATGTTAAAGTTGCTAAACCAGTTTCGAAATCGATATTTGTAACTGTACCGGTAAAATCTTCACCATCAGCATCTGTAATAGTTATAACACCAGTATTAAAATCAAGTTCTGTTAAGGTGTATCGTGGTGTTAGAGATGCTATATTTCCTTCACCAGTATCTCTGTATGTTGTTGAAGAATCTATATCTGTTAAAAGTACACTACCTGGTTTTATTCCTAAACCTTTTTTATTTTGTGGAATAGTAATAACTCTAATTTGACCACCAATAATTCTTTCTTGTGAAATTTTTCCTAAATTAGCATAATTACCAT
>Ga0181553_10004382_pt1 | contig 12002 bp, 11 predicted proteins | sample 011ome_17_FD_133753 | JGI IMG/M metagenome (GOLD analysis project Ga0181553, IMG submission 133753) | Coastal salt marsh microbial communities from the Groves Creek Marsh, Skidaway Island, Georgia - 011502XT metaG (megahit assembly) | ecosystem: Environmental > Aquatic > Marine > Intertidal...
CATTAATAAAAATTTTTTCTAATTTTTCATAATTTGTAATATCTATACTAAAATGATGATAATTTTTATATTTTATTATCAAACTTAATAAAATTTATATTACTTTTAACTACATCATTTATATTTGTAATATTATACAATAATCCAATTTATGAACTAAATAATTACAGAATATTTATAAATTCTAATTATTTTTTCTATTCTATTTTATTGTCTATAACTTACTTAATAATTTCATTTTTCTTAAAAAGTAAAAAAGAATATAAAAAAAACTTTCTCTTCTTTTTAAAGGAAGATATTTTAAATATTTTAATTTCGGTTGTTTTTACTTTGTTTGTAATTTTTATTTTTAGAATTAATTTTAAATTAGAAATCCAATTTGTTTATTTATTATCAATACATATAATAGTTTTATTTTTAGCAAAAATTAATTTAAATTCTCTTTATGAAAAATTAGTTGATAAAAATATAATACAAAAGAATGTAATGCTTGTAGGCACTTACCAAGATATAAAAAAAATATTATCAGAAAAATTTGAAAAAATTATAATTTTTAAATGTTGTTTAATTACAGATGTTGATAATTTAAATATCAAATTATTAAAAAGTGAAATAAAATTTCCAATTTTCAGTAAAAATGATGATATGAGATCTATTTTAGAATATCATGCCTTGGGACAGATATGGATTCTTAATGGACATAAAAAAAAATTTAAAGTTTTTTTAAATATTTTAAAATATTCAGTAGACACTCTTAATATCAATCTTGAAGAAGCTCCAAATATCAAAGGGAGACAGCTTTTAGCAAATAAATATAATTTTGAATTTTATGAGATGTCAAGATTTTATGGAGTAAATTTATTTCTAAAAATTTTAATAGATAAATTGTTTTCATTGATTTTTTTAGCGATTGCTTTTCCAATTTTATTTTTTTCTGCACTTTTTATTTTTATTGAGGATGGTTTTCCTATTTTATTTACTCAAAATAGAACTGGTTGGGATGGAAGAAGATTTAAAATTTACAAACTCAGATCATTAAAAAAAACAACTTTTGATAAAACATTACAGGTTATCAAAGGTGATAAAAGACTTTTGAAAATTGGTAAAATAATAAGAAGATATAGCATCGATGAGCTTCCTCAATTTATAAATGTTTTAAATGGAGATATGTCAATAGTTGGTCCTAGGCCACACATGGTAGAGCATGATATTCATTATTCATCTTTATTTAAAAATTTTTTAAAAAGGCACAAATGCAATCCAGGAATCACAGGTTGGGCTCAGGTAAATGGATTTAGAGGAGCAACACCAAAACCTGAAATTATGGAAAAAAGAATGGATTATGATTTATGGTATTTAAATAATTGGACGATATGGCTTGATATATACATTATTTTCAAAACATTTTACGCTTTGATAAAATATAAAGGTGATTAATGTTTATAATTGGCTCCAAATAATTTATTAAAAAATAACAATAAAATAAATATAAAATCTTTAAAGTATCTTGGACCAAGACGGATAGGATTTTTTGTAAGTCTCCATAACCATTCAAAAGCTAGAAATTGAAAAATGTATGGAGCCCTGACTTGTTTTCTTGATAAAAAATCTAAAGATGCTCCAATACACAAACATATACAGTTTTTACTTATTTTTTTTCTTAACTTGTTTGCAAAAATTTCTTGTTTTGGAAAACCTAATCCAAGAAAAATAATATCAGGTTTGCTTTTCGAAATTATATTTATAGCTCTATTTATTTTTGATTTACTTTTAAAAAAATTCATATCTGGATAATAAGAATTAATATCTAATTTTACTACTTTTTCTAAAATAGAAATCTCTTTGTATGTAGGTCCTACAACTAAAATTTTTTTTTTTTTTATCATTTTAGATTTAAATAAAAAATTTGTTAAGTCACTTCCAGTCACAACATTTGTAATTTTATTTCCAAAAAAAGGAGAAATCATTCTCAATATTTTACTATCACATGTGATTAGATCTGATTTAGTATGATATTTTTTTAAAATAGGATTTTTTTTATATAATCTTAAATGATCTACATTTACTGTAAAAACGATTCTAAAACTTTTTTTATTTTTAAGTATCTTCCTAGCAATATTTTTTAAGCTATAGTCATCAAAATTAATATTAAATGATTGTATTTTTGGCATAATAAAAGTTATTCTTAAATTATATCCCAAACCAAACTTTGTAATTAAGTTTGTAATTTAACCTACCTTTTCTCATGCTTTTTTTCACGGCAGGGAAACCTCCAACAACATTTAATTTTTTTACATTCTTGGCAACTAAAGAGAAAGGCAAAATTACAGATCCATATTCTAATTTAGTACCAGGCATTATTTTTGCACCAGAAAATATTACAACATAATCTTCTATATAAATCATTTTCCCAAGTGTATTAAAGTTTGAGTTATTATAATTATGTCCCAATGTGTATAATTTAACATCTTGTGAAATAGATACATTTTTACCAATTTTTATTCCTCTCCTATTATCTAGTAAAACATTTTTGTTAATTACAGTTCCATCTCCTATTGTACATTTATATTTAAATGAAGTTATCTTTATACCACGGTGAATTGCACAGTTTTTTCCAATTTTCCATCCAATAAATTGTAAAACAATTTTTCAAAAAAAAAAGAAAGGCAAAAATTTTAAAATTAAATTAAAAATTGCTATTAAAAAAAAATAAATAGAATATTTTATTCTTTCTAAAAATTTCATATTAATAATTTTTAATTTTCATAAATTTTCTCAATCTCAAAAATTTTTTTTTCCCATGTAAAATTGTTAATCACACTATCTTGAAGTTCTTTTTTAAGGATAAATTTTTTATTTTTCATAATTTGTGTAATTTTATTGATATCACTAACATTAAACATATATTTATCATTATAATTTTTTAAAATTGCAACATTTCCAGGTATTTTTGATGCAATAACTGGAATACCTCTTAATATCATTTCTATAATAGTTGTGGGCATACCTTCTTTTTCAGAGGCGATTATAAAAACATTAATATATGGAATTAATTTTTCTAACTCTAGATCATTTAAAAATCCATAAAATTTGATATTTTTATAACCTTTATATTTAGTGATATATTCTTTAAATTCATCACCATCTCCAACTATATGAAGCATATTTTTTTTGTCTGTTTGAATAAACGCATTGATTATATCATCAATTCTTTTTACTTTATCTAATCTTGATAGGCTTAGTATGTTTGTAGAATTGATTTTTTTTTTTAATTTTATTTTTTTTATATTTTCTTTAATTATACAATTCGGAATGATTTTTACTCTTTTAGTATCAAATCTTTTCTTTTTTGCATATTCTAGCCAATAATCATTTAACAAAATAACTGTGTCAGAATATTTATAAATAATTTTTTCAATAGACAAATCCCAAATTTGTTTGACTATATTGTTAAAAATATTTTTACCGTCGTAGTAACAATGAGGTGTATATATAATTTTTTTTTTGTAAATTTTTCCTAAAAAAAAAAACTTAAGATTAGATAGAATTCTAGCACCATGAATATGAATTATATCATTTGAAAGAATATGTTTTACAAAACTAAAATTTTTATTTCTAAAAATTTTATAATCTTTCCGATATTCATTTACTTTATTTGATTTTTCATAAATAAATGACATTATAAAACGTTTATTTATTGTTTTGCATATTCCATCTATATGCCTCTCAACACCACCATTAGAAGGGTTATAATTTTTATATACCTGTAATATTTTCATTTTTTTTTATGTTAAGACCGATATAATACCAAATATAGATATATCCAGTTATTGTGAAATAATGTTCAGAAGTAAGCATTATAGGGATTCCGCTTAATAATAAAGGGTAAGCCTTTTTGTCAACAAATTTAAGAAGTCTGAAGTGCCAAATGAGAAAAATTAAACCAAATAAAATACCTGCTTGATAGATACTTGAAAACAATGAGCTTTCAGCACCATATCCTTTAATAGGCTCTATTAAGAGATTTTGAACTGCTTGTGAGCCCAGCATTCCAACGCCATATCCAAAAAATGGTATTTCGTTAAGTCCATTAAAATTATTTAAAATTGATATAAAGTGAGCTACAGATCTGGCATCTTGTAAATTTACAGCTGATATCAAAGTTGGCAAAATTAAATAAGTAAAAAATATTAAAAAAAAAGTTAAGCATAATTTAATATTTAATTTTTTAGTTATTTCTTTCTTATTTCTGTAAAAATAAATAATAATTGAAATTAGTAAAAAAAGCATTGGACCCCTAGAATTGGTTAAATATAGAGCATATAAATTTAAAAAAACAGCGATCAAAAAGAAATTAGATTTAGAATCTACATATCTTAACATGCAAATATAAGATGCAAAGGCATGAAGCATTCCTGAGGCTAATGGAGCAAGCAATAGACCGGCTCCTCTTCTTGTATTTGCATCAAAATCTGTATGCCAATTGAAAGGAAGATCTGTTTTTATATTTATACCACTTAGAACACCCTTCACATATTTAAAATAATCACTTAAACCTATGTTTACAAGAAATGAAGTATTGTTAATTTCGAATACCATAAAAATAAAATTAGAAAGAGAAAAAAAAATAATAAATTTTTCAAATTTTTTAATTGAAGCATTGTCATTATATTTTGAGCCAAGTCTTGTAAATAACAATGGGTATATGAGAAGATATCCTGATTGAAGGGTTATAATTTTAGTAAAATTATTAAATAATAAACTCAAAGAGATAACTAAAAAAGCATAAACTAAATACAATAATTCTAATTTATCAATTTTTTTTTTTAATAATGATGTTAATGAAACTATTACTACAAAAAAAAGGGTCACTTTTTTAAAATATATAGCTAAATCTAAGTTATTAGTTAATATGATTAAGAAAGATAAAAAATCTGATGTTAAAAAAATAAAAATAAAAAATATCATTGATAATAGTAATTATATTTCAAAAATTAAAATTGTTGAATAAATATTTAAAAAAAATAAGTTAACCTCATATAAGTCTGAATGATTATTAAAAAATTAATAAATTTAGTTAAACCTGACTTGGAATTTGTTAGTAAATCAAATTTAATAAATTTTGAAACTAAAAATAAAAGTTACAAACTTTATAAAGAAGGTTTATATAGATCAGGTCAAGCATGGAGTAATAATTTTTATAAAGAAAATAGATTTTTAAACTTAATACAATGTGTTGAACATGTTCTGTCTCAAAAAAAAGTATATAGTTTTGCTGAATGTGGATGTTGGTATGGTCACTCTTCTTATATTATTTCTTCATTGATTAAAAATTCAAAAAAAAAAATCAGATTTAATATTTTTGATAGTTTTGATGGTTTATCTAACCCCACAAAAAAAGATAGTAACTTTAGAAAACTAGGTAAAAAAAAAGGTAATTTTGAAATAGAGAAATTTTCATCATCAGAAAAACATCTTAAAAATCGCGTGCTCCAAAAATTTAACTTCGTAAATATTTATAAAGGTTGGATACCCACAAGGTTTAATGAAATTGAATGTAAACAATTTTCTTTTGTACATATAGATGTAGATATGTATGATCCAACATTTAAATCTCTCGAATTTTTTTTCCCAAGGTTAGTAAAAGGTGGAATAATAGTTTGTGATGATTACAATCTAAAAAACTTTGATGGTGCTACAAAAGCTTGGAATAAATATTTATCAAAAAAAAAAATTCAATTTATATACAAAAACCCTTTAGGAGGATCGTTCTTAATAAAATAATTTTTTTATTTAAACTTGTTTTATGTTAAGAAAAATTAAATCATACTATAATATTACAAGATTGAATTGGGTGAAAATTCCTTGTCCAATTTGCAATATTAAAGATTGCACAAACTTATTAAATAGAGACAGATATTTATTTGATATAAAACTTTCTATATGTGAAAAATGTAGTCTTGTGTTTACATCAAAAAATTTGTCAAAGAATGATCTAAATTTTTTTTATAAAAAATATTATAGATATTTTTATGAAAATATTGATTCTATTTCTCATGATTATTTATATAATTCAAAAGATTACTTAAAAGCGTCATCTAGATTTTCTGAAATAAAAAAAATAATTCCAAACTTTAAACACATTTTAGAAATTGGTTGTGGACTAGGTTTTTTTTTAAATGAGGCTAAAAAAGAAAACAAAAAAATATTAGGTTTTGAGCCAGGTGAAACTTTCTATAATTTTATTAAAAATAATAATCAAATAGCAAAATATGTTATTAATGATGATTTTTTAAATTATTCAGAAAAAAATATAGATGTAGACTTAGTTGTTATGTTTCATGTTTTGGAACATCTAGAAGATCCTAATTTAATACTTAAAAAAATTTTTGATAAAACGAATGAAAATGTCAACTTAGTAGTTGAGGTTCCAGATATTGATCAATGTGATAATGGACTGGGTTTAATGAATTATCATTTTGGACATAGATGGTATTTTTCACTTTATTCTTTAAATAAAATTTTAAAAAAAAATAAATTTTATATTTATAAAATTACCAAATCAATTAATGATGGAATTTACCCAGGATATATAAGAGTTTTTGCAAATAAAATAAACAATAATAATGAATTAATTAGTGATGGTAATATTGATTATATTAATAACTTAAAAAAAAAAATCAAATCATCAACTAAAATAGGAAAATTCAAAAATACTTCCTATTTATATAGATTATTAAGCTTGTTAAAGTATTAGGATGAAAAAAAGAATATTAATTACTGGTGGTTTGGGCATGATTGGAAGAAGGTTGGCATTAAAATTAAAAAAAAGTAACGATTTGATAATAGTTGATGATTTAAGTTCTGGATTAAAGCCTTTAAAAAAAATAAAATTATATAAATGCAGTATTACAAATAAAAAAAAAATACGTCAAATTTTTTCAAAACACAAACCTGATATTATTTATCATTTAGCTGCAACACATCACATACCAACATGTGAAAAAAAAAGATCTTTTTCTCAAAATATAAATATAATTGGAACTGAAGTTTTACTTCATTATGCTGAAATATTTAATGCATCAAAAGTAATAATTGCTTCATCAGGAGCAGTATATGATTGGTCAAATAAAATATTAGTTGAAAATAAAAGTTCAATTATCCCAAGAGATAATTATTCTTTAACTAAATATGCAAATGAAATTCAATTAAATTTATGGACTAAAAGATCAAAAGGCCAAGGCATAGTTGCAAGGATATTTAACACAATTGGATATGATGACCCTAATAGTCATCTGTTACCTGATATCTTAAAACAGATAAAAAAAAAAAATAAATATAATAAAATTACTTTAGGAAACTTAATTTCTAAAAGAGATTATATTGATGCTGATGATGTCGCTATGGCATTGTTTAAAATGTTAAATTATAAAAATAATAAATTTGATGTTTTTAATGTATGTAGCTCTAAAGAATATTCAGTAAAACAAATTATTCAAATTTTAGAAAAAATTTTAAAAATAAATATTTCAGTTACTTCGATTAAATCAAAAATAAGAAAAATTGATAGACTATCACAATTAGGAAAAAATAAAAAATTAATGAGTCTTACAGGATGGAAACCTAAACATAATTTAACTTCAACTTTAAAAAAATACATTTTGCAACGTAATCGAATAAACTAAATTTTGTGTGATTTCTTATTTGAAAAAAATTAAATATTTATTTTATTTGAACCTTATTAAAAATTTCCCATTATTACATGAAATATCTTAAAATAAATTTAGTTGAAAAAAAATGAAATCAAAAGTTCTTTGTTATATTTGTTTTAAAAATAAAACCTATTCTCATTGGAGCACAATATACAATAATAAAATTAAGCTATATTCGTGCTCTAATTGTAATCATGGTTTTTTATATCCATACTTCTCGGAAAAAGAATTAAATCAATTTTATAAAACAGAATATAGAAAAATTTTTTATGATCAAACACCTTTATTTGACACTCGTAAATATGTAAAAAAAATGCTTATTCAAAAAGGACAATGGGAGCATAGCAATATTTGGTCTGAATATATTTTAAAAAAACATTCTAATCTTAAGTCAGTTATGGATTTTGGATCAGGTTTTGGACCTTTTATAGATAATCTATATGAGAAAAGTAGAGAAAAAATTAAAATTTATGCAGTAGAGCCAGATTTAAAAAATAGAAATTTAGGGCAATATAATGATCAAATTAATTTTGTTGATAATTTAGACGAAATTACAAAAAAAAATATTAGGTTCGATGCTGTAACAATTTTTCACACTTTTGAACATATTGTTAATCCAATAAAATTATTATCTAAATTTAAAAAATTAATAAATAATAATGGTAGAATTTATATTGAAGTACCAAATGGAGAAGGCAACTGGACAAAAAAAAACTTTATTCATTTGGCTCATCCACAAATTTTCTCAAAAAAAAGTTTAACTCTTGCAGCTAATCTTTCAGGTTTTGATGTTGTATCTTATTTCAACCCAGTTGATGGAATTGAAAAAGGTGAAAATTTATCAATTGAATTGAAGTTAAAAATAAATAAAAATTTTAAAAAATTTAATTTTAAAAACGAATTATCTCTTAATAAAAAATTCTCAAGTGCTGAATGGAATAAACTAGATAAATTAAAATTTTTTGTAAAAAATGTATTAATGAAAATTTTTCCATTGAGAATAATTGGTTTTTTGACAAGATTAATTAGAAAATTTAGAAAATTAATTTAATTTTTTAATAAAAATTAAATTAATGTTAAGACTTCTAGTTATTAGTATATACTTTAATTTGAACAGATGTTATTTTTTTACTAAATCTTTAGATGTTTTGTAATTTGATTCAATATCTATTTAATGAAAATTTTATTTGATAAAAAATTTAATTTGAAAGTTTTAGAAGTATTTAGTTCCTATGGAATCTTTATAGCTCTTTCGATTTTAACACAAATATGCTCTGTAAAGTTTTTTTCAAATGATATTTCTAAATTATATCTATACTTAATCTCTATTTATGGATGGGGGTCTTTTTTGGGGGAAGCTGGTTTTGCTAGATTTAATATATCAACTAAAAAATTTAACGAATCAATACTATATAAAATATATTTAAAGAAATTCTTTTTTTATATTGTTCTTTTCACTTTAGGTTATTTTCTATTTTTAAATATTTTTAAGATATTTAATAATCTTGGCTTTATTTCTTTTATAATTTTATTTTTATTCTCATCTTTTTTTTTACCATCGACCCTTTTGAAAAGAGGTTTTTATAAAATTTCGTACTTACCAAATATAATTTTTGTAATCTCTTTGTTTTTTTCTTTTCTATGTTATTCATATTCAAAGTTAGATATTAATGTTATTTTATTAATTAATTCAATAATTACATCATCAATTTTATATTTTTTATTTATTAAAATTAATCAAAAAATAAAAATCAATTATATTAATGTAAATATTTTGAAACATGATAATAAAAGGATTAAAAATTTAAATTCGATCTCTTATCTTGGTGCTGGTATTGGAATATGCATTTTTCTAATAATTGGCAATATTCATGAGAATTCTACTTATTTATTATTACTAAGATTGTCTGATGGTTTTAGCTCGATGTTCAATTTGTTAGCTCTGCTATGTATTAAAAATAATATTTTATATAAATGGAGAAATATAATTTGGCTTTCAATATTACCAATTATCAGTTTGTTACTTATAACTCTATTTTTACTTCAATTTGATAAAACAATAAATTTTTATGATATTATGATGCCAATAATAATTTACATACTAGTGCAGATATCAGGAATATTTATAGGTTCATCCATATCACAGTTCAAGAAGGAAAGTTACTTAACTATTTTAATAAAATTTAATTTTATAAGATTATTATTAAGTGTTTTTGTTTTAGTATCATTAAAAGTATCTTTTATTACAATATTTTATTTTAATATTTATTTGTATTTAATGGCCCTCTTAAATTTTATTCCACTAATTGTTTTAACTAAAGTTTCTTACAATCTATCTAAATGAAAAAAAATTCTTATTCGAATGGTTACAATAATTTATTAACATATTTACTTAAAAAAAATGAAAATTATAAATATTTATTTCATGAATTTTATTTTACTAAAGAATACAAAAAGTATAACCTAGTTACAGTAATTTTCGCTTTTTTAAGGGATATATATATTGGTATTGGGAGGCAAAATTTAGAATTTAATAAAAAAATATTTTTTTTCTTTACTAATATCGGAGGATCAGGTCAGGAAGTATTTAAAAAGTATAAATATTTTAATAAGTCAAATTTAATTAAAGTAGATTTAAAAAGAAATAGATTAAAAAAAACGGGTAAATTAACTTGCATACCAGATTTTTTGTTTATAAAAAATTTTATCCTAATTTTTAAATCAATTAACTGGCAAAAAAACCATGGGATAATACTATTAATCTTTTCGTTAAGATTATCCTTTTGGAGCACAATATGGTTAAATTTTTTATCCAATTTAAAAAATGATAAATGCAAAATTTATATTCACAATGATTTTGATATTTACAATTCTTCATTGATTTATATTTTAAAAAATAAATTTCTAAAAAAAAAAATTAAAACAATCTGTTTTCAGCATGGTATTCCAACAGATGAGTTTTTCCCAACTAAAGCTGACGTTTATATAGTTTGGTCTAAACATATGCTTAAACTATTTCAGAAAGCAAATAAACAATATGGTAATAATGCCACAAAGTTTAAAATTGAAAATTATTTAAATATAAAAATTAAAATTTTGAATAAAAATATTGTCAATGATGAAAAATACTTTTTTATTTCACAAGGTCATACAAAAATCTATGGAGAAAAATTGAATTATAATCTTATTAATTTTTTTACAGAATTAGATTTTTTAATTCCAAATATTTATTGTTTATTGCATCCACAGGAGACCTTGAAAAATAATAATTATAATGTGAAACTTAAAAAAAAACTAAAAAAAGGCCCGCACATTTTTGAATACATTAAAAAGTCAAACATTTATATTTGTTTCTGCTCAACAGCTATGATCAAATGTATGCAAAATCAACATATAGTTATTGGAATTGATATAATTCCAGATAATTCATTATTAGCTTATAAATATTTTAAACCAACTTTGACTCTTAAAAATCCTTACTTAATAACTAATAAAATAGAGCTAATTAAAAGTGGCAAAGTTTCAGTAAAAACAATAATTAAAAACCAAAATAAGTATCTTAAAAAAATCTTGGGTCCTAATATTCATTTTTATAATTTATGATATTTATAGAAAGTATAGTTTACAAAAATTAAGTTAAACTTTAGAGAGAAGCTTTCAAACTGTTGATTAGCAAAATAAAATTTTTAATTTCAAAACAAATTCAGCAACAAAGCTGAACTTTAGATATATCAGCGAAATAATTTCATTTTATTTCTAAATAATACCACTATAGAAATTATAAAAAATTACCAAGTATATTTTAAATAGTAAAACTAAAATTATTATATAAGAGAATATTTTAAAAAATATAAATCCCTTAAATTGACAAAATTTTGTCTAATAAAAATTTTCTAGTTAATAAAATAATCTTATACAATCCAAAAATTGTATAATTAGCTTAAAAGACTGATGTAAAATATCAAACTCTTTAAAATACTTTTTTAGAAAATAATAAAAGACTAAAATTTCCCAAACTTAAGTTTACAAGAGGAAGATTCAGTAATAACGATCTAGTCAAAAAAGTATTAAACTGGATTTATCAAATGAGTTTAAAAGATGGTTTATCTAAAACTTATAAGTGGATAGATTAGCAAATTAATACAGACAGTATAAATAATAATCATTTTACAAAATCCTAACAAATACCAGATATAGTATTTTGATTTAAGGGAATAACTAATTTCTATACTAATTAATTGAATTATTTTTAATTAAACTTTAGGTTGAATTTATGACAAGATCTACTGA
>Ga0181553_10004393_pt1 | contig 11969 bp, 9 predicted proteins | sample 011ome_17_FD_133753 | JGI IMG/M metagenome (GOLD analysis project Ga0181553, IMG submission 133753) | Coastal salt marsh microbial communities from the Groves Creek Marsh, Skidaway Island, Georgia - 011502XT metaG (megahit assembly) | ecosystem: Environmental > Aquatic > Marine > Intertidal zone...
AAAATCCTTGCCAGTGTTGTGATTTCGATCAAAGTTGGGAAAGTCACTGCTCGAAATATCAAGACGGATTTTGTGGCCACGCTTAAACTCTATCGCAGTAGGATTTAGATCTATTTTAATCTCATAGATCTCTCCTGGCACGAGCGGTTCCGCTTTTGTCTCATAACCTTTGCGGTAAATACATCTGAGAATCCCGTAAGTCACGTTGACGGCAACTCCGTCTGGAGCAACGTTAACTAATTTCGCCGTAAAGTCCGTATCGGGAACGTCCGTTGAAATAAATAACTGAACCGTCACTGGACCTATAATTCGCAAAGGATTCGAGAGGGGAGCGGTTTGGTACACCAAAACGTCAGGCCGATAGTCTAGGGGACTCTGGTCACATGGCTGCATCTGCATATTCTTTGCCATCAAACTCATGACCGGATCGACAGGATCATATAGATACTTATCCACCCCCTGTGCCTCACTCAACACCTCGGACAGCGAACCATCACCATGGACCGTATTAGCGCCCTGCTTACTTTCCAAATAGAAATTAATGGATCGCGCTCCATCGGGAGGCCAGCTATGAGCGCCCAGCCAACTATTTGACCCCATCACGAACAAATTAACTGGTGTTTTTGGCCGCGCCTTAGACTGCTCGAAGAAAAGATCATCACACCAATCCAACAACAGTCTTTCGTAGGTAGTTGCGGCGTCGGACCCAAAGTCTAGGGGCCCGAAGGAACGATCCAAGTGATCCATCCCATGACCCCAGGGACCCACAATCAATCGATGTTGAGTCCTGAGATTTTCTGGCCCGTTGAGAGTCATCCCTTCGAAGTGTTCAATAGCGCCGATTATTCGGTCGTACCATCCTGTAACCGTGCAAGTGGGCACTTTTACAGACGGATGAAGCGAATCAAAGTCCCAAGCCTCTCTATCCTGTGAACCAAGATACTCTTTTAGCTGCTCAGTCAGAGAGCCGAACGTATCATCAGGGATCGAACTGAAAGGTAAAAACCAAATCCACTTAAACCTCTCAACTTCGTACCATCGACGATCGATCTCGGCCTTTGTAAGCTCCTCGCCACCTTGCCGGTGACGCAGATCGGCAGCTTGTTGATACATCCAGTGAAGACGACGACCTGTTTCGAAAATACCACGTGTATTTTTTAAGATACTGGCCGCCATTCCCGACCCAAATAGACCGGCAAGCGATGGAGGTTGAGCGCCGGCTGCGACCCATGCCGCCCAAGAGGAATAAGAGTGTCCCCAGACACAGACTTTTCCATTAGCAGATCGTAGTTGTGCGGCCCATTCTACAGTATCAAATCCGTCCTCGGCATCCATCGTATGTTGTCTGCCGTTCCGCGCTAGATGGTACTCACCCTCTGACGCATGCGTCCCCCGGATATCTTGCAAGACACAAACATATCCACGTTCAGCCATGAATTTAGCTATTCTACGATACCCCTTACGACGCTTATCATAAGGAGTACGTGAGACAAGTACCGGGTACTCTCCAAAGCCATTAGGCCTAACAATATCCGACCGCAAGATAGTCCCGTCGCGCATCGGCGTCGCTATGTTTTCTTCTAAGCAGACCTCGTGCTTCGTCACAGCTGGCACATCAAATCAACGTCCATCAGCGCCAAAACGAAGACCTGAGCCTCACTTCCACTCGGCGAGGTAAAAGTGAGGGGTACCACCACTATCTGAAGGCACGACTACTTTCGAAGAGTGAACGAAGTTCATGTTGTCAGAAAACATGGGGACAGCTAGCGCCTGCTCTGACACCCGGCGCAGCGCTTGGTAACTCAATTGACGTCGAGCCTCCTCGTCCATCGACTCACCCGCTTTGATTAAAAGACCACTTACTTCTTCATCTCCAGCGATATTCCGCTTTGATTTCCCGAAGAATGTTGGCACAAAGTTCCCGATATCAGAAACACGTGAACCGATGGAGCCGTATACCATTGGTAGCTCGCCATTTTCCCACTGCTTGCGCAATGGAGTTAGCTTAATGTAATTGAGCTTGACCTTTATACCGACATCCGCGAGGTTACTCATTATTGCTTCGACATAAGGCCTATCTCGCCAAGCCGAAAAAGTTACCTCAAACCCATCGGGATAGCCGGCCTCAGTTAATAATTGGCGAGCCTTCTCTGGGTCATAGCTGTACTGCTTCAGGTTATCTTTTGGGCACCCAAAGTCTTGTGGAAAACAAAATGCATCTAAGACCTGAGCGCCGCCTTGTACCAGTGCTTTAACTATGCCTTGCCTATCAATAGCATGCGCAACCGCTTGTCTGACTTTCAAAGATTTAAATGGCGAGTCTGGGCCAGTCCGACCAGCGGCGTCTAATACTATATACATAGTTCTAGATGTAGGTTTCGACTCAACTTCCAACGACTTTACCGACGACAACTCCGTCGCTTGGTCGGCAGCAACCTTATAAATCCAATCCAGATTACCGCTCATTATTTCAGCTATCTGTGTTGCCGGTTCAGGGATGATTGACACCTCAAGGTTAGCTATTTTTGCGCGCCCTTTTGGACTCTCAGAGTAATGATCATCAAACCTCTCGAGGACATACTTTTTCCCAAGATCCATTGACTTAACCCGATATGGGCCGGTCCCGATAGGCTCAATATTCATCGCCGCGACACCATGCTTCTCGTAAATACCCTCAGGATGAATGGGAAACAGGCTCAAAAAGCGAAGTGCTAGAGCGTTTGGCTTTTTCATATGAATTCGAACTTTGTGGGTGTCGAGAATATCGACCTTCTCGATCCAAGTTGCCTTAGATACGCTCTTAATTTTGTTCGCCGGGTCCTTAATCCAATTCAGGGTATATGCTACATCGTTTGCATCCATATCTGATCCATCATGAAACTTGACGCCTCGACGTAGGGTTACATCCAGTGTTTTATCATCCAAGAAACTTGAGCCTGAAGCTAAGGCAGGCACCAACTCATTGTTAGTTGGGTCGATGAAGTAGAGTGTGTCCCAAATATGACGATTCATGACGACCACAGATCCAGCGGAATCATAGTAAGCGTCAAGGTTCGCAATATCCAACTGTAGAGCTGCCCTCAATGTATCGGTGTTTTGGCCACCGAACCCTTTCGCTGGTATCAATAGTGCTGTAACCACGACAGCCATACCCAGCGAGGCGCTATTCATCAACTGCTTAATTTTTTTCATGATCGATCCCTCAATTTCCGTTACTCGTAGCACGTCCAGTCTTTTATCGATTCCACGCTACCAGTGGGCATTACTTTAAGAAATTAGAATTATTCGATGTCATTTTGTAATTTATCGAACAGTCGTAGCTCACCAGACAATTATTCAGAAAAAAGGATCTAAGAGGTGAACCTGAAATTCATATGACGATTTCTAAAAATTATGGCAGGAAACAAAACCAGACTCGGAGGCGATTAAAGCTGGTGGCTCTAATTTACAGCGCTCGGTAACCACCGGACAACGTGGATGGAAAGAACAACCCTGTGGAGGATCTAAAGCGTTTGGATAGCTAAGTCCGAGCGGGACCTCGGGAATACCGCCCCCAGAATTAGGTTTTAGCACTGATGCCAATAAAGCCTTCGTATAAGGATGCTGAGGATCATGAAATAGTTTGCTGGTCTCAGCCAACTCAACAATTTGACCCAAGTACATCACTGCGACCCTTGAGGACATATGCTCGACTACCGCCAGGTTGTGACTAATTAGAATATAAGTTAGACCTAACTCAGCCTGGAGATCTTGCAGGAGGTTTAAAATCTGAGCCTGAACCGAGACGTCTAGAGCTGATGTTGGCTCATCACAAATTACGACCGCAGGCTTTAAAATTAATGCCCTCGCAATCGCAACACGCTGCCGTTGACCTCCAGATAACTGATTCGGGAAGCGATCGTAGAATCCAACCGGCAGCCCAACCCTGGAAATCATCTCAAGAACAGCCTCCTTGCGCGCTTTCTCAGTCAATTGACGATGCATGCGCAGTGGAAGCCCTATGATATCTCCGATCGTTTTCCGAGGATTTAATGAAGAATAGGGGTCCTGAAAAATGGCTTGCAAGCTGGTTGCACGATTTGTCGCAGATAAATCTGCAAGCCGGCCTCCTCTGTATCTCACCTCACCTCTCGAAGGTTTGATCACGTGCATTAGAACTTTAGCGAGCGTCGTTTTTCCGCACCCCGATTCACCCACAATCGCTAGCACTTCGCCAGATTTAATATCCAGAGAGATGCCCCGTAGGGCTTGCAATCTCTGGGCTTTTTTGAATACCCCGCCGGCCGAAATGAAGTTATGGGAAATATCCATCACCGAGAGTATTGGAGCATTTGTTGAGGCTGTCATACATCACTCTCCTCAGTTGTACTAGGAGGTCCAGGGAAAAAACAGCGGACGTCATGTTTCGCAGCGATTTTCGGTTCCGGATCCGCTCCTACAAAACATTCGTCCGTAGCCCGAAAGCAACGATTAGAAAATGTGCATCCCACGGTGTTTCCAACTAAGGAAGGTACCGTCCCTGGGATGGTTCCCAAACGTCCATTAGTGGATCGCTCTAAAAATCCGGGTATACATTTCAACAAACCTTGAGTGTATGGATGTTGTGGTGCATCTAAAACATCTTGGACAGAACCATACTCAACAAATGAACCGGCATACATAACTCCGACCTGATCAGCTATTCTTGAAACCAGACCTAGATCGTGTGTAATAAAAATCATGCTCAGACCTAGCTCCTTTTGAAGCGAGGCAAGTACACCCAAAACTTGGGCCTGAATCGTGACATCTAGAGCTGTAGTAGGTTCGTCAGCTATTATTAAATCAGGTCCACACATCAGCATCATCGCTATCATCACCCGCTGCCGCAATCCGCCAGATAATTGATGAGGATATTGATTTAGGCGGTCGGATGCTGCAGGGATACCCACTTTCTCAAGCCATTGACCCGCAAGATCATGAGCATCAGATCGCCGCATTTTCAAGTGAAGTGAAGCCATCTCGATCATCTGATTTCCGATCGTATAACACGGATTTAGAGAGGTCATAGGCTCTTGAAAAATCATTGCTATTCGACTCCCTCTAATTTGAGTGAGTTTAGCCCTAGAGAGATTTTGCAAATCGATTCCATCGAAAGAGAGTTCTTCAGCAAACAATCGCGCCTGATGTGGAAGCAGCCCTATCATGCCAAGAGCCAACATCGATTTGCCAGATCCTGACTCTCCCACAATACAAAGCGTCTGGCCTTTCGCCAGATCAAAAGAAACATCCTTTACAGCATGCAAAACGCCGTTTGGGACTGGTATGTCGATAGAAAGTCGTCTTACTTTCATGATGGGTTGGATTTTCATACGACTAACTCCGACCACCTGGAACCGTCACATCACGAATTCCATCTCCCAACAAATTGATACCCAGAACCAAAATCAACAGCGCCGTTCCTGGAATTAAGACCAACCAGGGCCTAAAGAAAATGTGTTCCTTCCCCTCGGCTATCATAATTCCCCATGAAGGCAACGGTGGCTGAATACCTACACCGAGAAAAGATAGAGCCGCCTCGATTACGATTGCTGAGGCCATAGTTAACGTCACAACTACAATGATTTGGTTCGATATGTTTGGCAGTATTTCTGTAAACAAAATACGCATTGCTGAAAGACCAATCGTCCTTGCAGAAGTCACGTAGTCCATATCTCGAATTTGCATTGTCACCGAGCGAGTGACAACAGTGAACTGATGCCATAACAACATCCCCAGTACTAGAATTACAACCTCAAGGGAACCACCCACCAGCTGCACAACCGCGAGCGCCACCAGAATCGTTGGAACACTCAATTTAACAGTCACTAAAAACATCACAAGCTGATCAATTCGGCCGCCGAAATATCCAGCGACTAATCCTAGAAAAACACCTATACAGCCAGAAATTAAAGCCGTGGCAAGTCCAATCAATAATGAAATCTGCGCCCCATACATCAACCGACTGAGGTAGTCTCGTCCCAGATGATCCGTCCCCAACGGATGAGTCCATGATCCGCCGGTCATCCAGAAGGGAGGCTTCAGTCTGTTAAGCAGAACTTGATGATAGGGATCGTGGGGCGCAAGAACGGGGGCAAGTGCTGCCATCAAGATAATTATCAATAAAAGAAAACATCCTAGGATAATGCCCTTATGCGCCAGAATACGGCGACGAATTATTTTTGATGGGCTGACCTCAACTTCAGCGTTTTTTTTGGATTGAACCTGAACCATCTATTGAATCCGTATACGTGGGTCAAAGTAAGCATTCAAAATGTCGGACAATGCTGAGAAACCGATAAAGAAGACGGAAAAAATTAAAATAACAGCCTGCATTGTCGGAATATCCGAACGAAGAATTGATTCATAGGCGAGCATACCGAGACCGTGCAGTGCAAAAACACTTTCCACCACGATTGAACCACCGAGAAGATGAGCAGCTTGAATCGCAGATACGGCCACGACAGGAATAATCGCATTCCGGAGAGCGTGCTTAAAGAACACGCTGCCCGGCGAAAGACCCTTAGCCCAAGCAGTTCGGATATAGTCAGCTGACAACGTATCCAGCATACCGGTTCGGGTCAATCGCATGATGGGCGGAATAGCATTTGTACCCAACACAATAGTCGGCAAAATATAGGAAGCCGCTGATTCAGAACCCGAAACGGGTACCAACTGAAGTTGAACGGCAAAAATTATTATCAGCAATAAGCTAAACCAGAAATTAGGTATTGCTTGCCCAAAAACACCTACTGTTAAGGAAATCCGATCTATCCAGGTGTTTGGGGAAATTGCTGCAATCACCCCAAGAGAAACCCCAAATACAATTGCAAATAATATGGAAAGGGCGCCCAACGTGAAGGTGACCGACATTCTATCTAGAATCAATGTTTGAACGGGTAATCCAAAATATGGGCTTACTCCAAAGTCACCCTTCAAGGCTTTAAGAAACCACTCACCAAACTGAATCCATAGCGGCCTATCATAGCCATAAGCGATTCTTAGCAGCTCGATGTCCTCAGATGTAGCATCCTCGCCGGCAATCGCAATCGCTGGATCTATAGAGAAATGCAACAGGGCGAAGGTCAACAATGAAACACTGAGCGCCACCAGGCAGGCCAGCCCAAAGCGGCGGAATAAGTAGCTCAGCAAGGTATCAATACCATCATTATTTGGAATTGTGTAAAGCTCGCCAACCTAACCCTCTCGTTTTTGATGATTTTCCATGGTGGATAACAAATTCAAACTAACGTATCGCAATCTAGCGACCTAAAAAACAAGAATTATCGGTTGCTATGATCGAATTTATCGAAGACAAAGCCATTAGGATATATGGTAGTTGTTGAATGATTGGCTACCAATGCTCTCTGGTTAAAGCAACCAAACAGTCTCTAAAAACCTCTGCACCGGGGTGTAATCCGTTCTCCTTGCCAAAACAATATCCAACTTGGATTCTAGTCTTAGGCGACCACGAACGTAGTGTAATTTGTTCTGACAAGTCATGATCAAACATTACCCTATCTGTAAGCGTCACGCCGAGTCCATTGCGTACGAGCCCCAATGCTGCCGACCCACTTGATACCTCGTAAGCGGGTATTATTTTCCTTCCGCTTCTAGCTATCTCGAGATCCGTTAGCTGCCGGAGTAGCGTTGTTTCATCTAAAGCTATATAGCGTTCATCTTTGATGAGATCTGGGCCTAATACAGAATGACGTTCTAGCTCATGGCCCCTCGGTAGAACTGCTTTTACCTCAGAGGTGGTTAGAGTCTCAACGACCAAATTCTCAACTGGTAATGGTAGGTTTGAGACAGCGATATCGAAATTCTCATACATCAATTGCTGTCCAAGATAACGTCGTGGATGAACTTCAAGCTTAATCTTTATGTCGGGCTCTAAATCAGCGAACCGGACGATCGCTGGGACGATTAGCCCACTTATTAAACGGGGATGACAAATTATCCTAAGGGGGGGAGCTGCCTCCGATTTGATCTGCTCAAAGTAGGCCGGGAGTTTCTGAATACTCGAGAGAATCCTTAAAGCCTCTGGATAAAAGAGCTCCCCGCAAGGAGTCGGTAACAGCCGCTTCTTATCTCTGACAAACAACTCTGTTTGAAATTCTTCTTCGAGAATATGAATTAAACGGCTAGCGGCAGATTGGCTCAGAAACATCTTATCCGCTGCCCTAGCGAGGGTCCCTTCCTCCATGATATTAACGAAAACACGCAATGATTTAAGGTTCATCAATGATTACCATTAAGGATCTCGCATTCGAGTTTCGCCGAAAAATAGAGAGAAGTCACCGGCCGTGTCTTTAGGATTGAGGATACCTATTTATGAGTTACGAACAAATATGGGGCTCGTCCATGCCATGTGACCATCTTCGAAGACAACTTTTAAAAATAAACGGCGCTCGTGGTCGGGCTTCAGCGCGATTGATCGACGATCGGTCAAGCATGGTTCCAATGTTTCAGCGGGGAGTCTAAACATCCGAACGGCCTTTCCTAACCCCCCACAGTTCACGTAATGGTCCTCCGCGCGGATCTCTGCCATCGACACGCAGAAGTTAGTGATACTACTTGAAAACGTAAGCTCACCAGACTGTGAATCATCACACCAAAAATCAACGCAATGCATACCGCCAGTGGTGACGTTCGACCACTGTGCGCCAGTTTCTGAATGAGTGATCGACTTATCCGGATTCCAAAAATTGTAACCTTGCACCTTTTGAATTTTCGAATTCGAAAAACTTATGGATACATCCCAGCTTACAAGCCTACCTCGGCCCTTGTATTCGGCCCCTTCACACTGAACTCGCAACCGACTCCCACATTGACGCGAATCTCGGTTGGGCCTAATACATTCCAAAATGGTTGAACCATCACGAATCTCAACTCGTTCGATACCACTATGACCTGCTATATCGAACTGAAACTGTAACTCTGAATCCTTACATATTATGATGTCACCCATGAGTGCCTCAGAAACAGGCTCGATACCATTATTTGTCTCACGAATTGCATCAACCAACCCGATTAGGCGTACATCTATGTAGGCACGACAACCAGTCGTTGCGTAATGATGCCGCTGACGAAACTCGGAAAATAGAGCATCCCTCCTAAGCTCTGGTAGCAAGTGACAAGTCAAACCACCATACGAACCAAACTTAGATGCTCCGGGATAACTCGCCCCTGGTCGCCCTTTATGTCCATCCGACGCAGCCACAATTCCGACTCGATAACCAGAACCGAGTGCTTCCTCGACAATCCACTCGAATGTCCCCCATGCAGAGTGCACTTCAACCGAGGGCTCAAGCTTGGCGCTATGTGCATATTTAACGTCTGCATATCGGCCGCCAACATGCGCTACTACTAGTGCATCCTCCTCAGCTAATTGGGTAAAAAGCGCATTTGCATCTAAACAATCATGGATTGGTTGACTGTCTTCCATCACTAGTGCTCGATGAGCTCGATAAATTGGTCTACCTTCAAATCGATACCAAACATTGTGGTCACCGCCCACCGATGTGTTACCTGACCATTCATATCCAGGGATCGCCAAGAACTCCCCTGGCTTATCAAATTCAGCCGTCAACTCATTAAGTTCTGACCAAAATTTATCGGTTATCTGAAAATCATTGCCTTGGTGACCGATAATATCGACTAAACCTTTATCCCGCGCGAACTTAAAGTAGTCCCGCGCAGAGTTTGTCCCAACGGTTTCCTCGCTCTGTCCGTGCATATCGGACCAGTAATGTCGAAATCCTTGTTTATCTGAGCTGATAAGAATGTTAGATCTCGTTATCAGATTTTTCTCGGTATCTAAAATATCAATCCAAAGCCTTCCAGGGGAATCGACTTTAAGATTCGGAATCTTAAGAATGCCTCCATTCTGTGAAATGGCCACAACCTCTGGTAACCCAACAACTGGTCGAGACGGTTGCAATAGAAATGTTTTACCCTCCGCATCGGTCGGATTGCCCCATCTATCCTCAGCCTTAATAGCTAGAACAAAAGAATCTTCTACTAATCTTAGCGTCGGCAGGATCGCCACATAATGAACTGGGGGTCCAGGAACCAATTGCATGACCGGCTGTTGATCTTCAGGGAGCATCACATAGTCATAGGTTGCAAAAGCGTCTACATGAACACGAAATTCGAAACTCATCTCCGCGAATGTTTGAGTTCGAAAACCCGGGCCTCCCTCGGTTTTATCGCCGAAAGTCACCTGAATTTGCTCCCCCTTTGATAAAAATCGACCACATTGAATATAAAGAGTGTGATGCCACGGACGAATATTTCTATTACTTTCGAACCAAGTTTTGAGGGGGGCACCATTTGAAGCCTTAACGCTCACGAAACCGGCTTGCAAAGGATCATTTAGCTGAAAACGCGTTTGGTCCGAAGCTGATCGAAAACAGATTTTGATACTTCCGCTGTCATCTATTCCAAAATGGCCGGCGGTGTAGGTTAGTTTAATCGATTGCCATGAACCGCATATTACTGGTTCGGTAACGTCGATATGGGCTGATCCCATTAAATCAGGGCGATAAGTATTTAATGGCATTTTTATTTCTCACTATTGTTACCGCTGAGTAGATCTAGTTAATTTTTTTGATCGAGCCTTAAAGAAGGCATTTATCCATTGAACTTGTCCCCAAATTCCAATTTGGATGATTTACTCATCAGGATCTCGAATTAAATGTCGAACAAACCTATCAGTTGGCGGTCTTGGTCTAAATCTCAATTATTCGATGTCTTAATTCGGTTAATCGAAGATGGTGATGGATATAGGGAGGCCGACCATAGCGCCCACTTCGACACTAGATGACAATTCTCGGATGAGAAAATGCTACCCCGCCCTTAAAAAGCCAAGATTATCAGCCCGTTGCAGGCGACCTGGGAACCAAATAGTCTTTGCCGAGCTTTTGCCGAAGTTAGTCCTGATAGGTTATGCACAGTCCGGCAAATGCAACGAACGCCAGGCCAGTAATTACGCTGATTCCAGCGTTTTTATTCGTTCTGATAACCAGGTAGTCAAATCAATGATATTGGGAGGCTGCAGAATCAATCATGATAACAAAACATGCACAAGGCTGAGTTTCTTGATCTTGAACCGTTGCAAATCACGAGTTTCCTCAAAGATCAATTTCCTCCGGAGGCAGAGATCAGAGGATCGAAAGCTCTCAGGCGTCTTGTCTATTTGTTACTCTAATTCTCGCGAATCAACAACGATATCGTTACCTAGAAGAGGGGACAGTAGAATAGAAAAAAGAATCCCCCGGCGCGCCAGAACGCAACGGGGGATCTCTTGCTTCCTAAACGCCATCGAGAGTGGCCTGGATTATGGTCCTCTTTTTTTTCAAAATGTCAACTTTCGTTGAAAACCTAGTTTTGTTTACTAAAAATGAGCATCAACATTTGGGTAACCTCCCCCTCGAGCGGAAAAGAGAGCATCCCCATGACTGAGTACCCCAACGCCCAGGGCATGAAATAAAACCTAAACAAATAGAAGAACCAAGCAACGTAAAGCGGAATCAAAGGCTCAACCAGAAACTTCGGCGTAATCGGCCCAAATAGGTTAATGATCGGGTTAGTGTATCTAACAAACACCCGCATGAAGAAGAAATCTGAATGAAGGGGGAGAAATATATTCATGGCAACTCGACCGATAAGGGTCCACATAATCAGACCTAGGATGTAATCCATAACGATCACCCATCCGGGTAAGTGAGCCATCGAGATTTCCATAAATTGACCTTGTATTAATTACACTTTGTTTTCTTAAAGTTAACAAAAAAATAGGGGGCCTTGCCCCCTATTTTTGCGGCCATAAGAGTTTAGTGTGTCGCAGACAGCACCTCTTCTCCCGACGGATCGCGAGTCGCGTCCACCATAGCCTGCGTTTCCGCATCTGGCTCCTCTGTCAGCAAGCTCACCACTACCATAGCGACCAA
>Ga0181553_10004394_pt1 | contig 11967 bp, 17 predicted proteins | sample 011ome_17_FD_133753 | JGI IMG/M metagenome (GOLD analysis project Ga0181553, IMG submission 133753) | Coastal salt marsh microbial communities from the Groves Creek Marsh, Skidaway Island, Georgia - 011502XT metaG (megahit assembly) | ecosystem: Environmental > Aquatic > Marine > Intertidal...
AATAATAAGGCCATACATAAGTAAATTTTTACAATCCATATTTATATATATTAAACATAAAAAAAAAATAAAGAAAAAGATAAAATATTAATTAATTAACCCTTCTAATTCTAGCAATTCTTGTTTCTTCTTTTGGATCATTTCTGCAATCCTTTTCTTTTCTTTTTCTTCAGCATCCTTTTGAGCCTTCTCTTCAGCCTCCTTTTGAGCCTTCTCTGCAGCCTCCTTTTGAGCCTTCTCTTCAGCATCCTTTTGAGCCTTCACTTCCGCCTCCTTTTGAGCCTTCACTTCCGCCTCCTTTTGAGCATTCATTTCTGCCTCCTTTTGAGCATTCATTTCTGCCTCCTTTTGAGCATTCATTTCTGCCTCCTTTTGAGATTTTTCTTCTTTGAAAGAGTTTTGTATTTCTTCACTAAAGATATCTTCTATATCATCTTCTTCTTCATCTTCGTCATCTAAAATACTATAATCTTTAATAATATTGAATTTTGATTCTTTTTCTTGAAATAATTTAATCTGTGTTATATAGCAATCGCAATAATATGTTGTCTTTAAAATCTTTAGTCCCCTCACATGTAAAATAAGGACAACTTCAGACCCTTCTTTAACTTCATCCGCCCCTACAAAAATGCGACTTTGATTATAAACACCACACTTTATTTCATTCTTAATAAGAGGTAACCTTAATCTTATTTGAGGGGGAGTATTCTTTTTAAAAGGTTTTGTAGTACGTCTATACATATCATCAATTGCTTGAAGTGGAATATGTTTTCCAAACCATTCTTCTGATTTTTGAACGGTTTTCTTAATATTATTATCATCAAGTGTTAACAAAAAGTCATAAATATTCATCTTTCCACTAGGAACTTCTACATCCAGATATGGAACTTTCTTACCTTTCATTTCTGAAATATTTGTTTTACATATTAACTTAGGTGTCTGAATATAAAAAGGATTTAATCCATCACCATAACTTATTGATGAAAAATATGACTGACCATTCTTTTCTGGTTTTGTATAGTTCACTTTGTTTATCTTTACATCGTCACACTTAATTATATTACTAGTCATTTTAACATTTTATTAGATACTTTAAAAATAATATTAACGCGTTTAATCTATTAATATATTCTTTACCTTCCACTTACATACAAATTTACCATTAAATTTCCATATTTTATCAATATAAATATCGCATCTTAATTTTGTCCATTTATATATATTTGTAACTGATATTGAAGAACTTTTATTTTTTATAGAGACATCATATCCATTCCCTCTAAACGGAACTTTTAAAATTAAATTAGGATCATATTTACCTTTATCATCTATCTTAATTTGAGATAGATACAAATCTACTTCTTCTTCATCTAAACCGATATATTGCATCTGTTGTAATTCAAGTTCTTTAATAAATCTTAAAAAACTGTTCATTTCAGGATCAGTTTTATAATTTGTAAATTGAAGTGTTAATGTATTTGTCCCTTTATTGAAACCAAAAGGACAAACCATTAGAGGTGTAGTTAAGACAATAGGATACCTACCAGAAGATACTTCAATATAACCAAGATTTAAGATATCTTTTGGCTGACAATCTTCTTCCCTACAAACTTCATATTCTTTTTTTTTCTGACTACAGTCCTTACATATATAATCTTTATATGTAATGGTTTTTCCAATATAATAATTATGATTACGATTTAATAAAAAGCCTTTCTCCATTTAATATTATTATACTTTTAATTTAATAATCTTTAACTAATGAAATTCTTCTTGTCATATTATTCCATGGAGAATCAGAACATATTTCAGAAGGATCTTTTTGAGAAATACTGTAATGTATTTCTTTACAAACTTCATTAAGTGGTTTATGATAACCATCTGATACATTTATTTTACAAGATTTAGGTTTGAATCCCTGCGTGTGTAAACATATATTTGTTTTCGAGTCACCGACAAATGGTTCTCCACCATTGTAATATCCCGAATTTTTTATAGGGTATATAGAAAAATCCATATTATTATATTAATATATAATATAATAATGACAAAAATTGGAGTAATTATAGGAACAGAAGACGAACCTGTATCTCAAAAATATTATAAAGAAAATAAGAAGATATTAGATGTATTACAGGATTATGATATTTATGATGATTATATACCTTATGATTTCGCTATTTTTGCTGAAATAAAAGCCTATGGAGAAAAAAATGGTTTTAGTGTTGTCCCACTTTTTGGTAAAACATTTACTCTTAAAGAAGCAAATGAATGTGATTTTATTTTTAGTATTTTTGAAGGTGTTTACTCATTTATGAATGGTAAATATCCGGGTTATCAAAGGTATATGGATATTCTTAAAAAGACAAATGCAACTGTTTTTCCTTCACAAAAAATGCAAGAGTTTGTAATTAATAAACATAAATATTTAACATATTTCCATAAGAAAGGTTATAATATCACACCTACAAAATTTGTTAACCTTAATAATTATTCAGTAAAGCCTATAATGACTTTTATAAAAAAGCATAATTTTAAAGAAATTATTGTAAAGCCTGAACTAGGTGCTTTTAAAACTGGATTTAAAATCATACGTAATGTTACAGAAAAAAAAATATCAGATTATCTTAATAATCTTAAAAAGAAAGGTTTTAAAAGAATTCTCGTTCAAGAATTTATTCCAGAATTTAATAAATTTGGAGAAATTAAAACATATTGGATCAACGGTAAAAATATATATTCTTACAAACAACAATGGGAAGATGGTCAAGGTGTATTTCAATCTCAAGATAAAATAGAAAAAGAACTTTTAGGTGAATGTTTAAAAACTGGAGAAGCATTATTAAAAGATATCTTTAAAGATCATGAACCACTTGTACAATGTCGTGTAGATTTTGCTTGCTGTATGAACAATGAAAAAAGATGTAGAGAATTTTTTATCAATGAAATAGAAATATGTCCTACAATTGGAGAACAAGAAAGTAATGGTAAAGCATATAAACTTTTAGCAAAAGAATTAATTAAATATTGTTCTAATAATAGTCAATAGGAATAAAAATTTTACCTTTATTTCCTTTTATTTAATGAAAGTTTTTGTTTTCGTGTCCTTTTACAGGATATTTTATTATAATATATTAATATATTATATAGTAAAAATAATTATAAAATGAATATTAAACTATAACTCATATACAACTACATTTTTAAAGGACCGTCAGTATTCCCGAAATAAAAAAATAAACTAAATAATGGGTGACTATCTTATTGCTATGTATGGTATGTAGATGTCATGTTATAGTTATTAAAAGGTGTTCCAAGGATAAAGACTCCCCAAGTTTCAGAATTAACTATAGACACTATTATGGTTGTGCCCACCAATAAAAGAGTATTTTTTTATTCAACTTTTTTAACGCATCACTCTACTATACTTCTTCTTATAACTTTCTATATTGTCTTTTTTCATCGTATTTAGATGGGCGTAATTCAACTTATGATATTTTTTTATAAAAGCTTCTTTTTCTTCATCTGATGTAAATTTATCATCAGCTATTTTCATTAAAAGAATTTTATTTTGTTCATAGATTACTCTTGAAAGAATATTCATTTTGTTTTTTATTTAAATAAAAACATAGTTCAAATTTTTATATTCCTGTAAATCCAGCATCTTTAACCCCCATAGCGTAAGCCCTCCCCTTAAATCTTAAAAAACGGAAATACACAAATAAAGAGATACCTCCTAAAAGCAGTAATACTATGATGAAAGTAACACTACCAAACAAACCGGGTAATGGTTTACATAAATTGTCTTTACTTCTATAATAACCTTCATTACATTTTTTACATCCCCATTCTGGGTCATCACATGATTTTTCTGGAATTTCTCCATTAGGACAATTTTCAATTCTATTAAAATTTTCAGCAACAATTTTCCTTTTCCGTGATCCTTTAGAAATTGCTTCTTCTCTTTCATACGCACATTTGTGAAAATACTCAGAACAATTATTTACACAATCTACACCAAAAACTTCTTCTATTTCTCCATCTCCTTCTATTTCTCCATCTCCACCTGTATCTTCTCCTTCTACTCTATCTGTCGTGGATAAAGTTAATTCTTGACTTCCATCCGATTCAGAATTCATATCTGTTTCAGTTGTCCCATCACTACTTTGTCCCCCAGAAAGACTAACATCTACAACGCTTGTCTGATCTTCTCCAGTAGCTGTTTGTTCAACGGTAGAATCGAGTGTTTCATCTGAACCTTCTATGATATCATCACAAAACATTAATATAAATACTAATGAAAACACCAATAATATTAAGAATCTTTTGTCTTTCATATTATATTAATTGTTATTTTTTATTTTTTATTTTTAATAATATCTTTTAATACTTCCATCTGTAACATTTGTAATTTTATCATATCATCAACCTCCATTTTATTTTCTCCTGTTTCTGGTTCAATTGTTTCTGGTTCTGGTTCAATTGTTTCTGGTTCTGGTTCAATTGTCTCATTTTCTGAACCTTCAACTATGTCATCGCAAAATAAAACTATAAATAATATTGATAACCCTAAAATTACTAACAATCTGTTAACATTCATTATATATATAGTTTTTATTTTTTATAAGATGTAGTTTTATGTCCTTTAGGATAATAAAAATGTATAGATGTAGACCATCCATCAGATTTTACTGAATGATAACCTTTTTCATCATTTATAAAAGAAATATTTGGAGCATTGTAAATATTTTCTTTTATAAAATTTAAATCTTTGTCATAGATCCTTTCATTTAAAGCTCCTCTCAATAAGATACTAAAACATCCATCTTTTGCGTGATCATGAATAGGGGTCCTACAAAATGGATTCCAACGGAAATGATAAACATCAAAAATAGGGAAAGGAATCTTTGTTTTAACACTATAATTATTCATTATTCTATTGAAAACACGCATATTTTATTTTATTTTATTATAATTATAAATTTTTAAATACTTGATGTATTATATATGTTTAGTGGTTTAGCATTAACACATATTATTACAATATATTATACAGTTAGAACAATGCATGGGATATATATATCTTATCAGTTTCTATCATGGCTACTAATGAGCATTTATGGAATAGGTGCGTGGATAATTTATTATATACCTAAACCATCTTTACAAATTTCTCAAAGAGAAATGTATTATGAAATAGACAGAGATGATTACATTGAGATCAAAGAATATTAAATACCATTTTCAATGGGAACCATTTCATTTAAACTCGTTCCACTAGATGATTTTTTCATTTCTCCATACTTATTCTTCATGAATATTAGTGAACTTTCAAGAGTAATAACTGAAATACAATTCAACATTATAAAATAATTTTTATTAACTATCATGTAAAAGAGAAAACAACTATTCGCGGTTATATTAATAGTCATAGTTTGCGTTGATAAATCATTCGCTGATTTAGTTTTATATGTTCTATACACTTGAGGAACTCTTGAAAAAAGTCCAAGACAAGTCCCTATCAAAGAAATTCCATTTGCTATATCAAAAATATCTATTTCAACCATATTAAATTTGAATTAATATAAAATTTTAACCTTAAACCTTTTATGATGGATTTTAAAGATACTATAAAGAAACACATAATCCTTCTCTTTATAGTTATAATAGTAAATATAACGATACATGAAGTATGTAAGAATTATGGTTGTGATCATTGGACAACTATCTTTGGTCACAATATAATCTGTAATTATTGTCTTGATTATCTTAAGGCTATTAAAGATTATCAATTCATGCTTTATGGTAGTATCATAACTAGTTTAACACTACAAATTACTCAAATAACTGAAGTTATTAAATCTGGTAATCGGAAAGAAGAATAATTATCTCTTAAAAAATTTGGAATAAATGTAAATATATTATTTGCTTTAGATTTATACAATATGCATTCACCACTTGTTTCAAAGAAATAATACCAATTTGTAGGTATTATAAGATAATCCCCTTTTTCCAACGTTTTAATATGAGCCCATTTTTTAATAGTTTTGTTTTCTTTATCCTTAATATCTTCTTTGTGCTTTGGATTTAAAAGAAATATCTTACTAGAACCATGTAAAACGTAAAATGTAATGCCTACATCATGACATTGTTCTATTCCAGTTTGATTATTCTTATAAATACTAATAGAATTATTATTAATCATTGGTGTTTTTTTACCTTCGTAAAAATCGTATATATTTTTTGTATCGATTTGATTTAATAAAGATTTTTCATTTTCAATTGATAAATTTTCTTTTTCTTCTAATACTATTCTTTCCATATTTTCACCATTGTCTAAAATAAATTCTTTTAAATCATAATCATTTTCATGTTTAAATATAATAGGATTTAGATTTTTTATACCTTCTATAGTTTCTTTTAATGTTTCACAATTTATTACTATTCCATTTTGATTATATTTTTTTAGATCAAGTATATTAAAAAATAATAATATAATGTAAACTATCAAAACTATTTGAAAAAATAATTTAAACATATATAAAGATTTATTATTATAATAATGTATAAATAACGGGGAAATGAGCGTAATTAGTAAGGTAGTATGGTTTGACAGAAAGAAAGGATTCGGTTTTGTAAAGGTCGTGGATCCACAATCCGAAATTTTTGAAAAGGAACTATTTATCCATTACTCCTCTATACAATGTGAAAATAGTTTTAAGATTTTGTATCCTGGCGAAACAGTATCAGTTGATGTTGAAAAGAATCCAGAACAAGGTGAAGATCAAAAGGAATATCTAACATCAAATGTCCGCGGTGTTTTTGGAACAAGTCTAATGATTGATAATGAAAGATATATTTTCAAGGTTATTCGCAAGTCTTCAAGGAATAACGGAGAAGGAGGGGGATATGATGAAGGTGATGAAGGTGATGATCTAGAGAATGAACAATAGTTTATTCTTTTTGTATCTTAATACCACCCAATGAAGAAAACATATATATATCTTTTAATAATTTATTTTTAGTACCTTTAATTTCTATTCCATTAGAAAGCAAATCTTTTTTCATTTCTTCTTCTGATAATTTATTGGCTTTTTCTATAACATCCTCTATATTTTTATCTTTTTGAGGATAACATCTGAATGAAATTTTCCTGGTTTTAGTATGTTTTTTATCTAATTTTCGTTTTTTAGATTTTTTGGAAAATCTTCTCTTTGATTTTACAGAAACATTACTATTTTTAGGTTCCGTTTTTTTAGGTTCCGTTTTTTTAGGTTCCGTTTTTTTAGGTTCCGTTTTTTTAGGTTCCGTTTTTTTTGGTTCTGTATTTTATTTTTTTTTTGGAAAAATTTTTTTTTTTGGTGATTTTTTTTGATTGTTTGTTTTAATAAAAATTGGATTTTTTTTATTCTCAACAATATTTATCTTTTTTTTCATTGATCCTCTCCTTGAAGATATTTTTGAAGGAGATTTCCCTTTTCTTTTTTTCAAAAATTCAGAATATTCATTTTTTAAAGAATTTTTCTTTGGACTTTTTTTCTTTTTAATATTGTTTTTTTCTAATCCTCTTGTGATAACACTATTCATATCTAATATAATATAATATAATAAATTTAAGATCTAATATTTTTTTGATATTCTACAATTTCCATTCTAATTCTATTTTTACATAGATCATCATCTCGAAAAATATCAATTAAAATATTATTAAGGACAATATCACCAATATAATCTTCTTTCATTATTTTCTTTAGAGATTCTTTAATGAAACTTTTCAGATGTTCTTTTCTTTCCGAATATAATTTACTTATTACCATATCTAAATCTATTTCTGGAATTGAGGTTATGGAATTATCAGTTAGATATTGATTGTAGTTTTCTTTTACGTAAAACATAATTAAATCACGAATAAGAGTTTCAGTTGTAGCCATATTTTTATATAAAGTATATTTTTTATATTTAAATAAGTTTCAAATCAAAAAAAAGAATAATCTATAAATAAAATGACTAGTATAATTAATTATACAAAATTATTAGTATGGTCGGGGATTTATTATTTTCAAAAAGAAAAGTCAGAAACAATTTTCAAAATAATCGTTAAAAATATCAAAGAATCGGGTTGTATTACTATTAAATTTGTTCAGTGGTTACTACCAAAATTAGAAGCTATTTATGATATACAAAAAGATAATCCTAAACATAAATGGTTCTATAATCTTGAAGAAGTGTATGAAAATTGTGATTATCATGGAATAGAGCATACTAAAAAGATATACGAGAAAGATTTTAAAAGAAATATAGATTATGATTATGATATAATCGATGAGATAGCATCGGGTAGTATTGGTCAAGTTTATAAAATTAAGTCTAAATATGATGATAGATATTTTGCTATGAAAGTTATTCATCCAAATGTCAATTCAAATCTATATCTCGTGAAATATATACTCAAGTTTCTTTACAATGCTCCAATAATAAAACATTATATACGTTACTATTTCCCCGTTGAAACGAGCGATTTTATAAGAGATTTTATGATTCAGACTGATATGGTTAATGAAGGTAATAACATCCTTTATTTTAACGATATATACAAAGATCAAGATACATTTATTATACCAAAAGTTTATAAGTTTTCAAGGAACATCCTTATAATGTCATATGAAGAAGGAATTGTATTTGATGATATAGATGCTTCTGATTACATGAAATACAAAATGATTATCTTAAATAAAATTTTCGTGAAAAATAATCAACATACGCATCGTGTTATGCATGGAGATTTACATAAAGGAAATTGGAAAGTAAGGGTTAAAGATGATAAAATTCAATTGGTAATCTATGATTTTGGGTTTTGTTGGAGAATACCAGAATACTTATCCCCAGATGATTCAATGTTTGTAGATAGATCAATGATAACACCAATTGAAAATAAGCAAAATTATGCGAAAGCCCTATATTATCTTATTAATAAAGTGTCACCATTGGAATCTATCTTAGAGTCTATTGATTCGGTAAGTTACAAAATGAAAAAAGTAGAAAAAAAATATGTATATGATGATCCATTATTTTTAGTAAATTTAATCCTAGAAGATTCGCGAAAAAATAATTATCTCATTGATAGTTTTATTTTTCAAAGTGTTATTATCCATAATCAACTTTGTAACAATTTATTAAAATATGGTATCAATTTAAGGAATGAAGGTAAAGAAAATTATTTTAAAAATCAAGTTTTTAATTTAATCAACATTTGCGAAACATATAAGACATGTTTAAAATATGCGAATATTCTTCGCGATGAATACGACGAACTCAAAATTAAAAAAGAACATTTATTCGAAAGCACTGATTATCTAAAAGATTTTGATTTAAAAATAAATTAATTTATTTTTTTTTCTTCCATTTTTCGTGATAAGATACTTCAATGTAATCTTTTCCCATTTTATAAAACAATATACTGAAAAATCCAAATGGTATATACAATAAATTGTAATAATTCATCTTTAATACTCACCATACTTTTTTTTTAAATATTTTAAAATTTGATTTATATTTAAGAATAAAGTCAATAAATAAATAATACCAGAGGTATGTCCACCGACGATATCATAAAAACATACTTTAACAAAAAAAATGCTATTGTTGACCATCAGATAAAATCATACAACTTTTATGTGGATACTATATTTCCACAAATTATCTCACAATTCTTTCCGGTTGTTATCCCATTCCATGACGATTCATGTGTAATAAAAGAAGTTAAACTAGATATCAACAACATTCGTGTTGGTAAACCACTTCTTATTGAAAATAATGGTTGTTCAAAACTCATGACACCAAATATGGCTCGTATTAGAAACAGTACATATATAGCACCTATATCTGTAAATTTTGACTCTTTTATCAAGATTCAAGAAAATGGAGAAACAATTGAACTTGAAAAAACAACAATTGAAAATATTCTCTTTGGAAAGATACCTATCATGGTAAACTCAAAGTATTGTATCTTAGAACAAATGGGTGGAGAAGAAGAATGTAAATATGATGTTGGTGGCTATTTCATCATTAATGGAAATGAAAAAGTAATTATCTCACAAGAAAAAATCGCAAATAACCTTATTCAAGTATACAAGAACCCAAAAAATTACTCAAAATATTCACATATCTGTGAAACAAGATCTCTTAATGAAAATAGTTTTGGAATTCCAAAGGTTGCTTCAATAAAGATAACAAATAAGTCTGACATTTATAGTAATCAAATAAGGATACTTCTACCTCACATGAAAACAGAAATACCGATTTTCATCCTCATGAGAGCACTTGGTTGTGAATCAGATAAAGAAATAATATACCACATTATTGATAATAATGGTTCAACAATTGATACAAATATTCTTAAGATTCTAAAACCTTCGATAGAAGAATCTAGAGAAGTAATGACAGAACCAGAAGCAATTTTATATATTAGTAAGTATATCAATAATAACAGCTACTATACACAAAATGAAGAAAAGAAAATAAAGTATGTAAAGGATTGTATCTTAAAAGAGTTTCTAAATCATCTTGGTGAAGATTTTGAAAAGAAAATATATTTCACCGGACTTATGGTAAATAAACTAATCAAATGTTATCTTGGTATCATACCTTACGATGATAGGGATAGTTATATCAATAAAAGATTTGAAACACCCGGTTTCCTTCTTGGAAATCTAACATATCAGTGTGTTCATAAGATTACAAAAGATATCAAAAATTTCATTACAAAAGAAGTTAACAGTGGTTTATGGAATCTCAACAAACAATACAATCAGATTGTAAATGAAATTAATATTCACAAAATTATTAAACCATCTTATATTGAAAATATTCTAAAAGGTGCTCTTGCCACTGGAAATTGGGGTATGAAGGTCAATGCTAGTAAGCAAGGTGTATCACAAGTTTTAAACAGACTCACTTTTATTAGCACACTATCTCACTTAAGAAGGGTTCAAACACCAACAGATAATACTGGTAAGCTTATTCCTCCAAGAAAATTACATGGAACATCATGGGGTTACGTATGTCCCACAGAAACACCCGAAGGTCAAGCAGTTGGCGTTGTTAAAAATTTAGCTATGAATTGCGAAATTTCTATCACAGAAACATCTGAACCAGTAAGATATTATAGTAATAATTACATCATACCATTCGGAGAGATAAATGTTTATGAATTCAACAAATTAGAGTATGTAAAAGTATTCATTAATGGTGACTGGTTAGGTTTTACAAAAGATCCTAAAAATCTAGTAAGTTTCATCAAAATTCAAAGGAAGAATGGTAGTATAAATATTCATACTTCTGTCAATTGGAACATTAAAGAACAATCTATCTATGTATTTTCAGATAGTGGAAGACCACTTCGTCCACTCCTTGTTATTCAAGATGGAAAGACACTTTTTACAAAATCTATACAAGATAAACTTGTAGAAAAAAAGATAGAATGGTTGGATCTTATATCAACTATTAAAGGAGGTGAAAATTATTGTATTGAATATATAGATCCCCACGAAACAAACAATTGTATTATCTCTATGGATAATAAAGAAAATCATATTGAAAAAAGATCAACACATTGTGAAATACATCCATCTTTAATACTAGGTGCTCTCGCATCTTGTATTCCTTTCCCACATCACAATCAATCTCCTAGAAACACATATCAGTCTGCTATGGGTAAGCAAGCTGTTGGTGTATACTGTACAAATTACAATAAAAGGTATGATACATTTAGTCATGTATTGTCTTATCCACAAAGACCTCTAATTGATACAAAGATGATGAAGTTTTTGAATGCGGATAAATTACCTAATGGTATCAATGTTATTGTAGCGATCGCTACTTATAGTGGATATAATCAGGAAGATTCAATTATATTCAATAAGTCTTCTATTGATCGCGGACTGTTTTCATCAACATTCTACAGAACAT
>Ga0181553_10004407_pt1 | contig 11948 bp, 10 predicted proteins | sample 011ome_17_FD_133753 | JGI IMG/M metagenome (GOLD analysis project Ga0181553, IMG submission 133753) | Coastal salt marsh microbial communities from the Groves Creek Marsh, Skidaway Island, Georgia - 011502XT metaG (megahit assembly) | ecosystem: Environmental > Aquatic > Marine > Intertidal...
AAAAAAACGTATCCTATCAAATTTGATTATCATTTGGTATCTTTTTTTAATTTAATAATTTTAAAAGATTGTTAAATTCATTGTCTAATTTTGCAACAACTTTAATCTGTTTTCCAAGCTGATCAGTAAATTCCATAGTGTATGAGTGTAACGCCATTCTTTTTCCAAAGTTTTTAATAGATTTATTGAATTTCCAATCACCATACTTAGGATCATTTATCACAGGATGCCCTATTTCATTTGAATGAATTCTTATTTGGTGTGTTCTTCCTGTAGTAATTTCAATATCAACATATGAAGCATTTTCAGAAGAATTGATAATATTAAATTTTGAGATGGCTAATTGAGATTCTTCGCCAATATAATTATTTATGAAAATATCCTCTGAAATTGTTCCCTTAAGTATGGCTTTATATTTTTTAGTTACTTTTCTTGATTGAAGTAAGTCATTAAAATGTTTGGTTGATTTTTTATTTAATGAAAATACCAAGCACCCTGACGTTTCTTTATCAATTCTATGACATAGATCAATTTTTTCGGTGAACATATCTCTCATAACACTTACTAAACCAAATTTGTTATCAGTTCCACCATGGACAGGTATTCCAGTTGGTTTATTTATAATGATGTAATTTTTATCTTCATAGATAATAGCTTGAGCAATAGTCTTCTTTAAGCTGTCTGGTATTCGAATTTCATCTTTTCTTGGAATATTTATATAAGGAGGTAGTCTAATTTCATCTCCGGTATTAATTTTAGTACTAGGCTTAACCCTCCCAGAGTTAATTCTTACCTCTCCTTTTCTGACCATGCTATATATTTTTGATTTAGGCAAATCGAATAAAAGTGTTAATAAATAATTATCAAGTCTTCTCTTGGAGCTATCTTCATCAACTACTATTTTTTTGACACTCATTGAACAAATCTATACGATATGAAACTAAATAACTAGATAATCTGGTTATATTTAATTAAAAAGATAATTACAACAGTTTTTTTTATGCCTAGTTTATAGGCATTACTTGATAAGCAATATAGAAATAAGACTTATTGAGTTCGAGCTTAAGCTCACTGCTGATTTATCTTCCTATAAATAGGGAGAATATAATGAAAAGAATTTTAATTAACTCATCATATGGAGATGAGCTAAGGGTTGCTCTTGTTGATGGAGCAAAGCTATATGATTTAGATACTGAATCACCTGATAGAGTTCTTCTAAAAGGAAGTATATTTAAAGCAACAGTTTCAAGAATAGAAACTAGTCTTGATGCCGCATTTGTTAATTTTGGATCAGAGAGACATGGGTTTCTTCCCTTAAAGGATCTATCAAGTGACTTTTTTGAGAAAAATTCCAATGGCAAAACTCAATGCACTTTAAAAGAAGGTCAAGAAATTATTGTTCAAGTAACAAAAGAAGAAAGAGGAACTAAAGGAGCCGCCTTAACAACGCAAATAGGACTTGCAGGACGTTTCTTGGTTTTAATACCTAACTCATCTAGATCTGGTGGTATTTCCAGAAGAATTAGTGGTGAAGAAAGAGATCAAATCAAAAAAGCATTATCTAATTTAGATATTCCTGAAGATATGAGTGCGATAGTACGTACCAATGGTTTGGGTAGAACATCTGAAGAACTTGCTCTTGATTTATCATACCTACTAGCCTTATGGGATGAAATATCCAAAACATTTGCTAATGCACCAAGCCCATCTCTAATATTTAGAGATGACAAGTTAATAGTAAGAGTTGTTAAAGATTACTTTAAAGAAGATATTGAAGAAATCCTTATTGACGATAAACCAACATTTGATGAAGCATTTGAGTTCATAAGTGCCGTATTACCAGACCATGCTCATAAAGTTAAATTCTATGATGAGGAAATACCATTATTTAATAGATATCAAATTGAGTCTCAAATTGAATTGGCTTTTCAGAGAGAAATTTCATTAACATCGGGAGGATCTATAGTTATAGATCCAACTGAAGCCATGACAGCTATTGATGTCAATTCAGCAAGATCAACAAAAGGTAAAGATATAGAAGACACTGCATATAAAACAAATTTAGAGGCTGCAAAGGAAGTGGCAAGACAACTAAGGCTTAGAGATGTTGGTGGCCTAGTTGTTATTGACTTTATTGATATGATGGATACAAAACATCAAGAAAAAGTTGAGTCGGCATTCAGAAAAGCTGTATTCACTGACAGAGCAAGGGTACAGATATCGAATATTTCAAGATTTGGTCTCTTAGAAGTTTCAAGACAAAGATTAAGACCATCATTAAATGAATCCTATGATATTGAACATGTTCTTGTAAGAGGTCCAAGGTCATTAGGACAATCAATTTTAAGAATTATTGGCGAAGACTCTGCTAAGGACAATACCGCTGAAATTCAAGTTTTCGTTCCATCAGATGTAGCTAGCTATTTATTAAATGAGAAACGAAACGACATTATACGCATTGAAAAAGCAAACAATATAAGAGTAATTATTGTTGCAGATCCATATAAGTCTCGCCCTTATTATAAAGTATCTAGAATAAAAGCTAGTGATGTGAAAAAGATTGATTCTTACAAGTTAACTCCAAATAGTCCTGAGCCTGATACAGATTGGAGAGACGATAAAAATATATCTAATTCAATGAAGCCTCTGGTTGATGGAATAAAACCACCCAAGATGCCTAAAAAGAAAAAAGAGGGACTTGTGAGTTGGATTAAAAGCATTGCTGGTATAGAAACAGAAGAAAAGAAAAAACCAGCTAAAACTAAAAAAAATACTAGGAGAAAACCGCAACAAAAGAAAAAACCACTTAATAAGAAACCTTCTAATACAAAAAAGAAACCAGTACAAAAGAAGCCTAATTCCAAGAATGCTCCAGATAAGAATAAGACTGCTGATAAAAAAACTAGAAATAATAATCAGAATAAATCTCAACAATCAAAAAAACTGCCTAAAACTAATAAACCAAAATCTGATTCAGATAATATAAAAAATAAAAATGAATCAAAAAAAATTAAAAAGGATATTAAAGAGACAAAAAAAATTGAGTCTAAAGATACTAAACCGGTTGAGAAAAAACCTCTTATTCAAGAGATAAAAGTAGAATCAAAACCAAAACGAGAGATCCCTACAAGGGCTTCAAATGACCCTCGAGATAAGAATTAATTAATTGTCCTGATATAGAGGATGTAGGTGGTATATTTGGCATATTACTAACATTAAACCAAGAAGCCTCTACTATCTCTTCACCGTCAACATTAATCTCACCTGATTCATATTCACAAGTAAATGCGATCATTAACTGATTTGGAAAAGGCCATGGTTGACTGCCAAAATATTTTATATTTTTTACTTTAAGTCCAACTTCTTCGTGTATTTCTCTTTCAAAAGTCTGCTCAAGCGTTTCGGACGCTTCAACAAAGCCTGCTATTGCGCTGAACATACCTTCTGGAAAAAGTTTATTTCGTGCTAATAAAATTTCATCTCCATTAAGAATGATTCCAATAACACAAGGTGAAATTTTTGGATACAACATATTTTTAGAACATGAACAGTAAAATGCGCCCTCTTTATCCGAATACATATTTTTAGAACCACATGCACCACAAAATTGAGAATTTTTATACCAATCTAATAAATGTTGAGCTCTACCTACCAATGCAATTTCTTCAGCAGATGATTTAACTAAAATACTTCTTATATCAATCTCGATTAATGATGTGTAACCTTGATCATTTATAGAAAAAATCGTATCGGTTACATCAACTGCATAGTACAAAGTATTATTGCTCTCTCCAATTCCAACATAAATAGATTTATCAATATCAATATTTAGATATGCATAATCAAGAATAAAATTATTAATATCAGTATCAAAAATGATTTTATTATTATTAAAAATAATTAGTTTTTTATTCGAATTGTTGGTTTTAAAATCTAAAAATCTTTTAAAATGCATAATAAATTAAATAAATATATATCTATGTTAAATGAATTGAAGAGAATGTTTCTTGGAAACTCACCAAAGTGGTATAAGTCTACCATAATAGGTTTCCTTATTTTAAATCCAATAATTTATTTCTTCTGCAACCAGCTTGGTTTAAATGGTGGTTTTATTGTTGGTTGGATATTTCTTCTTGAATTTATTTTTACTCTAGCATTAGCTCTAAAGTGTTACCCTTTGCAACCTGGTGGGCTTTTGGCAATTCAAGCATTAGCTATGGGGTTAACTACTCCATATCATGTTCTTTATGAAATTGAGCATAACTTAGAAGTTATCTTGTTATTAATATTTATGGTTGCAGGTATTTTCTTTATGAAAAACCTTATGCTGACTATATTCACTAAGCTTTTACTTAAAGTTAACTCAAAAAAATTATTATCTCTGTTATTTTGTTTTTCAGCTGCTGTACTTTCTGCATTCCTTGATGCTTTAACAGTTACTGCTGTTCTTATTGGTGTAACAATAGGTTTTTATAGGATTTATCATATAGTAGCATCTGGAAAAACCTTTGATGATGAACATAATCATTTAAACGATTCAGAATTAACTGCTGTTGGTCTAGAAGATCTTGAAAGCTTTAAGGGTTTTTTAAGAGATTTAGTTATGCATGGAGCAGTTGGTACTGCATTAGGTGGAGTATGCACAATTGTTGGTGAGCCTCAAAATCTATTAATTGCAAATACTGCTAATTGGCAATTTGTAGAATTCTTTTTAAGAATGGCACCAGTAACAATGCCTGTTTTTGTAGCGGGCCTCGTAACATGCTACTTAATAGAAAGATTCTCAATTGCTGGATTTGGCAATCAAATGCCTGTTTCTGTAAAAAATATCTTTAATGACTATGCAATTCATGATGCAGAAAATACTACCCTTAACCAGAAAGCTCAACTAGTTGTTGAATCAATAGTCGCAATTCTGTTAGTAATTGCTCTTGGTACTCATGTTGCTGCTGTTGGTTTAATAGGTCTTGCAGTTATCATTCTGCTAACTTCTTTTAAAGGAATAACAGAAGAACACGATCTAGGCGAGGCTTTTCATGAGGCTTTGCCTTTCACAGCATTATTAGCAGTATTTTTTGCAATTGTTAGTGTTATTAATGATCAATCATTATTTGCACCACTAATAACTTTTGTTTTAATGCAAGATGTATCGGTGCAACCGCCACTTTTCTTTGTTGTTAATGGTGTCTTATCCGCAATTAGTGACAATGTTTTTGTTGCAACAATTTATATAAATGAAGTTAAAACAGCCCTAGACACAAATGCGATAACATTAGATCAATTTAATAAACTGGCTGTAGCAATAAATACAGGAACAAATATCCCTAGTATAGCTACACCAAACGGACAAGCTGCATTTTTATTCTTATTAACATCATCTCTTGCGCCATTAATTAATTTATCCTACATGAGAATGGTTTTAATGGCTCTGCCTTATACAATTGTTTTAAGTATTGTTGGATTTCTCTCAATTATTTATTTTATTTGATGTCATTTGCTTTAACGCACAAAGCATGTGTAGCACCTATGATGCAATACACAGACATGCATGATAGATATTTATTAAGACTTATATCTAAAAATATTTATTTATATACAGAAATGATTACAACAGGCGCAATAATTTATGGAAAGTGCTTGAATCAACTTGAATACAATAATGAGGAGCACCCAGTGGCAGTTCAACTAGGTGGGTCAGATATTAAAGATCTAATTGAATCATCAAAAATCTGTGAGTCATTTGGTTATGATGAAATTAATTTAAATGTTGGATGCCCATCGGATAGAGTTCAAAAAGGTAAATTTGGAGCTAGTCTGATGCTAGAACCAGATCATGTTGCTAATTGTCTAAGTGAAATGCAGAACGCAGTTTCTATACCAGTAACCATTAAATGTAGGCTTGGTGTTGATGATAATGATACTTATGAATTTTTTGAAAGTTTTGTAAATAAAGTTAAGCAAGCAGGAATAAATGATTTTATCATTCATGCAAGAAACGCTATCTTAAAAGGCTTAAGTCCAAGACAAAATAGAATGATACCTCCGTTAAAATATGACTATGTGTATAGATTGAAGGAAGAAAATCCTCATCTAAATATTGTTATAAATGGCGGTATAAAAAACTTAAATGACACAAAAAATCACCTTAAAAAAATTGACGGCGTCATGATCGGAAGAGCTGCTTATGATAATCCCTTTATGCTTGCTAATTTTGATAAAGAGATATTTGGTAAAAATGAAAAGGAAATATCAAAAGTTGATATATTTGATGATTATGTTGCATATATGCAATCTAAGGAATCTCAAGGATATGAGCTCTCAAGAATGCTAAAGCATATGTTTGGTCTATCAAAAGGAGACAGGCACGCTAAAACATTTAGAAGGCTAATTTTAGAAGCTATTAAAGTAAAGGATATTACACCTTATCATACAGATTTAAGAGACCTTTTAATCAATTAGAAAATCATCCATATCATCAATAAAGTCATCTTCAATATCAATTCCGTCTTTGATTTCATATTCTCTCGATTGCGAATATGAATCTCTAACAAAATCATATTTATCTCCAGACATAAGGCTTTCAACATCTAATAATCTCTCTCTAGTTTCGATAGCGTCTAATACAGTTAAACTAATACGAACATTGCTATCATCCATATGAAAAGTACCACCTAAAAATGATGAAATAGGTCTACTTAATAGGTCTCTTGTAGATGAAGGTCCTAACATTGGAATCATTAGATACGGACCTGATGGTATACCCCATACACCAAGGGTCTGACCAAAATCTTCATCGTGTCTTTCTAAGCCCATGTTTGAAGCTACATCTATTAAACCACCTAGTCCTATTGTTGAATTTATAACAAAACGACTTAAATCATTTGCCGCGAGTTTAGGCTTACCTTGCAGCAATTGATTAACAGTATTATCAACCTCTTTTAGATTTCTAAAAAAGTTTGTAATTCCATATTTTATAGGTGTTGGTGTCTTCGAATATGTTACTGCTACAGGTTTCAAAATAACACTATCAACAGTTTCATTAATCTGAAACGATGCCCTATTTAAATCTTCAAATGGATCATTGATTTCACAATAAACATTTATTGAAAATATTAATATTAATATATGTTTAGTTAGATTCATTTAATAATTCTAAAAGGTATGATGTTATATGGTTAATCTCTTCATTAGAACGAAAAAAATCAAAATTATGAATTGAATCATCAAAACTTAAAGACCCTATAAACTTAATATTGCTTGATACTAAATCTGAATATGATTGTTTAACATTTTGCTGAAATAAATTGTTTTCTATAAAACCGAGAACATTGGTCTTAAGCTTGGAAAAGGTTGATAGAGATTTTAAAGTATCATGGATAGCCAGTTTATTTGGTGTTGTTATTAATATTGCATGATCGGGTTGGATCTCAGAAGATACAGTTAGATAAGCATCTCCAGTACCTGGAGGCATATCAACAAATAAAATATCTAGATCATCCCATATTGTTGAATCCATTAATTGCTTAATTGCACCACTAAGCATTGGACCTCTCCAAATTGCAGCTTTTTCATTATCTAAAATGAAACCCATTGAGTTAATTTTTATATTATTCTGTACTGTTACAGGTATAAATTTTTTCGATCCATTGATATCTGTAACTTCAGGCTTACTATTTTCAACATCAAATAAAATATGTTGATTTGGTCCATAAATATCAGCATCTAAGATTCCTATTTTTAAATTTTTAGATAGATTTGCAGCCAATAAAGCAGTTATAGAGCTCTTACCTACACCACCTTTTGCTGAAGCAATAGCTATTATTTTTTTTACGGACATATATTTTAAATTAATTCACATATAATACATGTTATATATGAATGCGCCCAAAAAAAACAATAGAAAGCTTATAGTTACTATGGCTTTGCCATATGCAAATTCTTCTTTGCATCTTGGGCATATCTTAGAAGCTGTTCAAACAGATATTTGGGTTCGATATCAAAATCAAAATAATAATGAATGCTTATATTTTTGTGCGGATGACACGCATGGAACGCCAGTGATGCTGAAAGCAAAAGAACTTAATGTCACTCCACAAGAACTAATAAAAAAAGTTCAAAAAGACCATCAAGATACCTACAAACTATACAACATAAATTTTACAAATTTTCATTCAACTCATTCTGATGAAAATAAGTCTATATCAGAAGATATATATAAATCTGCTTTAGATAATGATCTTATTTCAAAAGAATCTATAAACCAGCTTTTTGATACTAAGGAAGAAATGTTTTTGTCGGATAGGTTTATAAAGGGAACATGTCCGAAATGTGGAGCTCAAGATCAATATGGTGATGGCTGTGGTACATGCAATGCAGTATATAGTGTTGAAGATTTGATAAATCCTACATCTACAATTTCTGGAACAACCCCTATAATCAAAGATACAGAACATATATTCTTCGATCTACCAAAAAAAAGAGATTCTTTAGATAGCTTCCTTCAAAATACAATTCTTCAAGAGCCAATAGTTAATAAATTAAAAGAATGGCTGAATGATGATCTAAAAAAATGGGATATTTCAAGAGATGCGCCCTATTTTGGATTCGAAATACCTGGTGAGAAAAATAAGTACTTTTATGTATGGTTGGACGCTCCAATAGGTTATATAGCATCTGCTAAAAATTGGGCAAATAAAAATAATATTTTAATAGAGACGTTGTGGGGTAAAGAGTCTGAATATGAGATACATCATTTTATTGGTAAAGATATTTCATATTTTCATGGCCTATTTTGGCCAGCTCTTTTAGATAGCTCAAACTATAAATTACCTACAGGAATTCATGTGCATGGATTCTTAACGCTAAATGGTGAGAAAATGTCTAAATCTAAGGGAACTGGAATTATGGCAAAAGAATTTGCTGAAATATGTGATCCTGAAACTCTTAGATATTATTTTGCTTCAAAACTTAATAATAAGGTTGAAGATCTTGATCTGAATCTAGATGATTATGTTCAAAAAATAAACTCTGATTTAGTTGGAAAATATTTAAATATTGCTAGTAGGTCTTCTTCGTTTATAAAGAAAAATAATAATAAGTTAATAGATGAGGTTGATTCATCTTTGCTTGATAAAATAATTTCAAATAAAGAAAGAATCCTTAACTATTTTGAATCAAGAGAGTTTTCAAAAGCTGTAAAACTAATAATGGAAATGGCTGATGAAACTAATAAATACATTAACGAAAACACGCCATGGAAGAAAGAATTAAATGAGTCAGTAGAGATATCATCAATAGCGTTGAGTGCTTTTTATTATCTGAGCATATATCTAAAACCTATAATTCCAAATATTACTAAAGCAGCCTTTGATTTTTTAAATACTGAAAAAAATAGTTTTGATGATATTGGAAAAAAATTAAATAAAGATATAAATAATTACAAGCCTATTTTGAGTAGATTAGATAAAATTGAATTACCTAAGGAAGAAAAAATGGAAGATCAGAATATAATTAATATTAATCAATTTGCAGATATTGATTTGAGAGTAGCTAAAATTATAGAAGCCTCTAATGTTGAGGGTGCTGATAAACTTCTAAAGTTAAAGCTCAGTGTTGGTGATCTTGGAAATCGTCAAGTTTTTGCAGGAATTAAAAGCGCCTATAATCCAAGCGACTTAAATGGCAAGTTAGTCATACTTGTATCTAATCTAGCTCCACGACAAATGAAATTTGGTCTTTCAGAGGGAATGGTTTTAGCTTCGTCTGATGATAAAGGTGGAATATATCTTATATCACCTGACTCTGGAGCTGAAGAAGGTCAAAGAGTGAAATAAAATGAATAAAGAAATAGATATTGTTGTTATTGGAGCTGGTCCAGTTGGTTTATTTACGGTTTTTGAAGCTGGTTTACTTGGATTAAATTGCATTCTAATTGATAACTTAGATAAAGTTGGGGGTCAATGTGCTGAGCTATATCCAGAAAAACCTATTTACGATATACCAGGGGTACCTTTCCAAACAGCACAAGAACATGTAGATGCTTTATTGGAGCAAATTAAGCCTTTTAATTATGAAGTTTATCTTAATCAAAGAGTTGAAAAATTAGAGGAAATAGATCATAACAGTGATAATTTTTGGTCTGTAACAACAAATGAGAATAATACATTTATTACAAAAAATGTTTTTATAGCTGCTGGAGCTGGCTCATTTGAACCAAGGAGACCACCCAATATTCAAGATCCAGATAAATTTAAAGATAAGGGTGTCACCTATGCTGTTCGCTCAAAAGAAACTTATGCAGATAAAAAAGTCTTTATATTTGGCGGAGGAGACTCTGCATTAGATTGGACTATTGAACTTTCAAAAATAGCAAAAGAGGTAAATCTTGTTCATAGAAGAGATGCGTTTAGAGGTGCATTGCATTCTGAAGAAATGATGAGAGATCTAGTAAAAAATAACATAGTTAAATTGCATACACCTCATGTGATTGAAGAAATTATTGGTTCTAATAAAGTAGATTCGGTTTCACTTAAAAACTTTGATACTAAAGAAATATTAACTTTTGAAGCTGATGAGCTGTTATTTTTATTTGGATTAAATAAAAAACTTGGTCCTATACTTGAATGGAATCTAGACTTAAATGGTAAAAAAATATCTGTAAATACTAAAAATTTTCAAACTTCTAAAAATGGTATATTTGCTGTTGGTGATATTAATGATTATCCTGGTAAGCTTGATCTTATCCTTTCAGGTTTTCATGAAACAACTCTTGCCGTTCAAGAAGCATATAAAAGAATTTATCCAGGAGAAAGAGTTCCATTTGGTTACACGACATCAAACTCAAAATTACAAGAGAAATTAGGAGTTCTTGATAAATAACCTTGGAATTAATAAAGAAAATACATGCTTCACTTCCACAAATTCAGTGTGGAAGATGTGATACTCCTGGTTGCTATCAATATGCAGAACAAATTGCCGTTGGAGTTCCTCATGATAGATGTGTTCCAGGAGGGTCTGACTCCTTAAATCAACTAAACAAGATTTTGGATAAAACTCTTGATAATGTTGATCATAATTATGGACCGACAATAAACAACAAAATGGCTGTAGTTAGAGAAGAAGATTGTATAGGTTGTAAGAAATGTATTGGGGCTTGTCCTGTTGATGCAATAGTTGGTGCAACTAATCTCATGCATTCTGTAATTAAGGATATATGCACTGGTTGTGAACTTTGTATAGAGCCTTGCCCAGTAGACTGTATTGATTTGGTAGATATGCCAGATGAGGATATGAAAAAAATTAGAGATAAATCTCAATTTTATTTTGATTTAAATAAGTCAAATAAACCAAATAAAAAAAGAGCTAAATTGAAAAACAATACTAATATTAATAAGAATATAAGCTCAGAGATTAATTTAAAAATTACAAACAGAGGTGTTGATAAGAATAAAGCAATCGAAGATATGCAGGATCAAATACTTTCTAGTGATCTAAAAAAATTACATAAATTCAAAATAGATCAAGTTGAAAAATTTTTGAAAGATAAAGATGAAGCTTAAAGACAGGTTCAGAAAATATCTACCTGTTGTAGTAGATCTTGAAACTGGGGGATTTGATCCAATTAAAAATGCAATTCTTGAGATAGCAATTACATTAATTGAGGAACAAAACAACCAGCTCATTGTTGGTGATACCATTAGACATCATATTGAACCATTTGATGGTCTCATTGTTGAAAAAGAATCACTTGAATTTACAAAAATAAATCTTAATCACCCATTAAGAACTGCTATCACTGAAAAAGATGCATTAACTGACTTGTTTAAAATCATCAACAAAGCTCGAGCTAAATATGAATGCAGTAGAGCTATTTTAGTGGGCCATAATGCTCATTTTGATAGCTCATTTTTAAATGAAGCAGTTAAAAGAAATAATATTAAAAGATCGCC
>Ga0181553_10004416_pt1 | contig 11940 bp, 5 predicted proteins | sample 011ome_17_FD_133753 | JGI IMG/M metagenome (GOLD analysis project Ga0181553, IMG submission 133753) | Coastal salt marsh microbial communities from the Groves Creek Marsh, Skidaway Island, Georgia - 011502XT metaG (megahit assembly) | ecosystem: Environmental > Aquatic > Marine > Intertidal zone...
CAAACGCACCAGTAGCGCCTACTTCTTCATATATACGTTGTACTTTGTCAGAAGCGTCTTTAGACATTTTAACAACATCTTCGGTTTTAACACCTTCTGCAATTAATTTACCAACTGCACCTTTTTTAGCAACTTTTAATATAGCTGGGCTTATTTTACCATCTTTAATGCTTTTAGTGTAATCTTTTACAAAATTATAAACGTCTCTAGGTCTATTAAGTATAATCTGTCTGCCTAAATAATCTTGGCTAAATCTTCTAATTACATCACCTATTTTGGTAAAGAAGTTTTCATCAAACTTTAAATTTCCATTTAAAATTTCCTCAGACATTATTGTTAGGGTTTCTTCACCAAAGTTTGAATCTCTTTCAAAAACACCTTCTTTGTTAAACTTACCATAAGCAGATAGTCTTTGCCCTAAAATACTTTTATCACCACCAAGATTTGATACATGTTCTACTAAAGCATCTCCCAAAGCATCTTGCGTTTGCTGGTTATTCTTAATAGTCTTAAACAATACTGCATGTAAAAACTCATGACCTGCAGTTCCAATCATTGGCTTGTCTTTGTTTAAAAATATTTCAAAACTACCATCTGCTTTTTGGTCTATAAAACCAAACTGTTCTGAAGCTTGTTTTGAATCAAAACCTTCACGTTTGATATTTGATATTTGCTCTGAGGTTAACTCTGTTACTTTTCCCTCTAACTCACCTTCTTTTATTTGTTGCTTTACAGCTTCTGTAACTTTAGCAGTTTGTTTAGTTGCAACTTCTTGTATTATAGAGTTATTGCTTTCAATTAATTCTTTTATTTTATTTTCAGCAATATTAGTTTCGCTTTTAGTTTTTGACTTACTTAATATATTTTTTTGTTTATTTATTTCGCTTACATTATTAAAATAATTTTGTAAATCCTGGCCTTTTAAACTGTTTACAATTCTTGAAGATTTTTGCTTTTGAGATATTATATCTTGTTCTAATTTATTTATTTCTTCTTCAACAATAGATTTTCCTTCTTCAGAAGCCTCTGGCAAATCTTTAATTAAATCGTTTATTTTAGCGGCTTTTTTACTTATATCTTGTTTTATATCTTCTGGCATTAATATAGCTTCAGCTCTTTGTTTAGCTTTTCCACTTATTTTGCTTAATTCACCAACAGAAGCAACTTTACCACCAATAAAAGAACCAACAATAGCAGCATCACCTAATCTATAAAGCAAATCTTTGTCTAAATCTTTACCTAATGTTAACTTATCTTCAAGAGCAACCGTTAGTTCTGTAGCCGCTTCTGAAGCTCCTTCCGCACCAATACCATAAGCTAAGTTTTTAATTATATTTTTAGCTCCACCTTCTAATAGTTCTTTAGCAGCTTTTATATTTCCTTGACTTTTTAAAAAACCAGCTCTTTTTAATAAACCTCTAGTTGCTAATTCAAATGTTGCTTCTGTAGCACCTGTTAAACCAGCGTTTGTTAGTAACAAACCAGTTGATTTAGTTGGATCTGCTTCAAACTCTTCTTCAAATTTATTACCTGCTACACTACCAGCCAAAGCAACTAACCCCCCAACACCACTAGCAGCAGCGATTAAAGAAGGAGCAGATCTTAGCGCAGCATTAACAGTTCTAAAACCAGCTTGCGCGTAATTACCTTTTTGAATATCTTCCGTAATACTTTGTGTTTCGTACTGTGGTATGTTTTGCTCCAATTTTTCAACAATAGGTTCATAACTATCAGAGCTACCTAAATTTATATATTTAATAGCGGCTCTTGCGCCACGTTTTTCAGCAACAGTCATTTCTCCTGGCATTAACAATTCAGTAATACCAAGCTGTATAGCTTCTTTTTTTCTTTCTATACCCTGGGCAAATTCAACAAAACCTAAACCAAAGTTTGACAATAAAGTAGACGTAGCGCTAATATCTTTTTTTATCTCGTCTTTTTTAGGTTCAATTTTAACTTTTAATTCTTCATTTATATTTTGAACCCATTGTTGTTGACTGCTGTCAGTTAAATTATTATTTACAAGATAATTATATACGTTAGCCTGTACGTCTGGACTTTCAAAAAAGTTAGACCGCCAAGTATCAAAATCACTAGTGGTTTGGTTATTACTAGAAAGTGTACTCCAAATATTATTTAGTATTTCACTCATATTTAATTATCCAAAAAATGGTTCGTAATTATCAAGCTTAAAGTTTTTTCTTAAAGAATCTTCTGTAATAGTTCCTTCTTGTTCTTCTTCGCCAACAAAAAGTTTAAAAGTTTTTTTAGGTATGCCGTCTTTATACCCTATGGTATTTAATATTGCGTAAATATTGTCGTCTGTTAAGTGATTTATTCTAGCACCTATTTTATCGGTAGCTTCTATTTCTTCAATTTTATCTTGTATCATAGAATTATCTATGTATCCTAAAAAAACTCCAAAACTATCTCTACCTAAGTTAGTTTTTCCTCCAGTTTTTGAACCACGTCTTGTTTTTAATTGCTGGTTATTATAAGCGCCTTGACCTTCTTCATAACCGTCTTTTATAACGTCAGATATAAATATTTCGAAACCTTGCCTGTAAGGTGCAAAACCTTCTTTCGTTGTTAAATTATCTCTTTGATCGCTAACTAACCAATCTTGCATAGACATTTTTGGTGCTATTTGCTCTTTAACAACGGTATCTATATAATTACCGTCATACTCATCAAAACCATCAAAAGCCATATCAATAACGCCTTGGTTACCTAGCTTTTTAAATAATCTATTAATTTTTCTACCAGATCTTTTAGCGTTCCACCCTAAATTTTTAAAGCCTAAACCTCTTTCATTGTCGTAAATTTTAGCAATACCATCAGCGCCAACAACGTCTGTTAAAGAATATTGTGGAAACTCTGAGTTTCTCTTGTATTTGTTTGTTGATTTATCTAAAAACTCTAATTCACCGCCAGTTACTTTAAAACCATCGTAATCACCAGCGTATACATTAGTTAAAAAAGCATTGTCTTTTAAACTTAAAGAACCTGACAAATCATCTTTATCTTGAATAAACTCAACTCTATTAGCTAAATGAGATTCTAGGTTTTTGTTTAAGTTTATAAAACCTGTTTTTATACTATTCATTTTATCTATAGCTTCTCTATAACCAGGATCTCTTGGGCTTAACTTAGATGCTGCATCAGCCGCTGCTGCATATTCTTCTTTAGAATCTCTTAAATATCTTTCTACTTCAGGTCTCATGCCTTCAGGTAGTTTTTCTATATTAGCACCAGGTGGTAAAGAATTTATAAATTTAGCCATTTTATTATCGGCTACTTCCATTTCTTTTAGAATACCAGTGATAGCAGGTTGCACAACAGCTCCGTAATCTATAAACTGTTCGCCTGTACCTCTTGATGCTCGTATTAACGCTTGATTTGCTGCCATATTATCCTTGATTTAATGTTAAACCTTGAAATCGGTTTGGGTTAAAATATCCAGTTTGTTGACTAAAACCAAAACTACCAAAGCCTGGTGATAAAAAGTTTTGTTGTGGTGGTAAATAATTTAAACCCTGCACGGTGCCCATTTGCAAACTTGGAGCACCTGTAATAGCCGGTGTTTGAACTCCTCCAGCCCCTCCAAACATACCATCAAACTTGCCTGATAAACCCATAGTCGCTAAACCACCGATACCGCTAGCCACAGCTTGTCTCGCTCTTGCTCTTGCTAAATTAGCTTCAGCTAATCTTTGTGACTCAATACCAAATAACGTTGCTGTTTTACCAGCTTCTAACTGTCTAGCTTGTGTAGCTCCTTGCGCTTCTAAAGCTTGTATTCTACTTTCTGCTTGTGCTGCTAATCTTTTATTCATTGCCTCTTGCTGTCCTATAGATGCCGCTGCTTGCTGAGCCGCTATTGTTTGTTGACCAGCTATAGCTTGAGCTAACCCACCAATACCACTACCACCAGCAGCTTGTTGAAGTCCTGATAATAAATTAGCTTGTTGCTGTTGCTGTTGCTCTCTAATAAATTCAGCTTGCTGTAGATTTACAGTTAAATCTTCGTATGGATTTTCCATATCAGCATATAAATTGCTAGTGTCTAAAGCTTCATATTCAGCTCTCATTTTTTCTCTAGCAGCTTTGGCTTCTCTTTGCTCTCTACGCCTACGTTTACGACCAAATATACCTGATAGTAAACTAGCGCCAGCTTGAATAGCCATTAAAGTTGTAGTTGGTTCCATGTTTATTGTTTATTTATATTATAATTACACTTTTTACGCATTATTTACTACTTTCGCTAACATCTGAACTAACTGCAAAAAGCTCTGCGTGTTGTGTTGAATCGTTTGTCATTTCTACTTCCGCATAGTAACCCATTAAACCAGGCGTATTTATATTTGAATTTTTAGCAAAAAATAAATAATCACCTACTTCCGGCAAAGGTATGTTTGTCCCAGCATTAACCGTTACTTTATTCGTGCTTCTGTCTGTAAGTATACAAGAGCCTATTAATTTTACAGAGCCAAGTTGCTTGCCAGCAGATATTCTTGTAAAATATACATTATCATAAGCACCACCTTCAGCACCTGTAGCAACGCCAGTTGGTTTTGCTTGTAAAGAAACGTTTATAGGGTTGTCAAAAGTGTATATTATATTCGGCATGCTATTGTTGTGTTGTTAATATATCGTTAATATTTAAATTTGTAGTTTGGTCTGATGATCCGTGAAATAAAACCGTAGCCAAACATCTAACAGTTGCAACCTTTGTATCTTGGCTATTATCTATAGCTATTGAAAATTCACTAAAAGCTACAGAAGTGCCACCGGCTAAAGTTATGTATTTTCCTGGCGCAGCGGTTAAAGAACTCCATCTTTGAGTTGTAAACTCTTGAGCACCTAAAACTATACTGTAACCAGATGCTGATGTCGATGCTGTAAATAGTATTTCAGTTGGCTCGTAAGATGACAGTATAGAGTTATTTCTATTAGTTTCACCAGAATCTGTAAAGCTATTAGCACTTAGTGTAAATGATCCTGACGACGGAGGATTATTGTTTGTTATTGCAAAAGTAATAACTGTAGGTTTGTATTGTTTTACAATTAAAGTTGTTGGTGATGATAAGGGACTTACAAAAGAACCTGAAGCTATTTGAGTAAGTATAACGTTATATATTAAATTTGTAGATGTTGCAGGAAAAGTAAGTGGTATGCTAAACAAACCATCACTACCAATAGTAGCTGTAAAAGGACCTTTAAAAGTCAAAACAGCATTTGCGGGTAATGTTTGCGCTGCGCTTAAAACTATACTAGCACCAGATACTGATACAACCGTAGACTCGCCTGCTTCTTCACCAGAAACAGTCATTCCAACATGGATACTAGAGTTTGGAGTTTGCAGTGGTATAGAAGTAGAACTACTAACAGCTGATTCTACGATAGCAGTAGTTATTGCAATATTTTCTCCTCCAGAAATTTTAGCATTAATAGTTAGAGTGGCAGCAGGATCACCAATTACTTTTAGCGTTTTAACACCTCCATTGCTACCTATATCAGACTCATCAAAACTATAAGAATATATTTTACCTGTAGAAGGTGAAAAATTAGCCGATCCTAGCGTGTTAAAAAATATAGATTCTTCAATTTCTTCATCACCTGCTTCATATGGAAATAAATACCTAACCGTAGTTTCTCTAACTGTAAGATTACCACCAGCTATAGAACCAGTGTCTACGTTTGTCACAGTGTAGTTTTGTGGAAAACTTGTATCACTAAAATCTACAGTTGGTTCGCTGCTGAAAACATGGTTTGCTATAGCTGTAAATTGCTTTTTGAAAAGCCTTTTTGTTTGTCCTGGAAAACCAGTAACTGTAAACGTCGTGTTATTGTTGCTTAAAGTAGCATCAATAGCTGTTGTTGTTTCAGTACAGTTTTTTATTTTACTTACTATTGTTCCCATTTAGTTTATTTATTTATATAATTTGTGGATTAGCACTTCCAATTACAGTGAAAGAACGAGTATCGTCGTTAGAAGGCATGCTAGCACCAGTAAAGTTTATAGTAACTGTAATATTATTATCATTAGCATAAGCAGATGTTGTGTTTGCAAAAACAACAGAGTTTATATTAGAAGGAAGAGTACTTGTTGAAAAGTCTGCTGCTGCTATAACGTATCTAATATTATTTACTATTTTAGGTTCTATTGTAAACACTTGGTTTGGTATAGCCCCAGTTTGATTTGTTGTTGTAGTTTTAGTTCCATTTGGCAAACCAGTTCCACCAACCCAGTCGTATAGTGGTTGATAGTCTAAAGAGTTGTTTGTTAAAATACCATTTAAAACTAACTCGTGATATGCGCTTGTTGCCCCAACAGCACTAGCAAAACCTAAACCTTGAAATGATTTTTCAGAAATATCATTAGTAGTTGTTCCAGTTGAACTACCTTGTATATAGTTAAACCATTTGTTTTCTTTATCTAAAAAGTACGGTATTGTTCCAGAGTCTAAATCAGTTGTAATAGAGTTGTTATACCAACCTTTAGTTTCCACTTGGTTTTGTTGACCAGATACTGTGCTATAAATTCTAGAAGTTGTACCTTCGTAATTTAAAGTTCTAAAAGTTTTTACAGACGAAAAGCTTGTGTTGAATATAAACTTAACTTTAGATGCTGTAAAATTACCGTAGTATGTATTTCTTAATTCATTAACACCATGCTTCCAAAGCTCGCCATTATACACCGTATAATAACCATTGTTTAAAGAACAACCAGCCTCTGGTATAAAAGATTTAAAACTAGTCCAGCCATTAATTCTTTCTGTAAAACTAACCGTTTTGTCTAAAGACGATTCTCGGTATTTTAGCGTTAAGTTATAAATATCTTTAGTCTCGTCATAACTACCTAAGAGCATGTTAGCATCTCTCATGTTTGTTTTAAAATAGTTTAACATGCCTTTTTCAGCAATATTTGTTATACCATCACCAGACAGCCTTAAAACAGCTCCTTTCTTTTGATCTGTGTAATAAACCCTATAACCGTAGTTAGCAAAGCTTTCTGGATTTTTAGATATACCATAATCACCAACAAAAGGAATAACTTGTCCTAACACACTATCAGTTGATAACAATTGTGGATTACCATCAGCGTTAAACAAAGCATTTTTATCTACCAAAACCTTTAATGTTTTGTCTTCACAGAAAGTAACCATATTAGTATTTCTTGTGAAAAGCTTTTGTATAGAACCATATTCAGGGTTAAGTTGTTTTGTTATTTTTTCAGCTTGAATAAACTGATTAGAATTATTAATACTATCTTTAGTTACAAATATACCAGAGTAAATTAAACCTGTTTTTAAATGTTCTTGTTTATATGTTCCAGAAAAAGTTGAAGAAACTTTAGGTCCTTTATCCATAATAGGAGCATTGAAGTCATCTTTTATTCTATTAGACTCTACGCCATTACCAAAAGCAAAACAATTAGACCAGTCTAGCTGTACTTGTCTTAATTTAACCGTATTTGTTCCAGGCGCCATTGTTTCTGCTAAAACAAAATCTTGTGCAAAATTATACCCAACTAAATTCGACTGGTAAACAGGACCGTCATGTATTGTAACTATTGTACCAGCGGGTATAGTTCCTGTGGTATTGCTAAATTTTGTTAATGTTAAAGTGTCTTCTGTTATAGATGTTATAGTTGTATTGCCAAAATCACCATCAGAAGGGCAAGATATGTAGTAACCAACTTTTGGTATTAATATAGACCTTGAAGTTTCGTAAAATAAGTTTAAATCTACAGGCTCTTCTTTTGGTTCAACTTCAAATATAGCTGGGTTTTCAGTAAAATAAGACTCGTCATTTGGTAAAGTTTCTATTATTTCAAAAACTTTAGTATTGTCCGAGCTATTAAGCGTGGAGTAATTACTTAAAACATTCATTTTAACAGTGTTTGCTTGTGTAATACCGTCTCGCACAATACCAGTTACAACTTGTTTGTTTAATTTAAACTTAAAAACAACACCGTTTACAGCCTCAAGTCCACTTGCGCCAGCATTGTCTGTGCTGTCAAAATTTTTGATAGGTATTATTGTTGACTCTATAACTTCGTATATAACACCTGGATCGTGATACCATCTAAATTTTAAACCAACACCTTTAGCCATTTTTTGAAAAAAGCTATATGTGTTTGGATTAAAATCACTTTGATCTAAAACGTCGTAAAATTTGTAATTATCATAAGTCCAGCCAATACCCTTGCTTAAAGAAGATGGTATTCTTCCACAAAATCTAAAAGCAACCATTTGGTTACCTGTTTTAAAACCACCTTCAGACCCACTAGGCCCATGAGACTGTGCGGACGTAGAGCCTTCTTCGTAGTAATAACCATCATCAACTGCCCAGTATTGCATTTTATTTGTATCACTACTTATTGGTGGGTCAAAATCTGCAAGTGTTGAGGGCCAGTCGGTGTAATCTTTATCATAATCACGATTATCTATAGTCGTGTTTGCTGTGCCAGGTGAATTACCACCATGCCTAATATACCTCATGTTTTGAGCCATAGAAACGTAATTAGCACCAACAGTTGAGTTCTGCGTATTTAATACGTAGTTTTTTAAATTATCATCACTTTTAACTTTAATAAAAAATCTACCTTTAAACTCAGACGCTGTTTCTTTATTAACGTTTTCAAAATATTCAAAAGAAAAATTAGAATCACTGTTATCTGTGTTTTGATTTGTGCCTGTTGGTGGCACGTAAAAAGTTCTCACAAAACTTATGTCGTCCTCAAAAGGTGTTTTTAAAGTAAATTCATAATACTCATAGTTAACACTACTAACAGTTTCTGTTTTTAAAACAACATTAGAAATTTCGTAAAATTTAGACTCTACATTACCACTTGTTGCTAAAGATATTTTTAAAAACTTTTCGTTACTAGCCGTTGTCCAAGTGTTTACATCTTCTAATTCAGTTCCTGTTAATTGAGCCTTTTGTATTTTTAAAGTGTTAAACCCTTTTTCAGGATAACCATCTCTTATAAATCCTGCCACAAAAGATCCAAATTTTATTGAATTAACTTTGCCTAAAGATTCTTTTTTATACTTTATAGACTCTGGAGCCATGCTTTCTTTAGCTAAAACTTTATATCTTACAGTCTCCCCACTATCATCGTAAACAGGGTTGTTAGATCCATGGGCTTTTTTAAGCACTATGTAGTCATCAACTTCAACTTTATTGGTCTCGTTAGAAGAAAAAGACAACCATACATTACCGTCTATTTCGTCATTATAATACCTATCTAAAGCCATATTATAATACTCGTTAGAGTTTTCTTTTATATAGTATTTTAAATGTTTTGCCCAAGAAGGTTTAAATGACTTTAAATTTGTTGTTAAATAGTTTTGGGTACTAGAACTTATTTGTCCTAGCTTTACTGTAGAGCTGTCTGATGAAAAAACCGGTGTTTGTCTACCTGAATCATCTAAAAACGAAACACCAATTTGATATGTTCTTAACGACTTTACAGACTTAGCAAACTTACCAGTTATATCATTTGATCTTACGTTAAAATTAAAAGAAACTCTTTTTTCAAAAAACTGTGGTAAATTTCTTTGCTGATAATAATTACCATATATAACTCTATTAGCAGAAACTTCCTGCGCTTTTGCTTTTAAAGGTACATTGTCAAAATGTCTTAACAATTGATTTGAAGGAAGTAATGAAGATATATTTTCCTGTGTTATTTCAACACTACCAATATCTGTTGAGTTTGTTTGTATAGTATCAGCGACATAAACATTGTTACTGTTAGAATTTTTAACAAGTATATCAACTTCATCAACATCAACAAGTTTTGGTTGGAAATTAGAAAGAGTGATTTTTCTAACATCGTTTTGCATTGCAATATTATTACCTTCTTTTGAGTCGTATTCATACCCACTAGCTTTAGGTAAAAATGCAACTTCAGTAAAAGGAGACATTGCTGAGTAAGCACCGTCTATATACTTCCACCTGTAAGCAAATCTTGGGAAAACGTTTTGATAAATACCTTCAGCTTGTTCCAAGCTCACATCCCATCTAATTGCCCCGCCACCATTTTTGCCAAATGATTCTTGGTCTAATAAACTGTCGCTTATGCTTAATATTGTAATATCAAATTTCTGTGACACAACATTGTCTTCTTCACCAAGCAACAACCTTATTTTTAAAGGATCTGTAAATTGATCTGCTAAAACGTTTGAGTTATTAGGTGCTGTTAAAACAACTACATCATCTTCTTTGAAATCACTATTACGAAACTCCATTCTATCCACAACAACAGGGTTTGAGCTAGTATCTACTAACATATCTGAAGGTGGGTTTGTATTTTGGTTTTGATAAAAAGGACCTTTGCTATTAACGCCTGGTGGTTTCTTTCTTGTTATACTATTACTGTCTATATAAAGCCACCAGTGCTCGTTTCCACTTGTAAAAGTAGACGGCGTGTAAGCAGATGCGTTTGTAACATTGCCATCTCTAGCAGAACTAGAAAGATCCATGTCAGGCGCTGTTAAAGGAAAACGCCTTGCTACAAAAATATTTTTTTTCCTAGGATATTCTCTGTTGTAACCATTTACAATGTAAAATGTTCTTTGCGTAAATATAGCTCGCTTAGAAATTAATTCAACTGATATTTCGTCACCAGCAGATGGTGAACTAGACAAAGTTATACCAGTACCACCTAAAGTAAAACTCGTGTCTTCAACTCCATTTACAATAACTTTAAGATCACTAGCCGTTAAACCTACTGTAGTTGTAGGTGGTACTGAAAATGTGCCGCCTAAAGGTATTGTAGTACCATCACCCCACACGTTGTTATCGTTAAAAGAAATTGAAGCGTAAGAACCTGTTACACCCTCTATTTTAGAAACTAAACCAGACTTCATTTGCTCAATATCTATTTTTTTAGGCTGCCCAACATTATCTGTCCAGAATAAAGTACCATTAAGTATGTTTATACCGGTTATATAAACTTTTTTTCTAAAACCTAATAAAGTTTTTGTAGTGTCTACAAGTATAGGTGATATATCGCTAGATATTAAGCTGTACTCTACAATAGCATTTGATGTGTCACCACATATAAACCATATAATTCTATCGTTTTCAGTATCTACTATAGAACCTACGCAAGTAGCACCAGCAATACCAGTGCTATTCATCGCTGCGTTACCTTTAGAATTAGTTAAAGCGCCTACAGTATCACTATCAGACGATGCAACCTCAACGTTCATCGCGTCTCTGTACTCACCATTAGGCACTAATCTTTCGTCAAGGTCTTTATTCATTTTCCCTGACGTAAAAGTATTTTTAATCTCCGGCATATACTAGTGTTTTATTTGTTTAGACTTACCTCTTAGTATTTGGCTTATTTCCTCTAATTTAATATTTGATAGTCTTAGTTTTGCATTTCTAATAGCTGCAAATCTTTCTTTTTTATATCTATTAACTATGTTTTGTGATATGTTTGCTCTTGTAGACATTATAGCGTAAGCTATAGACTTGTACATTGCTTCTTCAGCAAACTTATGTACTTGCATCTCTGCATCTGTTCCTAAACTATCACTTATGTATTTTAATGTAATTGTTATTCCAGAAAAGCTAGAGCTAAAATGTATTTTTCCTTTTAATGGGTCTATATAAAAAGAACCATTTACTTGAGCGTATTGTGGATCTAATCCATATCTTTGACCTATGTTCAAATCGTATAAACCACTATCGTACTGATCGTTGTCTATAGACGATATATTGCTATTTGTATGTACTTTGTATTTATCCCAAGTTGTAGAATTATCTGTCGTAGCTAAACTACCGTCACCATTAAAAGTATAAGCTTGGTTGTTATTAGCATCTTGAACTATTTTAAAAGGATTAGATGTTTTAGAAACAGGGTATATAATGTGTTCTATACCTGCATTGTCAGTGTAAGTTAACTTTACATAGTTA
>Ga0181553_10004423_pt1 | contig 11930 bp, 9 predicted proteins | sample 011ome_17_FD_133753 | JGI IMG/M metagenome (GOLD analysis project Ga0181553, IMG submission 133753) | Coastal salt marsh microbial communities from the Groves Creek Marsh, Skidaway Island, Georgia - 011502XT metaG (megahit assembly) | ecosystem: Environmental > Aquatic > Marine > Intertidal zone...
CGCCACCGACGCCACCGACGACGTCATCATCGTCATCGTCATCGTCATCACCCCCGAGGGACGGTCTCGCGCGTCGTCAGGTCGTCCCGTGTCGCGCGATCGAGCCTTTGCGTCCCCGGCGATCATGGCGCACGCGATGATGGCCCGAGTCGACGTACGATACGTACGTCACACCCCATCGACGGAGGGAAAAGGAAAAACGCGCGACGAGGGAAGGCATTGTGATGTTCGGACATGCGGCACCCATCGACCGATCGCGACCAGGGCCGAACAGGGGTCCTGGGTCGTCGTCGGCAGTCGGTCGTCGAGGTAAACCCTAAACCCTAATCATGGCCGACGATCGAGTCGATCGATCGACGTCGGTCGTCGATGCGCCACACAGTCGCGTTTCGACGCACGACGCCTTCGCACTTCTTACGCACACACCGCACACACACCCCGAGGTACGCGCGCGCGTGATTTTTTTTGTGTGTGTGTCGTAAGGACACAGCGACACCACCGCGGTGGTGTCGCGTTCGCGTACGCGATGCGGGTGACATCCATCGCGCATGACGCGCATCGTGCGATGGCGAGGTTGGCGGCGCGCCATCTGGGGTGACGCGCGCGCGCGCGGTGGTGTCGCGCGAACGGGCGTGGCGCGAATGGTGGCGCGCGCGCGGGGTTGGGTGGTGTGGAATGCTCGCGCGCGCTGGGTGGGGCCGGGCGCGCGCGCGCGCGGTCGCGCGAACGCGCGTGGGGTGGAATGGTCGCGCGCGCGGGATGGGCTTGGCGGCGCGATCGCGTGATGGATTGCGGGTGATGATCTTTGGCGCCTGGCGGTGGGTTGCGGTGGGATGTTCGCCGTGCGTGGGGCGAGGAACGCGTGGGAAGGTGTGCGGTGGGGTTGGTGTGTGTTCGCGGTGACTGACGATGTGTGTGTGTGCGCGCGCGCGAGATAGTAGTCCTTCAACATGTCTGGAGAAGGTGGATTTGACGACGCGAACTACGATCGCGGGATGGAGGAACTCCTCAAGGATGACAAGGATGGGGAGTTTACGATTACGGAATGGACGGAAGTTCACGAATCGTTTGATACGATGAACTTGCATGAAAACTTGTTGCGTGGTATTTACGCGTACGGTTTTGAAAAGCCGTCTGCGATTCAGCAACGCGGTATCGTGCCGTTTTCCAAGGGTCTCGACGTTATTCAACAGGCGCAATCCGGTACTGGTAAGACGGCGACTTTCTGCGCTGGTATCTTGCAAAGCTTGGATTACTCCATTCAAGAGTGCCAAGCGCTCGTTTTGGCGCCGACGCGTGAATTGGCGCAGCAAATCGAAAAGGTTATGCGCGCGTTGGGTGACTACCTTCAAGTCAAGTGCCACGCGTGCGTCGGTGGTACCTCTGTGCGTGAAGACACCCGCATCCTCCAAGCTGGTGTGCACGTCATTGTTGGTACCCCGGGTCGCGTGTACGATATGCTTCGCCGCCGCGCGTTGAAGAGCGATTCTATCAAGATTTTCGCTCTCGATGAAGCCGATGAAATGCTTTCCCGCGGTTTCAAGGATCAAATTTACGACATCTTCACGTTGTTGCCGCCGAAGATCCAAGTTGGTGTCTTCTCCGCGACGCTTCCGCCAGAAGCGCTCGAGATTACCCGCAAGTTCATGACCAAGCCGGTGCGCATTTTGGTCAAGCGCGACGAACTTACGCTTGAAGGTATCAAGCAGTTCTACGTCAACGTCGACAAGGAACAATGGAAGTTGGACACTTTGTGCGACTTGTACGAAACCCTCGCGATTACGCAATCCGTTATCTTCGCGAACACCCGTCGTAAGGTCGACTGGCTCACTGATAACATGCGCGCCCGCGATTTCACCGTGTCCGCCACGCACGGTGACATGGACCAAAACACTCGTGACGTCATTATGCGCGAGTTCCGCTCTGGTTCTTCCCGTGTGTTGATCACCACCGATTTGCTCGCTCGTGGTATCGACGTCCAACAAGTGTCTTTGGTCATCAACTATGACTTGCCGACCCAGCCTGAAAACTACTTGCACCGTATCGGTCGTTCCGGTCGTTTCGGTCGTAAGGGTGTCTCCATCAACTTTGTCACCGCCGAAGATGAACGTCTCCTCCAAGACATCCAACGTTTCTACCAAACGGTCATCGAGGAACTCCCGAGCAACGTTGCGGACCTTATCTAAGTTCGCGCGCGCTCAAACGCAGGCGCGCGGCGCGTCATCACGTCGCATGACTCGCCGTCGCGTCTTCCCGCAAACCCAAAAATCCAACCGCGTTATCACCAAGGTTGGTCTCGCCGTGTACTCAAGAACCACCCTTAGCTCCAGGTTCGCTGCATAGTTATACGAGTAATGAGAAAAGAAGAGAAAAATAACAAAAAATTACGACGCCAACAATTCACTATTATTAAACTGACGTTTGGTCGACAAACGTTCTCAGTCGCCGCTAAGCGGGCTACAAAATACTACGAGCGTCGAAGTCGCGTTTAGCCACCTATCAACACTCAAAATCACCACAACATCTCGCGCAAACGCCTTAACCGAGTTACATAAAGTCGTCTTCGGCATCGGACACCGATGCGTACTTTTTCGCCGCTTCCTTATTCGACATCATGCTTTCCTCCTTCATGATGTGCTTGTAGTCTCTCGCGTCGCGCTCCGCCTTTCTCGCCCTTTCCTCCTCCAATCTCGCATTTTCAGCCAATCGATACGCCTCCTTCTTCTCCTCGCGCACGCTCGCATCAAAAGCCTCACGTTCAGCCTGAAGATCAGGAAACTTTTCCTCCTTTGTCTTATTCAATCGATTCACAATTTCATTCTTTCGCGTCTTCACTCGCGTCTTCCCCACGTTTTTGTCATCCTTAAAGCTCACCTGTCCCACATCCATATCCGAACGCTTCAGCAAATTCTCCCACGGCGTATAAATCACACTAATATCATTCATCTTATTCCCCGCGATCGAATTCGCCTTCACCAACTGCGCACAATCCTCCAACTCCTCCGCGGTAATGTCCTCCATGCCTTGTCCCGGGGACAACCGCAAGTACACGTGCGCCGAGCTCATCTTATCCACGTGAAACCACACGTCGTGCGGCAGGCCCCATTTGATGAGATGCTCGTTTTCGTGTTTATCCGCACCGACGTAGACGACGTGTCCGCTCTGCTCGCCGCCCGCAGGGGTAAAGTATAAAACCATGTCGATACGGGCGGTGCGCTGATTAATGGCGCGCCATTCGCCGGTGCGCAGCATCGACGTAGAGATGTGCGCGATGTCGTGCGCGCGGGTGAGAGCGGCACATAACGTCCACGTTCGCGCCGCCGTCGTCGATCGGCGATGGGCGCGGGCGCCGCATCGCGGATTTCCTCGAGTGCGCGCGGTCGCGGATGCCGCGAACGGTTTGGGTGACATTGTGAGCGTGGACTCTGCCGCCAAGGCTGGGCTCATCGTCCTCGGCGTGCGCGTGGCGGCGTTGGGATTGGGTAAGGCTAAGCAAGGGAGCGACGTCGAACGCGGTACGGCGATGGCGGTTGAACGTGGAATCGATTGCTCCGACTTGTACTGGGCGGAGGACGCCGAGAGTCGGTGGTACTTGATCGGACCGTGGAGCGCACCGAAGCGTGGGGACGCCAAGTACGGCGCGGGGAGAATGTCGCAAGAGATTAATGGACGCGTCAGGTACCACGACGCGAAGATCAAGGCGGATGAGGGTGGGGTGAAGTATACTGATATCGACGCGCTATCCGCAATGTATCCGACGACGCCGAAAAAATTTGTCGAGCTGCGGCGTCGTTTGCGTGAAGCTGGGATCGATTGCGAGTGAAGATCGTTTGCTTTTCCTAGCCTAGTTTATCGTTATGTTCACAAATTTAATGCTGCATTTGTTTTTAATCATGGCGCGTTGCGAAGCGTCATCGGCGCGCCAGTAGCTGGCGTGACGGTGAAACCGACTGAAGGTGTGGCGGCGTCCGTCGTGACCGAGGCGCTGAATTCAAACGCCTCTATCAAGTGTGCGAGCGCAACTCGCATGGTGACTTGCGCCAAATGCTGACCCACACACGAACGCGGCCCGTGCGCAAAGGGCATGTAGCCCACTCCCTTGCGCTTTAATCCGCGCTCGGCGCCGCATTTGTGATCCTCCTTCCCACTCGGGCTATTGTCATTCGATCCGTTACCTTCATCGCTCGCGCTTTCAACGGATGCTGAACGCATGTGTAGCGATGCATCGAGCCAGCGCTTTGGTTTGAACGTTTCGGCGTCATCCCATACCGCCGGGTCTCGATGAACCGAGCTCAACCACACGCCGACGGCGCAGCCTCGAGAGATTTTCATCCCATCGCTTTTGACGTTTGACGTGAGCATTCGAACCACGAGTGGTGCGACAGGATGCAAGCGGAGCGTTTCGCGAATGACATACTCCAGCATAGGCGCAAACGCCGATGTCGCCCACGCTGGGGTCGTCGCAGCGCCGCTCGACTTCTTCTTCGGAGGCTTAATGTTCGCACGCAAGCCAAGCGCCTCCACGACTAATCCATCCTTCAAACTCGCGCGGAGGTCATTCTGAATATTCATATGGTCGACGAGGCGCAAGAGTCCCCACGAGAGCGTCGCACTTTGCGTATCGTGTCCGGCGAATAACAATGTCGTCGCTTCATCGAGTAACCCTTTGGGGAACTTGTCGCCATCTACATCCACCGAACGTTCCCGAAGATGCGCCTCGCCTTGGCGTAATATCCCGAGCGGAGAATCATCCTTCGCTACTCGAAGCGCTAAACTCGAAAGCGAGCGCGTAGCCCGAATGTTGCACGCTTCTAAACGGCCGACTGGAGTCAAGCCGTACAATAAATCACTAAAAATCCAAATACTGCGCGCACGCGCGGGAATCAAGTGCCGCAACGTCGTCGCCGCGGCAAGATATTCTGCTTCACACGCGATTCGATCTTGCCCAATCTCATCACACGCCTCATCGAGGGATTTCCCGGTGAGATATCCAAAAGTTACGCGCAACGCCAAACGTTGCAACGCCGGTAACATCAAGACCTCCATGCCATCATTCGTCACCAGCTTCAGCGCGCTCTTCAACTCATCTACGATGCGTTTTGATTCATCAACCGCACGGTCGCGCAGCGACGCTAATCCTACGACGGCGAACGCGCGTAAAACCTCCGCGCGCTTGCGTTCCCAGTCGCCGCCCTCCGCCGTAAATATCCCCGTCCCTGAAAACGCCTCAAACGCGTGGTACAACGGCGCCTTAGTCGTCGTCCCTCGCAATGCATCCCTCGCTAACTTTGCCTCGCCTATATGCACGAATGGACACGTCCCGACGACGGCGCCGAATGCCCGTCGGCCGCCGCCGTCGCCTCGCGTCGTCTTCGCAAACCTCCCTTCCACCCGCGCGAGCAGCGAGCGCGCAGACTTTTGGTACACCGTCCACAACACCTTCGGTCTCCAAGGCACGGCGCCGACGCCAGCGCGCGCGAGCGTCGCGCGTGCGTGGCACACGCGGGCTAAAGCTGACACCAGGGCGACGACGAGCAGCGCGAGCGCCAGCGATACTGGCGCGAGCGCATGGACGACATCGACAGCGACCGAGGCGTAATCGCGCAGTCGCAGCGCGAGTGACATGACGCCGATGCCGCGCGCGCGTGCGCGAGTGAGTCGCGACCGCGAATGGCGTTTCGTTGCGTTGAGCTCGTTTGTTTTGAGGTTTCAGGGCGCCGAAAAAGCGACGAGACGAGCCAAAGTGCGATTCGATGTCGCGCGAAGTACGGCGTGATGTGGTTCGATTCACGCATGCGTGTAAATCTTATTATGTGTGTCATGAATTGTACTACAAGAAATGCGAGCTCGATGACGGACGGACAAGCTGGCGTCGTTATTACGTCGACGCGACTTTTGACTACGACTCGTTCACCAAGCTTTCCTTGATGATCTTTTCCGCCTGAGCGCAAAGCTCATCGGCATCTGTGGATTGAATCGCGGGGTGAACGATGACCTTAATACCGCCATTGTTCAATGCGTATTCTTTACCGCTCGCCATGGCTTCGTGCGCGCCAACGATGGTAACTGGAATGACTGGGACGTTTTCCTTGGCGGCGACACTAAACGCACCCTTCTTAAACGGCGCCATGGTACCGTCGACGCTTCTCGTACCTTCAGGGAAAAACAGTACCGAGCCACCATCCGCCAACATGTCGCGACACTTCTTCAACGTCTCCATTTGTGAACGACGCTCCATACGCTTGAGCGGTACGTGACCGGTGAGAAACATCGACCAACCAACGACTGGAATCAAAAAGTTGCTCGTCTTCGAAATAAACTTGAACGGTCGGCGCAAGTGAAACATAGAATAAATATCCATAAAACTCGCGTGATTAGCCACGTACACCGCAGCCTTGTTGGCTGGCGGTAAGTTCTCTCGACCGCTGACCTTTACCGGGAAGAACAACGACGTCGACACCGTCGCCCAAACGTCGTTCACAAAGCTCAACGCGCTGCGTCGCGTGCGATCAAACACCCAGCAAAACGGAAAAATCAACACCATGATGCAAATCAACGGAATAGCGAGCGTAAACGACGTGGCGAAGAAGGCTATGGCGCGGATCCTCGAGCCCAAGCTCGCGCCGCTCGCGCTCGCGTCTGAACCTCCCGGCGCCGTAGCCGCGCCGCTCGACGCGTACGTCACCACGCTTGCGCGCGCCGTCTCGTGCGTCTTAATCACCGCGCGGTGCGCGCGCGCATTTCGCGCCGCGAGCGCCACACCGCGCGCGCTTCGCGCCTCGCGCGCGATAGACCCATCGGATAGACCCATCGGCGTCGCGTGCGCCCGCGCCGCACCGCGCGGGCGAACAGCGCGCGCGCGGTGCGCCGCGGGAACGACGAAAGACGACGTACTGAGTGCGTGCATGGCGCGTGCTGTGTCTTACTTACGCGCGACGACTGGCGTGCGTGCGCGCGCGACGGAATGTCGCGCCTCAGAACGCCACACGCTCGCTGATATGGGACCAGACGTCGCGCGCACGGCGACGGGCGACGCCGCGGACACCACGCGCTGGCTCGATGGTACGTTCGCGTGCGACATTGATGCGACGCTCGACTCGCGTCGGCTCTCGCGCGCGTCGGCTCTCGCGCGCGTGAGAAGGATTGGTTGGTAATCGATTGTCGCGAGCTGGCGACGGTGATGTTGACGACGACTGACGACGGCGGTGATGACGTGCACGCACACACAGAGGCGAAAAGTATGGTGAAGCAGTACGCCTATCACATGAAACGTGCGGTGGTGCGTGCGATATTCGTGACGATGCGTGCGGCTACGGAGCTCGCGTCGGCGCGCGGATTCTGTTGGATCTCGAAAGCGCCCGACTCGGCTGTACCGTCGACTGACGCCTCGACCGTCGTGATATTCACCTCGCAGGATGACGATAATTTACGCGAAGCGCTTAAGAACGCGTCACTCATGCTCGGCGAGCTGCGAACGATTGCTTTGGCCCCGCGCGAGTACTACGAGCTCTACATCGCCGCGAGCGACGAGTTGACGTATTTGAAGAGCTTTTTTGGGGATAAATCTCGGCACGGTCGATCGTGCATGGAGTTATACGAGCTCGTGCAGCACGCGGGGAATATTCTACCTCGCTTGTATTTGCTAATCACAGTGGGAGCGACGTATGTGGAGAGTGAGGAGGGACGGGCGAGGGACGTGTTGATGGATTTGGTTGAAATGACGCGAGGCGTGCAGCAGCCTATTCACGGGTTATTCCTGCGCGCGTACTTGGCGCAGATGAGCAAGGCGTTATTACCAGATAAAGGCTCGCGCTACGAAGGCAAGGGTGGAAGTATAGATGACGCCGTTGAGTTTTTGTTGCAGAACTTTACAGAGATGAATAAGCTTTGGGTGCGCATGCAGCACGTCGGGCCGGCGAGCGGTCGAACACGCCGCGAAGGCGAACGTCAAGAGTTGCGGGATTTAGTCGGGAAGAACTTATTGGCGATCGCGCAACTTGATGGTGTGGATTTGGATCTGTACCGTGAGCGAGTGTTGCCACGTATTTTAGAACAGGTGGTGAACTGTAAGGATGAGCTCGCGCAGCCGTATTTGCTCGACGTGTTGATTCAAGTGTTCCCAGATGAGTACCATCTGGCGACGTTTACCGAAGTCTTCGCGGCGCTAACGATGTTACGACCAAGTGTGCGCGTTGGTTCAATCTTGAATGCGCTCTTAGGACGATTGTTGACGTATGCCGAGGAAACACCCAAGGCAAAGGTTGAGTTTGAAGCCGCAAACGTCTTTCCGAAATCTTTCGAGTGCTGTCGGGCAGTCATCGAGGCGCACGACGACGTTCCTGCGAAGGAAATCATCGGCATGTACGCTGCGCTCATGGCGTTCGCAAAGAAGTTGCAGATTACCGATGCTGGCACATTAGATGACATTCTACTCGCGCTCGCAGAGTCGTTGGAGAGCAAAGTGCCCATCGTCGATACCGACGCCGTCAAGCAACTCACGGTGTTGCTGACGGATCCGTTGGAGACATGTGACGTGTCTAAAGTGTTGACACTGAACTCGTTCCCAAAGGTGATGGAATTATTAGAACATACATCAAAGTGCGAGATTGCGCTTGGTATCGTGCAGACGTTGGTGAGGAATCGAAGCACGCTCACGTCGACGGCACAAGTCAACGTGTTGTACAAATTCATTGACTGCGTCATCCGTGCCCCCGAGGAAGAAAACGTAGCGATCGCATCGGGGAGCTTTATAGAAGACAAACAGACCGCGGCGCGATTGGCGGAGGAGCAAACCATCGTAGCTCGAGTGGTGCATTTATTCAAGGCACCGGGGGACGATTACGAAATTCAACTCCAAATGTTAAACCAGGCGTACGACATTCTCATGGCGGGCGGACCGCGTCGGATGCGCTATACGTTTCCTGCATTGGTATTTGCCGGAATCGCCCTCGGTAGAGATATCGTGCTTGCCGAACGCGTGGTGTCCACAGCACCAAGTGGCGATAAAGCCGTGTCTGAAGACACTGAAGTTCCCGCAGACGCCAACGCCGAGGATGAGAAAACGGCGGCGATTTCGTTTACGACGCCAATGGAAGTCAAGTCTCCTGGTTTGAAAAAGTCACTACACTTTGTCCACAAAGCTATCACTGCGTTGACTGAAATCGCTGAAAGGCACGAAAAAGCGCTCAAGCTGTATTTAGAAGCCGCACAGCTCGCAGCGGTGGCAAACTTGGAGTCCATAGCGTATGAATTTTTCGAGCGCGCGTTTACGCTCTACGAAGAATCCATCACCGACACCAAAAAGCAAGTCACTTTGCTCTTCATCATCATCGGTACTTTGCACAAAGTCAACGTCTTTGATGCAGAAAGTCGCGAATCGCTCGTGCATAAGACCACTGGATACAGTGCGCGACTGCTAAAAAAACCAGACCAATGCGTCGGCGCGTACACGTGCGCGCACTTGTTTTGGACTGACACCGTCAAGGATTCTGCCTCGGTGGCTTCGTGTTTGAAAAAGTCGGTTAAGATTGCCAACGCCGTTCGCGATACATTTGGAGGCAACGCAACGCATCGCATCGAAGCCCTTGGGCTGTATGTTGGCATATTGAACAAGTATCTGTACTTTTACGACAAGTCCCCAGAGGGATGCACGGCGGTCACCGTGGACACGTTGCAAGCGCTCGTGGATATGATTAATTCCGAGCTCGTCAGCGTCACTGAAACGCGCGGCGACGCCATCAACGCCCTACGCGAAGTCGAGCAGTCCTACGCGAATACCCTAGCGCACATTCGTCAGCAGAAACACAAGCAAGAGGATGGTACCGCGGACAGGTACTCGGCGCTCGTCGTGTGAGACACTTTTGTAACAATACACCACCGCACTTTCGCGCACGCATCATCATGTCACTCGCCTCGCGCGCCGCGTCGTCAGTACCATGCTTGCTCAATGAACGTCGTCGTCATCGCCAGTGCCGCTCGACGACGACGACATCGCTCCTTCGACACGCGTCGGACGTCGACGTCGCGCTCCAAGCCGTCGGGGACAGCCGCGACGTCGTACTCACGCTCACCCTTCCACGCGACGTGCCGCGACACGCCGTGCGCGTGAACATTTTCAAAACCAGCATGCGCGTCACAGTCGATGGCATGGATGATGTTGCGCTGGAAGGTGACTTTCCGCACGCCGTAGACGTGGATGGATGCTTTTGGGACAAGGATGAGGCGACGGTGCGCGTGACGCTCGAAAAACTTAACCGCGCAGATGATTGGGGATTAACGCTCGAGCGCGACGTGCCCGCGCCAGGAGACACCACGGTGACGACGAGGTGTTTCTTCGACATAGCGATCAATGGAAAGCGCGCGGGGAGGATTGTATTTGGGTTGTTTGGCGCTCACGTCCCAAAGACGGTGGAGAATTTTAGAGCGCTGTGCACCGGCGAGGAGGGGGTGAGTGCGATAAGCGGCAAACCATTGACGTATAAAGGTAATTGTTTTCATCGCATCGTTAAAGGGCTGGCATTGCAGGGTGGTGATTTCACCTTGCAGAATGGTCAAGGCGGTGAAAGCGTGTACGGGTTGACGTTTGAGGACGAAGCGTTTGGGATTCCGCACGACGCGCCTGGGACTTTATCCATGGCGAATCGCGGGCCGAACACCAACGGATCACAATTCATAATCACTAAAGTTCCAACGCCGGGTTTAGACGGCAAGCACGTCGTGTTCGGACGCGTGATTGAAGGCATGGATGTCTTGGACGCGTGCGACGCCGTCGGAACCGAGGGTGGCGGTCCGCTCGGGCAAGTTAGCATCATAGATTGCGGCACGTTGCCGCTTCAAGATTAGCACTTGTAGGTGCAACGCACAAATAATAGTCGTAGCGCATCGTTTAAGATTTCAAATGTCTGTACGGTCGTAAAAATAAAGCGACGCGAACGCCGTCAAAAAAGTACGTTTCTCGCGCCTGCGATTCGTCCTCGGTTAACGCGTGAATTTCATTCCATGAAAATTCATTATCTTGCTTGGATGACGCTTCCTTCACGCGTTTGGGACGGTCAACTAAGATGTACTGTGCGAGATTCCGAAACGAAGTGACGTGAAAGCCGCGCTCGCGAAGCACGGCGTCGTCAAAAAAGAACAAAAACATATTCACCGTGAGCAACGAATTCGCGCCTTCGATATCAATCAAATTTTTCGTCATCAGCAACACGAACAACACGGCTAATATCGACAGCACCGCGGTGAGAACATCTGCTAAATCGCCCCGAGTGAACGTCGGGTCGAGCCCAAGGTAATTCACAAACGCGTGCACGAACAAAAACGCGTACGCCAAAAACATTGGCTTTTGCGTCGCCCACGCGCGAATCGTATGCGTCTTGTCAAACTTTAAAATCACCCCACGCGCACAGCACGTAAACCAAACCACCCGTCGAGCGCCAAACTCCACGCACCACAACGCAATCGAAATCACGAGCGTGAGCTCAATTGCCACCACCCACGGCCCGCGCATCTTTGGAATCATGGACACGATTGGCCCGAGCAAGAGAAACACGAAAACGCCAATATCCACCGCGAGCATGACGCCGCTTCGCGCGTCTCGTTCGGCTTCAATCTTGCATAAATCCCCATTCAACGCACAAAATCGCTCCACGCTCGTCGCCACCTCCATCGTCGTCGTCGTCGCCATGTGTCCCGGTCTACGACACCGTCCTCCACACAATGTGGATATCGATCGTCACGCGCCAAACGCACATCGCTTAACCAAACACCGAAACCAAAACATCATTAAAACACACGCAAATCAATCAATCAAAAAAACCAAAAACCATACGACACCAAGGATTCTCAAGTGGTTCCCCACTCAATACTAATTCGGCCCATTGAGGCTTAACTTTCGTGTGCCGATGGGTACGAGTGCTTTGCTCAAGGTATGA
>Ga0181553_10004426_pt1 | contig 11929 bp, 9 predicted proteins | sample 011ome_17_FD_133753 | JGI IMG/M metagenome (GOLD analysis project Ga0181553, IMG submission 133753) | Coastal salt marsh microbial communities from the Groves Creek Marsh, Skidaway Island, Georgia - 011502XT metaG (megahit assembly) | ecosystem: Environmental > Aquatic > Marine > Intertidal zone...
CACGAGAATACCGTTACTAGCTACTAGACAATATTATATCTCGCAATTGTCATTTTTCGCGGCAGTTAGGAGTGATACAATAAAGTTTGTAGGGTGCGAAAAGATTTCACCTCCCGACCTTGGCATCGACAGCGACACGCCAACATGAAATTAAATGATGCTGCACATAATTCGCGGTAATTGTACTCAGAATTAATTCGATCGATTTGTGGTGATATGGAGATTCAAATGGTTTGATCATGAAGTGAATTATCATCTACCGATGCGAAGAATGAGGTGAATAAATGGCCGCGCTGGTATGAATTAATTCTTTCGCGCTCGCAACATAGATTCACAGGACACTGCGTTGCTCACGTCGAGGACGCGCGCGATTTTTCGCTACACGCGCGCACGTCGTTTATTACTTTCGCTGATCTTTCTTTCTCCCGTCGCTATCGCACGCGTCGACGCCGAGCTTGTAAAATTTCTTCCCCGCGTGCGTGGTTGGGCGTTCCGGAATTTCCAACTACCCAGCCTGTAGGATAAATACCCCCATACTGCGACTCGCTGCACTCACGCAGGTCAAAAACCCGAGATGAAGACGCGTCGGATTATCTCAGTATGTATGTTAGCCTTAGTTTTAGTCGGTTTCTGCCAGGTACGTCGCGTTGTCGCGTTTTTTGCTAAGTCGGTGTCGCTCGTTACCCGTGGCGTTCAACACGATTGACACATTTCGATTATAGATTATTGGTACACAGGCGGTGGAAGAGTTTGAAGACGAGAAGCAACTCATGCAATTCGTTGAAGATTCACGTGCAGATACTTTAGCCGTGCTCGGGATGTTCAGAAAGCCAGAAGAGCACCAAGAGTACATCGATGCGTTTACCCACGCGGAGCACACATTCCGATCTTACGGCCACGAGGACGTGACGTTCGGCCGAACTACGAGATTGAGCGAGAAGAACAAGAAACCTAAGGTATTTATCACAGCCCCACACTACGCCGATAGCGATCACATCACAAGCATGGTTGAAAGTCTGGAGTTCAACGTGACGAATGTCGTCCGGTTCGCTTTCTTCACGCTCATTCCTCCGTACGCAAAGTGGCCCGAATTTCCGAGCAACAGGGGTACTGTTGACGAAGTCCAGCGCGCGAATTTGCATGCTAAAAACGATTTACCCAAGGTTTACGTATTCATGCTCAAAGATGGCGCGGAAGACTACGGGGTCCGAATTCATCAAACGCTCGAGTCTGTCGGCAACGCCGTCACGGGCTTCATGGTGATCATCCACATAGTCGTCCCTTCGAAAGATCATAGCTTATATTTACAAACAGCAGTGCGCGAGGGCGAAGAAAAACAATACATGGACGCTCTGGCAAGCGGCAGACTCGTCATCATCGGCTACGACCCGGTGAGTGGTATTCGTGACGCCGAAGCGCGTTTCATCGACACCTTCAACGCCGAGTCGCTCCTCGGTTTCTGCAACGGCTTCCTCAAATTGCTCCCTGAAGACGCCCAGAACGGCCGTTCGCCATTTCCTATTAAATATTTCGATAAGCGTGGAAAGAATACCGTCGGACTTGGAAAGTATAGCCACAAGGAGTTGTAACATCAAACGCCTGCGCACACGTGTGCACATCGGAGCCGGCATGGTTTTGTCTTGTTACGATTCATCATTCTATGGGTAAACAGTATGGAGAGTGTTGCGACCCACACGCCACACGTCCATCGACCCAGTGAAGGGCCGCGCCTGACCCGGCACACGACGACGACGACGGTGACGACTGGTGAGGTCGCAGGACTCGAGTCGTAGATTTATACTCAATACCCTCAGCCATGCGCGTGTTACACGACGTCAACCTCGATCTCGACTCTCAAGACATCGAGCTCGTCGCCATGGCGCTCGAACGTTCAAAACGCACGCGCGCTCGGGCGCTTGTGTGGCGCGAACTCGAAGCCCATCGGCGCGGTTGCGTGCAACGAGAGATTGTAGATAGCTATGGCAATGGTGAGATGCCGACGACGAGTTATAGCGATGCCGACGACAGCTGTTACGCGGGCGCCAACGTGAACATGAAATGCGTTGCAGGCGAGGGATTAGTGTTGCCCACAAAGAGTATTTTGTCGCCTACGAGACGCGGGAACGGTGACTCTGCGTCGCCGTGGAAGGCGGTGACGTTCGATAGAGATCCACCGAGTGGGTTTCCCGAGCGACGACCGAGTTTCCGTCGTAAACGAACGATGAATTGCTACGTAAAGTCGCGAGGAGATGACCAAAGCCAGTGGTTGGCTTTGGCTTTGGTGTTCGCCACCTTGCTTTTTGTGGCGTTGACGAGCCAGGCGCTGGAAGCCTTACATGCGATGTTCGTGCTGGCGTCGGGATGAAGGAGTAATGATTAGTTCATAGCCTAGTTTAACATTTTAATAGAAATCTTAGCTCATGTACCGAACTCGACTTGTGTCTCTTGCTGTCGCTCACGCGCAACAGCTGTCGTCACTATGCGACGCGAGTGATGTTCACCAAGCACGGAGTTCGGACGATCCCGTGCGTTGGTGTGACGCGGTGGCGACGTTCAATTACCAACGTCACATGTACTTCTTCATCGTCTTCTTCTAAGTCTATCACTTTTGTTCGACACGGCCAAAGCACTTGGAATGCCGAAGGTCGAATTCAAGGAAGTTCAAACTTCTCCGTGTTGACATCAAAAGGTAAGGATCAGGCGGGGATGACGCGTGATATGGTGCGCGAAATGGAATTCGATATTTGTTTACGTTCACCTTTAGCGAGGGCAAGCGAAACGGCGGACATTGTGTGGGCAGGACGGACGCCAGGCTTGGTGGACGTCAGCGACTTGAGAGAGATTGATTTGTATGCATTCGAAGGCCTGCTAAAGGCTGAGGGCGTCGAAAAGTTTGGCGCCCAATTTGACAAGTGGAAAAAGCAGCCAGAAGATTTTGAAATCGACGGCCATTACCCTGTTCGTGAGCTTTGGGACAGAGCGACGGTCGTATGGGAGAACGTTTTGTTGAGACAACCACACTCGAAAATTCTCGTCGTTGCTCACAACGCCATAAATCAAGCAATATTAGGGAGTGCACTCGGCTTTGGACCGCATTACTTCAGGCGATTACTCCAAAGTAATTGTGCATTGAGCAAGGTGAGCATCGGCGAAGACTTCAAGCCGAATACTGGGCGTGGAATAGAGATGGAATTTTTCAACCAGACACCAAAATCACCACTAGACGCCAAAAAGGCTGTCGTTGGTTTGATCTGCGGACCTGCGAGTATAGATGAGGAGGCGCTGATCACGAACACGATCATTCATATGCTGCAAAAGTCTAACATAAAGCGATTGATGTTTTCCTCAACCGGTGCTTCCGCTCGTCTAGCGCAGAAAATTTTAGACTCAAAAAATAATCTTTCGTTTGAGACACACGTGGTCGAAACTGTTGAAGAGATTTTGAGTCATTTAAAATCAACTGACGATGTAGGCGCTTCGATCGTTATCCACGACAAAAAGCTTTGTCAAGACTTTATGGCTCATTCGTTGGATTTGAATGATGGTTCAATTTTTAAGCTCTCGCCAGGAGGGCTATCGGTCCTTAATATGACTGGTGGACCGGTGAAGAATCCCATCGCGATATGCATCAACCATCACCTTCACTTGGACGAAGATGAGCCTGACGTGGATTTTATCTAGCATGTGTTCTGTATGTTTCAAGTATGCTCGCTAATGTAACGTGTAAATAATTCTTTCTAGTATCTATGGTCACTCCCAACGTCGTCGACTGTCGTCTTTTTTCTCCTTCTTCTCCTTCTTTTCCTTTTTATGACGCTTGCTATCTCTTCGTTCATCTCTATCATCGCCAGGAATAGGTAATCCTTTCGCAGCTGCCTCAGCACGAGCCATAGCAGCGGCTTTGCGTGCCTGAAGTTCCCGAATGAGCTTCTCTTCGTCATCCTCTATGCGCGCGTTTCGAGGTCCTGCGTTGTCTACAACATCTCCACTATCTGGTATGCGATGATGTGCGGGTTCAGGCTCGGGCAATTCATGTTCTCTTTTCGCAACAGGCCTTGGACCTCCGCACTTGAAGCACGTCTCTCTAAACTTGAAGTTTTCTCCCCCGCACGCGCACCGCCAGTCCTTTTGTGACGGGTCATCATTCTTTAGCTTGTAATCATCCACGTGATCGACTTTAATGGTTCGACCGACTACGATGGCGCCATTCAAGTTATCCACCGCTAGAACCGTCGATCTTTGATCAGCGTAGCAGATAAAGGCAAATCCTCTGCTCTTTCCTGTGTCTTCGTGGCGCACGACGTTGACGTCTACAATCTCTCCGTACTGCGAAAACACCGCCAACACGTCGCCTTCTGTCATATTAAACGGTAATCCACCGGCAAAAACATAGGCTGAGTGCTTAAATCTCGCGTGCCACGACGCGCTTTCGGACATCCCGCTCTCAATCTCCCGCATCGTCGCCGCTTGGGTGTTTTTAATTTGCGTCAAGTAATTCATGGCTGCTGACACTATTTCTATCTATGAACGCACGTCTCGCACCAATCGCACCGCGGTGTGCTGATGAATGCCGCGCGACTCAATGCACGCACGTGTGACGCCCAAACGTCCAAATCGTCGTCGTCGTCGTCGTCTGTCGCGCACGCGCACGCGCACACCACGCCTTTGTCCCTCGCCAATCCGAGAAAACCAAAACACACAAATCTCACTCGTCGGGTTCACGATTGGTCGTTTACCCCCCACCCCGCCAACAAAACCAAAAAGACTGCACGACGACGAGAAGTGGCGGCGGCTGCAGTGCGCCGCGCGTCGTTCGCGCCCACGTCGACGGTGACGGTGAGAAGCGCGACACGGAAGCGCGAATAGAAGAACACACACACGTCGTCACCATGGGCGTGGCCTACGACGCATCGCTCGCGCGCGAGGTCGTGAACGAGTGCACGACGAGCGCCAACGTCAGGCGCGTCGTGGCGCACGCGATCGAGGGCGTGACGAGAGCTTTGGGAGGTGCGGCGCTGACGGCGCGCATGCGATGTCAATCCCTCGCTCGCTACATGTGCTGGTCGGTGATGAACACAACATTAATCTTTGAGAACTGACTATCCTCGTGATGTCTCAACTGACAAGCATATGACTGAGACCAGCACTGCCGCGGCGAAGGATTGACTTTTTCACGCCGACGATGACGTAGAAACGTAAACAACAAAATGCTCGCTCGATAATATGACTGACAATCTATGTACGTATTGAATTCACGCAGAGATGAAAGAAAAGGAATTTAAATCCAAGCCAGTGTCTTGGTTTGCGATCGAAAGCGAAGATGTCATGGGAAAAACTTTGAAGTTTGCGCCGCCGACGCGCGTGTACGTCATAGGGAGTCACGCTGACGGCGGTTGCTTTAACGTGTCCATGCATGGAGATGATCTAGCTGTTGTAGACGTCGCAGTGGAGATGCCACGTTCGTTCTTTCATGAAAAGGATTATTTAGATCATAGATATCACTTCAAGCGCGCACTTTACTTGGAAACTCTTCATAAAAAGTTGTCAAAGTCATCCGAGTGGTCGGTGGATATGAACGACCAGTATGCCGATCCGAGAAAACCGTATATCTCGCTGCATTTTGGTGAAAAGGGTGATAGGAAAACTATTCGTCTTTTTGCCACAGTCGATGCCGAGACGTTCGCTTCTGTTCGACTATTACCAGATAGAGCGAACCTGCGTAGTTTAGAATCAAAGAGTGGCGAGCGGCGACCGAGCCCACACTACAACCAGTCTATCGCTGAAGATATGTATGGTGAGTTGCATGCGCAATATTTTGCCACTGCTTCAAAAAGAGCGGCTAACTTGCCGGGCGCTGTTGTTCTCTTTAAGCGATGGGCGCAAGGTCGGCGCTTGTTGGGTGCGCCGGATGGCGTGAATGGATTCTTTATCTCCATGCTTTTGGCATACATGCTTGAGCAAGGTGGACAAATTAGTAGTAATATGGATGCTAGTCAGATGTTGCGTGCTGCATTGGGTGCGTTGGCCAAGCCAAGCTTTTTCAAGAAGGGTTTGTATTGTAACGGCAAGCCGGCAGAGGCGAATGCTTGGCAACGAGCTTTCTCGCAAGTGTTTTTAGGGCCATGCGGTCACGTGAATATCATGTCCAGAATGTCCGAAAGTGCGGTCAAAGAACTCATTCACGAGGCATCAGTTTCTACGGAAGAGTTGAAGAAGTCTAGTAGTTCAGTTTTTGGGAATGTCTTACTAGGCTCATTTCCCGCGGCGGTTCGGTACGATCTGCATTTGCACGTTACAGCGCATGTGGCGGATCTTGAATCGGATTCCGATATTAATGCACGACGCGATAGTGAAATTGCGGCGTCTAAAGTCATTTCGCGGGCTTTAGGTGACCGCGCTAAGTTGGTTCGCGTGCATGAGATACCCAAAACAAGCGTCGATGACTTAGGAAGCTCGGCTTGTACTTTGTGGGTTGGGATCGTATTAGATCCTGAGAATGCTATGCGTTTGGTCGACATCGGTCCTAGCTCTGCCGACGACAAAGAAGCAAAAGACTTTCGAGCGTTTTGGGGTGACAGATCGGAGCTTCGCCAGTTTAAGGATGGACGTATTTGCGAATCTGTAGTCTGGGATTTCGTGCCTCCATCGCAACGCCATCACATTCCCGCCATTGTCGCTGAACAAGCGCTCGAGCGTAACATGACTGCTTGTGAAAGCGTAGAGTGGAGTGCGAAATTATTTGATGAGCCAATGAGCAAGATTACCAGTTCCAAAGAGGGTGCTTCACCAGCAAACTTGCTGCAAGCGCTCGATCGTTTGGCAAAGCGCATGAAAGATTTGAAAGAAATGCCCCTCAAAGTCAACAATGTGCAGCCTTTAAGTGGTGCATTCCGCGGTACTGATCCTTTTCCACCAACACCTCATCCTTTGGCGCATGGCGCAGGTGTAGGTTTAGGAAAAAGCGAGGATGATATCCCAGTCTGTCCCAAAACACTCGATATTCTTGTTCAGTTGGAAGGTAGCGGTCGCTGGCCCGAAGATCCGACGTCTATCGAAAAGACTCGCGCGATGATGGCAATCGAACTCGCTGAGTCTCTCCGCAAGAGCTACGCCATGCCTAGTATTGTCTCTGAAGAATCAGTCGATATTCTGTTTGAAGGTTACGCGTTCCGAGTGCACATCAGCGCAGCCACTGGTGGCGCACACGTCAAGGCGACAGAGGAGCAGCTTCTCGAGAGAGCGGCACATGCAGGCTTAATTGCATCTATTGCCGCTCGTTTTCCAATGTACGGTGTATCTACGCAGCTCATCAATAGATGGATCGCATCACACATGTTTTCGCCACACATTTCAGACGAAGCAATTGAAGCTTTGGTGGCTACATTATTTGTTACTCCTGGTTCAGCACTACCACCGATGTCACGTGAAGTTTCCTTTGTTCGATTCTTGAATTTAATTGCTTCTCACTTATGGCACGATCCTGTGGTTTTAGACCCCGAAAATGTCGTCACTGAGGCAGAAGTTGAGCGCATTAATCGAACAGCGAAGGGTGCGCCAGCGATGTGCATCGTTACACCGCACGACAGGTCTGGATCACAGCTCACTTTGGCTGCACCGAACGTAGTAGTACTCAAACGTCTTGTCGCGATCGCTACACGTGCGACGTTGGAAGTCCAAGGACTTCTCGATGGTACGTCGAAGCACTCGCTTGCTGACGAAGATGCCTGGGAGAAATTCTTCAAGCCGTCGCTCAGCGGATTTCAAGCAGCATTTATTCTTCGTCGCTCGGCTCTGCCCTTCCCTAAGCAAGCGCTATTCCCTAGCAAGCGCTTGTATAAGCGAATGCGCGAGCATTTTGAGAGTGAGATGAGCGTAGTAGACGAAGATGACGAGGAAACGTTGGCGCAAAGCATCAAGCTCGCCAAGTTGCCGCCCAAGCTCCTTCAAAGAGGCCCGGATAAGGCTCGCGAGGCATTGCTGATTGGTTTCGATCCTATGTCGTGTTTCTTAAAAGACGCTCAAGATCGATTAGGCGGCACCGCTTTGTTATTCGCTGACAAGTACGGTGGCGACACCGTCGGCGTCGCCTTCAAACCGGGCGCCGTCCACGCCGACGCCCAGTTTCCTGAATCCCTTTCATGGTTGCCCAACCCATCACCCGCCGCGAGAGATGCTGTGATCGAAGAACTCGCGACCATTTCCGGGAACGATTTCGTCGCCAAGGTTCTTAGCTAATCGTTCGTTCGTTAGAGGTTTTTAATAGAATAGTCCATAGTCCGAAATTCGCGGCGCACCCATAACCGCGATGAAACGTGTTCGCCACTACCAGTCACTCTTAAACATTTTCCCCGAAACCCTTGCCGGCATTGATTCTTCCTTGTGTTTTACACTTGATGTGATGAGATGGTATATTAAGACTGATCAATGGTTCAACGTTAGCCCCCTCCCGAATTACCTTGTTACTTTAGGAGGCGTCAACCTGCTCTGATTCTCGTACACGTCGTACACTACGTCTCCTCGTTGATTCGTCAACGTTTATGAGGCGGAGTGCGTCCTGCGACGTCGTAAAACACCCCCCCCCTCCACATGGGAAGAACAATCACCACACTACGTACACGTACACGTAGTGCGTCCATCCTCGCCCCTCGCCCGTGAACGGCGCACGGGTCACGGGCCCGGCGTCGAGGCGGCGTCGCGACAGAAAACGTCGCCGCCATGCAGCACGCGCTCGGGCGAACGACGACGACGACGTGTGCGAGCACGAGCGGAGGACGAGGTGGGGCAACAAGCGCTGGAGGACGAGGAAAGAGTGGTGGTGCACGCGGTGGACGCGCCGGGGGTGGGCGAGGGAAACCATCGACGACAACGACGACGACGACGTCGCGTGGCGGTGGGAGCGGCGGATTCACCACGGCACCAGGGCAAAAGCCTAATAAACCACCACCGGCGCGACGAGCGAAAGAGACGGGCGTGATTGATGAAAAAGAAAAACACTTGTACTTTGATGAAGCCCAAATCATCGTCGTCGGTGGCCAAGGGGGCGAGGGCGAGGCATGGCAAGGCGCTAAACCAAAAGTGGTGAAGAACTTCAAGTACCAATGGGGGCGCAACTTGAAAAAGTTCATCGAGTTACCAGCGGCGGAACCCGCGGATGGTGGACGAGGAGGAAACGTGTATTTACGCGTCGATCGTAAATGTGATTCGTTGTTACATTTACATGAACGTAAGACATGGCGAGGGAAGAAGGGCTATCACGGAAGCGCAGCTGAATTCGCGAGCGGCGGACGCGAGCGACATCGCGTGGCGCCTGACCAAGAAAACATGTACATTCCTGTACCTCCTGGAACGGTTGTGCGCCGAAAACGTACTGGTGAACTTCTCGGTGACATGACAAAACATGGACAAACGCTATTAGTCGCCGAAGGTGGTGCTGGTGGGTTAGCGGCTCGGCGCGCGGAGAAGCAAGTCAACCGTCGCATGCGCAATGGCAAGGTTGAAGACTATGAGGCTTCAGACATTGCTGTTGATACCGCATCGTTGGTGTCATCTAGTGGAGAATTAGGAGAAGAGCTCTCCATCGAACTTTTAATGCGCGTCGTCGCCGATGTTGGTCTCGTAGGTTTGCCGAACGTCGGTAAAAGTTCACTTCTCAAAGCGGTGACTCGCGCCAGCCCAGAAATTGCGAACTATGCGTTCACGACGCTCATGCCAAATTTAGGGGTGATTAAAACTGAAGATGATCTCGCAGAAAGTGGTGAGACATCGACTGTGATGGCAGATTTACCCGGTTTGATCGCTGGCGCGCATAAAGGCTTGGGTCTTGGTCGCGCGTTTTTACGCCACTTGCGCCGTACGCGCTCCATGGTGTGCGTCGTCGACGCCTCGGGACAAGACCCTGTGAATGATTACACCGTGGTTCGGCAGGAATTGAAGTTGTACAATCCCGAGTACGTTCAACGTCCGCATATTCTCGTCTTGAATAAGATGGATTTGGAGTGGGCCGCATTGCGCACGGAAGAACTTACTGAAGCCATCCGTGCGCTCGATGAAGAAACCATCGGCACGGCTCCCTTGGCTATCCTTCCCATCAGCGCCAAGGAAGGCACGGGAGTTGAGAAATTCATGGAGGAATTAGCTAAACTCATGAAGGAGGAAGATTCGAATCGTTAATGGCATAGTTTTTAATTTTAATACAAGGTAGCGCAGCAGCAATCATTTACTATTTTATAAATCAAATAGGCGCATTTCAGCAAAACCTTCCTGTCTCGTGACGTTGTACCATGCGACGACGCGCGCGCTCCCGAGAACTGGGGGTAATGCACAATCTACGCCATAAATAACCTCAGGCGACGACAGTTGCTTTGTCACAGATTCCGTGACTTCATTTAAGGGCTTTCGCGCCTTGATAGCGCTAATGCCGGCACGTGTGGCGTTGAGCGCTTCGCTGCCGCTCGCGCGCACTTCAGCGCGCAGTCTCAATGGGCCGATGAGTTGTTGTCCCAACGATAGCGTCACCGAAAGCGGATTCGCCTTCAATCGGCCATCCATGGTGATGAAACGGTCAGCTAAAGACATTGGCTTTTGATTTTCAGCATCAAGTGGTCGACTCGAGCCACCAACGCCCGCGGCATCGATGCGCAAATTGATGGATGTAAAATCCAACAACGGGCGAGAAAACGAACCCGCTTGCGCGTGCACGGCGATGGAACCAAAGTTCTGAAAGTCCACACTTCTGCCACTGGAGTAATCATCATCTAAGCTCTTACGCGCGACGGCCCCATAAATACCTCCAATGCTAAGTGTCGGTACTTGCGGCATCGCGGTGTAGCCAGTTTGCGCTTGCGTCGAGTTTGCCTTGCGTCTTCGACGTCCTCGCCATAGCACAAACTGTTGTTCAAAAGATGCACCCGCTTGAAGCTCCTTACGAGGTGGTTTGCGCAATCCTCCGCCCGGTGCAGGCTCGAAGGCGGGTAAATCCTTTGACAACCACTTGCGCGCACCGATGCGGTAGTTGAGTGCCCGTCGTCCTCTACTCGCCACGCTCACCGACGCGGACGTCGGTCCATCCACGTATCCTTCTGACATTTGGTGTCGCTCATTGTGGGAAATATCCATGGACACGATGTGCGCGGGTATCTTACTCTGAATACTCAATCTTCCTCGCGTTTTCGTGGGATCCATGGTCTTGTTCCCCGCTCCAACCGCCGCACCTGCGCCTTCAACCGCCGCATCCGCGCCGCGCTTGGTTGCCGCTTTAAATTTCGACGCGATGGCTTCTGTAACGCCTTGCACCGATCCCAACTCCCCTATCGCCTTCACGACAACTCGATCGAGTACACTCGTCCGAAATCTACCCCCCAAGGCGTACATAGATGGATCTAATAACGCTCTATGCGCCTTCCCTTCCCGCGCGTTTGGCGTCTCCCACGCGCGTTGCGCCCGCACCCGACACGTCAACGTCGACCACCACTCCCCCGCACCCACGTTCGCCACCACTCGATCGAGCACTAACCCTCCTTCATGTTTCACATAACTCGGCATCGCTGGCACATTTAAGAACTTTTGTGCCATAAACACCTGTTGCGCTCGCGCCAATCCACTCGGCGCGCACGTCCCCAACGTCCCCAGCCTCGATGGGTGCGCCTTGGCCAATCCCTCCACCCCGCACGCGCTCGTCGTGTCGTCCGCGTTGAACGCTCGCGCCAACGCACACTTCATGGGTTTAAACCCTTGGAGTTTCAGATGCGACGGTCGTTCGCTTCCCATCGTCGTCGTCCTCGTCCTCGTCGTCGCGTCCACCAGTGTCGCGCACCGCCAATTCAACGCACACGTGCAATCACCCATTTATTATGTCACCACAGACCACAGACCAGGCGGTGGTGATTTGTGTGACAAACCCCAGAGACCGCCGCGACGACGACGACGACGA
>Ga0181553_10004428_pt1 | contig 11924 bp, 6 predicted proteins | sample 011ome_17_FD_133753 | JGI IMG/M metagenome (GOLD analysis project Ga0181553, IMG submission 133753) | Coastal salt marsh microbial communities from the Groves Creek Marsh, Skidaway Island, Georgia - 011502XT metaG (megahit assembly) | ecosystem: Environmental > Aquatic > Marine > Intertidal zone...
AGACGCATCACATCACATCACGCAACGAAGACATGACGGTTGCGGCGAAAGACAAGAGGGAAAACGCATCCTCGCAACGCGCCGTGGAAGCCATCTCGCGCATAGAAACCTTAATAAAATCTATACAAAAAGGAACCTTAGAAGAGGTCATAAAATCCTGCCTCGCATTCCGCGACCAAACGGAGGTATTGAGCGCACGAGACGTGAAAGGAAGAGGGTGTTTACACTTAATAGCGCAGAGGCGAGACGTGGCGGCGGTGGATATTTGCAAACACTTGGTGGGAAATGTAAAGTGCGACGTGGAGATGAGAGACGCCGACGGCGCGACAGCTTTACTCATCGCGATGTCGAGAGCGAATGCTTTAGTTCTGGAGTATTTGTTAGTGGATGGGAAAGCTGACGCGCTGGTGACATCGAAGGACGAGAGGAACGCGTGGCACTTTTTAGCCGAGTGGGACGGCGGGCGAGAGCAGGCGAGAGAGACGGCGGACGTGTTGATGACGAAATGTGGTGGTGGGCCGGAGAGAGTGCAAGAGGTGAAACGAATGTTGGAGAAGAAAGCGAGTGGAGGGAATACCGGGTCGCCGTTTTTGTTCGCGGTCGGGTGCGGGTCTCACGAAGTGGCAAAGTTGCTTTCTCGGGAACTCGACATCGAAGGGAAGCGGGAGACGATACGCGAGGAGACGTTGCAGTCGGGAGTCGGCGCTGTGGTGTTAGCAACCGCGAGTGGCTGCGTTGAAACCTTACGGTTTGTTTTAGAAGATTGTAAAATAGATGCAAATCAGAGAGCGGAAGGTGGGATGTCTGCTTTGCACGTGCTCGCCAGTCACCCGAAATGGGCCGGGACGGATCCGGAAGACTCGGAAACGAGAAAGAAAGCGCTTGACGTTTTACTCAATAATGGAGCCGATGCGAACGCGCGAGATAAAGACGGAATGAAAGCGATACACGCAGCCGCCGCGTGTAGAAGAGAGGATGTGGTTGAGTATTTGCTTTCGCACACGGAAAAAGATGAAAATTTGAAAGAAGAAGACGAGTGGAACGCGCAAGCGGTGATGCGACGCGTGGAGGAGTTGATCATGGAGATTCGCAGACAACACAGCGGCCAAGCGGAAGGCAATCCCGAGCAAAATTTGCACGATTTACCACAAACTAGCATAACTAAGCACACACTTGGTCCACAAAAGAAGTTATCCGAGGAGGAAATGAAAGAAGCAGAGCAACATAAACGCCTCGGCGACGAAGCGTTCGTCGGCGGTAAATACCAAGACGCCTTGGACGCGTACACGAAAAGTTTGGAAACCGACGAGTGGAACGCGAAAGTGTGGGCGAACAGGTCCGCGTGTAAAGAAAAACTGAACGATTATTTGGAAGCGAGAAAAGACGCTGTCACTGCGAGATCACTCGACCCAACCTACCTGAAAGCCTGGTTTCGTGAAGGCAAAGCGGCGAGGGCGATGAACGATTTCGAGGGCGCCGCGGTGGCGTTTTTTGAAGGTTTGCGCTTGGACGAGAATAACGCAGATCTGAAGAATGGATTCGAGGAGGCGGTTTCCGAAGGCAGAAGAGCGTTCATGCAGCAAGAAAAGAACATGAATAAGAAGTGATGAAAGTATCTATCCAAAAGAAATTGTTTAACGTTGAGTTTGATACACATAAATTCATTAATACAAGTACAGTATGTTTATTTTCTACCAGTTGTCATCACGGTCTCGTTGTTTGTGATATCAAAAAGCCGGCGCGAGTTCCTCTTCGTTCTGATGCATACCGTTGGAGTTTTCGTTTTCGGGACTTTCCGCGTCGTTTTGCTTCGCCGCGTCCATCCTTCGCGTCGCTTCTTTCAAAATTCTTCCCAGTCGGTCTTCACCGTTGACCATGAGCGTCGCTCGATCGCGTATGATTTCTTCCAGCGCCAATTGGTCGTCTAATCCAGTTCGAATGAAGTTTTGAGGATCGTGCTCGTGAATTTGTAATTGTTCGGCGAGTTGTAACCATAAAGAGTTGTTTTGACCGGCGGAGAAGACGGTTTCTTTTTCTTCCGGCGTCGCCTCTGCCGTCGGCACGGATGCCGTCGTGTTGTTCAAAACTGGCACGGGAAGAGTTGCAGTTGTCGTCGTAGGTGTGATAGTAATCGTATCATCTGACGACGACGAAATCGTCTGCTTTCTGAGATTCTCTTCCTCCTTCCGTTTCCTTTCTTCCAAAAACCTCGTTCGACTCATCGATAACCTCGCGTGCATCTGATAACAACTCACGCACAGTCGGAACCCTTTTTTTGAAGCACCTTCTCCTTCTTCTATGTTGTTATTGTTCTTGTTGTTCCTGGACCTAGGCGAAAATCCATGATCGCCACCACTCGAAGCCGTATTCCCACTATTAAACACCGTCCCTTGACTCTGGTGCGGCGACTGCGGCCCAATCTCCAACATCGTATTCTTCACTCTCTCTTCCTCGCGAACGGCCATTCTTCCAACCCCGACTAACTCCTCGCACGCTTGACAAGAAGGTGAATGTTGTACTTGATGTTGTTCTCCGCGTGATGACATCGCATCTTCGCCGCTTCCATCATTTTTCGTCGACTTCTCTTGTTCGCAGCACGCGCCGCACTCCCACACGAACCCAACCAGATGTACGTTGCACACGTCGCACCTCTTCGGCGCTGAAATCGACGATCGATCGATATCCTCCGCCGTCCCGACGACTTCATCCGGCGTTTCCGTAAACCGAACCGATTTTTTCCTTCTTTGTCCTCTTTCGTGGTGCACAGAGGCGTGTGGTTGCTGACTCACCACGCCCCCAAATTTGGCATCGTCTCGGTCCTCGCTCGTTCGCTTCGGCGTCGGCGCTGCCGTCGGAGAAGTGCTGCTGTTACCAATAACATTGTTGTTGTTGTTGTTGTTGTTGTTATTTTTCGGTCGCGCGTTGACTAAGATCGGCGGGACCGTGCATCTCGCGTACCCGTTCATCTCGATCGAGCGTTCTTTTTGGAATGCTGACGTGTAAATAAAAAAGCGACGATTGGAAACTCTCTCGATGAGAGTGAGATTTAGGACGCTTCTTTTAACGCTCTGCCGCCGTTGCAAACGATGAGACTGAAAAAAAACTGCGACAACAAAAGACTCTCGTTGCGCGAGTATTGCGTGTGTGTGTGTGAGAGAGAGAGAGAGAGAGAGAGAGAGAGAGAGAGAGAGAGAGAGAGTTCCTTCTGTGCGGAATACTACTCTACTCCCAGAGAAAGGAAGAACACCCGAAAACCTCTGGAGGTTTTTCTTTTCTGTCGAAGAAAAAGAGCGAGATCTCTCTAGGGTTTAGGGTTCATCTTTCTCTCATCCGGAGAGGAATTTTACCACAAAAGTCCTCAAATATAAGAGAGAGGGACAGAGAGAGAGAGAGAGAGAGAGAGAGAGAGAGAGAGACTTTGCGCGCGAGACAGAGAGAGAACGATGACGTCAAATCATCTGGCGTCGTCGTTTACGTCCTCTTTCGAAATTGGTGTCGTTGCAAAAGGAAGAAATCATCGTCGTCGTTATTATTATTGTCTTAAAAGCGAGCCGATGATGCGTCGGCAGAAAAGAAGATATGGAGACGAGGACATCGTCCTCGACGAGAGAAGAAGTAGTTTAAGTAGGAGAAGAAGAAGAAACCAAATTCGCGCATCCGCGTCGTCGTCCACGACGCATTCGGAATACATCGAGAACGCCGCCTCCATCGCGCGAACGAAAAACACGGAAACGAACATCCAATCTTTGCTGCGAGTGTTACAAGCGAAAGAAGGTTTGGAAATCGTGGAACCGAACCAGAGGAGAAACGTGCACCCGCTGGTGGTTCCGGTCGCGAAAGAGTTGGCGACATCGACGACGATTGGGATTTACATTCCACACGACGACGTGGATTCGTTATCCATCGTTCGCGTGTCCTCGTGCGGGAAGTTTTTGACGCTTTTAGCGAGAAATCCAAAGGAGTTTATCCACCGCGAGATTGTCGTCGAGGAAGCGGCGACGGACGGCGCGGAGAGAGCGCTGTTTGACGCCAGCGGGGAAGTCGGGAAGAACGCGTACGAGTTAAACGACTATTCAGAAAAGAAGGGAAAGTTGACCTTGGACCAATATTTGACGATGAAAGTTGGAAGGTTTCCGAGCTCTTTGAGAGGTTTAGTCGAGCGGCATTTGGAGAGGAAAGACGAAGAGTCCGCGTTGGTCGCGTGCGACGTGTTTAAGAATCAGTTTCAAAATTGGGGCGAAGTGTACGCGTTTATTTCAGACGTGTACGCGTCGTTGAATCGAATGGAAGAGGCGAGAGATTTCGCGCGATCGGGCGTGCAGTGTCCTTGGTCGACGTTTGAAACCCGAGAATCGCTCGATCGGATGATTGAAAGAGCCGGTTGGGGCGAGACGAGCTCGGTGGCTGAGATTAGAAAGATTTTAGACACGAGGAAAGGACCGGGTAGAGATCAATTCGTGGACGAGAGTAAAGAAAAAGTGAAAGCTGAGGAAGACGCGGAAGATTGCTTGAACGCGATGGCGAACGGGGAGAAGGCGATTGTAGATACGGTCATTCAACTGGCTGAATGTTACTCGAGAGCGGGGAAGGAGAAACACGCAAAGTTTGTCATGTGTGCGAGCTCGCCGTTTTGATGCTGCTGCTAAAATAAATCATTAACGGTTGCTACTGCGCTACTATACAAATACCCTCTTCTAATGTTATCATCAGTATTATTATCCTCCAATGCGTATCATCGACCGGTTTTCCATGAAAGCTAAATTCTCCATGCCGGCATGTTTCGCTTTCTTTCTCTTCACCGCGCCTTCCACGATGGCCTTCAAATCATCGTCGGACGCGTTATCTACGCGCATGGCGTCTCGCAAAGATACTTCGGCGTTACCAAACAAACACACTTTCAAATTTCCATCCGCTAATATACGCAATCGATTACACCCGCCGCAAAAATGGTTCGTCATGCTCGTCACGAAGGACACCGTGCCTTGAAAATCATCGATTTGGAAGTTCTTCCCAACCTCAGATTTGGTTTCATCCGGGATTCGCGCGATCGATGGGTACTTTTTTTGAATGGTATCAAACATTTCCGCGTAGGATACCATTTTTCGCGTCTCCCATTTGTTCCCGTTGAACGGCATGTACTCAATAAACCTCACGTTGACTGGTTTCTCTTTCGCGAATTGCACAAAATCTAACAACTCGTCGTCGTTCTGCCCTCTCACGACGACGACGTTTACTTTAACCGTCTCTATCCCGATCCGAATAGCCTCGTCGATTGATTTCAACACTTTCTCTAACCCGTCTCGCCTCGTCATGAACTCAAATTTTGCCTTTACCAACGAATCTAAACTCACGTTGATCGACTTCAAACCGTTCCGTTTCAACGCGTCAAGTTTACTCTTCAACGCGACGCCATTCGTCGTCATCGCCACGTGTTCTATCCCATCTATCCTCGATATTCGTTCCACTATGTCTGTTAAATCTTTCCTCACCGTCGGTTCTCCACCCGTCAGACGAACTTTCCTCACCCCGCCTTCTTTCGCGAATAACTTCACCAAACGTTCAATCTCCTCGGTCGTTAATAAATCATCTTTCGGCGCTAAATCGATCCCATCCTCTGGCATGCAATACAGACATCGCAAGTTGCACCTTTCCGTCAGAGATATCCGCAAATAGTCGTGGTGGCGGTTAAACGTGTCCGTGAGCATGGAAAACTGTTGATTCGCATTCGTATTCGTCGTTGGTGGTTTTAACTCATCCGCCGTCGTTTGTCTGCGCTTTTTCCATTCGGTTTTAGTCTTCCCGTCGTTTTCGTCCTCGAACAACGGCAGAGGGTTTGCCGCGTATAGTTTTTTCGGCGCGCAGTTTTTGTTGTCACTGAAGAGGGGCGTTCGAGAGACGAGGAGGAGTTGGCGCAATATTGTTGCGGGGCTTCTTCTCCCGCGCTGCATGATGATGAATGAGAGGTAAAGAATGAAGGAAAAGTGTCGTTTGGTCGTCCTTTTTGAGAGGCGGTCAAATGACAAAAAACTACCAATTTTCTATTATTCTACATTCGCTATACATCTGTGCTATCACATTCGCTTTTTGACGTCGTCGCTAGCCTTTATTTTGCTGTTGCTGGTACCTCGCCATCAACTCTTCGATGGGCATGTTCGCTTCGTCTTCCAAACGTTTCTTTTCCTCGTCCGCATCTAACATGTCTTCGTCTTCTTGAAGCGCTTTTTCGTCCTCCTCTAACGTCGATTCGTTATCTTCAGAATCATCTTCGTCTTCGTCTCGATCAAAGTCAGAGGAGTTTTCCGGCGATGGAGACGGTTCTTTTTGCCCAAACTGTCGATTGTTCGATTGGTATCGGCGCATGAGTTCTTCGATTGGGATGTTCGCCTCGTCCTCGAGCGCGTTCTTTTCCTCCTCGGCAGTTATATTCAAACGCTCGTCGTCCTCCTCTAAAGCCGCGCGTTCGTCTTCTTCGATCGTACCTTCGTCGTCTTCTTCGTCGTCCGAGGCATCTTCGACGGTGAAATCATCCGAGTTTGTCATCGCGTCGTCTTCCTCTTCGTTGTCTTCGATGGCCATGATATCGCAGGCGTCGATGTGATCCATATCCCGGGAATGAATACCTTCAATCTCCACGGTATCTTCACCACCAACAACTGCAATGGTAGCACCACGATTGCCGTTGTCGAAGTTTGGTTGTTCGATTTTAATGTCTTTTTCGTCGAGTGGTCGTTCGTCGATCGATTTCGGCGTCGGGACGACGTACTGCGGGATGCCCGGTTTCGAGAAGCCTTCGAGCACTGGTCGAGGGTATCGAGGACCAGTTGCTGGGACGTCCAACTCTGGCCTCGCCAATATAGTCTTCAAAGACAACCATCGACCAGGACCTCGCAAATCTTTGTTCTCTTCCTCTTCTCGTTTCATCGCCTCCTTCGCTTTCTTGATTTGCGCCTTTGTGCGCTTCGCCTGCGGCGCGACCTTCGCCGGTTTGCCTTGTTTTTCTCTGCGCAACGCCGCCGCGGCGGCTTTAGCCTCCTCTTGCTGCTTCAAAAACGCTTGCATCGCGGCTTGCTCTTCCTTTTCGGCTTTCTTCTTGGCTATTTGCGCGATTTCGCGATGCGTCAACGCCCCTGGAATGGGTGGATCCCAAATCGACCTGCGCGTTGGTGGTTGTTCCCGTTCTTGTTCTTGTCCGTCTTCTACTTTTACCTCTACATCTATCGTCGCGTTCTCCTTCTCTTCCGCCTCTTTCTTCTCCTGTTGCAACCGCAACTGCTTAAACGCATCAATCGTGGCGTAATACAACCCTGATTTCGGATCGCGATACTTTGCCGGTAACCCGGTAATCGCGCAAATTTTCTCCTCTTTCGCCGAAGTCGACGGCGCTTGATCTTCGCTTCTCAAATAAAACTCCGGCGCGTCTCTCTCACTCACCGCGCCTCGGATTAACTCGTACACAATCTTCCCGGGTTTATCGCCTTTCAAACTTCTCTGCCGAATCGCCGGTCCGTCGTACCGCTTTTTCCTATCCATCATCTGATTCTTCTTCTTCTGCTCTTCCTCCAAGTGCAACAAGTGCTCCAACTCGATTAAATTCTTCTTCTCCGTAATCTTCGCCTCTTTGATCATCTCCTCCATGGTCGGAACGACGTACTCCACCTTCGGTCGCACGATTTGCGGTCTCGACTTTCTCTCTCTTTGCAACGCCTCGGACCTTTCCCGAATCTCCTTCGCGGACGCGCGCGACGAGACTCGAAGTTCCTGCGGTATGACCACCGCCGGCTCCGTCGTCGCCGTCTGTTGTTCTTGTCGTTGTTGTTCTTGTTCTTGATACGCACCACTACCACCACCAGCAGCAGCGGTAGCAGCAGTATCACTCGCACCTTGTTTCTTCTTCTTCGTCGCCTCGTTTCTTTCCGGCGCTTTCATCGTCTTCCTCCGTCGTTCCGTTCGCACTTCCACTTCCTCCTCGTCTTCGCTCGTTTCCTCCTCGTCGAAATCTTTATCAAAAACGTCCGCGACTTCTTCCTCGCTTTCGTACTCGCTGTCTTCGTGTTCTTCTTTGAACGCGTCTTGGTTCCAGAACTCTTCGTCCGCGGAGTCTTCGTCTTCGAGCATGCGCGTCATCCGGCGACCTCGCGTCGAGCGAGGTGGGAGTTTCACTCCGCCTTCCCCCATCGGATTGCTTTTGCTTTTCCCCGGCTACTCTTTTCAAATGAGATATGTTTTTATTACGTTTACGCAAAGCGTATAACACTCGCCCCAAAAACTCCCACTCCCAGTCTGGAAGGGTGATCTCGTACGGAGAGTACTGCGGAGAAACGAGACGTACCACCGACTCAACTGCGCGCGCGTCCGTCTTCTTCTTCTTCTTCTTAAAGGTTTGAAATGGTCAGAGGTTTCCAATTTCCTCAAAAGGGAAAGTTTTTGAAGAATTTCGCCACAAATACTACTCGTAATACACGCGAGAGCGGCGAACGCGCGAAAGAAAGAATACCACCTTGACGCGGTCGTCGTGTGAGTCCTTGTCGTTTACGTCGTCGTTGTCTCTGCTTTGAGCGTCTTCTTCTCGCATCATTTAAATGGGAAACAACACCAACAAAACGAGGAACCGAGGAGGAGCCGCCACCACCACGAATGGGACGAGCAGGAGTAAGAAGCGCGGCGGTGATGAAAACAACAACAATTCTGAAGCGACGAGAAGTTCGATGCTGAAATACTGCGTGGAAATGATGACGACGACGACGAAGAGCGATGGTGGTGAGAATGGTTTTGGAGAAGAAGAAGAATTAGTTGCGAGGACGAGAAACGCGTTACACGTGATGGCTCGATCGAATCTGTTGTCGTTGGCGAGCGAGATGGAGGGCGGGATTTTTTTGACGGAGATGGAGCGTATTTCGGCGTTCGGTAACACGAGCTGGACTGAGGAGAGGTGTGGATTTCGAGAAGTTTACGAAGCGGTTCGAGGCGTGGCGGTGATTCAGTTTGTGGTGGAGAACGCGTCGACGGAGCGGTTCGCGAAGTTTTTCACGAACGCGTTGCAGAATCTAGACGGTTCGCTCAAGGCGTTGGTGAAATGCATAGTCGAAGACGAAGCGAAAGTGCAGTTGACAGAAATAGTGCAGTTGACATTAGCCATAGTGAAGTGCGTAGAAATTATAGCGAAACGGTCCGGGGCTTTATCTGAATACATGCCCGGGGTGAAACACGAAGCATCGCAATGTTTCGGAAAGATTTTGCGAACTCTTCTCGGATTATTAAAAGTCAACCAAATGAAAACAACTTACGAAACTTTGGAAATGGCCGCGTTAAAGTGTATCGATGCGATTTGTGCGGCGCATCCTGGATCGGCGAAGCAACACGTATTGAGTTTGCAAAGTACAATTAAAATGTACGTGGGAGGCGGGAGTTATAAAAGAAGCCACACGTTTCCCGCGGTCGCTGCGAGATGCTTCGCGTCCGTGTTGAGAGCATCGGGTGGCACCAAAGAGTTGGCCCGAATTTGGCAATCGACCATGCGCGCTGCTTTAGTCGAAGCGCACCATTTCGCGAAAATGGCGTTCGATGGTTTTGAAAAGTTGGAAGTGGCTGAAAAAGGATTAAAAATGCTCACGCCGGTTGGATACGATCTTCCCGCCAAATTTCTCGCGAACGAGAACATACAAGACGCGTCGAGGGAAGGCGCGCACGATAACTTGGACAACGTACTACTCGTGTGTGAGGAAATGTTGAATTTGAAAGAGTTTCCAGTATTCGTGAGCGTGCCTATTCAATCAATCTGCGAGCTCGCGAAACGAGTTTTGAAGTGCAACGGAACGCCAATTTCTCAATCGCCGGGGCTTCCTCCAGGTGTACCGTCGCCACGTTTGAGTGCAAAACTTCCATGCACGCACGAAAAGGCTTTGATGTTGTTAAATGCGACGATTTCAGCTACGAAAATAACGTTTGCGCCGACGTGTGGTTTCGCGTGTACGATGTTGGACGATTGCTTGCGAAACACCGCGGCAAACGATCGCACCGGGGAAGTCACGAACGCATCCGTTCGATGCGCGGCGTACGACGTATCCATAAATCTAGCGAACACTTTAGGCGCGGGTGCGGTGAAAAGCTTCATATGTGATTCAATAGCGTTACACGCCATTGAGGATGCGGCGGCGACGTTCACGAACGTGTCGTTCATCCGAGCATCGTCCGCGAGACAGCACCAATCGCAACAACAAAGAAAGAGGAAGAAACACGGCGCGCACGGCGTTGAAACCGAACAAGATCCCGAGGTAATTCGCGAAATTGCCGCAAGAGTAGATAACGACATTCTCTTAGCCGGCGGTATGACCGCATCAAATCGCGTTTTGACTTCAACCGCGGCGCTAAAATGTTTAGCAGCGTTTTTGCGCGTCGGAGGCGCTTCGATTTCTGGAAGCGCGAGACGTGCCATCGACGACGTCGTTGCCGCTGCGTACGAATCAAGCGTTATCGAACCTTTCAATTTGTATCGCGACGAAACGTGCAAGAGAATGTTGGAAGATTTAAAGGCTGCAAAAACGGAGGCGTTGTTGGCCTCAACGCTTGCGCCGACATCGCATCGACCGAGGAACAGCGCGTTGACGTTTGCCTCGTTCGCAAATACATGCGACGTAGCCTCCGTACACGCGCGCGTTGCTTTGGAGAGTTTGTTGCATCCGAGCGCGCCGCCTTTATTGGAGCGCGCGAGTAATTCGCTGAAAAATGCGACGAGAGAAGAAAAAGTAAAGTGGTCGTTGACTGATAAAAATAGCACCGAGCACGCATTAGAAGGATCGAAACCGACTTGGGGGGACGACGGTGAGGAAGAAGAGGAGGAAGAAGAAGAAGAAGAAGAAGAAGAAGAAGAAAACAAAGAAAAAGAGCCAGTGGCTATGGATGACGACGATGAAGAGCAAGAACTAGAAGTTGAAGACACCGTCGTCCAGAAGCCTATGCTACCTCCTCGAGAAGGAGAAAAAGAGGAAGTTGAAACAAAAAGGGTTCGGCCTTCCGGCGCCGCCGGCGCCGTTCAAGAAGACGACGAGTTTGGCGCGTTTGGCGTGCCGGTGAATTCTAGTAAACTTCGAACCTCTGACGACGCGTGGATTCCATCGAAAGCGCCTCGGATGGAAGACGCAGAACAAGAAGACGAACAACAACCGAAGAAGAAGAAAAAGTTTGGCAAGTCCTCCGCTTCGGCGGCACAAAAGCGAGCCGCCGCGGCGAAAGAAACAGAAGATGACTCCGATTCTGACGGCGCGCTCCCCGACATCGTCTTTGGCGATGACGACGACGACGAAGAAGAAGAAGACGAGCCGCCGGCATCAAGGAAGAAACCGAAAAAAGGAAAACGCTAATACTAGCCCGTCGTAAAATTCTCTCTGGCGAACGAAAGGTTGCGTTAAAGTTGTTACGTTAGAATAAGAACTCTCTTCGCGGGCGACCGCTTTTCTACATTAAAATGATACCTTCGCGATACCGTCTCTTCTACACTTGTTGTAAAAAGTACAGCAGTCGATCTTTCATCTGCTGTTCCGTCGGCAATCCTTCGATCCTGTCCAGCACTTTCCCTTTGTGAAACAACACAAAGGTCGGCAACCCTTCCACTTTCCACTTCGAGCTCAGCTCCACGTATTTCTCCGTATCGATTTTCACGAACTTCACCTTATCTTTAAACTCCGTTTGACTCGCGAATTTGCCGCACATTTCCGAGGCGAGTTTGCACGGCCCGCACCACGTGGCGTAGAAATCCACGAGGACTGGTATTTCCGACTCGTCGATGAGTTCTTGGAAACTGGTGAATGTTTTCTTCGTCGAGCATTCAATCTGGCCGCTCGTTTTCCTATACCTCCTCCTAAAACTACTCCTCCTTTTACTGCTACTCAAAGTCCGAGACTTCAAAAAGAATCGCGACGACGACGACG
>Ga0181553_10004429_pt1 | contig 11924 bp, 9 predicted proteins | sample 011ome_17_FD_133753 | JGI IMG/M metagenome (GOLD analysis project Ga0181553, IMG submission 133753) | Coastal salt marsh microbial communities from the Groves Creek Marsh, Skidaway Island, Georgia - 011502XT metaG (megahit assembly) | ecosystem: Environmental > Aquatic > Marine > Intertidal zone...
CTGCGGGCATGAGCGGCGTGTCGTCGTCGTCGTCGTCGGCGGCGGCATCAGCGACCGCATCACCCATGGGCACGTCTGCATCATCTACCGCCGACATATTGTCCTCCGCAACGCACCGTCACGAAATACTCTCTCGCCGACGTGCGCGCGATCGTCGGGCGTCAGCGAATGTGGGCCAACGCTGCGCTTCGTCTGCCGTCACGGCGCCAGTGGTTGACGCGCGCCAGTCGACGTCCATCGTGGGATGGATGACCCACGGAAGGATGGCACAGACGCCGTACTTTCGCACGAGGTGTTACCGCAACGCGCGCCAAAACGCCGTCGACGCGACGGCGGCGTGGCGTCGAGCGTCGGTGCACCAGTTCCGCCGGCGGCGTTGACGCCGATGACGACGATGAATGCGGACGCCGACGCCGATGTGCGACTTGGCTTTGAGGATGGTGATGCACCTGTCGTGCGGTATGCCCCGGAATACGTCGGCGAACACGTCGGCGAAGACGACGCGCGCGCAGCTCGCGCTTTGAGCGCCACCACAACAGAAGAGGAAGAGGCTGCCATTCGCCGCCACCGCGGCGTGCAATACGAATACAAGGACCACACGGCGGATATTCAAATTCATGCGTGGGGCGTGAATTTAGCCGAGACTTTTGCGTGGTCAGCGCTTGCGATGTTTGATTACATGACTCCACTCGAGGACTGTGCCCGAGAGCCAACCTCTCGATACAGAGCGATACACGCGTCTGGGCATGATTTGGATACGCTTTTATTTGCTTTTTTGGACGAGCTTTTATTTGCTTTTCACACCGAGATGCTCATTGTAACTTCAGTGCAAGTGTGTGAATTCAGCAAGGAGAAGTGGGAGATTCGTGCAGTTGTCGGTGGAACCACATTTGTTGAAGGTGTCACGCGACAAGGCACGGAGATAAAAGCCATCACGTACAGCGCCATGAAAATCATAGAATATAGCGAGAGAGAAATTCAAGATGGTGGCGCGCGCGGCGCAGAACTATTCGTAATCGTAGACATTTAATAGATTGGTACACTGTTTTTACAGTACATATTACGCAGAGTTTTACTACCAGTTCTACAACACACTTTATTATGCTCCGTGCGATTTCATCCGAGCCACTCCTCCACCGTCGCCTTTGGTTCAGCGTACAGTAAATCGTCGTCGCAAATCGGCAACGATTCGTTGATAATGTCGTCAAGTTTCGCGCGCAACGCCCGAGTCAAAATAGGTTGCTGAATTTCCGCATTCAGCTCGACAAACTGCCCGAGCGAACGTTGTTTCAAGTTGCAGCTCCCCAACATAGCGACGTCTGGAAGGGTGCCGTCGTCACTTTCGGCGAAGAAGACCTTCGCGTGGAGCATGTCATCGAGCATGACTATTTTCAAATTACTCGAGTCTCCATTTCTCCGAGCAGCGTTTCTTTGAATTAAACGTTTCAACGCCTTACGATTTGCATCATGATACACATTTGGATTTCGCGGAACAACGAGCGTGAGCGACGTGTTTCCGCGCGCCAACATAGCGTCCAACATGTCCGCGCCGACTGCGTCCATGTAAGCCATGGCGATACGATATCGCGAATAGGACGCATCTTCAAGCAATTTCATCATTGTCGGTTTGATGTTGAACGTTCCAGGAAAGTTTTTGTAGCGCGGAAACGTCCATGCGAGTGGACAAAATCCAGTGGGAAGGTTGGTGACGAATCGTATGCCCGCGTCTCTCACGTCTACGCTGCCCGACGTGTCCGCTTTAAACAGACTCGACCTCATCGCTTGCACCACTTCATGTCCTTCCGCTCGAATAGCAAAATCTCGCCAGTTTGCAAACCGATCACCAATGTTCACACCGCCGAATATGGCTGTAGGTAGAGAATATTTTCGATGAATCACCATAAATTTAGCATGCGTCGGTTGTCGTACGGCCTCGAATGAGAAACGCTCTCGGCCCAGCTTTGTTTGTAGCTCCTCGAGTTCGCTCGTCAACGTCGTACTACCTTCACACCAGCGCGTAAACTTACTCACCGGCGAACCATCAATCGAACAACGCACGCGTACACCGCGATTCACAGCTCGAACCATAGCGTCGATGACGCGTTGCGAAGATTTTCCACTCTCAAAGACGTACACGCTAAACTCAACTTCGTCACCCGCACTCGTGCGCCGTAACTCATCGCATAACGTGTTGATGACTTCAGAATACCCAGTTAAGAGTCGAACAGGCATCATTTGTCGTCGCCGATTCGTCATCGATGTTTCAAACTGTCTGTTAACGCCGACTGTTGGCGCTGGCGCGTAATCCACGACATTAGCGCTCGCCGCAGCGCGCATCCTGCCCGAACGATCGGCCGCACACAGAGTGTTAAACGCTCGCGTCGTCGTCATCTTTCTCCTCGCCTGCATCACCTCGCGTCGTCCTCCTCGCGTGCGCGCATCTTCTCTCGCGCGTACACCACCATCGCCGCGCGCGTATCTCGCCGCCGCGTACGATGCCGCGGTCGTCGCGCGCGCCGTGGTCATCGTCCCCATGCCTCACCCTGTCGGGCTGTGCTGTGCTGCGTGCGCGCGCGAGAGAATCGTATCGCGTATCGCGTGTATCGCTCACGTCGTCGTCGTGTGTCGTCGCGTGTCGTCGTGTGTCGCCCGCACCGCGTCGAGCGCGGCACCGCGTCGCCACGTGTATATCGCCATCGATGTCGTTTTGGTGGCAAAAGGGTGCGGATTTGGCGCGGTTTTTGATGGGTGGACGTGTGCGTGTGTGTGTACCCCGACCGGGGTACACATTACGTACGTGCGTCAACCCGTCGTGGTGTCGTGGTGTCGTGGTGTGCCTCGTGATCGTTCTGGACCGTTCACGTGATCACGCGATCATGATCATGATTGGTCGATGCATCTTGTCCAAGGACAACAGCCCGCCACGGAGGTGTTCGGGTCGTCTTCACGGTGTCGTCGTCTTTCACCGACGCCACGTCGTGTACCCGCGCGCGCGCGTCGTCGTCGTCGTCGTCGTCGTCACGAGACATGTCGTGCGCCACTGCGATGCACCGCGCGAGTCCGCGACCGGGGATGACGACGACGTCGGTGACCACGTCTTCGAGGACCGCGCCTCGTCACGCCTCGCGCCCGACGGTGACACCGCGTCGGGGTCGATCGTCGCCGAAGACGACGATGGTGCGCGCATCGAGTGTGAACGGCGCAGCACCGACGGATGCAAATCAAATCAACGCAGTCACGGGTGAGATGATGAGCGATGACGAGTACGAGGGCGTGGCGGGGACGGAGTGGTATACCCGCGCGTTTACAAAATCTGGTAGGAGTTTCAGTGAAATCTTCCCTGTGCGGTTCGCCGAGGTTGGACCTAATAACGAAGCCACCATGGTGAGCGTTGCGGGTTTAATTCAAGAATGCGCGTGTAACCACGCACAAGGTATTTGGGGCGTCGCGCAGTCGATGCCGGAAGACATGCGCAAAGCCAACTTGGCGTGGGTATGCACGCGACTCCATCTGCGAATGAGGACGTACCCAAAGTGGGGGGATAAAGTAAACGTGAGTACTTGGTTTCTCAACCAAGGAAAAATCGCAGCTAGGCGAGATTATAGAATTAACGATCACAACTCTGGCGAGCAGTTGGGCGAAGCGACGTCACAATGGGTTGTTTTCAACTTGGAGACGAGGAAAATGGCGCGCATCCCGCAGTCCGTTTCCGATGACTTTGCAGCCCAAGTTTTCCACGATAGCGTCATGGAAGAGGGATACGTCGCAGATAAGCTTCCGGATGTCAATGATATAGGAGCAGTGTGTATGGCGCCGATGCGTCACTACGTGCGTCGTAACGACTTGGATATGAATGGCCACGTCAACAACGTCGTCTACGTGCAGTGGCTTTTGGAGAGCGTCCCATCTGACGTATGGGCGGGTCACGTGCTCAAAGAAATTATCTTGGAATACCGTTCGGAGTGCAATTTCGGTGACAGCATCGAGGCAACGTGCTGCGAGCTGACTAGCGAAGACGGTGATCAATTTGTGTTGCTACACAAGCTAGAGCGTCCGGGTCAAGGCGACATCGTGCGCGCGAAAACAGTGTGGTCACACGTATAAGTTACATGAACTCTAGTACAGCCGATACCCGCGGGTAGGTGAATCTAGGTACGTGAATCTATGTAATGATTAATTGCGTGCTAGAAGTAAATTCTTTATTTTCTCTACGTGATGGTATAACAAACGACCCGTCTGTACTAAATTTCTACTTCACTTTGCAGCGCGCGATGGTTTGTTTTTTTGCTTTGCTTCAGAGGGTGGTGACAAAATGGCGACATCCTGCATTTCATTTTGAATCAGCTCAACTTGTTTTTGAATTTGTTTCAGTGCCTGCACTCTTTGCGCTTCACTTTCATACGAGCCGTTCACGACACGGCGCACAGTAGGATTTTCACGCACGATTGGTAGAACTGCGGTACCGAGCGCTTGTTCAATTCTAGTCCACGTCGGTTTGAATGGCACCGGAACAGCTTCATCAAATTTACTCTGAATTCGTTGAAGTTTAGGTAGTAATGGTGGTGCCGCGGCATCCACGTCGCTCTGTACTTTCTGAAGCTTTATTTTCAGCGATTTTAATCGCTCAATTTCGCTAATGGTGGACTCAACACGCTCGATTTCCGCTTGGATTTCAGCGAGACGCCTCGATCTGTATTTTGGATCATTTGGATCCAAAGACGGTTCAACAACTTCGTTGTTATTTTTAGTCTTGACCAGAAGCTTCAAGATTCGCTCACGAACGCTTTTGCGTCCGTACTTGATATCATTTTGTCGATTTACCCACTTCTTCAGCTGTCTGCGCCGTTTTTGCGTTCCGCCACGTGAATCGGCAATCGCGCTCAATAGCGCCTTCTCTTCTCGCCGTTTGCGTGCGAGCTCTTGAATGTCTAAGGGACCATTTGGCAAAACTGTAAATCTACCTTTGGGTATCTCTTTCAAATCTTTGTTGATGACGCGTTTGTCTCTGTCCAAAGCCATGTACGCAACGTTTGTCAGCGCCGGCGGCCTCTCCACAGGGGAAGTCGCGCTAAGCGGCTGCCATTTGCGGCGTGCATAAGCCGTCACCCGTGTTGTAGGTCCAGGAAGATCATTCATAGTTCTAAGCTCGTTTCTGACCTGCCGCGAAAGGTTGCCCACCGCGGGAGCGCCGCAAAAGTAAACCCACGGGATCCAGCTTGGAATACTCAAAAAGTCAGCGTGCGAGTATTCATAGAGGTGGCCAAAGTTGATGAGAAATATCTCAGCGCATGGCCCCGCAAACGCGGTAAGCGACGCCATGAATAAACCTTGTGCGGTGTTATCGAACACGTACCACGTCACAAGTCCCCAGGAGAACAAAACGACATCAGTCGTGTGGTAAGGAATCAAGTTCACCAAAGGTGAGGCCGGCGACGCGAGCACGCCACTCGCCATATACTGCAATGCAAATAAAGAAATACACGCGTTCACACTAACCCATCCGGGTTGCCAACCAAGCGCAGGCTTTCCTGGACATGCGTCGATTAAATCTGCCGTCTTGCCGACGGTTTGCCCAGAGCCGCGTTTGAGTTCTGCTTCACGAGCCGTCTTTACGTATGCGCGTAATCGTACACCATCCAGCGTGGTGTGTCCCAAGCCAATAATAATCGCAGCTACTCCAAACAATGGTGGTACCCACCAACCGGTCTCCAGAGCTCCAGTTTCGTTCACAAACGTCACCTCGAGTAATCCTTTGAGCGCGTTCGGCGTGAGCCAACTAAAAAAATTCCCCACGGGAGAATCCATGAGCGGTTTGAGGACGTAATCAAAGTGCAACACGAGAGGATGTTCGTAATGTAATACATCGAACCTCGAATGCTGGTGATCAAGCAGTGGCCCTAAGATTGCCCCCGAAGCAAACATCAATCCCATTTCGTTAACAAACACCTTTCGCTCGCGCGCCTCCTCCTCTTTCAACACTTCGGGCGTGAGCTCGGGTGCGGCGCGCCGCTTCGGTGCACCGCCACCATCACCAAGGGCGTTTGCGCGCACGACAACGACCCTCTCACCCGTGGTTCGCGCGCGTTTCACGCGTGTTGTTATCCCCTCGAGCCTTCCTCGCGACGCACGCGACGACGTCGACGCACGCGACGACGACGACGACGCCGTACGCATCATCGTCACCCCACCGCGCATCTTCCGTCGTCTCCAACGTCGTCGTCGTCACCACCACCACCTGTCGTCGTCGTTCTCGCGTCCTCGCCTCGCTGTGACGGGCGCCAACGGTCTCAACCCGACCCGCCGACGGCAGGACGCCTGGTCAGAGTGCAAGCCTGCGTGTAGTTGACTTTATCTAGAACTTGTGTTACAATAACGTGAACAGCGATGCGTTGGTGGGGACGAGTTCGCCAATGAGCCATTCTATGGCGGGCTTGATGCCCACGCCCGTGCGCGCATCGGTCGGGAACACGCGCGCGTTCGGAGCCACGCGCGCGCTCGCGAAGACGTCGCGCGACGCCGCTCGAACCATTTCTACGCCCTCTGGACCACTCAAATCGTTCTTGTTTGCGAGGATAACGATTGGAATCGTACGAGGAAATGCAGCATTATTCAATGCGCGCTCTAATTCTACCATGGCTTCTTCTAAGGATTCTTCGCTTGCGGCGTCCACGACGTACGCCGCGGCGTCGGCGTCTTTGAAATAGTTGTTCCAAATTCCTCGCAACGCGATGGCTCCTCCTAGATCCCAAAACGTGCACGCGTATGGGAGTCGCCCGTATGGAACCTTAGCTATGTTCATCCCTACCGTAGGAATGATTTGTTCGGGACGTAAGCCCGTGACGTCCATGTACGCATCCTTGATGCGTTCAAGCACGCTCGTCTTGCCGCTCCCATCAATGCCAAACACGACGACGCGCTTTGGCGCGGTCGTCACCCCAAAGGCGTTGTATATCGCATCCATCTGCACGCGTATACTGTGCCGTGTGTGTCCTGTTCTATTCACGGTCACGGCGTCGCCATCGCCATCGTGTCGCCGTTCGAGTCGCTCGCGGCAACGTGTGCCGCCCGCAGTGCAGTGGCCCTCGCGCCTCTGCAGTCTGGACACCTCCTGTCAGCGGCGCTCCGTCGCGTGGTTTTCGTTTTGTTGGTGCGGGGGGATTTTTGTGGTGCGGGGACATTATATGCGTAATGAAGGCATGTCATATCAATATACGTGTCATCGTGGTGTTTATTTTCGTCATCCAAAAATCTCTCGAGGAGGGGGTGGGTCGTGGACCGATCACGACCAGTGACGTGCGTCGCCTGAGTTTGAAGTGAGGTGGATAGCGTTCGTCGCGCGATCGATGGATGACGTTGGGGACGGTGTGGCCCGCGACGCGACGCGCACGACCACACTTTGCGCCGCGCGGAATATCCGTCGCCTTTTAACGCGTCTGTCACACACGAAATAAACATGGCTTTCGCTTTGTCTACGTCCTCCAAGCTCGGATGCTCCCGCGTGAGCTCCACCCGCCAAGTCGCTGCGCGCAAGACGACCAAGTCCACCGTCGTTCGCGCTGCCGCTGCGGCGGGCGAAGTCCCTGACATGGGCAAGCGCAATGTGATGAACTTATTGTTGGTTGGCGCTATCGGCTTGCCGGCGACCTCCCTCGTTGGTGGTTATGCGTACTTCTTCGTGCCCCCGAGGTAAGCGTTGATCTCGATGCGATTGACCCTAGAGCATCCAACCAATGATCACATCGTGATGATCACGATCGCGACGACGATTATATAGCATGTATGATGATTCACTGCGTTGAGATAATGCAAAGACTAGTGAAGCAACAACAACCATGACGATCACGTGACTGACGGCTTTGTACCACGCTCGTGTTTTTGTTAAACGTACACAGCGCTGGTGGTGGTGGCGCTGGCCAACCGGCTAAGGATGCCAACGGTAACGACATCAAGCGCGCTGCGTGGTTGAAGACGCACTTGCCGGGTGACTACTCTTTGACGCAAGGCTTGAAGGGTGATGCCACGTACTTGATTGTCAAGGGAGATGGCACCTTGACCGAATTCGGCTTGAACGCCGTCTGCACGCACTTGGGTTGCGTCGTCCCGTGGAACAAGGCTGAGAACAAGTTCAAGTGCCCGTGCCACGGTTCCCAATACAACGCCGACGGTAAAGGTACGTTATTAACCTACTTGCTTTGGCCTGTCACCTTTTTGTTTTGCTTTGTTTTGTCATGTGCGTGTATTGTCTGACTGACGAGTTTTATCCTTTCCTCTCAACGCAAATAGTGATCCGTGGCCCGGCGCCGCTCTCGCTTGCTCTCGCGCACCTTGCCGTTGACGCCAACGATACGGTTGTGTTCACCCCGTGGACGGAGACGGACTTCAGAACGGGATTGGCCCCGTGGTGGTACGTATGATGATGATCATGTTTTCTGTGACGCGGCTCTGTTCTCGTTCAAGCGTCCGCGCGCGCACGGATTTTGGCTCGACAACGTGGCGTTTTTTGATAGACATGTTGACGACCAAGACGCACCCGACTGAAGCGTGACGTCGATCGCATGTTCGCGTGGCTCGAGACTGACGAGAAATGTTTTAAAACGAATGTAGGAAATAAATCCCGTAAAATTAGTTAGCGGTTTTTATACTCAATTGAATGCATTATCACATCGAGTTCCCCGTCCCCCTTCGAGCGCGTTGCGAACTTCTCAATGCGCTCAATCCTCGTGATCGTCCTCCTCATCGTCTCCACACAGAGGATCCCATGCTGCTATACTACTCTTGCTTTGCTTTTTGCAAAGCCGTTTAGCGCTTGCGGCGTACGCTACAGCGTCGCGAACGCCACGACCTAGCCTTTCGCTTTCGTTTTGCAAACGCCGCTTCGTGCTTTCCGCAGTCTCGCGCTTGAGTTCTAACTCCTGTCGCGCACGCGACACTCGAATTCGATTTACCTCCACGCACGCGCATTCAGCGGTTAATCCGCGTTCATCCACAAGCGCCCCGCACAAGCCAACGCGTGGCACAATTTTTGCATCGCCTTGAAAGCAATCTATCGATCGTGATATTAACTTCAACATCGAGGCGAACGAAATTTCTGTTATTTTCCCTAGATACAGCGCACTTTGTGGTATATCTATCGCAGTTCCCGCTACAGATGCCAAATGTGCAAACACAGTGCCACGTTCTATGTCGCACCAGACGTCGCGACTCTCCGCCGCCCCTATCGACGTTGTTCGCATCTTTTTCAGCGCTTGAAACGCTACGGGGCCATCAATCGTAAGAAGTTTTCCACCCTGCGTCAATCGTACCGCGGCTGACGCGTATGACACGCCATCATCGACGCCGTCGCACCTCGCGGCGAACCAATCGAGCGCTCGCGCTGCGTTTGACATCGCGTCGCGTTCGTGTCGCGCAAACTCAACCACGATCGCCGTCGCGCTCGCCCAATCTTCATGGCACACGTCGAAAAATGCTTTCGGGGCCGCCGATGACGTCGCCGTCCTCGACATCGCTCGTTCGACACGTCTCGCGTCTTCCTTGTTCAGCGCGTCATCGCCGTCGTCAGTGGTCGTTAACGCCCCGCTCGCGGTGACCACGAAACCGGTCGCGGGGACGTCGTAGACGTCATCGAGCACCGAAGACAACGCACGCGTTGATTTGCGATCACCTTTAGCGAGACCCTCGAACTTGGTCATCGCTCGTGCGTGTGACCCGCGGTGTGCGCTGTCCTTTCCCGAGGCGCGCAGTTGGGGCCGACAGGCAGCGCGGCGGGAGGGGTGTTGACATCAACATCAACACATTTTTTCGAGAAAAGGGAACCAGTGCTGGTTCCGCGGAACAGAACCGTTCAATTAGTTCCGCGTGCGCCCGCTCGACGGCAGAGGTGTGCGCGTGGCGCGTGCGCCCAGGCGTTGCGACACGTGCGTACGTGACGGCAATGTCGACGTCACCGATTCAAGCCTTCGATGAGCGCATCGAACGCTTGAAACGAGCCGAGATGCAACGCTCGCCGTCAACATCCTCGGCGCGCAGTGATGGTGAAGAAGACGGCGTCGACGCTGCGGCGGCGAAAATCGCGCCTGCACCGGGATGCTTCGGGACTCGATTAGCGGCAATGAAAAGGACCGTGAACGAGTACTTGACAAAGATTTATCGCGACGAGCGTTCGCTGTGCTATTTCGAGAAGGATTCGAATGTTCGAGCGTGGTGTTTGCGCTTGAGCGAGAACCACGCATTTGAATTCTTTGTCCTCGCCGTCGTCGGCTTCAACGCCGCGGTATTAGCGATGGAACTTCCCGAACGCGCTTACGCCGCTAGAGGAGGGTCAGTTCCACTCACCAAGAATGGAAGTTGGATTGTACAGCTGTTGTTTGTACTCATTTTCACGTTTGAAGCGTGCTTGAAGACGATCGCGCACGGCTTCGCATTCGGTCGAAATGTATACCTTGGCCAACTCAGTAACGTATTCGACTTCATGGTAGTGTTGGTAGGTATAATCGATTTGTCGCTAACTGGCGTCAGTGCGGTGGGTACGCTGCGATTGCTGCGTACTATCCAACCTTTGCGAGCGTTGAATAGGTTCAAATCTGGACGCATGGTTTTAGAGACGATGCGGCGATCAATTCCACTGTTGATGGACGTGGTCGTCTTCATGTCTTGGTTCGTCATCATATGCACGGTTGTTGGAGTGATGTTATTTGGTGGCTCGATGACAGATAGAAAGTACTTGGACGAAACCGATTCAAATCCAATAGATGTCGGCGCAATGTGCACGAGTTTGGTTGAAAATTATGAGTCAACGTACGGTAGCGAAGATGATCCATACTATCCATCAGATGCAAAGATGTGCAAGTACTACGAACGAAATCAAATCTTACTAAACGGAACGAGCGTTGACACGTACTGCTGCGATAGTGGAACGTCTCCGGTTGATGGTTTTGTAAATTTTGACAATTTTGGCGTCGGGGCATTCGTCGTCTTACAAGTGATGACGGTTGATGGATGGAACGAAATTGCGTGGCCGACAGCACGTGGTGTAGACGCATGGATTGCACTCGCGTACTTTTTCTTCGTCGTCTTGATAGGCGGTTTTTTCGTGTTGCAATTATTTACGTCGGTCATTTGCGCGACGCTGGGCGATTTAGAGGATGAGACGGCGTCTCAGGATAAACAGACGCTGGGTGGTTTGGTCGCGGGAGGTACGCTGAGCGAGTCTTCGGCAAACGTATCGGCGTATGCGTCTTCGCTTTTTCTTGGTATGTTTAGCTCTCGAATACTGGAAGAAAGTTTTAGAGTGCCGAGTAGTTCAGAATTGCAAGGCGTGCGCGGTTCGGTGTGGGTGCGCTTGCAAACGAAGATTCTCGTAGCGGATCGTCGATTCATAAACTTCATCAACGCCGTCATTGTTCTTAATACGTTTACAATGATGTCGGTCACAGCAGAACCAAACGCAAGCCTAGAATCATTTAGATATGGGGCGGAGATTTTCTTCTTTGCGACATTTGTTCTTGAATTTTGTATGAAAAACTTCGCCTACGGACCAAAGGCGTATTGGTACGAAAAGTGGAATCGCTTGGATGGCTTGATCGTTATTACCGGATCTATTGATGTAGTCATGGAAAATATCTCCACTAGCAGTGGCGGAGGATTAAATTTCTCGTTCTTGCGTATTCTGCGAATCTTTCGATTGCTACGCATCGTGCGTTTGTTCAAATCCAATAAATCGTTTGAAAGAATTGTTCAATCAGTTCTCGTCGGTGGACAGCGGATATGGGTATTCTTGCTCGTTTGGTTCATTTTCATTGTTATGTTTGCTGTTCTTGGCACGCAACTATTTAGCGCCAAAGGCACGTTGGACGACGAGCGCCTCAATTTCAAAGATTTCTTTTCCTCTGTGGTGACGTTGTTCGTCGTGAGCACGGGAGAAAATA
>Ga0181553_10004437_pt1 | contig 11913 bp, 10 predicted proteins | sample 011ome_17_FD_133753 | JGI IMG/M metagenome (GOLD analysis project Ga0181553, IMG submission 133753) | Coastal salt marsh microbial communities from the Groves Creek Marsh, Skidaway Island, Georgia - 011502XT metaG (megahit assembly) | ecosystem: Environmental > Aquatic > Marine > Intertidal...
GCGCAATTGCCCGAAAAAGAAAAATTGTTACGGGCTATTGAACGCCAGCAGAAAATAAAAGAGAGCCTATATTTATTGCTACTTCAAAAACGTGAGGAGGCGGCTATTAACTTAGCCATTACTGAGCCCTCTATAAAAGTGGTAGAATATGCCTTAACGGGCCTATTACCGATTTCTCCAAAATCTAGTGTAGTGTATGCAGGTGCTCTACTCGGAGGCTTACTTATACCGTTTGGTGTGTTGTACCTTATGTTTATGTTAGACACCAAGGTGCATACCCGAGAGGATATTGAGAATGTTACCTCACAAATACCGGTATTGGCAGAGCTGCCAGAGATAAAAAAGGGTATGGATACTGTGTTTAGTGACCCTAATGCTACAAGCGTACTTGCGGAGTCATTTAGAATATTGGCGGCCAATGCGGATTATATTTTGCCAAAAGCTGAGAAACCTGGGAGTCAAATTATTTTTTGTACCTCTGCTATTAAGGGGGAGGGTAAAACCTTTACAAGTCTCAATTTATCATTAGCCCTGTCTAGTTTAAACAAGAAGGTGTTGCTTATTGGGGCAGATATGCGTAATCCGCAAATACATGGGTATATAAGTGCCTCTAAAAATGACTTGGGTTTATCTAGTTATTTAAATGATACGGACACCGATTGGAGAGCCTTGCTTAAGCAGGGTTTTGAAAATCACCCTGGTCATAGTATACTTTTATCGGGTACCATACCACCAAACCCTGCGCACTTGTTAACTAACGGTCGTTTTGAGCAGTTGTTAGCGCAGGCTAAAACCATGTTTGATTATATTATTGTAGATACGGCACCTACAATTTTGGTAACGGATACCTTTTTAATATCTAAATATGCAGATTTAACCCTGTTTTTGACGAAGGCCAACTTTACCGAGAAAAAATTATTAAACTTTTCTAAAGCGTTGCAAGCCTCTGGTAAGCTTAAGAATATGGCCTATGTTATAAATAGCGTCGGTGCAGGCAAGTCTTACAGCTATGGCTATGGGTATAATTACGGGTATAATTACGGTTACGGTAGTACCGCTTAATATGTTTTATAATTATGGGAAACTATGGTATTCCTTAAAAATGATTGAAATACCTATTTTTTACCTGAATTTGACCAGATTTTAATATAAATTATCATAGATAGTTTTTAATTTCATGTTTTATAATGACCTTATGAAAAAAGATTTATTTAATGGAAAATTAGTAATAGGCTGATTGGATTTATCTACCTTTAAGTGTATTATGTCATAAGATTATGTTTAAACTTTTTTTTGAAGACTTCAATCCACAAGACCATCTTTTTTGGTGGTTGTTTATCGCCTTTTTTTTTGCGTTTATAATTGCATATACAACGTTCCCAACGGTCATTTATATAAGTAAGCAAAAACAATTAATGGATGAACCCGGAGGCAGAAGTATGCACAAAAACACGACACCAACCTTAGGGGGTATAAGTATTTATTTTAGTCTTATCGTTGTAATGACCATCGTTGGTACCTTTTTAAATACCAAAACCTTAGTATTGGTTATGGGAGGATTAACCATATTATTTTTTATGGGACTTAAAGATGATTTAACGATTATTTCACCAATAAAAAAGCTTTTTGGACAATTACTCGCAGCTGGTCTACTTATCGTTTTTACAGATACGCGTATTCTGGGCTTTTCTTCCATTATGGGTGTTAATGAACTACCCTATTGGATATCTATTGGTTTTACTCTATTTGTATATGTATTAATTATTAATGCCTATAATCTTATTGATGGTGTAGATGGTTTGGCAGGTTCAATTGCTTTGGGAGTATGTCTGGTTTTTACATATTTATTTGTTGATGCAGGAAAATTGAGTTTGGCAACGCTAGCTATAGCACTTGTTGGAAGCTTACTCGCTTATTTAAGATTTAATTTTTCTGGTAAGAATAAAATTTTTATGGGTGATACGGGCACTATGGTTGTAGGGTTTTTGCTAGCTTTTTTTACGATTAGTTTTATCAATTTGGCACAAACTGATAGTAGTTCTGTCTATTTTAGATATGCACCTGTTTTAGCATTTGCACTATTGTTTTATCCTTTAATAGATACATTACGCGTCTTCTTTTTACGTATTGTAATTTACAAGAAAAGTCCCTTTTCAGCAGACAGAAAGCATATACACCACAAATATTTATTTTTTGGTTTCACCCATGCCCAAACGACACTATTGATTGCGTCCTTTAACGTTATCATTGTGTTTTTGACGTTTTTTATAGCCATTGAATATGATCTTACTTTAAACAGACAAATTTTACTACTTATGGTCTATGGATCTTACTTATATTTGATACCAGTGTTTTTTAAATGGTTGTTCAAAACATTCTAGGCTTAAAAATATAGCATATGTATTAAATAGTGTAGGAGCCAGTAAATCCTATGGCTATGGTTATAATTATGGCTATAACTATGGCTACGGCACCAAATCATAATTTTATACTGTTATCTAAATGGCTTAATACATGATATTTATCATACTATTTTTTGGTTTTATAGGGTACTTTTAATAGTGAATTATAAAACCGATAGTCATGAGATATGTTCCGTTAATTTCCGAAATAATGACCAAAAATATCATCGCTCTCAATAGAGATGATGATCTTGAAACAGCTGAGATGCTTTTTAAGCGCAATAAAATAAGACATATTCCTGTTGTTGCTGAAGAAGTAATAATTGGTATGCTCAGCTATACTGACCTTTTAAGAATCAGCTTCGCTGACGCTGTTTATGAAACCGAAGAAGAAGTGGATACTTTAGTATATAATATGTTTACTATTGACCAAGTGATGGCTAAAAATGTCGTTACCGTACCATCAACAGCAACCATAAAAGAAGTTGCAAAAATTTTAGCAGAAAATGAATTCCATGCTTTGCCAGTAGTTGATGACGGCAGACTTGTTGGTATCGTAACTACTACAGATTTAATTTATTATCTCTTGAAACAATTATAATTAAAAAAGCGCCAGTGGCGCTTTTTTATACATTAGATAAGGCTTTTAATCTTTTAATGGCTTCTGTGGGATTAGGACTCTTAAAAATATGGCTCCCAGCTACAAAAGTATCAGCACCTGCCTCAACTAGTTTTTCAATATTCTTATCGGTAACACCACCATCTATCTCAATCCGTGTATCTAGTTCTTGTTCATTGATCATTCTCCTTAGTTTTTTAACTCTCTGATACGTTACATTTTCAAATTTTTGGCCTCCAAACCCTGGATTTATAGACATTAATAGTATCATGTAACACTCGGGTAAGATATCCTCTAGTACCGAAATGGGTGTGGTGATATTTAATACAATACCAGCCTTACACCCTGCATCTTTGATTTGTCTTAATGTTCTGTGAAGATGTACTGTAGATTCGTAATGTACAGTAATGATATCGGCCCCAACATTAGCAAATTCTTCAATATAGCGTTCTGGTTTTTCAATCATTAAGTGCACATCTAAAGGTTTTGTGGCATGTTTTTTAATGGCTTGTATAACTGGCATGCCATATGATATATTTGGCACAAAATGACCGTCCATTACATCGATATGAAACCAGTCCGCCTCACTATTATTAACCATTTCTGTATCACGTTGAAGGTTGCCAAAATCAGCAGCAAGCATTGAAGGAGCAATAATTTTTGAAGCCATTTGTTAAGTTAAAATTAAGTTTAGAGCAAAGGTAATTAAAAAAGAAATCTATTCTCTTTATATAGCAATGAGAATATGTAAAAAGTGAACCCACGGTAATCAGCCGTGGGTTCTTTCATCAATCAAAAAACGAACAGTTATGTTTTGTAACTGTTGTTACCTTTATTAGGTTGGTTGTTAAATATACAAAATACTAACCTAAATATGTCTTTAATATCTTACTTCTAGAAGTATGTTTTAATCTTCTAATTGCTTTTTCTTTTATTTGTCTTACGCGCTCACGTGTTAGGTCAAATGTTTCACCAATCTCTTCAAGTGTCATTGGGTGTTGATTGCCTAAGCCAAAATAAAGACGAATTACATCTGCTTCACGTGGTGTTAGTGTTTCTAATGCACGTTCAATTTCAGTTCTTAGGGACTCATGTAATAATTCCTTATCAGGATTTGGTGATTCACCACTACGTAATACATCGTATAAGTTTGAATCTTCACCTTCAACCAGTGGAGCATCCATGGATACATGACGACCAGAATTCTTCATTGATTCCTTAACATCATTAATTGTCATATCTAATTCCTTTGCAATTTCTTCGGCAGAAGGAGGACGTTCATGACTTTGCTCTAAAAAGGCAAACGTCTTATTTATTTTATTAATTGAACCAATCTTATTTAATGGCAATCTTACAATACGAGATTGTTCAGCCAATGCTTGTAAGATAGATTGTCTAATCCACCAAACAGCATATGAGATAAATTTAAATCCACGCGTTTCATCGAAACGTTGAGCAGCCTTAATCAAACCTAAATTACCTTCATTAATTAAATCTGGTAATGTTAAGCCTTGATTTTGATATTGTTTTGCCACAGATACAACGAAACGAAGGTTAGCCTTGGTTAACTTCTCTAAAGCGATTTGATCACCTGCTTTAATACGTTGTGCCAATTCAACTTCTTCATCAGCTGTAATAAGGTCTACCTTACCAATTTCTTGTAAATATTTATCTAAAGATGCAGTTTCCCTGTTGGTTACCTGCTTAGTAATTTTAAGTTGTCTCATTTAAATTTAAGATTTGTGCAAATTGTTTTAGCAATGGGTTGCTTTTTATTATACGTAACAAGTTTTAAAAATGTTACAAAAAAGTGATAAAAATAAAAAGTCCATCAAAAGTTGATGGACTTTTATGACCTTTATAATAAGAAAATTAATCTTCTTTCTTGTCTTCTCTCGGTTTTCTATCGTCCCTGCGATGATCTCTATTGCGATTATCACGTCCACGATTATCTCTACCTCGGTTGTCTCTGCCACGATTATTATCGCGTTTAGGCGGTTGCCACCCTTCGGGCTTTGGTAAAATAGCCTTTCGAGATACTTTTTCTTTGCGAGTTCTTGAATCTACACCAAAGTATTTCACATCAAACACATCTCCCATGTTTACAACATCAGATACATTTTCTGTACGTTCCCATGCTAATTCACTTACGTGCAATAGGACTTCGTTTCCTGGTGCATCCATGTATTCTACAACGGCACCGAAATCAAGCATTTTAATCACTTTGACTTCATATACACTACCGACTTCTGGTTTAAATAGTAAAGAATCGATCTTAGCCATTACAGCATCAATGCCAGAACTACCAACACCTAAAACTTCAACAATACCCTCTTCGGTTACAGGATCTTCGTTTATAACGATGGTTGTATCGGTTTCTTTTTGTAATTCTTGAATTACTTTTCCACCTGGACCAATCAGCGCACCAATAAATTCGTTAGGAATACGTCTAGTTACCATTGTAGGTGCGTGTTCCTTTACATCTTCATTAGGGGCACCGATAGTATCTGTAAGTTTACTTAGTATGTGCAAACGACCATCACGTGCTTGGTTTAAAGCGTTTACTAGGATTTCATAAGAAAGCCCTTTTACTTTAATGTCCATTTGACATGCCGTGATACCATCTTCTGTACCTGTTACTTTAAAGTCCATATCACCAAGATGATCTTCATCACCTAGGATATCTGATAATACGGCATATTTTCCAGAATCTGCATCAGAAATTAATCCCATTGCAATACCAGATACAGGTTTTTTAAGCTGAACACCTGCATCCATTAATGCCATTGTACCTGAACAAACAGTTGCCATTGACGATGAACCGTTAGATTCTAACACTTCAGATACAACACGTACTGTGTATGGGCAATCATCTGGCACCATACCCTTTAAGGCACGTTGTGCTAAATTTCCATGACCAACTTCTCTACGAGAAGTCCCACGAATAGGCCTCGCTTCACCTGTTGAAAATGGTGGGAAGTTATAATGTAAATAGAAACGCTCCTCACCTTCGTAAGATGGCATATCTATTTGGTTAGCTTCTCTAGATGTTCCTAAAGTAACTGTTGCTAACGCTTGAGTTTCTCCACGAGTAAAAATTGCAGAACCATGTGTTGATGGTAAATAGTCTACCTCACACCAAATTGGTCTTATCTCATCTGTTTTACGCCCATCTAAACGTAAACCTTCGTTTAAGGTTAAATCTCTTACAGCAGCTTTTTCTGCTTTACTGTAATATTTAGATACTAAACCACCTAAATCTTCTAATTCTTCTTCAGAAAATGAGGCTTTAATGTCTTCTTTTATTTCAGAAAATGCTGCGCTTCGTTCATGCTTAGCAGATCCTGCTTTTGCCACAGCATATACTTTATCATATGCCATGTCATGTATTTTCTTTGCTAATTCTTCATCTGTTCGCTCAGGATCGTACTCGCGTACTTCTTTTTTGCCAACAGCTTCAGCTAATGCAACTTGTGCAGCACATTGTACTTTAATAGCTTCATGAGCAAACTTTATTGCTTCAGTCATTTCCTCCTCAGAAATCTCATCCATTTCACCTTCTACCATCATAACTGAATCAGCAGAAGCACCAATCATCATATCAATGTCAGACTCTTCTAATTGAGCGCGTGTTGGGTTAATTATAAATTCACCATTAACGCGCCCCACTCTTGCTTCAGATATAGGACATTCAAATGGAAAATCTGATAATTGAATAGCTGCAGATGCCGCCAAACCTGCCATAGCATCTGGCATTACATCATCATCATGAGACATTAACTGAATCATCACTTGAGTTTCTGAATGATAGTCTTTTGGGAATAATGGACGTAATACACGATCTACTAAACGCATCGTTAATACTTCTCCATCACTTGGTCGTGCTTCTCTTTTAAAGAAACCCCCTGGATAACGACCGGCAGCAGCAAATTTTTCTCTGTAATCTACTGTTAAAGGTAAAAAGTCAACATCTGCTTGTTTGTAATTGGAAACAACTGTACATAATAACATACATTTTCCTGATTGCACAACAACGCTACCATGCGCCTGTTTTGCTAGTTTTCCGGTTTCGATAGAAATTTCTCTACCATCACCTAGGTCAATGACCTCTTTGTAAGTCTTTGGAATCATAAAATTTAATTCTTAAAATTGGGTATACTATTGATGTTTCAATACTATACGCGTTAAACAATGGTCGTTGTGTTGTTGTGTAGTTGTTTGTGACCAATGAAAAACTAAAAGTAGCTTCTTCAATTCTAATTTTATTCTCTTTAGATTGAGTGGTGTAAAAATAAAAAAACCACGCAAAAGCGTGGTCTTATATTTAATTATTTTCTTAATCCTAGTTCTTTAACTATCGCACGATATCTTAAGACATCTTTTTTAGTTAAATAATCTAGTAGTGCTCTACGCTTACCTACCAGCTTAACAAGAGAACGTTCAGTGTTAAAATCCTTACGATTCTTCTTTAAGTGCTCTGTTAAGTGATTAATTCTGTGCGTAAATAACGCGATTTGACCTTCAGCTGAACCGGTATCGTTTTTTCCCTTACCGTATTTAGTGAAGATGTCTTCCTTTTTTTCTTTTGATAAATACATTCTAATATTATTGTAAATGATTGTTATGTACTGTGAAAGTCTCTCTTTCAGGGCGCAAATATAGTGTTTTTTTAGAATTTGCAATTTTTTTTAACTTTAAACCATACATAGCGATTTTTACAAAAAAAGAGATCTCCCATTAAACCATTTTTGTTTTGAGCGGTCTTATAACCATTATAACTAAAAATAAGTAATCATGGAAAAATTTAATACATTTAAAAAAGGGGTGTTCAGCCTTGTCGTTTTAGGTTTGCTCTTTACATCGTGCAGTGAAAGTGAAGACATTTCAGAATCAGCCAACCAAGTAGAAGACACATTTGAAGTAAAACGCTCAGCTGAAATTGATCAGGTAGACAATATTTTGGGTGATTTGGTTATCGATGCTTATGAAGGCCAAGAGGTAAGCGAAGATGGTCGTGGCACATATACTGGTGACATTCCAGAATGTGTTACAATTACTGTTGTAGCACAACAAGGTTATCGACAGGTAACATTAGATTTTGGTACGGATGGTTGTGTTGTAAATGGTCATATTTTGAAAGGACAAATCATTTTTGATTATACTAGAGACCCAGAAGCCCAACAAATTTCCATTAATTATAATTTAGTTGACTTTTATTTTGACAATAAAAATTTAATAGGAAGTCGTTCTATCCTAAAAGAGCTTTTCAATGAAAATGGTAATCCGCAGTTTACACATAATTTAGAAATTACTGTAATTTGGCCAAATGGTGCACAAGCATCTAGAGAAGGTACAAAAAGTAGAGAATGGGTAGAAGGATTTGGTAGTGGAATATTTAGTGATAATGTATTTGAAATTACAGGAAATTGGACTGCAACTTTTGTTAATGGTAATGCACATACCAATGAGGTATTGGTACCATTACGGAGAGAAGTAATTTGTGCATATTTTGTAAGTGGATCATTAAATATACAACGCACAAATTTTGGTGGTGTATTTGATTATGGAGATGGAGATTGTGATAACCAAGCAACCTTCACATATAATAATGGACAAGAAATTGATATAACCTTAAATTAATGGTTTATTATAGGTTGATTGAAAAAAGAGCTACACAATCGTAGCTCTTTTTTATTTTTTAAAATTCGTCTTGAAAAACTATCCTTCTCAGTTTGAATTTATAGGATAGAGAGTCTTGAAACCAATCCAGATATGTCAATTGGATATTGGTTAATTTACTCTTTTGAAATTAGGCTCTTAATGGTTGATTTTTAATCAAATCAATGTAAAGATTTATTTTACGTTTTAAATCTTTTCTATGAGAGATGAAATCTAGAAAGCCATGTTCCAATAAAAACTCTGAAGTTTGAAAACCATCAGGCAATTCTTGTCCTGTAGTATCTCTTACCACTCTTGGTCCAGCGAATCCAATTAAAGCTCCAGGTTCTGCAATATTTATGTCCCCTAACATTGCAAATGATGCAGTTGTTCCACCTGTTGTAGGGTCAGTACATAATGAGATATATGGGATTTTAGCTTCTGCCAATTGTGCAAGCTTAGACGAGGTTTTAGCAAGTTGCATGAGAGAATAGGCAGCTTCCATCATTCTAGCACCACCAGATTTACTTATAATCACAAACGGGATTTTTTTCTTTAGAGCATAATCCGCTGCACGAGCTATCTTTTCACCTACAACACTACCCATTGAACCACCAATAAATGAAAAGTCCATACAAGCTATGACTATATCTTTTCCCTTAGATTTTCCTACTGCTGTTCTTACCGCATCTTTAAGTTTTGTTTTAGATTGTGCGGCTTTTAAACGTTCAGGGTATTTTTTAGTATCCTCAAATTTCAGAGGATCTTTTGAACCCAAATGCGTATCTAATTCTTTGAATTTGTTATCGTCAAAAAGTATTTCAAAATACTCCTTACTGCCAATTCTAACATGGTATCCATCTTCAGGACTCACATAGAAGTTTTGTTCTAATTCTTTAGTGTCAATTATTTTACCAGTAGGGGATTTATACCAAAGCCCCTTGGGTGTATCTTTCTTTTCTTCGGTTGAAGTTTGTATTCCTTTGTCTTTTCTTTTAAACCAAGCCATTTGATTTATTCATTTAGATAATTCAACTTTAGAAATAGAAGCTCTAAAATCGAAGGTTTTAGTTAGTTAGTTTTTTGGTATTTTAATACATACAAAATTACCATATTATTATTAACCACAAAAAAATGAATGTTAACATCCATTTTACCTTACAAATAAAAAACCCATTGATATTAGTATGATATTTCAATGGGTTTGTTCAATTAAATAGTAGATATTATAAGGTGTCTACATTATTTAAATCTTCAAATGCTTTTTTAAGTCTAGTTACAAATGCTTCTTCGCCTTTGCGCAACCATACTCTAGGATCATAGTACTTTTTATTTGGTACATCATCACCATCAGGATTACCTATTTGAGTTTGTAAATAGTCCGTGTTTTCTTCTACATAATCTCTTACACCACTTAAGAAAGCCCACTGCATATCCGTATCGATATTCATTTTAATAACACCATAGCCAATTGCTTCTCTTATTTCTTCAACAGTTGATCCAGATCCGCCATGGAAAACAAAGTCTATGTGGTTGTGCTCAACACCGTATTTTTCAGTAATAAATTCTTGTGAATTCTTTAAAATCTTAGGTGTAAGCTTAACATTTCCTGGTTTATATACACCGTGTACATTACCAAAGGCTGCAGCAACTGTAAATTGATCACTTACCTTACTTAATTCTTCATAGGCATAAGCAACTTCTTCTGGTTGAGTATATAATTTAGAATCATCAACATCTGTATTATCTACACCATCTTCTTCTCCACCTGTAATACCAAGCTCAATCTCTAAAGTCATGCCCATTTTACTCATGCGTTCAAGATATTGCTTACAGATTTCGATATTTTCTTCAATTGGTTCTTCAGACAAGTCAATCATATGAGAACTATATAAAGATTTACCAGTTTCTTTGAAGTGTGCTTCACTAGCATCTAACAAGCCATCTATCCAAGGCAATAATTTTTTGGCGCAATGATCCGTATGTAGTATAACAGGTACACCATAAACTTCAGCCATTTCATGCACATGTTTTGCTCCAGCAATTGAACCTGCAATTGCGGCTTTTTGACCTTCATTACTTAATCCCTTACCTGCATTAAATTGTGCGCCTCCATTTGAAAACTGTATTATTACAGGTGCATTTAATGTCTTTGCAGTTTCTAGAACACCGTTAATAGTATTAGAACCAATTACATTTACAGCTGGTAATGCAAATCCCTTTTCTTTTGCCAAGTTGAAAATGTCCTGTACCTCTCTTCCTGTTGCAACACCAGGTTTTATATTGTGACTCATATTATTATGATTGTAAATTAGACGTCAAAAATAGGCAATTTTGAAATTTAATTAATCAGATTATGAAGATAAATGCAGGATAAAAAGCGAAAACGATGTCGTTAAAAGTAACTAGTTTAGAAAGGATAGTTGATGCCAATATTATATACAGCATTTCTAAAATTGTAATCCCTAAACCATCTATTATCTATTTCTTGTGCTGGGTCATAAGTTTTAAAACCAACATCAAATCTTAGAACAAAAAAGTCAAAGTCATATCTTAATCCAAAACCAGATCCAATAGCAATATCTTTCAATGATTTAAAACCATTAAAAGTTGCGTCTTCATCCTCAACATTGTCTAGGATATTCCATATATTTCCGACATCTACAAAAAGTGCACCTCGTAAGTTTCCGAATAAACCAAAACGTTGTTCTGCACTTAAATGGATTTTAAAATTTGCTTCGTTAAATTCATCGGTATTATTTGAGCTACCTGGCCCCAGGTTATAAGCAGTCCATGCTCTATTGTCATTTGGGCCACCTGCGAAAAAACTTTTTGCAAATGGGATACTATTGGAATTTCCATATGGTATAGCAATACCTGCATAACTCCTAAAAGCAAATATATTATGCCTACCAAAGTCAAAGTACTTTACGTAATCAATTTCAGTTTTTAAATATTGAGAAAATGCTACACCAAAAATTTCATAATTATCATTATCATTTTTAGAAGATCCAATTAACTTAGAAAAGTTGGTCAATAAATTACCTGCAAATTCAATACGCCATTTAAAGACTGAGAAATCATTGTCAAAGATGTTTTCTCGTTTATTTTTTTTATAAGTATAACTCGATGAAAATATTAAGTTGTTTTCAGTAAGTCTATCTTTACGTTCATTAATATTACTAACTGATACATAATCCTCATCTTGAGGTGTAAGTGATGTATTGCCATTTA
>Ga0181553_10004449_pt1 | contig 11899 bp, 9 predicted proteins | sample 011ome_17_FD_133753 | JGI IMG/M metagenome (GOLD analysis project Ga0181553, IMG submission 133753) | Coastal salt marsh microbial communities from the Groves Creek Marsh, Skidaway Island, Georgia - 011502XT metaG (megahit assembly) | ecosystem: Environmental > Aquatic > Marine > Intertidal zone...
CGCGTCTCTTTCAACGCCGTGGCTTCTTTTTTCAACGACTCCAACACGCGGTCGTGTCCAGCCTTGCCTCGGAGTCTAAACGCCTCTCGCGCGGCTTCGGCGTCGAATCCGTCGGCGTGGATCGTCGGGTCGTCGGACTCGTGTGCGATTTCAGGCTGTGGAGGCGTTGGTGGACGTTCGGCGCGGGCCGACGATGGGAATTCAACCGGCATGCGAGTCGACGAATGCGGATGCGCGACGGAAGCTCAAATCAAAAAGTACAAATTAATTAAACCAAAAGCGCCAGTCGTCGTCGTCGTCGTCGAATGAGTGCGCGTGGAAACGCACACTCGCTACATCTTTCGCCGCTATCTCGCGCGTTTTGCGCGTCACAACTCAAATCCCGCGAATAGACCCCGTCGCGCCGCCTTCGCCCGGCTGTGGCCCTTCTCCAGGATAATGTCCATACCTCGCCTTATACGCCCGCATGTACCTCGCGCGCTGCAACGCCTTCTTCGTCTCGGGATTCAGCGACCCACCCGGTCGCTTGTACTCCCACAACGCCCACGCGCCGACGACGAGTAAAATCACCAAGCCCCACGGCGAGGGTTGGCCTTCGCGGCCCGGATTCCATCCGTCGTCCCACGACTCCTCGTCATCGTCATCGTCCGGTGGCAACCCGTCACCGCCGTAACCAAACTTTCGCTGCTCTTGCGTCTCCATGCGAAGCGGCGCCGCGCCCGGACCGCGCGCGCTGCCCTGGGAGCTGCTCGTGGGGAACCCTCGCGCGGGCTGGTCCTTCCCGGCGTCATCCGCGGGCTTTTTCGCGGCGACGACGACGCGGGAGACGCGTGGCGCGCGCGGTACGCGCGGAAGCGTGAGCGATGCGCGCAGTGGCGCCGACGTCGGCGCGGTCGTGGCGAACATGTGTCCAATTGTGACGTCTTGCCAATCGCAATCGCAAATCGCACACGCGGCAGTCATCGACGCGCGAGCATCGACGCAGGCCATGTACGCGCCATCCGCCGCCGCGTGTGCGATCCGCGCGCCGTGCGCATCGCGCGCGACGTCCTCCTCGGCGCCGTCGTCATCGGCGGCATGCGCGGTGAAACGCGCAGCCGTGACGAGGACGACGATGTCCCAGCGTCCTCGCGCGGCTCGCCGCACCGCCGTTCGCGCGCACGCGTCGCTCGAGTCGGCGCCGGATGTCATCGCCGCGCTCGCGTCGAACGCGACGAACGCGCCGTTGGAATCCGCGCGCGCGTTCATCGCGCTCGGTGCGGTGGCGCTGATTCTCTTCCAAGGACCCAAGGGCGACGGCGTGGTGAACACGTTGAACGAGCGGCGCGTCTTCGGCAGCGCGTCGCAAGCGAAGAGCGCGGTGGATTACTTGACGTATGGGTTGATTGGGAGTTTTATTGTTTTGAGTGGCGTGCTCGCGGCGTCGCAGTAGATTTTCTTTGTAAAGACGAGCGTATGACTCGGTAGAGAAGAGGTTATCCGCAACGGCGCTCGCGGGCGTTTTATGTTTCATCGTTTCGATTATATTCGTACCGTGACCTAAGCTAATCTATGATTTTTTGCTACGTTTTCGTGGAGGGTTCGCACGCGCTGGCGGCACCGCCTTGAGCTTTGGCTTGGCTTTTGGCTTTGACTTTGACTTTGGCGACGGATTTGGAGTGAATTGCGACAAGTCGAATTCGAGAAACGCGTCGTCGTCATTCTCAGCATCGAGCGTAGGCGCCGCGTTGTTTTGCGGCGATGGACCGGTACCGTGATCGCCGTCGCCGTCTTCATAGTCGACGATGATGTGCTCATCCAGCGCGTTTGCCGGGTCTCGAATGAGCACCAAATCTGGATTCAACACGCCGTTGCTTGTGAGGTTTGCCACAGCCTTGCCGACGCGAGAACTTCGAAATTTCGCCACGCGTCCCGAAATTGTGCTCGTGGTTTCAAAGAAGGAATCAATCCGCCGTTGTGCGTCGCGTTTTGACCAGGACTTCAACACTGGGAGTAAAACTTGATCCGCCGCGTCTCGCGTCCAGTGAAATGTTTTAATGCAAAACAAACGCAACAAGTCGACGTCGGGCTTCCCCCATTCAAATGTTTCCTTGCTCTGATCCACTGACGGTTGCTGATATGCCTTGATGACTTCGTGAGATGGAAACGTAGCAGGAACGTCCCATGCCTTTTTCAGCGAACGATGCTTGTCTTTAAACGCAACGGCGATTGGATTTTCATCCATCGCGTTCGAAGATTTTTTCGCGGGCGATTCTTGGCTCGCCGCGACATTCGGGAGTAATTTATCGGGAACCATAGTGAGTTCTTCCAAATCGACCCAGTTTTTGAACGCCACACTCGCTTCGAATACCGTACCTTGAAATGCGCTTACGATTTCTATGGCGTTGACGATGCCAACGCCATGAATGCCTTCAGTGTAGTCGCTTCCGAGCAACAACGCGAGCTGAATGAAACGGTCTCTGTCTAACCCGAGTTCTTGCTTGATGCGATCGCTCGAGTACACTTCGCAGTATTTGGCTTCGGCGAAAAAGTTGCGATATACATGCTTGGCACCGAATAGAAATACGTCGCTATCGTCCGTGATTACGGCATCGACGAGATTGTGCTCGTTGAGATACGCGCACTGCGCTTCGGCTTCTTGCGGAGCGATGATATACGGGATACCAAAGAGCGTCAACAGCTCCTGCACTTGTCGATACATTTCATCCGTAACCTCCTCAGCGCCTTGCTTGGCTTGTCGGCTTTCTTGGCGTAACTGCGCTTGCTCGGCTTCGGCTTCTTGAATAAGCTGTTCAATGCGCTCTCGTTCTTTCGCACGCTCAGCTTCGTTCGCGGCGGCAATCCATTCCTCCTCCTCTGCGGTAGCTTCTTCGAATTCTAAATTCGATGCCGGCGGTGGAGTGGGCTCGCACGCAATCTCATTGGGTTCATCTTCTATATTTGTCGTGACTTTATCTTCCACAACAGGGATTTCTTTAATGATTTCCTGCTTCGTCGCGTCGACGGCGTCCTCAGTCTCTAAACTCAACGCAATCGCCGCTTCGAGCGCCTTCTCCTCTTCCGTCTTCACCTCCATCTTTGTGTCATCTAAAATGCTCATTTCTATCGCGCGTTGTACTTGCGCGTCCTCGTCATGCGCGTCGATTGGCGCTGGTGCGTTTTTTTCGGCTTCCAAACCCATTTTGATGACGGCGTCGACGTCGCCTTCATCGACGGGATCCTCCACGGGCGCGAGCACCTCTTCTTCGGCGTCCCACCCACCGAGACTTCGGCCTTTCAAGAACCCATGGCTGAGTGAATAGACGTTTTTTCGCTTCAGCGCGGTGTCACCATGTGCACCGTCGTTGTTATCGTCGTCATCGTCGTCGTCGTTGTCGTCGTCGTCATGGATGACTTCAACGGCGTCTTCGGCTCGAACTTGAGCTGGCGGCGGAGCAATGGCGAGCTTCACTGGCGATGGCGAAGGTTTGGGCACCGCTTCGTCGACATCTTCCCACTCGTCGTCATCGTCGACAGCGGTAATGTCGTCGGGATCGGCAAACAACGGATCTTTCGCCGCTGCTTTCAAGTTTCCCGTGGAGAAGGAAATTTGTAAATCCAGCGTCGACGGCGCGTCGTTCAATACAATTGGCGTCTCCGCGATTGACTTCGCCACTGACGGCATGGGAAGCATCGGGTGCAGATTTGTGACTAAAAACTGCTCTTGCGGTGCCGTCAACGCCATGGGCGCGCGATTACGCCTAGATGTACCAGAGATTGAGCTATTCGCGAAGAAACCAGTTTTCAACGCGTCCATGCCCGAAGACGCCGCCGATGGAAGCGCCAATGTGACACCTTTACTCGTCGATGCGTGCTTGGAATTCGGACCGGCAAAAATGAACTCACGGCCATCTTTTGCAGCGATGCGCTTGGACATCATCGGGTCATCCGGGTCGCTTCTTTGCATCACGGCGTCGATTTGTCGCTTCAATTTCGTCCCCTTCAAATACGTCTCGAGCTGCAACGAACTAAAATCATGCATCTGCCCCGACGCGCGCGCAAAGTGCTCTCGATTATCCGCCATGCGCTTATCTCGCATCTTCATAATCACCTCTAGTCGCACCGAAGGCGGCAACGCGCTGAGCACTTCGGGGTCGATTGATTCGCCGTCAGGAATAAACATGTCCAATTCCTCCTCCTCTTCTTCTTCCTCCTCGTCATCGTACTCTTGATCTGAATTCCAATCTCGCTCCCAATCGCCATCGTCAGTGGTCACTAAAGCAGTGGCATGTGCAGGGTCGCTCAGATCCACCACCGCGAGCTCTTTACCCGACGTCGACGCTCCGCCTTCGCGTTCCCGAGCCGCCGTGCGCAACGCGTTCTGTTTCAACGCGTTCAACAACACCTTCTCAGCCGTCTTACGCACCTTGGCCGCATTCATCTCTCGCAAGCGCCGGCGAACTGCCGTCGTGCGCCTCTTCAACGCCGGTGTGGCGCCATCGAATACGAAAACCGGACTAATTCCGTGGTGCAACAGTCGACACGCGCGTCTAAAAAATCCGCGCATGTGCGCACTCTCCAACATCTCCCCTTGCTCGTCCCGCATAGCTTTAATAAACTGCACGAGCCAAATCGACGCATCGACGGCGACGCGTTTCCCGCGCAGGCTCTCGCAATCCGTGCGCCGGCCGGTAGGTTCAAGAAGCTGCCATAGTCCTTTGACACCCATGGCGAAATCACACTACGCACGACAAATTACGCGTGCGTACGCGCGCCGCCTCGCGCGATTCCCTCGAAATCGCCCCCTCGCACCTAGGTCGTCGTCGAATCCACCATCCCTCGCGATGTGCGCGCGCGGTCGCGCCGGCAACCTCGAGCACCGTGGCGTGCGCGCGTGTGAAGCTGCGTCAGCACACCAGTGCGCGCGTCAGAATCCCACGCGCCCGCGCGTCGACCCTCGCGCCGACGCACGCCGCGAGCATTCATCGCGTCCCGCACATCGCGCGCGGAGTGCTCGTGCGCGCACGCGGCGGCGACGGCGACGACGACGACGACGACGACAGCGGCAGCGGCAAAGATGCAAAAGTTGAATGAGGAGGCGCTGAAACGCCACGCGCGAGCTATGCGGCTCATGCGCGAGAAGGAACAGGCGCGGGCGAAGAAGGAACAGGCGATGAAACGCGAATTAAATGCGTTCGTCGAGGATGGGCCACAGGTACGTCGGACGCGCGAGCGCGAGCGCGATGCGTGCGGTGTGTTTGGGTGGGAAAACCTGAATTCTGTTAGGGAGCCGTCGGGACGCGTTCGCGAATGAAGCGCTTCGATGACGACGACGATGGCGATGACTGACCGTGGTATGATTACCTTTACCATTTCGTGTGCGCGCACAGCATGATTTAGCGACGCCGTTGTTGAACGCGTGCGAGGACGGGGACGAAGAAGTCGTGCTCGGGTTGTTGAAGATGGGCGCCGACGCCAACGAACGCGGCGACAAAGGTGTCACGGGTTTAATGACCGCCGCGAGCTGGGGACACGCGGAAGTGTGTCGAATTTTAATTGCACACGGTGCAGATGTGACTTTGGCTGATGATAATGGAGATACGGCGTTGCATGAAGCCGCGCGCGCGGATGAAATGGATGTCGTGGATGTATTGTGCGAGACGCCGGGCGTGGATATAAACGTAAAGAATAAGCTCGAGTGCACGCCACTGCACGTGGCGTCGCACGCAGGGCATGGCCAGATGGTCAAGTTACTCATTCGACTCGGTGCATGCGTAAATGGGCCGAAAGGTGAGATGCGTGGAGGATATTCAGCCTTACACGTCGCGGCGGCAAACGGGTCCAACAGCTCGCTCAGCGCGTTGCTCGAAAGCGGCGCAAACATTCGACACAGTGCATCCGAGACGAATATGTTACATCACGCGCGCTCAGGGAGTGCCACAGCTTTAGAACTCGCCGAGGCACACGGGCAACACGAAGCCACGCGGTTGTTGCGTCGCGCGTCGCAACAAGAGTTTAATCGATCTGGGTTGTTTGGCCCAGAGTGACGATGACGACAACGACGACGACATCGACGACTTGAGACACCTTATGATATGATTCATCTAATGTACTGTACCGTATAGTTTTTACATCGCATAGTTGTATGAATAAGAAGCCAGCTAAAAATACACAACGACTCACATTGTCGCCCGCGTTCGCGGATCTCGCATGCGCGGCGGCGCGGGTTTGTCCCCGGGCGAACCAAGTTGGCCGCACGCCGCCATGTCATCGTCGCCTCTAGATTGACGAATAGTACACATGACACCTCCGTCAACGACTTTCTGTCGAAACGCCTGAATCCGAGCTTGGTCGCTACATTTAAACTCACTTCCTTCGTGCGTGTTGAAATAAATCAAGTTGATTTTGCACGGCAACCCGGCGGCGATTTCAACCAAGCGCTCGGCGTCTTCGTCACTGTCGTTTACGCCTTCAAGCATGATGTACTCAAAGAACACTTGACGCTGGTGTCTGCCGAGCGTCTTACGTGGGAACTCGCGACGAAGTAGCCCGAGCAATTCCTCCAAATTGTACTTACGATTAATGGGCATAATCCAGTTGCGAATGAGATCCGTCGTGGCGTTGAGCGACACGGCTAAACTCGCCTCGCTCTCTTGTAAAAAGCGCTCCATCTGCGGCACTAACCCACTGGTACTCACGGTGACTTTATTCCTGCTGAATGCCATTCCCTTGTTGTCTAATAAAATATCAACCGCCGTGAGCACTTCATCTAAATTATGCAACGGCTCGCCCATGCCCATGAAGACGACGTTGCTCACTTCATCCGAACCAACCATTCGCCTGGCGTGCACCACTTGCTCGACGATTTGCGCCGCGCTTAAATTTTTCCTCAATCCCATCTTCGCCGTGTAACAAAACTGACAATTCATCGCGCATCCTAATTGCGAGCTCACGCACACCGTCGTTCGTCCCGCTTCTTGCAACGACGGAATGATAACCGATTCCACGACGCCTCCGCCCTCGTTTTGCAACTTGTACGTCACCTTTCGCGTCCCATCGCTCGCGAGTTTGACATCATCGAGCACTAAATCACCATCAAAACTCGCCACTTCATCCAATCGCGCCCTGAACTTATCACCGAAGAAATCCGTCGAATCCGCGACGCGAGACGCTAAACCGCCCCGTCGCTCGTGCTTGTACATCGCGCCCACAATCGCATCTGTGCGGCTCCGTTTCTCCCCGATGCGTTCGAGCCAGTTTGCGATGTCGCCGCGACGCATGCCTTTGAGGGCAATTTTACCATCGCTCAGGCGCGGATACGGGTCCTCGGCGGTGCGCGCGCTGGCGAGCTCGCGCACGTTCGGGGCTGGCGGCGGCGACTGCGGGGACGATGCGGCGCGACTGCGGGACGCGCGCGCGTGTGCGCGGTGACGCGGGAACGCGGATGCGCGTACGACGAGTGGTTTGACGCGTGCAAACATCGTGCGCGTGTCGACGACGACGATGACGACGACGACGACGACGCGTGTTCGAGTGGGGGCGAGAGGGGGTGAGCCACTTTTATGAATATTTTAACAAAAGACAATCGAACGTATCGGTACGAGTACAGTATATAATGTCAACAGATATCAGCGGTGCAGATGTAGCGATGAGAGAAGAAGTGAAAGAAGAAGAAGAAGAATTGTTTCGCGTCGCGACGGATCATCGAACGGCGCCACGCGTTTTGCCTCGGCTCGTCGTCGCAGCTGACTGCTTCGTGACTTTTGCGGATGATGGGAACGTCGATGCGGTGCTGGATGATGGAAGCGCGAGAGGCGCGTCGTCGGTGACTTTGTGCGTCACCCCAGCCGCGGCGTCGAGACGATTTTGTCCCCAATGATAAATTTTACCCGAGCCATGCCATCCCGCTGAGAAGCTGTCAATCACGAGCGGCTTCTCACCTTCAATGTATCGACCGTGAATGACATCCATGGTGTTCTCAAAAGATAAAAGCTGGATTCGCCGTTTGCGCGCGGCTTCCACTTTTGTCGCGCCAGGCTGAGATCCGACGACGAGGATATCGGTATTACCTGAAATGGCAGAGGTGACCTTTCCTCCGAATCGCTCGATGACCGCCTTCATTCGATCCTTCCCAAGATTTAAGCCCATTCCGCCCCCCACGGTGGGAAACACGCCGGTAAGCACAACGGTCTTGTGCGCGAACGCCTTTGCAACCGTGCCATCGCACCCTGGCACCGGCATGACCCATTTCGCTGGCGCCGGCTTCGCGACGACGGCCATCGCCGATGCCGACTTTGCCTTCTTCGCCTTCTTACTCGGGGGCACCACCAACGCGAGTTCGCCACCCGCTAACTCCGCGCCAGCGTCGTGCTCTTCTTCAGTTTTCACCTCGATTTTCACCTCAGTTTTCGCGTCACGTTTCATCCCGCTCGTCGTCGCGTCCGCGAGCTTCTTGCGTCGGGCCTCTTTAGCCCAGTGATTCGCATCCATACACCACTCCGCCACCTCTCGCTGCTTATCGTCGGGCAACGACGCAAACCCAGTGAACACGACTTCATTCATCACGCGAAGCGCGTGCACGAACGCAGACACGTCTGCGTCATCAAACGCATCGCTCCCCGGCTGCGGCAATCCTTTCCAAACAGCCGAAGGCACACGCCAGCATTTGAGGTGCACAAAGCGTGCGTACTTACCTGACACCCCATCAATGACGCCGATGCGCACAGTCCCCATGGCGATGCAATGCAAATCGCGCGCATGCACACTCACATCTTTCCCAACGCTCGCCGTGCGCGTCCGCCCGCGCGCGCTCGTCGTCGTCGCTTTCGACGCCGTCGCGCGCGCTGTCTCGTCGATATCCATCGGTCGCGCGCATCGACCGCCCAACGCGCACATCGCGCGTCCACTCTTGGCGAGCTCAATCACATACAACGGCACGCCCGCATCCATGGCTTCTTGAAAGTATCCATACGAGGGGTGCCGACGCTTCTCGCCCGCCGCCGGCGTCGCGCGGCGCGTCGAAGCCTTCGCTCCCATCGGCGTCGGCGTCGGCGTCTCGGTCGTCGAGACGGTAAACGATGCGACTTTTCCTTGCTCCACCAACTCGCGCAATTGCTCAAATGTATCGTAAACGACGTTAAAACGAACAACGTCGCCGCCTTTATCTGGGTGGTGCTTTAAGCACTCGCGATGGTAGTGTCGACGCACGACGGTCCTGTAATGAGATGGGTGACGCGACAGTTAATCATCTTGTGGACGCGACGCGATTGTTACGTACCATTCGTCTTGAAAGGTGACGCAGTGCGCGAATGGCTGCGGCGTGCATAACACTGGATTGATCGCGCGAAGCGCGGCGGCGACGGTGCGATTCGCCGCGGTGCGTGCGCGACGTTTCGGGGGCATTGATTAATTGATTGACGAAGCGCGTCGCGCAATGAGGCAATCGACCGTACGCGAAGCGTTTAATAATTACATCGGTCGACGCGCTCCAAGGCTACGGCGCGTCGTCGTCAGAGGTGGTGGTCGCAACGGTCCCGTTGTCGCGTTCGGCGGCTTCGCGTCGGCTTAAGGAAACCGTCGCCTCGACGTCGTAAAACGCCGACGTCTGTCCGCGAGGCGCCCGCACGACGCCACCGTTCCCAGGCGCCGAGCTAAAGAAACTCTTCCAATCGCGCCACGGTAAGAAACCACCACACGTGGTACATTTGATGAGTCGTTTCGGTGCGTTGACGTCGCCGTTGACGTTGATGGTGATGAGTCCGCTCCCGGCGCAACGCGCGCATCGACGTTGAATCACGATTCGCTTTCCAAACTCGTACGCCGCGATGACGAACGGACTCAGGCCGACGATAAAGCCGAACCAGAGCTGCCAGGTTTCGACGCCGCCGTCTATCGGGGTGTACCCGGTGGAGAAGTCGATGGCGATGGCGGCGTCTTCGTCGATGACTGGAAGCGCACGTGACGTCACGCGGCGCCGCATCGAACGCGTTCGGAACGCCGCGGACGACGACGACGACGACGACGACGACGACGACGCGTGCGCGGACGACCGACACCGATGCGTCGCCATCGTCGACGGCGACGGCGACGGCGCGACCGCGCGTGGGACGACGGCTAACGCGCGCATGGTTTCGTCCGCGGTGCGCTGTGATGTGCAGGCGACAAGCGCCGGTGACTTGACGTCAAACACGCGCGCGTCGTGATGGCTGTGACGCGGCTCGTCGCGCTCGCGGCGTGCGTGATATTCATGATTGCGCGTTCGACGCGCGCGCACGACGAACGCGACGCGTGCGTCGAGGTACGCGCGGCGTGACGCTTCGATTCTCGTTCACCGGGCTCATGGACTGACTGAGTGCTTTTAGGTTGAATTCGGCGACGTGGCCGATGTGGCGTTGACTGAGGCGTGCTGGACATCTGCGAATGCGTGTGCGAGCGATGGATGCGCCCACGCGCTGTTCGACTGGGCGAACGCGACATCGGCGTCGGCGTCGGGAAAGGATTATGGTTCGATTTCTCGAGAGCGCGCGTTGACATGCCTCGTCAACGACATCGAAGAGTACGCGCGGTTTATACCGCTCAGCACGCTCGTAAATATGAATGCGTGTGATTATTCGACGTTACTGGCGCGGTATCCCGCGCATTTGAGTGCGTTCGATTTATCGCAATTCACCGCGCGAGAATTTGTCGAAGCACTCGGGCCAGGGATGATTCCTCGGTTGCTCGCGATTCAGCGCGAAGAACGCTTGGCGCGACAGTAAGACGCGTTGCGCGAAGACGTGATGCGTGAAGAATGTGATTAATGTACTACATGCGCCCTCTACTTTTGAAAGAAAATCAAAGACAACACAAAGTCGACGATGAAAATCGCGGTTAACGAAATCACCACGCTCGCCGTCGTGCTCTCGCCGACGCCCTTCGCGCCACCCGTGGTGGTCGTACCCCAACCGCACGAAATCACCGCAATGACCGCACCGAACGCCACAGCTTTGGCGGTCATGATGCCTAAATCGCTCGGCTCCAAATACTTTGCCGCGCTGTCGACGATTACGTTTGGCGATACGCCGTATCGTAAATCTGCCAATAAAATTGACGCCGCGAGCGACTGCGCGAAAGAAATTATGCACAACACTGGCAATGAAATCGCACATGCAATCACGCGCGGAATCACCAAGTAATCAATTGGATCGGTACCGAGTACAGTGAGCTGATCAACCTGCTCGGTGACTTGCATCGTCCCGAGCTCCGCCGCAATGGCGCTCCCGATGCGACCGGCGAGAATAATCGCGCAAATCACCGGCGTGAGTTCGCGCGCAAACGCCAATCCTAACAAACCCCCAATAGCATTCTTCAATCCAACCTTCGCAAACTCTTTGCAAAATTGAATCGTAAACACCATGCCCACGAACGAACTCGTGAGCAACGACACGCCCAGCGTTTGCGGACCGATGCGCGCGATTTGCTGCATCGTCTGTTCCCAATTAATCCTCTTCGGCTGCTTCAACATCCTAAACAGCACGCTGCCAAAGAGCAACGACGTCGCCGCCGTGCGCCATATAAATTTTGGCGGCTCCCACGTCAGTAACCGCTTCTCCGTCCACGCGAAGACGCGCTCGGGCACCGCGTCGATCGTCTCCCACAACGAGCTCGTCGCCTTGGTTTTACCACCTCTCCCATCGCCATCCGCGCCCGCTACGACTAATGACGCCGCCGCCGCCGACGCCGCCGCCGCCGACGACGACGACGACGACGACGACGACGACGACGACGACGACGACGCGCCCACATCATCAGCCCCATCACCACCCGACGCGCGCATCATCACACACCTCCCTCGACCGCGCGCCACCTCGAGCCTCTGATGCGTCCCCTCGCGCGCGCCCCGACGACGCGACGCCGACGCGCGCATCGTCACCACCACCAC
>Ga0181553_10004457_pt1 | contig 11883 bp, 12 predicted proteins | sample 011ome_17_FD_133753 | JGI IMG/M metagenome (GOLD analysis project Ga0181553, IMG submission 133753) | Coastal salt marsh microbial communities from the Groves Creek Marsh, Skidaway Island, Georgia - 011502XT metaG (megahit assembly) | ecosystem: Environmental > Aquatic > Marine > Intertidal...
ATGCACTCCACCCGATCTATTACGAAAAAAAGGGCCAGGTAGATTAATATCCGGCCCATACTAGCCGTTTCACCAACGGTCATCCAGTTAACAAAATCCGGCTGGTCAATAATGAACGAGCACGGTCGTCGCTTTACCCAAAACACTGTTTTCAAGATATTTGAAGATATATTTTTAATTGTTTGAATTTAATATAATAATCTTAGCAAAGGAAGCGGCTATTAATCGCTTGGCCGGCGGTTCGAATCCGTCCCGGGGAGCCAAACCTAAGCCTCAAGAGCAAGCGAATACACTTCTTACCGTCGCTTGACCCTTTAGATATAGTATTTCCCCGTATCGCTTGTGTTTGGTTTCACCCCAGGCTCTTGGATCCGGATCTTGTCGCTGTTGTGTCATCATGCCCTCCCCTGACGGAATGCGATGACTCAAACGGTAAGCAGACAAAGTTCAGATTTTAATGTCAAATTTTACACACATAATTGGCCGGTAAATCTTGTGCCTAATGAAAATGCTAAAAAACCGTTTTGCTGAATGACCGGACTATTTATGGCGGTTTTGCAGCACCTCTACGACCTCGCTGATGTGCAATCCGGCATCTTCCAGCAACACCATCATGTGAAACAACAAATCGGCTGCCTCATTTTTGGTTTCATTCGCATCATCCTTCATCCGTGCCAGCGCTAGTTCAACCCCCTCTTCGCCCACCTTTTGCGCAATACGCGCGGTGCCGTCCTGAAACAGGCTGGTTGTGTAGCTGTTATCCGGCATGGTCTGGTGACGCGCCGCAATCAACGCCGATAAATGATCCAGAAATGCGATATTGCTGGCCTTATGGTCATTGAAACATGTTTGCGTGCCGGTATGGCATGCCGGGCCGTGCGGCCGTGCCTGCACAAGAATTGTATCGGCATCGCAATCCATTTCTGCGCTGATGAAATCAAGCCAGTTGCCCGATGTCTCACCCTTTGTCCATAGCCGGTTTTTTGACCGCGAATAAAATGTGACTTTTTGCGTCTCTATGGTTTGTGCCAGCGCCGCTTTATTCATATAGCCAAGCATCAGCACCTGCGCTGTATCGCTATGCTGAATGATTGCCGGCAATAGCCCGTCGCCTTTTGCCCAATCAAGGCTCTCACTGGAGATATCTGGCATATTAAGCTCGCACTTCAACAGATTGCGCCTGTAAATAGGCTTTGAGATCAGGGATCGGGATTTTGCCACTGTGAAAAACCGACGCGGCCAGCGCCCCATCAATATCGGTTTGCTGGAATAAATCGGCAAAATGCTGATAATCGCCGGCGCCACCAGATGCGATCACCGGCACCGACACAGCCTGTTTTACCGCTTTTAACTGTGCAATATCATAGCCCTGCCGCACGCCATCATTATTCATGCAGTTCAGCACAATTTCGCCGGCACCAAGCGCCACCACCTGTTGCGCCCAGGCCACTGTTTCGCGCTTTGATTTGATGGTTTTGCTTGCGTCGCCCGTATATTGATAGACCTGCAGCTGGTCATTTTCCCGGCGGCTGTCAATGCCAGCCACAACGCATTGCGTGCCAAATGCCGCAGCAAGTTCGGTGATAAATTGCGGGTTTTCAAGAGCCGGTGAATTGACCGAGATTTTGTCAGCGCCATCATTCAAAATGGCTTTGGCATCGGCCACCGAACGAATGCCGCCAGCCACACAAAACGGTATGTTAATGCGCCTGGCTATTTGATTGACCCAGCTTTTATCGACAACCCGGCCATCGCTGCTGGCGGTGATATCGTAAAACACCAATTCATCGACACCTTCATCGGCATAACGTTGCGACAGCTCTAAAATATCGCCCATATCCACATGGTTTCTGAACTGTACGCCTTTCACAACGCGGCCATCTTTCACATCAAGGCAAGCGATAATACGTTTGGTTAACATGCGGCTGCCTCCAGCGCCTCGGCAACAGAAAACCGCCCTTCATACAGGGCTTTGCCGATGATCACACCATCGGCGGCCAAATTCGCTAAATCAGCAAGGCTGCTGGCCCCGCCTGATGCCTGCAAATGCAGATCCGGAAATTGTTGTTTTACATCGGCATATAGCGCGTTGTTAAAGCCTTGCAAGGTGCCATCCCGGTCAATATCGGTACATAGCACATGTTTCAGACCGGCGGCTTGGTAGGTTTTCAGAAAACCGGACAGGCTCAGCTCGCTGGCTTCCTGCCAGCCGGACATGGCAATAAAAAAGCCATCATTCTGTCTGATCACATCAGCCGCCAGACAGATTTTTTCCGGCCCGTATGTTTGCAACAGCTGTGTCACCAGATCGGGTTCCCGCACCGCAAGGCTGCCAATCACCACCCGTGCGGCACCGGCATTGATCAACGCCGCCACATCGTCACCCGAACGAATGCCACCGCCAGTTTGTACCGACAGGCCGGTGCTATCAATGATCTTTGCAATCAGGCCAATCTGCCGATTTTGCGGGTTTTTCGCCCCGTCAAGATCAACAAGGTGAAGCCATGTCGCGCCGGCTGCGCTATAGCTCTGCGCCACCGCTACTGGATCGCTGCCATAATGCGTTAACTGATCAAAATCACCCTTATGCAGCCGCACAACAGCGCCATCAATCAGGTCAATAGCCGGGTAAATAATCATGACGGCATCTCCAAAAAATTCTGCAAAATGCGGGCACCGACCTGCCCGGATCGTTCCGGGTGAAATTGACATCCCATAAAATTCTCTTGCGCCACAATGGCGGTAAAATCATCACCATAGTTACAGGCAGCAATCGTCGGCGCGACAACCGGCACAAAATAGCTATGCACAAAATACACATGCGCCACATCCGGCAAACCAGCCAGCAATGGGTGCTGGCTTTTCGGGTGCAATTTGTTCCATCCCATATGCGGCACAGACCGCCCCGGTGCCGGTCGAAACGCCGTGCAATCACCGTCGATGATATCGAGCAAATCTGTATCGCCCTCATGTGAGCGGCGAAATAACAATTGCATACCCAGACAGATGCCAAGAACCGGTTGGCGCAATTGCCGGATAGGTTCGATTAATCCGGCTTCGCGCAAGGACTGCATTGCCACCGGTGCAGCCCCGACACCGGGCAGCAACACCCGCTCGGCAGACTGGATCTGGTCAATATCACGGGTCAGCACCGATTCCGCCCCGAGACGTTGCAGGGCAAATTGCACCGATGCGATATTCGCACCGCCACTATCAATAATCGCAATCATAGGCTGCCCTTCGTGCTTGGCATCTCGTCCCCTTGCCGGCGGATGGCCTGGCGCAGGGCGCGACCAAAGCCCTTAAAACAGGCTTCGACCATATGGTGGGTATTCTCACCAGTCACAGCGATATGCAGATTTGCCTGCATATTTTCGGCGAGTGAATAAAACACATGCGACACCATATCGGTTGGCAGGTCGCCAACATGGCTTTCCGGAAAATCTGCCTTAAAATCCAGAAAGAACCGACCGCTGAAATCTAACGCCACCTGCACCTGCGATTCATCCATCGGCAGGCAAAAGCCATAGCGTTCAATACCACGCTTATCGCCCAACGCCCGGCGAATGGCCTGACCAAGCGCGATGGCGCAATCCTCAACCGAATGGTGCGGATCAATATAGAGATCACCTTCACAGTCAATTTCCAGCGAAAACCCGCCATGTTTCGCAATCTGATCCAGCATATGATCGTAAAATCCGATACCGGTATTAATCCGCACCGGCGCGACAGCATCTAAATTGACACGCACAGAAATCGCTGTTTCGTTGGTTTTACGGATTACCGTATCGATCCGCTGCGCGGCGCGGGCTGGCAAGGCGTCACCATTCAGCACCGCCAGAAACGCCTGCATCTCTTCAGCACTGCCAATCGACACACGCACCGCATTATCCAGACCGGGCTGATGCGATTGGTTCCGCAAAATAATGCCGGATTTACGGCATCTTTCGCACAGCTCTGCCGCATCTTTGACCTTTAATAACAGATAATTTGCATCTGTTGGCAGCACCTGAACAATGTCCGGGCTGGCGGAAAGCTGCGCTACCAATTGGTCGCGCCGGGCGATGATATCATCCCGCTTTTTTGCCAGAAACGCCTGTGTATCGGGTGATAAAATTGTCAGCGCCGCATCTATAACAGGCTGTGGCAGTGGATAAGGCGCCAGCACTTTTTGCATCAATGCGGTCACATCTGGCCGCGCCACCGCCACACCACAGCGCAAACCGGCTGCCGCATGCGATTTTGACAGGGTTCGTAAAATCACCAGATTGGGGTAATCATCAAGACTGGGAATCATGCTGTCACTTGCCGCAAATTCAACATATGTCTCGTCAACAACAACCAACGCCGTGTCGGCATAATCAGCGCAAAGCTGTAAAATACGGCGGCGATCCATGAGATTTGCCGTTGGATTGTTGGGCGAGCAGACAAAAATAATTTTTGTACTTTTATCAACAGATTGCTCTACGGCTTTCAGATCAAGGTCAAAGTTTTCATCGAGCGGTGCCCGGCGCACTTCAGCCCCCTGCAAAATGGCGGATTGCGTATACATGGCAAAGGTCGGCGGACAGATAACGATATTATCCTGCGCCGGCACACAAAATGCCCGCATCAGGCAATCAATCGCCTCATCAGCCCCGCGGGTAATCGTAATCTGCCGTTTTGACACATCAAGCCAGCGACAGATTGCATCCTGCAAATCAACGGGTTGTTGTGCGGGATAACGCGACAGATGACGCGCCCCAATAAAGGGTTCAAAGGCACATTCATTGGCATCAAGAAAAATCGTTCCGGCATCTGATTGTTCAATTGATCGCGCCGACATATATACGGGCATGGCAAGAATTTCCGGACGAGCCCGCTGGCTGATCATACGGCAAGCAGCCGTTTTTTCTGTGTCACTCATCACACCGACCCTCAATCAAGCATCTTTTCAATGGGCACAACAAGGATGGAATTGGCACCATTCGCTTTTAGCTCTTCCATGGTGTCCCAAAACACACCTTCTTCGCAGACAGCATGCACGGCAACCATGTCGTCGCGCCCCTGCAGCGGCATCACTGTTGGTGACTGCGACCCGGGCAACACTGCCTTGATCGCGGCCAAACTGTCGGTCGGGCTGTTCAGCATGATATAACGGCTTTGCGCTGCGCGTTGCACCGCCTTAATCCGCGACATCAGCTTATCACAGAGCTGCGCAATCTCGGCATCGGCAATCTGGTTCTTTACCAATACCGCCTCGGATTGCAGGATAACATCCGTCTCCACCAGCCCGTTCGATATCAGCGTATTGCCGGTTGACACAAGATCGCAGATCACATCAGCCAAATGCGTGCGCGGCGCCACCTCAACCGCCCCTTCCATGGTGACGATATCGGCAGAAATATTATTTGCCGTCAGATAGGCACCGAGCAGACCTTTGTAGGAGGTGGCAATGGTTTTGCCTTGCAACGACGCCAACCCATCATAGGCAAACCCCTGTGGCACCGCGATGGATAACCGGCACCGCCCATAACCAAGCGGTAATTCTTCCACCAGCCCGACAAATTTACCGTTATCCACAGCCTGTTTTTCACGCAAAACATTCTGCCCCAACACACCAAGCTGGCAAACATCAGTTGCCAGAAACGCCGGAATATCATCATCCCGCACCAAAAACACATCCAGCGGAAAATTCTGCGACCGGCATAAAAGCTGATCCCGGCTTTTTGATAGCTGGATGCCGCATTTTTCCAGAAGCTGCAGCGACATATCAGCCAGCCGACCAGATTTTTGTATGGCTATTTTCAGCCGCTTTTCACTATCCATTTTATGTCCCATCAGAAAAAATCATCATATTTTTTGCGGCAAAATCTGTCGAAAAACCCGCGCTATTCATCGGATTTATGCAGGCGTTTCATCACCGTTTTATAGCCATCAAACCCGTTATTCAGAAATCTGGCGACCCGTACAATCGTCGCGGTGCTGACATGCGTTTCTTCCGCTATTTTCCGGTAGGGCGTTTTTTGCATCAGCATTTGCGCCACCCGCCACCGGTCAACCAGACCTTCAAGTTCGGCAGGTGTGCACAAATCATAAAAGAAATCCCGCGCTTCATCCGGCGTCTTTAACGCCAGAATAGCGGTGAATAATTCGCTTTCATGAACGCTCTCAATATGGTCACGTTTCATTATCTGCACCCATCAGCCAAATCGTTTCAGCGGTTTAATACGCTAAAACACTTCTGTCAATAGCCGGGACGCGTAAAATCGCCTTGCTGCATCAATTTATCGGGATTTATTCAAGCGGGGAAAGATCGCGCGCCCTCACCAGCGAGAGCAGCCGGCCTTCTTCGGCGTCGATATCGCCGATTTTCCGCGCGTCAAAGCCAACATCGGCGACACAACATGTGGGAAAATACCGCAAGTTAAACTCGCCATCGACCAGCCCGACAAAGTGTGTCAGCAAAACCACCAGACTCGGGTTGTGACCGACCACGGCAATATTTTCGACATCACGCCCATGCGCCAGAATAAGCCGCAATAATGTGTCTGCAGACACCTCATAGAGCTTGTCCTCATAATGAACCTGCGGTGGATTTGGCCAGCTGGCCGACATCAGCTCATAGGTTTGACGGGTGCGTACAGCCGGTGATACCAGCATAAGATCCGGCAGCATTTTATGCGTCAGCATAAATTGCCCGACATCTTCAGAATTTTGCACACCGCGCTGCACAAGCGCGCGCTCAAAGTCATTCCCGCCGATGCGTGGCATTTCCGCCTTGCCATGCCGGACAAGTGTGATACGTGCCATAAAAAACCCTGTTGCAAATCTGCCAAATAATAGATTTTCGCGGTGGTTTATCAAACGACCGCCCTAGTCTGTTTAACCTGCCACGTCATACCGGCAGTGCCAAGCTTGGAATTTCATTTACAAATAATCAGTGCTGATTACATTGATATTAACGCTGGTCTTTCGCAAATTCTGCCATCTGGCGCGACACCAAACACCAGCATAACGAACCTAGGATTTATCAATGACAGACAAACAATCACCCGGCTTTGTAAATGCGATTGGCAACACCCCTCTGATCAGGTTGCAGGGCGTCTCCGAACTTTCCGGCTGTGACATTTTCGGCAAGGCAGAGTTTATGAATCCGGGTGGGTCGGTTAAAGACCGCGCCGCCAAAGCCATTATCGATGACGCCGAATCCCGCGGTCTTCTTGGCCCCGGTGGATTGATTGTCGAGGGCACCGCCGGCAATACCGGTATCGGGCTGACCATGGTTGGTAATGCAAAGGGATATAAATCTGTCATTGTGATGCCAGAGACCCAGAGCGAGGAAAAAAAGGATGTGTTGCGGGTCTGTGGTGCGGATTTACGACTGGTGCCTGCCGCCCCCTACAAGGATCCGGGCAATTATGTCCGCTATTCGGAACGTTTGGCCGAGGAACTGGCGAAAACGCATGATTGTGGGGTGATTTGGGCCAATCAGTTTGACAATATTGCCAATATGCACGGCCATTTCGAGACAACCGGCCCGGAAATCTGGCGGCAAACTGATGGCAAAATTGACGGGTTTATTTGCGCCGTGGGGTCTGGCGGCACCTTGGCCGGTGTTGGCCGCTACTTGAAAGAGCAAAATCCATCGGTAAAAATTGGCCTTGCCGACCCGGAAGGATCGGCACTGCATCATTATTATCAACAGGGTGATTTGCAATCGAGCGGCAATTCAATTTCCGAGGGCATTGGTCAGGGGCGGATCACAAAAAACCTGGCTGAAGCGCCGGTTGATATGTCTTTTTGTCTGACCGATCAGGATGCGCTGCCGCTGATTTATGATCTGATGCAGCATGAGGGCTTATATCTTGGCGGCTCCACCGCGATCAATGTTGCCGGGGCACTGGCGATGGCAAAAGAGCTGGGGCCGGGCCATACAATCGTGACAATTTTATGTGACAGTGGCCAGCGTTATCAGTCAAAGGTCTGGAATCCGGCATTTTTGCGCAGCAAAAACCTGCCGGTGCCATCCTGGCTCGCTTCGTAACTTTTTTTTCCAGCTCATATAAACTAAAGGCACAACAGATGACCGACATTCCATTCATTGTAAGCGCCGACTGGCTGCAACAAAACCAGTCACAGCCAACTGTCAAAATATGTGACGCCAGCTCGCATTTGCCAACCACCGGACGCGATGCACAGGCCGAATTTCTGGCACGCCGCATTCAAGGGGCGCGCCGCTTTGATATCAATATAATTGCCGACACCACATCACCGCTGCCCCATACATTGCCATCGGCCGATATATTTGCCGGGCATATGCGGGCATTGGGGCTAAATGATGATGATCATATCATTGTCTATTGTGACTCGGTGCATTTAAGCGCAGCGCGCGCCTGGTGGATGTTGCGGCTGTTTGGTCATGCCAAAGTCAGCGTGCTGAATGGCGGGCTGGAAAGCTGGCTGGCTATTGGTGGCGCCACCGATAGCGGCGCACCAAGCGCTGTGCCGGCGGGGCAATTTTCAATCCGTTCGGCGGTTGGCGCAAATGCCATCAACCTCGCCGGTTTACGCGCGCTTGTTGAAGATGGTGTGGCCGGCCAGATCGCCGATGCACGATCAGCTGGTCGATTTGCTGGCACCGAAGCCGAACCGCGCGCTGGCTTGCGGGCTGGTCACATTCCGGGGTCATCGAATGTGCCGATCAGCAGCTTGTTAAGTGGCGGCGCATTAAAGGATAAAGCTGAGCTTGCTGCCGCTTTTGAGGCTGGTGGCATTGACACTGACCGGCCGGTCATTACCAGCTGCGGGTCCGGGGTCACGGCCTGTGGCTTGGCGCTGGCGCTGGCGATATTGGGCAATGAAAAAACCTTTGTCTATGACGGTTCCTGGAGCGAATGGGGGGCATCCGATGCACCGGTCGAAACCGGCGCTGCCCAAAAAAGCTAGAGCCGGTCACTATCGATCGGGTGAAAGCTGTCCCCCGTCACGCGATGCCAATAGGACGCCAGCCGTGGATCATCCACCGGTTTACCGTCGATTAAAGCATTCACCTCAACACGTGGATAGATCTGATCAGCCAGCTTGATTTGGCTGGCAGATAGCCGCCGCACAATATGCCGCCGGTTCAGCTGATGCGTGTGGTTCAGGCCGGCAGCTTCCAGCATTTCAGTCAGCGCCTTGACGGTGTTTTGGTGAAAATTAACAACACGTTCGGCGCGATCATTCACGTCAATCACCCGGTAGCGGCTCTGGTCCATAGTGGCGACCCCGCTGGGGCAATTGCCCGATGCACAATCACGCGCCTGAATACAGCCAATCGAAAACATAAAGGGCCGCGCCATGTTGCACCAATCCGCACCGAGCGCACAATTTCTGATGATATCATAGGCACTGATGATTTTCGCAGAGGCCGCAACTTTAACGCGATCACGCAGGCCCGCACCCCGCAAACAATTATCGACAAAAACCACCGCATCACGCAGCGGCGACCCCAGATGCTGGGCAAATTCAACAGGTGCGGCTCCGGTGCCGCCTTCGGCACCGTCAACCGTGATAAAATCAAGCCGCTTGCCGGTTTCCACCATGGCTTTGACAATGGCAATAAATTCCCATGGATGACCGATACATAATTTGATGCCAACCGGTTTACCCCCTGACAAATCACGCATCCTCTCGGCAAAATCAAGCAATTCATTTGGGGTCGAAAATTCCGCATGATGCGATGGTGAGATACAATCCTGAAATTCCGGAATGCCACGGGTTTCGGCTATTTCAGGCGTGACTTTCGGTGCCATCAACATGCCGCCATGTCCGGGCTTGGCACCCTGACTGATTTTAATTTCGATCATTTTGATCTGATCACATTGCGCTTTTTGCTGAAACGCTGCCGGATCAAACCGTCCATCGGCTGTACGACATCCAAAATAGCCGGTCGAAATCTGCCAGACGGTGTCACCGCCACCGGCCTCATGATATTTTGAAAAAGACCCCTCGCCGGTATTATGCGCGAAACCGCCACGTTTTGCGCCAAGCGACAACGCCTCTATCGCTGGCGGCGACAATGCGCCAAAACTTGTGCCTGAAATATTCAGTACCGAGATATGATAGGCAGCCGCCCCCTCGCCAACTTTTGTATGGAAATCGGTTTCGGTAATATGGCTTGGTGAAATGGAATGATTTAACCAGCTGAAATTTTCTTCATACATATTGAGGATTGAGCCAAATGGCCGTGCCGCCATGATGTTTTTGGCGCGCTGATACACCATTGCCCGTTGATTACGCGAATAGGGCAATTCATCGGTGTCTGACTCCCAAAAATATTGCCGTAATTCCGGTCGGATCGATTCAAAAATAAAGCGAAACCGGCCCAGCAACGGATAATTTCCCAAAACGCTGCGTTTTTTCTGCATGTAATCATGCCAGCCAACCGCGGCCAGTAGGCCAGAAACAACAGAAACAGGGATGAAGCCACGATATTCAAATGCCGCAACAGCTGACAAAATAAAAGCGGCGTTTGCATAAAATAATAATGCGTAACGTCCAAAAACAAATGACAACCCAAACCTCCCCAAAAAAACTGATGCGCACAGCATTACCGATAACAATACGCGCGCAGCGCTTGTTCATGGCAAAAACTGTGACGAAAAAATTGCGATTTGGCAATATCTAGAAACACCGGCGCAATGCCGAGAAAACAGCCTATTTTTCGAGGAATCGCTCCGCCAAACGGCTAATTAGAGGTCAGCAGCTCTATCCAGTCGAGCTAGAAAAAAAACAATGCGTTTCGACTAATACCTGAACATTGGTCCCCCCTCCGGCACTTTTGGTGGTTTCAATGGCAATATTTCGCAAGCACAGCAGTAAGTAGATCCGTTGAAATTGGTTAAATGTTCCTGAAGGTTCCCCTAATATCGTGCCACAAGGATGCGAGGGTGCTTTTTTTGATTGGCATTGCTTATCGATAAATTTGCCGGCCACAACTTTCTATTGTGAAACCGTTATTTACTTATTATCATTTTGACACATTAGACGAGGCGTTCCGGTCTTATTATTTAGACGGTTTTTTGTAAGTAAGATGCTGTTGTTTGGAAATGTTTGATGACTCAGCGCGACACGAAAGAGAAGAGCAACCCATCAACGGCTCTCGTCGTTCAATCTTCGAAAACGTCTCAAAAGAAACAAATTTTGACATTGTCATGGGCTGCTGAGAACATCGATGGGGAATCACTTGCTGATGTGAATGAGGTTAAAAACCGGCTGCCTGTAATTCTCGGTAAAATACTTGCTCTTTGTTGGTTAAATGAAGATTTCCAGACTTTGTTCCTGGAAAATCCCTCAGATTGCCTCGATAAACTAGGCATAGAAACGCCCGAAGACGTATCAGTCGCGGCGCAAACAACGAACACGAAGCGGCCAAGCATTATTGTGTTTGAAAAGCGGCCTGGCTCAAACTTCAAATTACGCCTGTTTTCCTTGTCGCTTACGCTAATGGCATCAAAGTAAAGCGGCAGCGATAGACTGCCTCAGACTCATTTTGATTTTGGCAAACCCTCTCGTATATTGTCCCGCGCCGTTTTTGCCTCAGCTTGAACCTTTGTGACTTTATCACGCAGGTCAGATGAGGCGTTCACAATAGATTCCAATGCCTTCAAATGCTGGCTATTTTGATGTTCTTTTTTGATGCAGAAACTCTCTAGAGACAGGCTGTCATCAAACTCTCTTTCGAATGACTGAAAGTTTTGATCATTTTTTATTCTCTTTAACTCGCTCTCTAATTCAGCATTTAAGCGGGCTGTGACCAGATTTGCAGCGACACGCATCTGGTTGAGTTCATTTCTTTTTTCCGCGATATCAAGGAGAATTGAATTAATTTCAGCCAGCGTTCCGTTTAAAAAGGTTCTG
>Ga0181553_10004464_pt1 | contig 11877 bp, 21 predicted proteins | sample 011ome_17_FD_133753 | JGI IMG/M metagenome (GOLD analysis project Ga0181553, IMG submission 133753) | Coastal salt marsh microbial communities from the Groves Creek Marsh, Skidaway Island, Georgia - 011502XT metaG (megahit assembly) | ecosystem: Environmental > Aquatic > Marine > Intertidal...
ACTCAAAGCTAGCTCTTGCTAGTTTACCTGTAATTACATTTTTTAATAAACTTGGTTCAACTTCTTTTGTTGACCAGTCTGTTGCTAACGAACTTCGTTACAATATTGAAAAATCAACAGGTTCTTTTGGTCATACTGTATTACAAGTAGAAACTATCCACGGTACAATGAATCTAGTAAAGGAACCTCTATTCAGAGGATTTGCTTCTGGTTTCTTATGTATGGTTGATATGGATAATGTAGCTTACAGACCATTGGTAGGTAATGGAGTTAATCGTGATACTCAAATCATGACTAATGTTCAATCTGCTGATGAAGACCTTCGCAAAGATATGATTTTAACAGAGGCTGGATTGGAAGTTTCTCTTCCTGAAAGTCACTACTTAATCAACTTAGAAGGAGTTTAATAATGGCTAGAGCAAGTTACTTAGAACAAAATAGTGGAGCAACTTTTGCACATAAGAAAAAAGTTGTTAAGCTTGGAGCCGCATATCAGCTTTTAGAAAAAGATAGTGGTAAGATATTTATGCTTAATTCAGCTACTGAATTTGCTACTACCTTACCTGCTGTTGCTGATGCTGGTATTGGTTGGTACTGCAAGATAGTAGTAGATGCCGCACCTGCTTCCGCTTCTTACACAGTTGTAGAAAAAGCGTCTGATGACACCGATGTAATTATTGTAAATGGTATTAATGAGCTAGAAGTTGACACAAACGACGATGGCCCATATAGTGCTGGTTGCACAACTATAACCTTTGCAGATGGCGTAGCTGTCCAAGGAGACTTTATAGACATTTGGTGCGATGGTGAAAACTATTATGTTTCAGGTCAAACCAAAGCAGACGGTGGAATAAGCGTAGCATAAACTGAATAAATAAAGTTAAGCAGTAATTAGAACTGTGGGGGTTATCGTATAAAGGGTAGCCCCCGAATCTAAAAAGGAATAATATGAATTGTGTACATTGTAAAAAACCAAACCCTGAAAGATGGTTCTACTGCAGAGCTTGTGGTAAGAAAGCATCTGAAGCTATATTTACAACTAACTTATATATGATGAGTGAAGCTGGGAAGAGAAGTGACATAGAATTTTCTGAAGTTAGTATGGATAGTCATATAGACCAGATGAAAAAAGAAAAAACAAAGAAGTTAAACAATGTGTGGAAAGAAAGAGTAAGACAGGCAGGTGTTAATTAATGGCAACGTTTGAAGCACAAGTAGAAGGACTAACAAGTTTATCAATAGATGGTAGTAGTGCACCTACTCAAGCTGAGTTAACTCAGTTTTTAACTGATGGTGCGGCTGAGGTTATCAATGCGATGCCAAGGTCTTTGAAGTTTCTTTGTGCAACTGAAGATACATTTACAAGTACAGCAGTTGGTAGTGAAGCAGAAACGTTAGAGTCTAGTTCTGTTATATCAGTTACTAGAAACGATGGTACTATAGACCAGCCATGCAGAGAGATTCCTGCATTACTTAGAGGTAGAGCATCAGATAGTGACGATATGATAGCGGCTACAGCTACAGACCCTGTGTACTATGTTTATAATGGTAAGCTAAATGCTTTGCCTGCTTCTGGTAGTTGTAAGTATTTAGAGGTAAATAACCCAACAGTAGCTTTTGGAGATTCTTCTATAAGTAATTTTCCAGATGAGTATGAATACTTAGTACCATTGTACGCTTCTGTAAAAGCATTAAGTAATAAGTTAAATACCTTAATCAAGTCAGATTTAAGTATATCTGCATCAGCACCAAGTGCACCTAGTTTAGCTACTGTTTCATATTCAGATGCTACAAATGCAGATGCAAGTGCTGTTGCAGTTAGCTCAGTTACCGCATCTTCTGTAACAAAAGCTGATATGGATGGGAATGTACCTTCTTATACCGCACCTGTTGTAGGTGGTGCAACTGAAGAGATTACAGCTACTATTACTGCAGGTACTTCTGGAACAGATGCTGACCAAATAGATGTTACTGACTGGTGGGAAGTTTTAGGCGATATGATTGAAACAGATGAAGATACAGAACTTGCTCAGTTGCAGTTAGGAAAACTTAATTCTTATATAGATGCTTATAGGTCTGCTTTGCAAAACCAATTAAATATATTTAACAAAGATAATGCTAGGTATCAAGCAAATGTTCAAGCTGAATTAGCAAAAAAACAAGCTGACTTACAGATAGCTTTAAGACAGGCTCAGATAGATGCGGCTGATGCACAGCAAGAGTCTGCTCAGTCTACAGATGTGGCTAAGTTTAATAAAGCTCAAGACCAAGCACTAGCATTGCAAAACAAAGCTAATGGATTGCAAGCGACTATTCAAAATAACGATGATTTAGTACAAAAATTTTTAGCTGAATTAAATAAGTATAGTGCTCAAGTAAACTCAGAAGTACAAGCTTATGGACAAAATTTAGCAAACAATGCTCAAGCTTATCAAAATTATCTTCAGCAACAAGCTAAGTTGCAAGCTGATTATGATAAAGGCATACAACTTATGAGAGGTGGATAATGGCTAAGACAGTAGCAACTCTACCTACTTCACCATCTTTTACTTTAGTAGCTTTAAACACATCACCGTCTTCTAGTGTTACTGCGTTAAATACATCACCTTCATCAACTTTGGTGACATTAAACAGCTCTCCTTCTTTTAGTAGCGTATCTTTGCCTAGTTCTATAACATGGGTACTCCCCGGAACTTGGAATGGCTTTGATACTAAAAACTGGGAAAGTATAACAAGCAACTGGGAGACAACTGGTATGTTAGGAGGAGATTCAACATAATGGCTGTAAACAGGCTAAATGTAAAAAAGATTATTAGTAGGGTAAGGCAGGTTTTTCCTGACGCACCTGAAACTTATATTATAAATTTAATTAACGAATGTTTAGTAGACCTTGGAAAGTATTCAACTAAGGTTGAGTATGCAAAGACAACTACAGTAGCAGACCAACAATGGTATACATTAAGCGATGCTAACTCTGGTATTGATGTCAACAAAGTATTTAGAGTTGACTTCATGGATTCTAGTGGAGAGTATGTCAAGATACCAAGGTTATTAAATGGTGAAATATTAACGATGGACATAGACTGATGGCAAGTACTTATACTCATCCAGAACATAAGATTGCATACTTTGTAAAAGGCAATCATTTAGCTATAGTAACAACAAGAGGAGAAACATCTGGTACAACTCATTCTCTTGAAGGTCAGTACAAACCAATAGATGAAGCAGTAACAAATGGAGTTCTTATACATTACTATGCTGAGCCAGATTCTGTATCAGCTATTACAGATATTCCAGATGTGGACAATGTGTTTCATCCTGCTATCATAGACTTTGTAAAAGCAAAGTTATATGAAGATAAAGCAGGAAAGTCAAATGACCCAAACATATCTTCAGTAAGTATGAATTTAGCTAGTGTTCATCAAAGAAATTTTTTGGAATCCGTTAAGAAAAACGGTGCTAGGAAAAGAGAAAAGGTAGGTGGCACTAGGATGATATTACCACCAGACCTAACTTAAATCAACATGCCCATGAGAAAAGTCAAGCTCGGTAAGGCATAAGAAGGAGAAACAAGATGGCTAGTTCTATTAATAAATATTCAGTAGTAGAATCTCTCAATCAGATGATTTACGAGAGTGCAACTGCAGTAGCCGCTGTAGATGGCGGTAGCGGAGCAACAGGAGACCAAACATTATCAGAGTCACATACAGCTTTATATGTAGGCGTAGGTGGTGATGTAGTTCTTACTTTACAATCCGGTAGCGATGCAACTTTTAAAAATTTAGCAAGTGGTCAAATACTACCTGTTAAGTTTACTGCAATTAAAGCAACAGATACGACAGCAACTAATATGCTGGCATTGAAATAATGTTAGGCGGTATTAGAACTACTATAGTTAACTTTGCTCAGATGATAGCCGATATAGGCTGGGCTGGAGCAGAGGCTATACAGTTAAAATGGCAAGATGCAACAACTAATTGGGAAGATTACACAGGATAAATTATGGCAACTTTAGCAGGTAACAGCATAGCGAGTAGTTACACCTCGCTTTTAAAATTAAACGGTAACACAGATTCAACTGCGGATGGTAACGGTAGCAATGCAATACAGGTAAAAACAGGAGATGACGATGCAACTCCATTATTTTTAAATACAGATAGGCTTGGAATAGGTGGTCAGCCATCAGTTCCTTTACATATCGTTGCTGATAGCGTTACAGAACAATTAAGAATAGAAAGTAGTTCATCTACTTCAACAAAAATTTATTTAAGAAATGATGATACAGGAAACTCTGGGGATGCCTTAATAAGATTCGGTATTAATGCACAGGATTGGTCTATCGGTGTTGATAATAGTGCTTCTGATGCTTTTGTAATTGGTAGTGCGGCTCTTTTAGAAACCGACCCTCATTTAACTATCGCTACAAATGGAGATGCTACTTTTTCAGATAATGTTACTCATAGTTCAACTTCTCATTTTGTTGGAAATGTAGGAATTGGAAGTATAGCTGGTTCTGCTGGTGGTAAGTTATTATTTGTAGATGCTGGTGATGGAGTTTCTGATAACAATGATATTGCAAGATTTAGAAATCAAGAAGCTGATGCTGGTAGAAATTACGGAGTGTCTATAATCGCTGGTAGTAATTCAACTGATAATTCACTTAATGTAATGGACAAAAATAGCACTACTAATTTCATTGTAAAGGGAGATGGTAATGTAGGTATTGGAACTTCAAGCCCAAAACATTATTCTGGAACAAGTGGTACAGTTTTATCAATACATAATTCAAGTTTTAGAGGAATTTTAGAGTTAAGTGGAGCATCTAATTCAGATGGTGGAGTTATAGGTGCTTTAACATTTGCAAACACAGAAAATGATGCGGCAAGTGGAGCATTAGCTCAAATGTACACCGAGGTAGAAACATCTGACTCAAATGATGGAAATGATAGCGGTGGACATCTATTATTTTTTACCAAGCCAGAAGCTGGAACATTAGCTGAAGCCATGAGAATTACCTCTGATGGTAAAATCGGTATTGGAGCTAGCAGTATTAATGGTGCTTTCACAGTATTAGGTACACCAATGACTGCTGTAGGGCATCAAACTGTAGCTGATATTTTTGGAAATGTACAGCAAGATGCAGATAAAGGTGCTGGTATTGGATTAGGTGGAAGATATATTACAGATTCAGCTTCAGTAACTGCCTTTGCTGAAATATCTGGAGTAAAAGCCAATAACACAAGTGGCAATTATGAAGGCGAAATGGTCTTTAAAACTCGTGTTAATGGTGGAAATCAAACTGAAAGATTAAGAATAGATGGTTCTGGCAACATTAATGCCAATGCTAACTATATAGTAAACGAACAAGGCAGACAGAATCATGTAGCCAATACAATGTCCTCTCCATATTATAGATTTGATGGTGTAGATGACTATATACAAATATTAGCAAATGGAACAGGAACATTTGATACACAAAAATTTAGTATTGAAGCTCTTGTTTATATGGATGGCACTTCAACTTATTATCAAATATGGTCTTATGATTATACTGCTCATAGTAGTCCTTATTATGCTCAACATTTAAGAGGGGCTGTTGATGGTTCTCTTATATTAGCTTATAATAATGGTTCTGGTAATTTATCTCTTGAAGTTTCAAATGTAATAGAGATGAATAAATGGGAGCATATTGTAGGTACTTATGAAAAAGGGAGTCAGAAGCTATATGTAAATGGAGAATTAGTAGGTTCGGGTACAGATAATGTTACAATTACTTATTATGCTCAAGAAGTATGGATTGGCAAAGCAAACTTTGCTGGTGGTGAGTTTGCTGGTGAAATGCAAAGAGTTAGATTTTTTAATAATGTACTTGATGCTACAGAGGTAAAAGAACTATATAGTGGTATGAGTGTACCTTATAAATACAAAGGTGCAAATCAGACTAATTTATTGGGTAGTCTTGATTTTAACTCTGGTTGGACAAATGTAAGTAGCAACATGACAATTAATAGTGCGACCAGTATAACTGCTGGAGCAACTAATTCATTAATATTAAAGAATTATGGTGCATTAACTGCTGGAAAAAATTATCGTGTTAGAATAGCTGGTACTATTGATAGCGGAGTTTTAAAAGTTCAAGATGTTAATGGAAGTGCTACGATATTAACAACTACATCCTCAACATTTGATGACAGTGTAGAATTTACATATCCAAGCGGTTCAACAAATAGACAACCGATAGCAATTTTAATTGCAACAAATGGTGCAACAGCAAATATAACTCACTTCAGTTACACTCAAATCGGTGCAGTAGCTGAATACGATGGTAGTTCTGCTGGTGAAAAGGTATGGGGAGATAAATCTGGAAACTCTTTAGATGGAACTGTATCTGGTGCAACTTTAGAAAATGCTCCATACGATTCTGGTACAGAATACGAAGAAGGTACATGGACACCTACACTTACAACATCGGGAACAAATTTTGATTCTGTTACTTACGATTCATTGACAGGAGGTAAGTATGTTAAAATTGGTAATTTAGTTCAAGTTCAAGGGTTTTTAAGAACAGATGCAGTTACAGTAGGTTCAGCAAGTGGGAATATTGGAATAGGAGGATTGCCTTATTCTTTAGAAAATAGTACATCTGGGAAAGCAGATGGTCACTCTTCATTTACTATGGGATTATCAAGAAATTGGAAAGATTTAGGAAGTGGTGTAAGAAACAATCCAACAAGAATAGTAGCAGATGCCAACACAACAACAGCAGGTCTTTATTATCAAGAGCATAACGCTAATTATGGAATTGTTGTTGTGGCAGATGTAGACACAGGAACTAATGGTAATGAAATTTATTTTAGTGGCACATATAGAACTTAATTGGATAATTAGGTTGGAACAAAAAAGGAGTCAGAAATGGCATTAGAAAAAGTGGTCGAAGTAGACCAAATAGAAGTAAAAGGCGAATACTCAATACAAGTGAGAACAGCCACAAAAGTTATGGATGATGGTAAACAGATTGGTAGCGTAGGCTATCATCGTCATGTAGTACATCCAGATTCTATTTTAGAAGGACAAGATGCAAAAGTAGTTAAGATTGCTGAAGCATTGTGGGGTGATGCAGAAAAAGAAGCATATTATGTTTCTTTAAATGGGCATCCAAGTGGTGAACCAAAAGATGCTTGGAGTAAAGCACAACTACAAGCGTATTGCAGTAAATATAGCGTAGCATGGACAGATGAACACACCAAAGCACAATTATTAACCAAAGCAAAAGCAAAGTATGAGGAATTAAATGGCTAATTGGGAAAAATATGCAGATGATAAAGCAAAGTCATTAGGTGGCTTTGAGAAGAAAGAAGAAATCATAAAAGAAGCTGTTGCTGAAGTACCAGAAGAAAAAGACGAGTTTGATGTAGTAATCAAAGAAGCTATCCCAGCTATACCAGCAGAAAAAAGAGAATATGTTGTTTACAAAAAGAAACAATGGGATTCATCTACAGGCGAAGCATTAGCAGATAGTGAACAAGAATATTCTTTGGAACAGTTAGAAGCTGAAAAGGCTGGATATGATAAGGCTATGGCAGATGCAAAGGCAAAGTCAGATGCTATGGTAGATGTGATTGCAGATTTCAAGAAACTTTAATTAATAACGATAGGAGCTAAACGTGGCAAAAAAAGAAAAGAAACCACAAGAACAGATAATCACTTTATTCGATAAGGATTATAAAGAATCAGAGTTATCTGAAGAGCAGAAAGTAATGATTAATCATGTTGCGGATTTAGAAAGAAAGATACAATCTTCTGAGTTTAATCTTCAACAATTAAGGTTTGGTAAACAGGCTTTTGTAGATGCGTTGCAGGCTAGTGTAGAAAGTGAAGAATCAGATCAAGAAACTAAGTAACGGAGATTTTATCGTACTCAATGAAAATACTAGTACCTCTTATAATATCCCTGTTGTTTACAGGGTGTGGAAGTCAGGGTTGGGTGGTAGCAAACATACCACTCGACTCGGAAGATACGTTTACAAACACAGTCTTCACAGAGATAGTTGATGCTGATTCTGTGGTTCATTGGTTTCATGGTCGTATCAGCGACTATAGCAATTGGTGTTATAAGCATCAAAGATTGGAAGAAGTTGAGGTAAAGTGAGTGCAAAACCAGATACCGCTAGAAGTTATAGGACTACTATTCTTGATGACAACGCCATTGTTAGCATTAACCTTAAATGGCTTGGCCAGATTGGAGTTCTTATCGGAATGTTGGTATATGGTTATTGGCAAATTGAAACTAGGATTGCAAAGCTTGAAGATAATGTCCTTGTTGCAAATGAACAGATTGGGGATTTACTTAGTAAACATATCATGGAAGAAAGGGCTGAGCGAGAAGAGTTGGCAGAAAAGGTAGCCTTCTATGAAAAAGAATTTAACATCAACCCACTTAGTTGGGGTAAAAAGAAACGAGGTAAGTAGTGGATTTTATGGCGATATATGGCGAAGCTGGAATGATAGGAGTGGTTGGTGCAATGTTTGTTTACCTAGTTGTATCAATGTCTAACAAATCAGCAAAGCAACAGGAAACGCTAGAAAATTTAAAAGTAGAGAATAAAGGACAATCTGAAACATTAGAAAATATGGAAGGTATGATTATAAAACTTATTAATAGATGGAATCAATCTGATGATAAATTAGATAGAAAGTTTGATGCTCTTACTAAAGAAGTAAATGATTTAGATAATCAAGTTTCAGAAATCAAAGGTTCTCTTAGCAGAATAAATGGGAAGCATTAATGGATAGTTTAAAAGTTTCAGCTTTATCGTTTGCTAACTATGGCATTCATCTAGCTAATATTAATTTAATACTGCAGTTAGTCATAGGTGTTATGACTATTGTGTATTTAGGATATAAAATAAAAAGCATAAGGAGTAAATAATTATGTTAATGAAAATGATTGCAGATGAATTGCTATCTGATAACACAAAAGATGAGATTATTGATGAGCTTAATAAGTCTATTGATATTCCAATAATTAGTGAAAAAACAGAGAAAGCTATCCTTGAGGCCTTATGGAAGATTATCAAGGGTATCTTAATGAAGAAGTTAGGCGTATAGTGCCTAGGGCAAAAAGAAAACCTAAGTCTCCAGCTTGGACAAGAAAAGCAGGAAAGAATCCTAAGGGTGGATTGAATGCTAAGGGTAGAGCTAGTTATAAGGGTGGAACTCTAAGAGCACCTGTAAAGTCTGGTGACAATCCTAGAAGAGCTAGTTTTCTTGCTAGGATGGGTGGTATGCCCGGCCCTGAAAGAAAAAATGGTAAACCCACAAGGTTGCTACTTTCTTTAAGAGCTTGGGGTGCTAGTTCAAAAGCAGATGCTAAAAGAAAAGCTAAGGCTATTAGTGCAAGAAACAAAGCTAAGAAAGCAAGGAGAAAAAAGAAATGAACAAAAAAGTAAGAGCACCCAAAGGTTATCATTGGATGAAGTCTGGTTCAAGTTACAAGCTTATGAAGCATAGCGGTAAGTTTAAAGCTCATAAAGGAGCTAGTATAATGGCTGACTTCAAAGTACAAATGAAACACGCTAAGCCAAAAAAGAAATAATGGCAACGGCTAAGAAAAAAGACCCTGCTAAGTGGGCTAGGGCTAAGGCAAGAGCAAGAGCTAAGATGGGTGGGCACTCAGCTAGAGCTATGCAACTTGCAGTTAAGTACTACAAGCAAGCAGGTGGTAGGTACTCTGGTAAAAAAACTTCTAGCAATAAACTATCTAAATGGTCTAAGCAAAAATGGGATTACGTTAGCAAAGGAGACAAGAAAAAACCTAAGAAAAAACGTGGTCGTTACTTACCTGAATCAGTTAGAAAAAGTCTAAGTCCTAGTCAAAAGAGTGCTACAAATAGAGCAAAAAGAAAAGCATCTGCCTCAGGAAAAAGAAAAGCTAAATATAGTAAATCAGTAGCAAGGAAGGTTCGCAATGCCTAAGTTTGGTAAAAGAAGTAAAGAAAGATTAAAAGGTGTAGACCATAGACTTATCAAAGTATTAGATGAGTTGATTAAGATAATGGATGTTACTATTATAGAAGGTTTACGAAGTGAAAAAAGACAAAAAGAGTTATTGGAAAAGGGAGCCACGAAAGTAAAGTATTCAAGGCACATGGAGGGTAAGGCGGTAGATTTAGCTCCCTATCCAATAGATTGGGAAAATAGAGATGGATTTCACTATATGGGTGGAATGATAAGAGGTATAGCTCATCAGCTAGGTTTAAAGATAAGGTGGGGTGGCGACTGGAATAGTGATGGGGATGTAAAAGATAATGGCTTTGACGACTTAGTTCACATAGAAATAAGAGATTAAATGCCAAAAAGATTTTTTACATTAAACAACTTCGGAAGAGGGATTAATAACGTAAAGAACCCTAGAGATTTAGCTGTTGGTGAGTCTGCAGAGTGTATAAATTGGAATGTTTCTAAGAATGGAGAGTTGATACCACGCTCAGAATGGCACACAGCAACTGATGGTTCAGCATTGACACTAAGTCAGAACACAGTTCCTGTTCATACAGCATCTTTAAATCCCGGATATGGCTTACATTACTTTGAGGCAGATGACCCTGTTGGTGTTAGGGGTGCTACTGTACGTTCTCTTGGAAGTTCTGGTGGAAATGTAGATGGAACAGACCCTACTGGTGGCAAGTATGCTTTAGCTTTCTATGACAATAATAAGATATTTATAAATGATATTGATTTTTGGGTTACAAATAATGTAGTTCCAAGTTCTACTGGTTTACCTATAAAAATAATAATTAGTGGAGCAAGCAACTCTGCAAACAACGGAACTTTTACTGTCCAGTCTTTATTAAGTCTGACTAGTAGTGCTACTTTTGATGTTGATTTTTTTACTCATACCTGCAACCTAACTAGTGGAGATGCTACGGTTACTCATAGTGGGGGAACAGATGCTACAAATAATTTAGCAGTTGGAAAACGTATCACAGGTGCAGGAGTTCCTTCAGGTACAACGATTGCAAGTATTACAGATGCTACAACATTTGAAATGAGTGCTACTGCTACTGCAACTCATACAAAACTTCTTACGTTTAGCCATATATTTACAGCTACTGCAGGTTTATCTGGAGTAGTTCTTGACTTAAAAGAAACTTCACTTGTAGATGAATCTGTTGCTGATAATACAGATATAACATTTAAAAGAACAGGTTTTGTTGGAGATTTCTTTTTAGCTTTGGGAAATACTGATGATGGTAAGGTAGATATTTATGTTGACAGTAACGATGATTTTACTACAGATGCTGTAACACTTTTAAATGAGGCTGATGGTAATGAAAAACCAGAGTTTGTTTATTATTATGCAAACAACTCATTAAGGGTAGCTGATGGAAACCATAGAAATGAATCAACTCCTAAGTGGTATGGTCATATAGAAAGAGACCAGTTTTTATTAACAAGTGGAGCTATTGGCACAGTAGTAGAACCTAATATGTATGAAGAATCAAATACATTAGCAAGACCTACTGCATGTAAAAGAACTGGTAGTGCTTCTTTAAATGGAACGGCTGAGTATAATGTAGCTGGAGGAGCAGGTTGGGGGTTATGTGTGGAAAAAAGCACAGAAGATGGAGAATGGGAAGGTAAAGATTATGAGTTTGGTGGCACTTTTATATATGACGGCAATCAAGAATCTTTAATACAAGAGTTTTCAGGTGGCTCATTTACGCATGACGATGGAAAGAAGTTTAATATAAATGTTTACGCAAATACAATAGGGACAAGCTCAACTAGTAATTATCCAAAAAGATTAAGTGGTGGTAGAATATATATAAGAGAAGCAGGTAGTAATGACGAATGGATTTTATTCGTTGATATAAG
>Ga0181553_10004481_pt1 | contig 11847 bp, 10 predicted proteins | sample 011ome_17_FD_133753 | JGI IMG/M metagenome (GOLD analysis project Ga0181553, IMG submission 133753) | Coastal salt marsh microbial communities from the Groves Creek Marsh, Skidaway Island, Georgia - 011502XT metaG (megahit assembly) | ecosystem: Environmental > Aquatic > Marine > Intertidal...
ATTAAGCTTGGTCTGGACCAGGTAGACCAAAAGAAGAGAACCACCGCTTTCCCTTTTGCGGATGCAAGAGAAAATTCTTTTCCTTCCAAAAGCCTCACTGTAAAAAGTGGAGCGAGTTTGCCCGTAAGAGACTTAGGTCCGTCCTTGTAAATTTGTAAGCCCGGTCGTGGAGACAGCCATTCAAGTTGGGAAGAAATTATATCATCCATCTCCGTGAGATTAAGATCTAATAAAACCTTTGCCCGATCATCTTCTTGAGAGAATTCAAGCTGCCCCAACAAATGAGATAGGCTTGATTCGAAAAGAGTATTTTTCTGCATCAGACCAATCTTTGCAAATCCAATTGAACCTTCCAACAGAGAGCGAATGGCACCTGCATGATCTTTGTCCTTACAATGGATGATAAATTCGACAACAATCGATTGATCGGTAAAGCTCACACCTGCACCAATTTCCTTCACTCCTTCGATCACGGGAGAAAAGGGGTTCTCCTCGTCGTTTTGCGTAAGATAATTACTGTAGACTGATTGAGGTATTCTCAAATAGAAAGAAATCTGTCTGTCAGGAGAAAACTGGGAAAGAAGCGAAGTTTCTTCGAAGTTCCTAGACTCCATAAGTTTGTAGTTTTCAGGGTTTGTTAGAAAACCCCTGATATGGGTTTGGTTCTTATCCAAGCTAATACGAACAGAAAAATTTGAATCTAATGAGATTGAATCTTTCGAATCACCAGCGGTTAAAGATTCGATTGCATTGAGGTCTACAGTAAACTGAACTTGATCCTCATCTATTACTTGATCGGACAACACTTTCTTTACCGCTTTTTTCGACCTTAAGTGGGCAGCCAATTCTGCATCCAACCAATTCATAAAGCCCGATAAGTCCATAGGTGCTTGAGCTCCTAAATTCATTTCCAGGTAAATCTGAGACAAATGAATTGCATCCGCTGAACTAGCCTCATACATCGAGCTCAGACCATCTAACCGAAAAGAGAAATGGGTAAAGTCCTCTTCCCGCAAACCCATCGCATCATAGATGCCTGAAGACTTGTTGAGATCTTGATTGAGTGCCTCTGCCCATTGTCGCAAATATGGATATTTTGCCTCAATCTTCTTGGAAATTCCACTCTGCTCAATGCTAAGAGCATCGACCGAAAAAAAGAGGTCAGGAACCGAAATGGAATCCGCAGAATTAACCTTAGTAAAAATATTTAAAGCAACGAGTAAGAAAAGAAGGTAGCGGGAGAAAGTACTGCCCGGAAATAATACCAATCTACTACTCATTTAAGAAACGATACACATTTGTTTCCCTCTTTTGAAAACCAACATTTTGATAGAGTTTATTGGCAATCTCACGAGATGGGCGGGAGGTCAGATCCACAGAAACGACACTGTACTTCTTGGACTGCTCCAAAGCATACAAGGTTAATTTCTTACCCAGACCTTGCCCCCTTGCCTTCTCGCTAACCACCACATCTTCAATCCATGCTCTTATCCCTGTAGGAATAGGGAAAATAACCAGACTTAACATCCCGATAATCTCTGATCCCTGCTCGGCAACATAAAGATGGGTAGAAGAAGACTGAAGAATCTCTTCCAGTTTTTCCAAAGTAAGTGGTGAAGCAGACTTCGAAAGCATTGGAATAAGCCCGTTTAATTGATCTAAATCTTCTACAGTACATTCAACGAGTTCTCGTATAATAACCATAAAACAAGAAGTAATCGAAGTAACTCTCCCAGACCAATCAAAAAAATGAATTCATGAAATGGCACTCTTTGGGATTGCACTGCAACAATCTCAGTTACAAGATGTCTAACTTTACAAGCCTCGGCGATTTGAGGTACCCGATAAAACCCCGCAACCACATTGCGATTGTTGACTCGAGTAACCAAGACCAGCCTCCTGTGCTTCGAAGTTATCAATCAAAAGACAATCAATATTATGGAAATCTATGTGGGAAACCTTCCTTGGTCCGTTAGCGACCAAGACCTTGCTGACGCCTTTAAACAATTCGGTACTGTGGATCGTGCATCCGTTATCGTGGAACGGCCCTCTGGCCGATCAAAAGGCTTTGGCTTTGTGACCATGAATGACAATGCTGAGGGAAATGCAGCTATCGAAGCTTTGAATGGTTCTGATATGGCCGGGCGCCCGTTGAAAGTCAACGAAGCCCGACCCAAGGATTAATTCTTAGTCTCGGGTATACCCCGAAAAGCACCAAGCCGATTTCTATATCATCGGTTTGGTGCTTTCTTTATGGTGAAAATTATTTTTATCAATTGCTTGATCTTTAGTTTTTGGTAACAAAATTTTCATGACAAAAAATAAAGACCTTTCCTTTTTAGAAAGCGTCAATGCAAGCTTTGACTTAGCTGCGAATGCTCTTGAGCTGCCCAAGGGGTTAGCTCGCCAAATCCGCACCTGTAATGCAGTGTGTGAGATGAAGTTCGGAGTTGAGCTCGATGACGGCTACGAAATTTTCACGGGATGGCGGGCAACCCATAGCGAGCATGCCCTGCCAGCAAAAGGGGGTATCCGTTATGCTCCCTTTGCTGACCAGCATGAGGTGGAGGCATTAGCTGCCTTGATGACCTATAAATGCTCTATTGTAAATGTTCCCTTTGCTGGGTCCAAGGGGGCCCTTTGTATTGATCCTAAAAAATACAGCCTGAAAGAATTGGAGCATATCACCCGCAGATTTGCACAGGAACTGGATAAGCGAGGCCTTTTAGGACCAGGGGTAAATGTCCCTGCTCCTGATATGGGCACTGGGCAAAGAATGATGTCTTGGATCGCAGATGAATACCAACAACTTCATCCGAACGAGATAAATGCCAGAGCCTGTGTCACCGGCAAACCAGTTCATTTTGGAGGCGTGCAAGGGCGGATTGAAGCAACTGGCAGAGGTGTACAATATGGCATCCAAGAATTTTTCAGACACAAGGATGATGTTCAAAAAGCGGGCTTATCTGGAAGCTTGGAAGGGAAAAAGATCATTGTTCAAGGACTTGGGAACGTAGGCTACCATGCAGCCAAGTTTCTCGAAGAGGAGGACGGAGCAAAAATCATCGGTATTATTGAGCGTAACGGTGCAATTATTGATGATTCTGGGCTATCCACAGAAGATGTGTACCAATACAAATTAGAGCATGGGGAAATACATGGATTTCCATCTGGTTCTTTTATCGAAGATGGAAACTTAGTCCTCGAAAGCCCTTGTGACATCTTAATACCTGCGGCAATGGAAGGGGTGATTACAAAATTGAATGCCGACCGCATTCAAGCACAAGTAATTGCCGAAGCGGCTAATGGTCCGATTACATTTGATGCTGATCAAATCCTAAATCGAAAAGGAGTTTTTATCATACCGGATGCCTATCTTAATGCTGGTGGTGTTACCGTTTCCTACTTTGAATGGTTAAAAAATCTTTCCCATGTTCGATTTGGCAGAATGGAAAGAAGGTTCAACGAAGCCCAGGGTGCAAACATTATAAAATTGATTGAATCCTCCGTAGATAAACCGTTGGATCCAAAAGCAAAAGCGGAGCTAATGAAAGGACCCGATGAAATTACCCTAGTTCGGTCAGGCCTTGAGGACACTATGTGCGAAGCCTACCAAGAGATCAAAGAGATGCATCTCTCCAACGCTAAAATTAAGGATAGAAGAACAGCGGCTTTCGCTTTAGCTATTCGTAAAGTAGCAGATATTTACGACAGTATGTATCTGTAGGTTAATTATCTGATACCTTTTTCACACCCCACCCGTTTCGGTAGGGTTTGGTGAGCAACCCATTGATATCAGCACGATTGGAAATACCATTTTGTCCATCCCAGTCAAATTTCCCTCCTCCCAGAATCGAAGTATTTCCGAGCAATGCTATTTCATTAAGCGTCGCCGCATAAGATATGTTGGCTAACGAGGAATCAGGTTTCCCCGCACGGATAGACTGAACAAATTCATCCTTCATACCCGCATCCCCTCTGCCATTTCTTTTCAGGCTAGCTAAGGATAAATTAAGTTCATCGGGGTACATCCATTTTTTATCCAAAAAAACCTGCCAATTGTTTCCATAAATGGAAGTTGAGTACAAGGTTCCCTGCGATCCCCTTATGATGCAGCCGCTTGGTGAAGGCTTCTTTCCCTTAAATAAATGCAAGGGTGGTGTGTTTGGTTGGCCCAATGATTCTTTTCCAAGATGCCCTACCCTTCCTTCATACCAATGTAATGGGAAAGTATACCGCTCCTTTTTGTGCAAAAATTCAAACTTTACGATTCCCCAAGCGGAAAAAGTTTCAAGGTTATGCGGCCCCCTCGATAAACATTCGACCTGAAGAGGTGGATCCAATTGCAACCCCATCACGGGAAGATTCATCAAATGCAAGCCAACATCACCTAAAGCTCCGCACCCGAAAGATCGCCAACCTCTCCAGTTGTAAGGTTGATAAATATCAAGGTAGGGTCTCTCCATTGCTGGTCCCAAAAACTCACTCCAACTCAACCCGCTAGGAATGGGGTCGGACCCGACGGGACGATTGTCCACTTCGGGTGCCTGTGGCCAAAGGGGGCGATTGGTCCAAACATGAACTTCTTCAATCTGCCCAAGGGCATGGGTTCGAAGAAATTCCACTGCCCTTCTAAAATTGTCAGAGGCACACCCTTGCAAACCTATCTGGGTACAAATCTCTTTGTTTAGAACTCCAGCAAGAATTTGCCTACCCTCCCAGACTGTATGTGTCAGAGGTGTTTGAATAAAAAGATGAATCCCCTGATCGATTGCCAATTGTGCAGCATGGGCATGAATGTGATCAGGTGCACTGATACTTAATACATCGATTTGTCCACCCAGGTGAGAAATCATTTCTCTGTAATCAGAAAACTTTGCAGTTTGAGGATGATTCTTTAACGCATAATTAAGTTTTTTACTGGATACATCGCAGGCAGCTATTAGTTTCCCATGCCTGGATAGTTGCTGGAGGTCACTCCCTCCTTTTCCTCCAACCCCAATTGCAGCAATTTGTAATTGTGAGTTAGCTGAGAAGGCTTTGTTTATATAAAAAAGCGGCAAACTACTTACCAAGGCACGCAGAAATGAATTCCTGTTCATTGGAAATAAAGTTCTGAGGTTGTCATGGTTGAAGTTCTATCAAAAAAGTAAGAGACAGTTAGCCCCCACTCTTTTCTGCGGATAGTCCAATCACCTGAATAGCGTCTGCCACCACATAACCCTCTGTCTTTTCATTGCTCAAGGTGACGGAGTACTGTTCCCCCTTTGTAAAAGTAAATGAACCAAGTGAGAGCCAAAGCTCTCCGCTGACTTTTGGCTTTCTTTGATCGACCAAAATCTTTGAAGTTCCTTCGTCGTGAGTGACTTCGTACATAACTCCACCGGTCCGATTCGCAAAAGAAGGGAAGGAAGCTTTGATCTCATGCAGACCATCCAACGGGGCAACAAAAGGAAATTTAGCCCTGAGCAAACCTTTTCTGCCATTTCCATCATGAAAGTAGGATTGGCCGACAAAGGGACGAAGAGAACTGCTTTCTGTCCACTGGCCTTCCAGTTGAATCATTGATCCATCCACGACAACACCCCCGAACGATTGCGGTGCCCGCCCCACTCCTTTGCTCAAACGGTTTGATTCGGCTGCATCGAGGACATGGTTATCCTCCACTAAGTGCTTCTGGAAAACGCCATAAGGTAAGGATTGTAAATCGATATCGAGTTCGGATGCAAGCACAGCAGCAGTAGCCGCAGATTGTCCCAGCACCATAAAGACTGGTTCCCTGCTAATCGATCCGTATGCTACATGAGAAGCGGATAGGCATACTGGGACCAACAGATTTGTGCACTCCTCTTTCTTTGGAACTAATGAATCGTAAGAAATTTGACAGGGACTTTTCATATCTACACGAAAGTCTCCCTCATTTAAGACAAAGGAATTCCCATTATCATCTCGAGCAACATACCGTTGAACATTATGAGAGGCTATGATGGATGACCCAATACCTACGACACGTGGCACTTTTTTCCGGCCAACCAAATGGTGCTCATTCATCACCAGTTTACCAATCATTCTGCGAGCCTCCCGAACATAAATTTGATCAGGCCAATGTTCATTCTGTACAAATTCATCCTTCGCTAAACCCCATTTACTCATTGCGAAACGAACATCTTCAGGAACCCGGGGATCATTGGCCAGGAAGTAGAAATATCCTTTTTGGTAACGCTCGTGCTCCGCTAAAATCGCTTTGCGTTGCTCATAACTTGCATGCGGGTAATCATAATTCATTCCAATGTTATCTATACAAAAAGAACCATGGTTGTTGGTATTTGTCTTATCATTGGGAATGGGGTCAAAAGGAGCGAAGATATGCCTTGATCCTCGATTCAGGGTTCTGAGTAAAAGTTCATACTGCTTTGGATCGTATAAATCAGGCTTAGGAAATGGCACTCTATTTTCATTTACTTGAGTGAGGCACAACCTGAAATTATAAGCCTGAATCTTATCGTCCTCCTCTCCGTCCTTTATTGGGGTCCAGTTACTGATCCGAGCAAGGAGGCCACTCCTTGGATCTCCATACTGCTTGTAGGGATCAATTCGATTCACAAACTGGTTTTTGAGCGCTTTGGATACTTGTACCCCGTTGAGCCTTTCTCCATAGCGATTGTTGCTTTCACGGCCTACAAAATAGCTTACACCTGCTGCTGCCATTAGGTCTCCCTCGTAGGTACAATCGATAAACACTCGCCCCTTAAAACGATTGCCTGATTCAGAAAGGAAAGAAATGATTCTCCCGTTTTCTTTTTCGACTCCGCTTTCTCGGTTAAGCCTCTCCCCCTTGAAGACAGAAACATTGTTTTCAAGGATCAAAGAATTAAAAATTTCTTCAGCCACTTTCGGCTCATACACCCACATGGTTCTTTGCTCCCCATCGGTCGTTGGTGAACCTTGTCCACGATTGCCAAACTCTTCCAGGCTCTGCCATTTCCATACTTCCGGACTTTGATAATAGCGCCACACCCGATGGTAAAATTCGCGGGCAATACCTCCAATTACATCTTTTTTTCCCGTATCATTACGACCTAATCCATTAATAGACATACCCCCTAGTTTTTGATCCGGGGATACAACCACTGCCTTTTTTCCCATTCTTTGAACCTGAACAGCTGCCGTCACCGCAGCAGAGGTTCCCCCATAAATAATCACATCCGCATCAATAATTTCTCCGACAAGCACATTAGGTCCAACCATTACCAAAAGTAGAATCAGCGATTTAATTTTTTGCATCTGCATCCTTACAAACATCAAAAGTAGAACCGCGAAGTACCGCACCTATGCACAGAGATTTGCCAAGGCATCAGCAGCACAAGAATATTTGAAATGATAATCATTTTCAGGAAGAATTTTAGAAACTACTTTACGGCTTTGTAATGCAAGTTCAGGCGCAGAACCCAGAATGGCACAACCTAATTTCACCCCAATTGCAGGAGCAGGAATGCCGATTCCCAAAGGTGCCTCCAAAGATCTCAGGCTTTTCATGAAATCTCGATTCGTAAGAGGTTTCGGGGCAGATAAATTGATCGGGCCAGAAATATGCTTATTGTTTATCAGAAAATGAACTATCGATATCCAGTCATCTTGATGAAGCCAGCTCATCCATTGGTTACCACTGCCCTGAGCACCACCAAGACCCAGTTTTGTTAACCTTCTCAAAAAGGGGAAAGCACCACTCTGCGAACCTAAAATAAAACTTATGCGAAGGGCAATTTGGCGCACTTCTTTCGATTGAAATTTAAAAAACTCTTTTTCCCACTTATAAGTAACATCTTCCAGAAAGCCTGTTGATAATGAAGGAGATCTTTCATCATGAGCGGAATGCTCTCCAAAACATTCGCCATATAAAGCCATTGAGCTGGCATTAAGCCATAATGATGGTGGTTGGTTGACGGAGGCTAGAGCTTCTCGCAGTACCTGGGTTGAAAGCAACCGGGACTGCAAGATTTCCTTACGATTCTTCTTTGTATGACGGCAATCTATTGATTTCCCGGTAAGGTTAATAAGTACATCAGCCCCATTGAGCTCCTCTACCCATATATCAATCTGCTTTGCATCCCAAAAAACTGAGCGACTGCAAATTAGAGAGGAGTTTTGGTTCCTCGAGAGAACAACTACCTCATGGCCACGGTCGATCAATGATTTTGAAAGAAGCTGTCCCAAAAACCCGCTTCCACCAGCAATGATTATTTTTGATTGTGAAGCAAGTAGACTCACAACCCTTTATTTTATTCTTCGCTTCCCCTTGGCAACTAAATATGGAAATGACCTAAAGTCAGAAATCCGGCTACTTAAGCTTGATGTTTCGGAAGTACACCTTCATGGGCGGACCGGCATGTACCTGAAGAGCAAGAAGACCGGAGGATTTCCTTTGGGATGCATCCTTGTCGATTAACTCACACATTTTTTTCCCATTCACAAAATGTTCAAATCGAAACCCTTCCGCAACGATCCGATATTCATTCCATTCCCCTTTCTTAACAGCTAGTCCTAATTTTGCAGGGTCACCAATCTTTTCAATGGTCTTGGTTAGCTTTCCAGAGTTGTCACGAGATAAAGTCGTACGATCCCCTCTGAGTGAAAGGATTCCCCTAAAAGCTTCGCCGTAGCAGATCCCGGTATATTTATCACCTGATTCAAAGTCTGCCTGGTATCCACCAATTCGCCATCCGTCCTGTTTGCCAGGAATAAGAAAGCTTCGGTATTGGATCCCACTGTTCCCCGAATCAATCTTGCATTCCAGGGTAAGGTCGAAATCTCCCAACTCCCCGCCCTTCCAGATGAGAAAAGTGTTTCCCCGGGTTGGGTTTTCTTTGGTATTCACACCTACAATCGCCCCGTCTTCAACGCTCCAGTGGACTGGGTTTCCATCCCATCCGTCGAGACTTTTGCCGTTAAAAAGAGCCTTTTCCGCGGTGAGTAAAAAGGGTAAAAACAAAGAGAGTATAAGAGAAGATATGAATTTCATATTAAATACTCAATCATCCCATGATTCACGATTGGTTCAAGGAAAAGTTGACCGATTGAAGAATTTTATACGGAATAGAACTTGTGCGAGCGATAATCCATGATTGAAGTCAGTGATCTGAAGATTCACTACGGCGATTGCGTCGCCGTAAATCAACTGTCCTTCTCAGTCCAACCCGGTTCTATTTTTGGCCTAATCGGACCCAACGGTGCCGGAAAAACCAGTGCAATCAAAGCAATCGCCACCCTGCTTGAACCGACCTACGGCGAGATCCTTGTCCAAGGAGTATCGGTGTTGCACCAACCCGAAAAGGCCAGAGGTTTCCTTGGATACATGCCGGACTTCCCACCCGTGTATGAAGGCTTAAAAATATGGGAATTTTGCGATCTTTTCGCAGAAGCCTATGGGCTCCACGGGGAGCAGAAAAAGGCACAGGTTCTACACGCCCTCCACGCCACTGGACTACAAGAACACATGCATGCTCTCTGTCATACTCTCTCCCGTGGAATGCGCCAGCGAGCCCTGCTCGCCAAGACTCTTGTGCATCAACCATCCGTTCTTCTACTCGATGAACCAGCGGCCAACCTGGATCCGAAGTCGCGGATCGACTTACGCAATATCCTCAAGTCGCTCGCCCGAGATGGCAAAACCATCCTTCTTTCCTCCCATGTGCTTTCCGAAATCGAGGACACTTGCGACACCCTCGGTTTCATGCAGAAGGGAAAAATGGTACTTTCTGGAACCCTCGATAAAATTTCGCAAGCGAGACAAAAACAAAACTTCCTCAAAATTCGGCTTACCAAACCCTTCCCTCCCCTAGAGAAAATCATTTCGTCCATCCCCTTGCTCTCCCAGTTCGAAGACACCGGGGGGAACGGCACGGAGGTGAGAGCTTGTATGGATGGAGGGGAAAAGGAAGCTTCCGAAGTACTCACCCGGCTCGTCGAAGCGGGTGTGCCCGTTTCCGGCTTTGCCATTGAAAAGCCCAGGATCGAGGACTTGTTTCTGGAATTGGAATCCAAGCCTACCCGGAAAGGAGATCAGCCATGAACCCACTGATTCGGCGTGGCATACGGGAGCGTCTGAGGGCCAAGAACCTGGTAGCTGCGGGGATTTTTTCCCTCATCCTTACCGCCACCTTCTATCTTGCTGCCTTCTTCGACGGCATGCAGGTAGTACTTCCGGCTGAGAGTTATCCATCAAGTGAACCAGAACTGTTCTTTAATCCAGTCAATGGTGCCCGAGAGGCTTTCACCCCCCTTTTGGTCCTGCAGGGATTTTTTCTGATGTTTTTGGGAACCGGCCGGATCGCCTCAGTCACTGCCGAGGAAAAGGAGTCCGGCTTGCTCGATTATCAAAGGATGACACCGATGTCCCCCCTCGCCAAAATATTTGGCTATCTGTTTGGGCTACCCGCCCGCGAATACTGGATGTTTTTAGTCACCCTTCCCTTTTTGCTACACTGCGTGATTGCTGGTAAACTCCCCATCTGGAACATCTTTCATCTCTACGCGGTCTTTTTCTGCTCGGTGCTTCTTTACCATCTCACTGCCCATGTGATCGGCTTGGTCGTGCCCCGACCTCGGGCCGCCTCTTGGGTCGCCCGACTCGCTGTGCTCGGGCTCTATATTTTTCTGCCCGCTCTCGGACAAGCGGGTATCTCCTTTCTATCTTTTTTGACTATTTTGCCGACCTACTTTGGCAAGATCCTCCCTCATCTTCTTTTCGAGGGTACCCAAATGGGCAGGTTTGAATCCCAGGTGGTTCAATTCTGGCAGGAGGTTCCCTTCTTCAGCATCTCCCTCTCCCCTACCACCTTTACCTTTGTAATGCAGGGCCTGATCCTCCTTGCCCTTTTTCTTACCGGCTACCGAAAATGGAGACTCGACTCCCTGCCCGCCTTTTCCAGACCGATGGGCCTAAGCCTCTTTGCCACCCTGCAATTCTTACTCCTTGGTTCACTCTGGCCTTTCTTCTCAGATGGACTGGCCAGTGGCCTACTTGGTAGCGTCGTCCAACTCGATCCCACTCAGGTCGGTCTGCCCAACCAATTGAAGAGCGATGCCCATCCCGCCCTCGCCATGGTGGTTGTTCAGTCCACTTTCTTTCTGCTTTCCATCGGGGCCATTCTTATTCTGATCAACATCTGCTGCCCCAACCCCCACCGCCGGCTCAAAGGTATCCAGAGAATTAAAAAGTTGGGTCTTCCTGCAATTCCCTGGTTGGCAGACGAAGCCCCTGGAGGGGGGTTCGCCACCCTGCTCGCCCTTTTGGCGATTCTTCCTTATGCCCTGCTCCACCTCCTAGCAGTTTCCTCGGAATCAATTGTCTCCATCTCCTCCTCGCCCTCATCGATCATTGCTCCCGCCAGCTTTCTGCTCTTCTGTACCTTGTCCCTGCGGGCGGCCCGGGAGCAGTGGTTCAACCTGGGGTTCTGGGGTTTCGTTGGCTTGCTCTGGCTCACTCCCATACTCGCCTGCCTGGTGCTGGCGGTGAATGATTTTCTGGGCAATTCCCAGTTGATGCTTCATCTATCTTCCCTTTCCCCTCTTACATTTATTCCCCAGTTAATGGTTCATCACTCTCCTAATTTGCTCGATCCGGCCAATCCACTCGTTGACTTGTCCACCTCCGTACGCACCGGTATGGTGGCAAGTATAATCGGCTTTCTTTCCCTTACCCTCAAACACTGGAAATCCTCCATCAAATGAATCTCTCTTCCCTCCGCTTTCTGCGCATCCTCGGCAATATCGAGGGAATGTCCTACCTGCTCCTGCTCGGATTGGCCATGCCCCTGAAATATGTCTGGGGATATCCCATGGCTGTCA
>Ga0181553_10004482_pt1 | contig 11846 bp, 22 predicted proteins | sample 011ome_17_FD_133753 | JGI IMG/M metagenome (GOLD analysis project Ga0181553, IMG submission 133753) | Coastal salt marsh microbial communities from the Groves Creek Marsh, Skidaway Island, Georgia - 011502XT metaG (megahit assembly) | ecosystem: Environmental > Aquatic > Marine > Intertidal...
AAAAAAACATAAAAAAAGTTTGGTAAATTAAATATATAGTATTATATTTGTATCAGTTAATTAATCGTCAAACAAAAAAACTAAAAACTATGAAAACTTTAACAAACAACATTGAGAACTTAGTAAATAACTTAGAAGCTGATTATAAAGTAACAGAACTTAAATCTAGTGCTAGAGTACATAGTACAACTAACTATAAGTCGTTAAAGTTCTATAAAGCAAATAGACCTATCCGTAGACATATTAAGGGTATTATTGAATCAATGAAAAAGTATGGTAATATTTCTGTTGGTTTAGTAGCTGAAATTAATGGAGTATTATATATACTAGATGGTCAACATAGATTTACTGCGTGTAAAGAATTAGGCGTTCCATTTGAGTATAAAAAAGTAGTGTTAAAAGATACTAAAGATATTATACAACTTATATCTTCACTTAACTCTAATTCTGCTAAATGGAAAGATTTAGATTACTTAGAAGCATTTGCTATTGAGGGTGTAAAAAGTTACAAATGGTTAAAAGAAGTAAACGATGATTTTAAGAATATTACATTTTCTAACTTAAAAAATATATTTGGTTGGAAACCTAAAGAATTTCAAGATGGTAAATGGTCAATAACTAAAGCAGAATTGTTTAAGGGTTTAAGAATAGTTAGACAATTAAATGATATTATACCTATCTTAAAAGATAACGGTGTATCTATTAGAGCACAACTTTTAAGAGCACCAATTGATGCGATGAAACAACCTAATTATAACCACAAAAAAATGATACAAACTATTATTAATGGTGGTTCAATTTGGAGTAATGATGAAACTATTTTAAGAACTCAATTACTACAACAAGTAACTAATTTCTAATTATTATAAAAAAAGATTTGGATAATAGAAATATTATCCTTATCTTTGATGAAGTCAAACAATTTAAAAACAATAAACAAAAAAAACTATGTCAATTTTAAAAGAGAGTATCAATTTCGAAATTAGAGAATCAATTAGACAAAACCCTAAATTCAGTAATCAACAAATAGCAGACTTATTTGATGATGTGTCCCCATTCAAAGTTAGAGCCAACAGAAGCCACGTAACAATGGGTACTGATACTGATAGTCCACAAGAACGTAAAAAGTCAGTTAAATCGAATAAAAAAGATACTTTTTATGGTATTAGAAAGTTAGATGCTAGAAATAAAAAAGTTAATGCTATATTAGATAGTATTAAATTAGATGGTTGTATTTTAACTCTTTGTGGTGCATCACTTATTATTGAAAGTGAATTATTTTTAAGAGGTGCAAAGGAATTTAGTTATGACCTTGTTGAATATAATAGAGAAATATTTAATAAGATATTATTAGCAGTTTCTAGAAGTCCTTTACAAATAAATTCAATCAATAATGCTACTATGAATAAAATGATTCATAATGCAAATACTGATGAGTATGCACACCTTATTTTAGATTATTGTAATAGTCTTAATTCTAATAAGAGTGAAATTGATATGGCGTTTGAAAATAACATCGTACAAGTTGGTGGAACGGTTGCTATGACATTTTCAACTAGAGCAGTAAAGCCAATTATGAAAGTAGATGAGGTAAAAGGAGAATGTATTAACCTAACGTCAGCAAAAAAGTACTTCTCTAGGTTTGAGAATTATGAATTAATCGAAACATTTACATATAGAGATAGTATGCCAATGATGGTATTAATATTAAAAAGAATAAAATAAATTAAAAAAATATCCTATATTATTTTGTAGTATAGGATATTTTGCTTACCTTTGATTAAGTCAAACAAATTAAAACTAAATTATTATGGGAACTAGAAGTCTAACTACATTTATCGAAACTTACAAAGATGAAGATGGTAAAAAAAAGAAAAATGAAATTGTAACAATGTATCGTCAATATGACGGTTACCCATCGGGTCATGGAGCAGAACTTGCAGAATTTATATCCAAAGGAAAATTAGTAAATGGTTTAGGTTATAACGAGCCCGAAATAGTATTTAATGGTATGGGTTGTTTAACAGCCCAAGTTATTGCAGAATTTAAAACCGATGCTGGTGGCATATATATACAACGAGATAATAAAAATAGTGGGGAAGAATATAGATACCATATATTTGGCGACTACGATACAAAAGAAATAACCATTAAAATACTAGAAGTAGGATATATGAAAGGAGATAACTATATTAATAAGACAAGAACTTTATTTGAGGGCACACCAAAAGAAATGGTAGAATTTTGCACTGAAAAAGAAATAGCATAAATAATCCAAAATAAATTAGGATATATTAAATATTATTATTATCTTTACATTAACTTAAAAACTAATAACTATGGCATTTGAAACAAAAGGAACATTAAAGATTGGAGATACCGTTAAATGGTCGGGAGCATTTGGTTCTCAAACAAGTAAAGATGCAAAGATAACAGGTATTGAACATACCAAAGGTGGTAAGTATGGAGACCCCGTTGATGAAATTGAATGGAGTGAAGTATATGACAGAAATGTTTGTGTCGATTTAGATAATGGACATTGGGCGTATGCATCACAAATAAGTAAAAAGAAAAGTTAAAATAAATTTGGATAAGTCAATTATAATACTTATCTTTGAAACAGTGGAGGAAGACGCTATATAAGAGGAAGTCAAGATATTGTACACACTACTTGACTTCTGCATTCCATAAACATTAAAAAAGATTTGGTAGTCTCATATTAAATGACTATCTTTGATTTAATAAGTTAGGTAAGTAGTTCGGTATGGAGCAAGCCCGAAGTTAAAGAGTCCCAAAAGCCAATAGGCAACTCGCTACTAACTGTTAATAAAAATAATTAACAAAAGATTTGGATAATTAAAATATTATTTGTATCTTTGAAGAAGTTCTTTGAATAACTAATTAAAAAGCATGTGGTACCCGTTCAAATATGAGCGGGACGCATAACTCGAACAGGTCCTATAAGCTCAAAGCGAGACCTCTTCAATCGATTGCCTCTGGACGAGATATTAATCGAAAGCGCAACCAAAGCAAACAGCAGCTGTTTAAGGGGTACCTCTTAAGCCGCACCGACTTCGAACTCGGAAAAACTTGTATGCAGCATAAGCCTCTTCTGTATTAATCTAACGGTGCATGCCACATAATCGATGTGAACGTTTAAGCGCTATGAGACGGACCTATTTGAACCTCCTGGTCCTGGAGGCTAAACTACAGCAGCTGGTGCACAAGCTGCGGGACTATGAAAGCTTAAGAGGCCATGGGTTGGGTGCGGATAAGTGCCCAACGGGCCACCATGGTCTCTGAGCTCTTCATTATATGCATGCTTTAAAGATATATAATACTACAGGTTAACAGCTGGCCGCACCTGGTGCAAGCGCTGGTTACCATACCATGGAGCTGTAGTATACTTAAGAAAACATTCGGGCTGCCTGGTCCCATTAATACCAGGCGCATGGTTAATACGGGGTGGTTCCCGCTGAGGGGTGGTTCCCTCGATTGGTTAATAATAAGAGGCCTCGCTATTGCAGCGGGGCTTTTTTGTTTCCTGGCCAAAGCTCAAAAGAAATATACTATTATATTTGTTTTATTGAAAAGTATTATGTATCTTTGATGAAGTCAAACAAATTAAAACTATAAACTATGAGATTTTTCCAATCAGTATTAAAAGAAATTCCAGCAGACAAAGTAATTGAACATTGTTATCCTATACACCATAAGGAAATAACTCTTGAAGAGAGAATAGGAGACGGTAAATGTCCCGATTGTGATTGTGATAGTTGGATATTATTACCACAAGAAAGTGCTGCTGTAACACAAGGTGGTAAAGATTATTGTGAATGTATGAATTGTGGTTATACAACACATTTATAAAAATAAATTTGGTATTGTCATTTATAATGATTATCTTTACAAAGTAAAACATTAATACTAACCTGTACACAAGTGTGTATATAACGCATGAAACTATGAACTATCAAAGAATTAAAACACTACAAAAAGATTATGGCTACGATGAGCTACAAGAAATGATTAACAGCGGGAACGCATGGAAAATGGAAGGTAGTTACGGTAGAGCTGCAAGTGAAGCATTATCAAGTGGAGCGTGTATGTTACCAAAAGAATTTAAGATTGATTATTATGGTAATCGTGTTCCAAGTAGAGATGTTTTAAAACCTGGTACTAAAGGAACGTATCAAAACTCAAAACGTTTTTGGGAACAAGTCTATAATGGTTTTATAGAATTGTAGATACAAAGATAAGAAAAGATTTGTGAAATACCAAATCTTTTTTCACTTTTTTTTATGTAGAAAAGTTAAGACGTGTTGGAGTCTACTCTCTCACACTTGTTTCAGATGCGACCCGCCCTATTTCCTAAGAACAATGTAAAAGTACAAAAAAGTTTTCATATAAAAAAATTTATTTTACTTTTTTTTTAATTTTCTTTTTTGTACCTTTGATGAAGTCAAAAACATTAAAGCTATGAAAATCGGAACAATTACAAAAGAACAATTACTAAAGTCAGATAGACGTGCAAGACGTGAAGTAGACCTTATATATAGTAATGGTTGGGTTGGTACACATAAGGTACATAAATCTAAAAAGAATTATTCTAGAAAAAATAAACATAAAAGTTTGGATTATTAAATATTATTCCATACCTTTGATGAAGTCAAACAAACTAAAACTATATACTATGACACCATTAGAATTTTTTAGAACAGAACAATTTAGTAATGAATTATCAGAAAACCTTTCAAACTCTGATATTAATAAGTTAATCCAATTCGGTTATGATTTAATTGAATTTGCAAACCATATTAAAGATAATCATTTATATGATGATTATGGTGTAACAGAAAATAAAATTAAATTTGATATAGAAGCTACAACCCATAATATTGGAGAATTAAAAAAAGCATTACCCAATAGTAAAAAAGATGTATTCGATTATACTGCATTAGGAACGTTTTGTTTAAACTAAATAATTAAAACTATGGAAAGGAAATCACAATTTTTAGTTATCGCTAAAAGAACCATTAAACAAGATAATGGTTTTGAAAAAACAGAATTTAAAAAAATAGTAATATCAGCGTGTACAAAATTTCACGCACTTGAATTGGCTATGACAAAAGAACCTTATTATCAAACATACCAACAGACAAATATTGTCAGAAGAAATCACGAATTAGAATTATTTTTAAAATAATATAAAATATATTAGGAATTGTGGAATATTATAATTACCTTTACATCGAACTAAAAAACTATATAAACTATGAAAATTACATTATCAAAAGAAGAAACATTAGAAATCATCCACAACGCACTATGTAACGGTCTAGGATGGATTGGTGGTTATGGAATAAGCGTAAGTAATACTAAAGCAGAGTATGAAGAAGCAAAGAAGTCTTTGAGCGAAGATGATAAGTCAGAGTTCCAAAAGAAACATAATATGGGTTTCTGTTATGAAGATGTGTTAACTAAAATCTTAAAGGATGGTAAAGCGTTAAAGTTTTATGATTCAGAACAAGAAGAAGATGTTCAATTCACTTTGGAAGAAGCAACTGAAAGGTTACAAGATGAAAGCGTAGCACAACACGTTTTAGATATGATGAATGAAAATGATGATGCTATCACAGCAGATTGTATTCTTCAAACTGCAATGTATGGAGAAATAGTATTCGGATAAAATAAATTAAAAATAATGGCACTATCATTTGGTAGTGTCATTATTTATTTGTAATTTAGCATTGTTGTTAAGGTCAACGTGCTGAGTTTCCCACTTAGAAGAGTAGACTCCAACACGCCCTAAAAAAAAATAATCCCACTATTTAGAATCATTATAAATAACAAAATATATTAGGAATTGTGGAATATTATAATTACTTTTACATCGAACTAAAAAACTATTAACTATGAGAACTGAAAAAGAAATTCAAGAAAGAAAAGAAGCAGACACCCAATTTATTATTTCAGCAGTAACAACTGAGCTACACGACTTAGCATATCTAGAATACTTTACTGCGTGGGAAAACAATGGAGGAATGGGTTGGTTCTTTACTGAGTGTGTTGAGATAACTCACGAAGTAATGTTTAGAGATGGGTCAGCATACTTAAAGTGGTTAGACCATTGGAAAGAAACGGAAGGGAATAATTGGGAATCGTTTTCAGAATTTACGGAGGAAACTTGTTTTGATTGGTATCATATGAGTGAGGCTAAAAAGGTATTTAAATCAAGATATGAAAAAGATGATTGTACCCACGAACAAATATCAGAACACATAGGCTACCTTATCAACTCATTTGAATCTAAGGAGGATAGAGATGAAGTAATGAGTAGAGCAATTAAGTTTGCTAAGAAGAACAGAGAAGATAAGGCTAGACGTGAGCAAGAACAATTAGAGCGTAAAAAATTAGAGTTAAAAAATAAAATAGCAAAGATAATAGAAACTCTAAACGACATTGATGTTGATGGGGAGACAATGCAGCACATACTTAATGAGGTTGGTATGGAAGACCAAATGCACAGACAACTTATAGTGTCATATGCAAGTGCTGAGAGAACAGAAGCACTACTTAAAGAATTAAAAGAAGTGGACAGACGTTAAAATAAATTAAAAATAATGGCACTATCGTTTGGTAGTGTCATTTCTTTTTTGTAATTTAGCATTGTCATTAGGTTGACGTGCTGATTCGAAAGTATTAGAAGAGTAGACTCCATCACACCCCATTATTTTATATAAGAAAAAAAAATAAAAAATAATCAAAAAAAGTTATTGTTTATCCAATTAAGTTTTGTATATTTGTAGAAGTCAAACAAACTAAAACTATATATTATGAAAAATGCTACTATGTTTCCGTTATCAATCGAAGAAAGAAATTCAATGTTACAGATTTATTCTGATTTCCATAAGGATGCGTATGGGTTTCGTCCTCGTTATAACTACCATTCATTCTCTGATGAGCAGTTGGTTGAGGATTTCGATACTTTCGGTAATCAGTTCGATGAGAACGAGAAAGAAGAGGCTATCCAATTAGAGGCTAGTATCGTGGCGTGGGATGAGTTAATTGATAAAACTGTCCATATGGGTGCGAAGACTCGTGCCAACGCCCTTAGATGGATTGTGGAGAGCCACAATGAGTGGGATGCTGAACACATTGTGTGGTCGCACGGTTTACTATTCTCTGATAAGGGTAAAGCGTTAGTTAAGGAGATACAAGAAACGTGTAACGATGTTCTTAATAGACAGTATAATTCCTATTATATAGAAGAACCAGAAATTGATATGGAAGATGTGTACCTAGAGCAAATCTAAGTACACATATGTGTATATGTACAACACAGAAAAGGGGTGCTATAAAAACACCCCTTAAATAAAAGTAAAAAAAAAGATTCCCTTACCCGAAGTAAAGGAACTCAACACATTCAGAATGCTCATCCATACCCATATCTTGGTACTGACTATACATACCATCGGGGTCGCTCATTTCAACCATCATTTCAACTTGGTTAACAATCGCATTACCGTAAATTTCAATAGCTTCTTCTCTTAATGACATAATCTTATAGTTTTAATTAATTAATTTGACAATACAAATATACAAAACTTATTCTAATTACCAAATCTTTTACCACTTTTTTTTTTAAGTAATATATAGACGTGTCGGAGTCTACTCTCTCAGACCTATCTCAAATCCAACCCGTTCTATTTCTTAAGAACAATGTAAAAGTACAAACAATATTTCGTAATTCCTAGACAAAGTTATTAACAATGTAAAATTAATTTTGTTAATAACTTTATACCTCTAAATTAGTTTTTTACAATTCCTAATTTTTAACCAATTATTTTTAACGACCAAAAAACACTAAAAAAAACTTTGCCTCTGAAAGTCGCACTACCACTACGTTTTTAAAAAAAAATGAAATTATTTTAATAAAAGATTTTTTTATTCGGATTATTATAGCGATATTTGCTTCAAGTTAATCAATTAAAACAAACTAATTTAAACTAAAGTATTATGAGAAACGCTATTAACACAATCATCGCAGTAAAAACCATTAAAGGAACTTCATTTGTAGGATTAAGAGGTTATGAGAACAAATTTAACGAGGTAACAAACCAAACATTTCTTGTAGGTATCAACTACGCTAATCTATTGAAAAAAGACCTTGAAAAACTAACTTCAATAGCTATTATGCGTAATGTAGTTAAAATGTATCAAGATAATGAAAAAGTAATAGTAAAAAAAGGATATAACGAACTTGTTTCAAGTCTTGAAAAGAGAACTTCAAGCGAACAAGAAAAAGCTAAATTACTTGCACAAGGAGATAAGACAATTAAAGCAAGTCAAGCACAACAAGACGCTTATATAACCATCGCTAAAGGTTTAAGATTAAACAAAGAAACAAGAGATTTATATTTGTTCGGTTTATGTGTAAAGAAAACAGTTTTAGAACAAGGAACTTACCCAACAAAGAAAAGCCAAAAGAAAACAATCATTAAAAATCAAATTAAGAAATTTGCAGAATTAAGAGATACGAAAATTAAAAATTTCAAATTAGGTAAAGCAGATGAATTGAAATTACAAGGGATAACACTATAAAAGTTATCAACAAAATTAGAAAGGGGATTGTTAATAACTTTCCCCTTTTTTATTTGTATATTATTTTGTTTTTACATCACCTTAAATAAGACGTTTTAAGACACTCTATTTACATATGATACCATTATACCACTAACAAGGTAAACGGAGGGGATACCCCCTTATATACCCCCCATAGCCCCCCCTCTGTAACCCCTCCCGTAGTAGGGTAAATGGGGGTGTATAACACCCCATGATGTGACAAACAAAAATTTTTTGGGAAATTTTTTCTGGGTAAAAAAGGGTCTTATATATTTTTATACCCTATATGAAAAAAATTTTTTTTAGAATTTTTTGATATTTATTTTTAAGACATGATAAAGTTATTAGAAATATATAATCAAGTATTAAGTGAGGGGAAGAATTATGGCGTGTTATACCATTTTGTTAGCTATGAGGGTTTTCAAGTAAACGTAAAGAATCATGGGTTTAAATTTCATCAGTTAGAATATGAATACGCAGACAATCCAAAATACAATAAGTATGGTTCAGCATTATCTACTACCAGGCTTTATAATCTTAGGTGGGCTAACTTTAGATTTAATCTTAACGGGGGGTATATTAGTAGTAGGTATCCGATTATGCCAGTACATTACTGGAACATAAGTAATGATGATAAGGATAATAGGATTTATGGTAGTAAGAGATTTACTCATGATGGCACACCAGTTAACCAATATGAGGAATCTATATTTTCTAAGGAAATGAATCACATGATGCCTTTAAACAACAAGACAGTGTTTAGTGTAGACATTATTGTAAGAGATGATTTAGAGGAAAGATTTAAGATTGAATTAAAGGAAGAGTTAGCTGAATTAAATAGACTAGGTATTCCTTATAATTTTGTTACAGAGTTTAAACCATTTAAGGGGGTTGAATCTATGGAGCCTACTAGTGTTAAGAGTAGTGTAAAAGAGTTATTAAGATTAAGGAGTGAAGAGGACTTTATTAATTACCTTAATGGACGTGATGATGTAAGGGAGATATTAAGTGATGTTAGAGTTTTATCCAGTGTATCTTCTAGGGGATATTTAACACTCTTAAAGAAGATGCTTGATATGGGAATTAATCTTGGTCTTAATGATTATATTGAGACATCAAGGACGAATACGTTTACTGGTATGAAAAGTACAAGTAATATGAAGGTTGATGACTTTATTGCTATACGTTCAGCTAAGGGTAATAAGGGAGTTCTTTCTATATTATTACAAAGTAAGGATATACCAGATAGGATAAAGTATGATATAATTATTGAGTATGGGTTATATGAGTTTTCTAATTCAGTTTATGATGGTGACTTATCTAACTTTAATAAGTTATTACTTTCAATACGTAGTGGTAATGCTGAGATGTTCAAGAAGTTCTTTGAGCTTGAGGGTATGAAGCACAAGTTTTATTTTCCAGTATCTAAATCCAATAATAGGGATATTATTAATCACTTCTTAAATAGTGATGGTGTTAGTCCAGAGGTAAAGGATAAATTAAGAAAAGTTATAGGATAAAAAAAGGGGTCCCTATATATTATTTTTTATTCTGGGGGTAAAAACCTTTTTAATATATTAGTTAGGCCTTTTCAAAAAAAATTTTTTTAGAATTTTTCTGGGTAATTTTTTAGGACCCCATTTTTTCTATATCAGTAGCAAGCCTTATATCAGTAAGTAATACATTATACGTCATAGTACCCCTTAGCACATAGCATGTATTATCATACTTGTCATAAGAGTCAAATATAAATACACCTTCTAGGAATACATTATTAACTAGGCTTAGTCCTCTTACATATACTTTATCTTTCACACGGAATCCAACTTGTGCTTTACCCTTTTTAGGGTTTGCGTCCTGGTAATCTGGGGTTTGCTTTTTACAATCCTTTGGGGATTGGTTTTCCATATCTATAATTGGTACATCAAATCTTGTATAATCCATTATCTTAATTCTGATTTAGGTTCTTCATCTCTTTCTATTTCTGTAAATTCATTTCCCTTATTATGTAAATCAATCCATCCACTAGAGTGTTTCTTTATTAAAGATAATATATATTTTTTCATATATAGTTTATCTAATCTTTCATCACCATCTATAGGTCTTGGGAACATGTCTTTATCTAACCATTTATCAAACCATTCTTCATCTGGTACAAGTAATAAGAATTCACAGAACCTAAATAAACCCATGGGTGCTAATGGTGAGCCAGCGGCCACATCAATAGGTAACCACCAGTCAACATACTTTTGATGTCCATCTAGTAGTATTTGGTTTCTTAATTTATTTCTTTCTTCTCTATTCATCTTTCTTTTGGTTTAATATCCCATCCATCAGTAATTTTTTTACCTTTATAGTATCCACATTTACAAACTCTGTGTGATAAAACTTGTTCTTTACATTTGGAGCATTTTTCGTATTTATTATTTTCTTTTATATATTTTATCATACTTAACATACTATTTAATATTTACTATTTCTATCAATTTTCTAAGACAAGCTAGTTCTGCTTCTTCATAGGTGTCACACCATCCTTTCTGTGGGATTGATTCGTTTTCTTTAGTACCAAAATTAACATAGATTTGATAGGCATAACCTTGTCCACATCTTTGAGGGTAAGCATCTATATTATATTTCTCCCTAAACCATCTAAATGCTTGTTGGTATAGTGGTGCTGAGATATATCCATCTGATAACCCAGAATACATGAAACCATAATTACTATAAAATACATGTTCACCATCTTTATCATATAATGATGATTCATTACCAAACCTACTAATCTTATCGTAACCTAATTCTTTTAAATCTAATGCTTCTTCATATGGTATAAATTCTTTACTCATCTTTGTTTTGGTTTAAGAATTATTTTTTCTACATAGAAGTTTTCACTAATGAATCCATATTTAACCCTTACTTCTTCTGCCTCTTCTCTTGTATTATAATTTCCCATTACAACACCATTAGGTATTGGACCCTTCTGTGGTTCTTTTTCAAATACTGCGTATTGTTCCCTTGGTTTAAAATATTTACTCATCTTTGTTTTGGTTTAAGAATTCTTCTAGAGTTTTAATATTAGGTTCTATTGATACTGATAACCATCCATTTTCTAGCATTCTTTTTTTAATGTTTTGAATTTTGATTTGTTCTTGTTTAAGATATTGTTTATAATCTTCGGGCCAATCTTCCATCATATTTTTTTAACTATTTTTATCTTGAGG
>Ga0181553_10004492_pt1 | contig 11825 bp, 9 predicted proteins | sample 011ome_17_FD_133753 | JGI IMG/M metagenome (GOLD analysis project Ga0181553, IMG submission 133753) | Coastal salt marsh microbial communities from the Groves Creek Marsh, Skidaway Island, Georgia - 011502XT metaG (megahit assembly) | ecosystem: Environmental > Aquatic > Marine > Intertidal zone...
ATAATTTACTGTTGGGTTATTTTTAAAAATGGGACGAGAATGAGTTGAAATTGGAGCAACTAATCTGAATGTATTTTTTTTTATCTCATAATTTAGATAGCGTAGCGGAAATTGTATCATTTTAACCCATAGAGGTTGCAGTATTTTTTTTTAAACCATAAACTTTTTATTGCTTTTTAGTTTGAATAATGTTGCGGGCCACCTCTCCTTATTTCTTCATTGGGAAACGCTTCAAACTGTTTCATGAGTTAGATTATAGAAATAGATGTGGTTTGGGCTTGAATATTCTTAAAAATTAGCATAAATATTTAAAAATTCATAACGCAATACTTGAAAATAGCGAATGAATTCAAATAAATTTTCATACCAGTTCACACCGGTATGTTTTTTTTTATATATTTGAAACATGTCTTACGAATCTATTACAACCAATTCTTCATTGCCAAAGTATAAGCAAATTGTTGCTTCCATTGAGCACTGGATTCTTAGTGGTCGTTTAAAAAAAGACGATAAACTCCCTTCGTTAAACAACTTACGAAAAGCAAATAGTTTTTCTAGAGATACAGTAATTGCAGCATTTAATGAATTGAAGGCCAGGGGAATTATCTATTCAGTTGTTGGTAAAGGATATTACGTGCAAACTACAAACGTAGATATTCAAGTTAAAATTTTTCTTTTGTTTGATGAGTTAAATGCTTTTAAAGAGGATCTTTATAATTCCTTTTTAAAAAACTTAGATTCTAATTTTCAAGTGGATCTTTTTTTTCACCATTTTAATTATAAAATTTTCAATAAACTCATTACGGACAATTTGGATAACTATGGTTATTATGTAATTATGCCAGCTAATTTTGATAATGTAACGCAAACATTAGGAAGACTGCCCGCGCAAAAGACCTACATATTGGATCAGACCAAGGAAGAACTGATTCACTTTCCTGCTATTTTTCAAAATTTTAAAAAAAATATCTTTGAAGGACTGAATGAAATTGTTTTACAAATAAAAGCCTACAAAAAAATTGTTTTGATTTTTGAAGAAAGCAAGCAGCCCCTCGGAATTAAAGAAGGATTTGAGTGGTTTTGTAAAAAAAATTATATGGACTACGATACTATTGAATCTTTTGAGTATAAATTTTTAAAAAAGGGAACGGTTTATTTTACTTTAGACGATAAAGATCTTATTAAACTTATTAAATCAATCAAACAAAATTCGTATCAATTGGGAAAAGAAATTGGTGTTATTTCATACAATGACACCTTGCTGAAAGAAATTTTAGAAGGGGGAATTACTACAATTTCTGCAGACTTCAAATTTATGGGAAGTCATCTTGCAAAAATGTTAAAGGAAAACTCACAAGACCGTGTTGAAAGTCCAAAAAAAACAATCTTACGCAATTCACTTTGATACCAAATCACGAAAAATGAATCAAAAATTAATACATAGTGTGAAACAAAGTTTTCAAAACCACTTTGAAAAAAAACCACTTATGGTATTTTCTCCAGGAAGAATTAATCTCATTGGAGAACATACTGATTACAATGAAGGCTTTGTGTTTCCTGCAGCGATTGATTTGGGAATTGTTCTTGCTATTCAGAAATCTGCTTCAAACAGGAGTTGCGTGTATGCCCTTAATAAAGAAGAAATGTACGAAATCGATTTATCCAATCTTGCTCCCTTAAAAGACGGAGGTTGGAGAAACTATGTACTGGGTGTAGTTGGTGAGTTGGCTAAAATTGGAATAACTGTTGGGAATTTTGATAGTGTTTTTGCGGGTAATATTCCTGGAGGTGCTGGAATGTCTTCTTCTGCTGCCCTTGAGAATAGTTTTGTTTTTGCACTGAACGAGCTTTTTGATCTTCAAATGGAGAAAAAAGACATGATTTTGATATCTCAAAAAGCGGAGCACAACTATGTGGGTGTTAAATGCGGTATCATGGATCAATATGCCAGTATGCTTGGTGAAAAAGAAAGTGCCCTGCTTTTGGATTGCAGATCTATAAAATCTCAACCCTTCAAAATACAACTTCAAAATTTACAACTGGTGTTGGTAAACACCAACGTAAAGCATGATTTGTCAGAGAGTGCTTATAACGACCGTAGGAATGTTTGTGAAAAAGTTGCCCGTCGATTGAACATTCAATCACTACGAGATGCTTCCGAATCTAGTTTGGACAGAATAAAGAATCAATTATCAGACAGCGAATATAAGAAAGCACTTTATGTGGTAAGAGAAAACAAAAGGGTTCAACTTTTTTCAGAGGCAATCCTCAATAAGGATTATACATCCATGGGAAAGCTTTTGTACGAAACTCATGAGGGTTTGTCTAAAAATTACAAAGTAAGCTGTGATGAGTTGGACTTTTTAGTTGAAAAAACCAAATCAATGGACACTGTTTATGGCGCTCGAATGATGGGCGGTGGATTTGGAGGATGCACAATCAATCTCGTATTGGAAAGCGCTGTCGATACCTTTAAAACAGAGATCTCAAAACAATTTTTAGAAGAATTTAGCACACCCTGCTCAATATATGACGTAACAATTTCTCAAGGAACCCATTTAATATCAGATAATTAATGAAAAACTCCCTAAATAATACCTCACACCGCCGACTTAATATCCTCACAGGGGAATGGGTGCTGGTATCGCCACACCGCACCAAACGACCATGGCAAGGGAAAAAAGACAAGCCTCAACAAATACCGCAAGTGAACTATGATGTAAACTGTTATTTGTGCCCTGGAAACGAACGTGCAGGAGGTGCTAAAAATCCCAATTACACAGGCACCTTCAGTTTTAAAAATGACTATGCTGCGCTTTTGGAAAATCCCCATGATACTGTAAACGAAGGGCTTCTTCAAGCGGAAAGCGAATCAGGAATTTGCAAAGTAATTTGCTACTCTCCCAATCACAATTTGACACTGCCGCTGATGGAAGTAAATGCTATCGTTGATGTAATTACGCTTTGGCAGAAAGAGTTTAGCGAATTGGGAAGTAAAACAGATATCAACCACGTTCAAATTTTCGAAAACAAGGGTGCTATTATGGGGTGTTCCAATCCACATCCGCACGGTCAAGTTTGGGCACAGCGTTCCATTCCACAAGAGGTTCAGAAAAAAAACACACAACAAAAAAGCTATTGGGATAAAAACAAAAGAACTTTATTGGGTGACTACCTCCAACAAGAACTTAATGCCAAAGAGCGTATTGTTTTGGAAAACGAGACTTTTGTTGTCCTAGTTCCTTACTGGGCAGTATGGCCCTTTGAAACCATGATCTTACCCAAAAGACATATTACCTCTATTTTAGAACTGACCCCTCAAGAAGTAGCAGATTATGCCAGCATACTAAAAGCACTTACCATTCGCTACGACAATTTATTTGAAACTTCGTTTCCCTATTCATCGGGTATACATCAAGGACTTACAAACGGCAAAGACAACAGTCACTGGCTGATGCATATGTCGTTTTATCCGCCGCTACTTCGTTCTGCAGAAGTGAAAAAATTTATGGTGGGCTACGAAATGTTTGCCAACCCGCAACGTGATATCACAGCGGAGCAAGCAGCAAAACGACTTAAAGATTGTGCTTCTGTGCACTATCAAAAACAAAAAACTAACTTTAATTAAATAGAAAACATGGATTTTTCAACAATTGACTTTACAATATTTGCTCTTTATGCAATTATAATTTTATCAATAGGCCTTTTTGTATCTCGACAAAAAAAGGGAGAGACTAAAAGCGCCGAAGATTATTTTTTAGCAGGTAAATCTTTGCCTTGGTGGGCAATTGGTGCTTCGCTGATTGCAGCTAACATCTCCGCCGAACAGTTTATTGGTATGTCAGGCTCGGGCTTTGCTTTGGGACTTGCTATTGCCTCCTATGAGTGGATGGCAGCCATTACGTTACTTGTTGTTGGAAAATACTTCCTGCCCATTTTTATTGAAAAAGGACTCTATACTATTCCCGAGTTTATTGAGAAGCGTTACAGCACCAACCTAAAAACCATATTAGCAGTGTTTTGGATTGCACTCTTTGTTTTTGTAAACCTTACAACCGTATTGTTTTTAGGAGGTAAAGCTTTGGATACCATTATTGGCGCTGGAGATGGAGGGATTCTTTTAAATAGCATCATTGGTCTTGGATTGTTTGCCGCAGCGTATTCTTTATGGGGCGGTTTGGCAGCAGTGGCTTGGACCGATGTAGTACAAGTTGTAATCCTAATTATTGGTGGTTTATTGATGACTTATTTTGCCTTGGCTGGCGTTACCGATTCGGGTAGTTTTATGGACGGGATTCGTTATGTGTATGAAAAAGCTCCGGAACGCTTCTCCATGATTCTATCCAAAGGAGAAATTATTACTCCCAACGGTCGTGATGCATGGTGGGATCTTCCAGGACTGGCTGTCATTATAGGAGGAATGTGGGTAGCCAACCTTTATTACTGGGGATTTAATCAATACATTATACAACGTACATTAGCGGCTAAAACCCTTAGAGAAGGCCAAAAAGGGATTGTGTTTGCAGCCTTTTTAAAACTTATTATTCCTGTTATTGTGGTACTTCCTGGGATCATTGCTTATGTTATGAACCTAGATCCTGAAACGGGGAGCCTAAACATGGAACTGCTTAGCAGCGAAGGATTTTTGGGGACTGCGGGGAATGTAGCCAATGACAATGCAGCACCGTGGTTGATAAAAAACTTTATCCCAGTAGGACTTAAGGGACTTATCCTCGCAGCTCTTGCCGCAGCGATTGTGTCCTCACTTGCTTCTATGCTGAATTCAACTTCTACCATTTTCACGATGGATATTTATAAATCGATTTTCAACAAAAACGCAGATGACAAACAAATGGTTAAAGTGGGTCGTTTGACTGGGTTAGTTGCTTTAATTATTGCCATGGTAATTGCTCCTCAACTTGGAAGCCTAGGACAAGTATTCCAATTCATTCAAGAATATACAGGGGTTGTGAGTCCAGGGATTTTGGCAGTATTTTTAATGGGATTGTTCTATAAAAAAGCGACTAATAATGCTGCTATTTGGGGTGTTATTTTGTCGATTCCAATGGCGATGTACTTTAAAGTTGCGCCCAATGGTTGGAGTGATGCGGAATTGTTTGTGAATCTTCCTTTCATGCACCAGATGATGCTGACTTGTATTGGAACGCTACTCTTGATTGCAGGTATTAGCAAATTGGAAGGTGATCAAGACAATCCAAAAGGAATTGTACTGACTAAAAGTCTCTTTGCTACTGACAAAACATTCAATGTAGCGGCCTTTTTGGTGTTGCTTATTACAGCGTTTTTATATGCTTTCTTTTGGTAGATTAATTCCAAAAGATATATTTTTCTATTTTAAAATAGGTTTTTTTAGAGCTTAAAAGAAATTTATCCGCGTAGGGGTAAAACCATGAAATGTATAACCGCAGTTTTGGTCGTAGTTGTATTGGTGTTTTGCCACCTCAAATTTCTCTAGGATTGAAAATAGTATCAACAAAAAACGCTCAAGCAAGATTGGCTTTTTGTTATCCAGGATTACAAGGTGATCCTGACAAAGCTCCGCTTTGAAAATAGTCCAAACAAAAAAACGCTCAAGCAAGCTTGGCGTTTTTTCTAATTGTACTATTTATTCGTGACCTCGGCAGGATTCAAACCTGCAACCTCTTGAGCCGTAATCAAGTACTCTATTCAGTTGAGCTACGAGGCCTTTTTTGTTGGGTGCAAATATATCGTTTTTTAAAGAGTCTGCAAATAAAACCTGCTAAGAATCTAAGGCGTTTTTGGTAATGTAGAACCGCCACGCAATAAGCCCCAATTGCCATTTGGAAGCTTTGCTCAAATCCAATCTTTTTTGAGATAAACTAGGCAATACCATTCGGTTCAAACAAGCAATCCACTTAAAAACTCTCTTTTTCATAACACAAAAATACAAAATAGATTCCTACCTCGTATCTTAGCAGTTCAAAAGAGAACTGAATGAGTATTGTGTTATTAGTTATTGGATTGGTGTTTTTAATTGTGGGAGGAGATTTATTGCTCAAAGCAGCAGTCTCTATTTCGCTAAAACTCAACATCCCCAAAATTGTAATTGGAATGACAGTGGTTTCTTTTGCTACATCGGCTCCAGAACTTATAGTCAGTGTTCAATCGGCACTTCGGGGAGCTCCCGATTTGGCGTTGGGAAATGTTGTGGGTTCCAACATCGCAAACCTCGGTTTGGTTTTGGGAATTACAGTCATTCTTTCTCCCATTTTGGTAACTAAAAATTTCTATCGTTTCGATTGGCCGATTATGATGACGGCTTCACTTTTGTTTTTCGGATTTATATTCGATGGCGTATTGGTGTTTTGGGAAGGTGCTATGATGCTACTTCTTTTGCTCTTTACCATTCTATATTTAATTAAATTTCAAGAAAAAGCAGTGGAAGAAGAGCCCCACGAGGTCGGTGCTCCCTATTCCGTTTTTAAGACCATGGTGTATTTAGTCATCGGTTCTTTAGGATTGGCTTTTGGTTCGCAGTGGCTGATTGATGGGGCAGTTTCGTTGTCCCTTCAATTGGGCGTTAGCGAGCGTGTAATTGGTGTTACCATGGTTTCGTTAGGTACAAGCATTCCTGAGTTGGTAGCCTCGGTAATGGCTGTGCTTCGGAAAGAAAAAGCCATTTCGATTGGAAATCTTGTAGGATCTAATTTATTCAATATTTTGGCAGTATTGGGAATATCTTCGATGGTGATTCCTATCGAAGTTATGGATAGAACTCTTTTGAATTTTGACATCTATGTGATGCTATTCATTTCATTTCTTATCCTTCCTTTGGTTTTTATTCCCAACGGCCTTCGATTGGGATGGAGAGACGGTATTTTGCTGTTGGCTATTTATATTGGGTATATATATATGACAGTATAAAAAAAACCCAGCCGAAGCTAGGTTTTAATGAAAACTAAATGTTCAACAATTATTAAATTTTAGCAGTTTTAACTGTCTTAATAATTCTTGCAGCAATTTTATATGGATCAGCGTTAGAAGCAGGACGTCTGTCTTCTAGCCAGCCTTTCCAGCCTTTTTCAACAGTCATAATTGGAATTCGAATCGAAGCGCCTCGATCCGAAACTCCGTAACTGAATTCATGAATAGACTGGGTTTCGTGAAGACCAGTCAATCGTTGGTCGTTGTATGCTCCATAAACCTCAATATGCTCTTTTACAACAGGTCGGAATGCTTCACAAATTTTCTCATACGTTTCTTTAGAACCACAAGTTCTAAGGGTGGTATTGGAGAAGTTAGCATGCATGCCCGAACCGTTCCAGTCAGTAGCACCAAGCGGTTTAGGATGGTAATCGATAGCCAGACCGTAGTCTTCAGCCAACCGTTCTAATAAGTAACGCGCTACCCAAATCTGGTCTCCAGCTTCAGCAGCACCTTTAGCAAAAATTTGAAACTCCCATTGTCCAGGAGCTACCTCACCATTGGTTCCTTCAACGTTTAAACCAGCATCCAAGCAGATGTCTAAGTGACGATCCATGATTTCACGTCCAAATGAATTTTTTGCACCCACTGAGCAGTAGAACTGTCCTTGTGGTGTTTGATCTTTAGGAAAACCTAAAGGTAAATTTGTTTCTGGATCCCACAAGAAGTATTCTTGCTCGAAGCCGAACCAAAAATCATCATCATTGTCATCGATAGTTGCACGACCGTTTGAGGCGTGTGCAGAGCCATCCGCATTTAAAACCTCTGTCATAACCAAATACGCGTCTCTTCGAACGGGATCTGGATAAATAGCAACAGGTTTTAGTAAACAATCTGAAGAACCTCCTTCGGCTTGCAAAGTAGAACTTCCATCAAATGACCACATGGGGACTTCTTCCAATGTACCGCCGAAATCAGAAACAACTTTCGTTTTGCTTCGAAGATTCGCAGTAGGAGTATAACCGTCTAGCCAGATATATTCCAATTTTGATTTACTCATAATAATAGATTTTTGTAATTATTTAGGTTACAAATTTAATTTTTTTCTAGAACCTCTCAATATTATGGGGTAAAAAGTAATCAACTATTCTAAATTTTTATTAACACCCCATTTTTTTTTGGGTTATATTGTGTTTAAAGCATTTATTTGTTTTTAAAATGATAATTTCATAAAACTCTACAAATATTCCGTCAAATACGTTAATTTTGCTTAGAATTTAAATCAAATTAACAATCCTAAAACACAACCTATGGCCACCTTACGTTTCGAAGCTCTTAAAAAAGCCTTTCAAAAAAAACCTTTACAAATTGACTTTCCTATGAAAAAATCCAAACGTTTTGGTGAAAACGTTTTTGGAATTGAAACAATGCGTCAATACCTAACTAATGATGCATTGAATAGTGTAAAATCAGCCATTGATAAAGGCACTAAAATTACGCGCTCTGAAGCCGATCAGATAGCAACATCTCTAAAAGATTGGGCGCTGTCCAAAGGCGCCACTCATTATACACACTGGTTTCAACCTTTAACAGGTGCAACCGCCGAAAAACACGATGCTTTTTTTGATTTAACTCTCGATGGAACCGCTATTGAGAAATTTGAAGGAAGTCAATTGGTTCAACAAGAACCCGATGCTTCCAGTTTTCCAAACGGTGGAATTAGAAATACTTTCGAGGCCAGAGGATATACAGCGTGGGATCCTACCTCTCCAGCTTTTATTTATGGAACTACGCTTTGTATTCCGACTGTTTTTGTTTCTTACACAGGCGAGGCCTTGGATTACAAAACTCCATTACTTCGTGCCTTACAAGCTGTGGATCAAGCTGCAACAGGAGTCGCAAAATATTTTGATAAAAATGTAACCAAAGTGATTTCAACCTTGGGTTGGGAACAAGAGTATTTTTTAATTGACAAAGACCTAGCTCTTACCCGTCCCGATATTATGTTGTCTGGCAGAACCTTATTGGGTCACTCGCCAGCCAAAGGTCAACAACTAGACGATCACTATTTTGGATCCATTCCTAGCCGAGCACTTGCTTTTATGAGAGAACTCGAAGAAGAGTCCCTGCTTCTAGGAATTCCTGTCAAAACACGACACAACGAAGTAGCTCCTAACCAATTTGAGTTGGCGCCTATTTTTGAGGAAGCCAATTTGGCAGTTGACCACAATTCCCTTTTGATGGATATTATGGGTAAAATTGCTAGCAAGCATAGTTTTAAAATTTTACTTCACGAAAAACCCTTTGAAGGTATCAACGGTTCTGGAAAACACAACAATTGGTCGCTTTCTACCGACACAGGTGTAAACCTACTCAGCCCTGGAAAAACTCCGATGAGCAATCTTCAGTTTTTGACCTTTTTTGTGAATACAATCAAAGCTGTTCAGGACAACGAGGAGTTGCTGCGCGCCACTATTGCTAGTGCAGGAAACGACCATCGATTGGGGGCTAACGAAGCTCCGCCAGCCATTATTTCGGTATTTATTGGTCAACAACTTTCCAAAGTGCTGAACAACCTAGAAAACGTATCCAAAGGAAAATTATCTCCCAAAGAAAAAACCGATTTAAAATTAAATGTTGTCGGTAAAATTCCGGAAATATTATTAGACAATACTGACAGAAACAGAACTTCTCCTTTTGCATTTACTGGAAATAAGTTTGAATTTAGAGCCGTTGGATCTTCGGCCAATTGTGCCAATCCAATGACAGTTCTTAACACGATTGTTGCCAAACAGCTCATAGACTTTAAAAAGGAAGTGGATGGTCTCGTTAAAACAAAAAAACTCAAAAAAGACGATGCTATTTTCAATGTGATTCGTGAGTACATCAAAAGCTCCAAAAAAATCCTTTTTGAAGGTGATGGATACAGCGACGATTGGGAAAAGGAAGCCATGAAAAGAGGCTTGAGTAACAACCGAAAAACTCCAGAAGCTCTCAAAGTAAAAGTTTCAAAAAAGAACATTGCGCTTTTTGAGTCAATGGGTGTTATGAATGCTGTAGAGTCTCATGCACGTTATGAAATCGAACTTGAAGAGTATTTGATGCGTATTCAAATTGAGGGAAGAGTCTTGGGTGATATTGCCCGAAATCATGTCATTCCAACTGCAGTTCGCTATCAAAACACCTTGATTGAAAACGTCAAAGGATTGAAAGATATTTACGACAAAGACTATAAAAAACATGCCAGTGAGCAAATGGAATTGATCGAGAAAATATCCGACCACATTGCCAATATCAATCGAGGAGTTACCGATATGATCAATGCTCGTAAAAAAACCAATTCTATGAAAAACATAGAGCAAAAGGCACAGAGTTATTGTTACGATGTGAGACCTTTGTTTGACGTAATTCGATACCATTGTGATAAACTGGAACTAATGGTTGACGACGAACTATGGTCGCTTACCAAATACCGCGAATTGTTATTTATGCGATAGATTTTTTGCAAACGTTTTCTTTTCATCTTCTTAAAAGGTATCTTTGAACTCAAATTCAATTTATGAGTTCTGAAGTAAGCAAAAGATACAGCCAACGAGGAGTTTCTGCAAGCAAAGAAGACGTTCACAATGCGATCAAAAATATCGACAAGGGGCTTTTTCCAAAAGCCTTTTGCAAAATTGTTCCCGATACATTAACGAACGACGATGCATATTGTTTGGTCATGCATGCCGATGGCGCTGGGACCAAGTCATCACTTGCTTATGTGTATTGGAAAGAAACTGGTGATTTGTCTGTTTGGAAAGGGGTTGCGCAAGATGCCTTGATCATGAATATTGACGATTTGTTGTGTGTGGGTGTTACCGATCAAATTTTATTGTCTTCAACCATTGGAAGAAATAAAAACAATATTCCAGGGGAAGTCATTGGAGCCATTATTGAAGGCACCGAATCTTTGATTGACGAGTTGCGCTCTTTTGGAGTGAACATTCACTCCACGGGAGGTGAAACTGCTGATGTGGGTGATCTTGTAAGAACCATTATTGTAGATTCTACCGTAACTGCTCGCATCAAAAGAAGCAAGGTGATCGACAATGCAAATATTCAAGAAGGTGATGTGATCGTTGGCCTCGCATCGTTTGGTCAAGCGACCTATGAATCTGAATACAATGGAGGAATGGGAAGTAATGGACTTACTTCGGCTCGACACGATGTTTTTGGAAAAGTATTGGCCCAAAAATATCCTGAAAGCTTCGATCCAAGTGTTCCTTCAGATTTGGTTTATTCGGGCAGTATGAATTTGTTAGACACGGTTCATGATGTTCCCTTAGATGCGGGAAAATTAGTGCTTTCACCAACACGAACATATGCTCCAATTATCAAAAAAATACTATCCCAATTCACAAATTCCGATATTCATGGAATGGTTCATTGCAGCGGTGGAGCTCAAACGAAAATATTACATTTTTTAGGAGATAATTTACACGTTATTAAAGACAACCTTTTTGATGTTCCTCCATTATTTCAACTCATTCAAGAGCAATCCCAGACCCAATGGAAAGAAATGTATCAGGTGTTTAATATGGGACATCGAATGGAGTTGTATGTCAACCCCTCGATAGCAGAAGCCTTGATTGCTATTTCCAAAGAGTTCAATGTAGAGGCTCAAATTGTTGGAAAAGTAGTTGCTTCTGATACTAAAAAATTAACCATTCACAGTCCCAACGGGATTTTTGAATATTAACAGTTTCAAACGATTCGGTCAAAAAGCCTATTTTTGTAAATAGAATTCGCCCACTAAAGTATGTTAGAAAAATTACAAATTGTTCAACAGCGTTTCGATGAAGTTTCGGATTTAATCATTCAGCCCGATATTATATCGGATCAAAAGCGTTATGTTCAACTCAACAAAGAATACAAAG